>Ga0315902_10000323_pt1 | contig 81580 bp, 79 predicted proteins | sample LakEriMetagenome_9_FD_203523 | JGI IMG/M metagenome (GOLD analysis project Ga0315902, IMG submission 203523) | Freshwater fungal communities from buoy surface, Lake Erie, Ohio, United States - Buoy 12 MA117 | ecosystem: Environmental > Aquatic > Freshwater > Lake > Lake biofilm | place: USA... | reverse complement strand
TTGAAGAAGAGGTCGCGGCTTTTCTGAGCGACTTGCTGCTACAGCGGTATCCGTCGCTGCTGGCGGCGCGTTACGGTCTACAACCGGAAAATGTGGATGGTATCGGTGTGCTAGAGCATATCGCTACACGTCGCGGTTTTCGTGTACGCGGCGGTGATGCCGATGTCGAGAAGGCAGCACATACGCTGTTGCAGGACTATCGAAGCGGTACACTAGGGCGGATTAGTCTGGAGACACCGGAGAATCGTCTGCCCCTGCTGGCGAGTTACCAGCCGCCGCCTTCGCTGGCCCTCGGAAGAGAGCAGGAAGAATACGAGCCTGAGTAAAGTCGTCGATATCCGCGACTCGATCAGCGCAATTCAGAATACGAAGGAGACATCATGGCTCAGTCGGAAACCCCCTATGTACTGAAGCAGCAGGAAGGCGCCGCCATTACGCTGACCCTGAATCGCGGCGAACAATTCAATCCGCTGTCCGAGGAGATGCTCACTGCGCTACAGAAGGAGATAAATGCAATTGCTGCCGATCCTGAAGTTCGTGTGGTGATAATGGCGGCCAGCGGAAAGGCCTTCTGTGCTGGGCATGATCTTAAGCAGATGCGCGCCAGTCCGTCGGCCGATTACTATAAAAAACTCTTCGATCAGTGTAGCAAGTTGATGCTATCCATTCAGCATATGCCGCAGCCTGTGATTGCGCGTGTTCAGGGCATCGCGACGGCTGCGGGCTGTCAGCTGGTGTCGATGTGCGATCTTGCAGTCGCTTCTGTAGAGGCGAAATTCGCGGTCTCCGGGGTGAATTACGGGCTTTTCTGCTCTACCCCATCGGTGGGGCTGGCCCGTAATGTACCGCGCAAGCAGGCCATGGAAATGCTGCTCACCGGGGAATTCATCGATGCACAGACAGCTTGCGAACGCGGGCTCGTCAACCGCGTGGTGACGCCAGAGCAGCTCGATCAGGAAATATCGTCGCTGGTCGCCAGCATCCTGGCCAAGCCGGCAGTAGCGATCGCAATGGGCAAACAGCTGTTCTATCGCCAGCTGGAGATGGGCATCGCTGCCGCTTACCAGCTGGCGGGTGAGACCATGGCCTGTAACATGATGGACGAGGCTGCACTGGAAGGTGTGCAGGCTTTTATCGAGAAGCGTACACCGGCATGGAAACGCTGATCTCAGACAAGGATTGCATGAGGCTCCCTGAGTCTGGCGTCGGCGGCTGACTGTATGGGCTTCATCGTGCCGTAGACCGTAGGAAGCTGGCGGTTGGCGTTCTGTAAGGCAGGATCGACCGCCGATTCTTCAAGGAAGTAGATGGGTTTGGGTGGCATGATCACCTCGCCTTCGCCCATCGAGCTAATGTTGTTGAACATGTGGGCACGAACGCCCTCGGCGTGAAGAATGGTCATCTGCAATTGACGGTCGGGTTTTCTTGCTGCGTAATTTTGGCTCTCGACATGCGTTGCCGACGACCAGTGTGGGCTGCAGTACTGCATCCCTGGTTGCATCTTCGATAGCCTGAATGCTCCTGCCGGATTGCAGATAGTGACGCCCTTGTAGAGGGGTCCCCGGTAGAGAAAAGCATCATACTTGCTCAGTATGCTGAATCCTTCATTGAGCGGTTTTGACAGGCAGGAAGTCACCAATGCCAGCGTATTCACCCCGCAGAGCTGCCATATTCGCATGCTGTCATTGATCGCATTGAACATGCCGCTTTTCGAGTTGCAATAATCGACTAGTGCTAACAGATGATCTTCAGCCAGCTGAGGTATGCCTGATTTTTTGTTGGCGATTGATAAATTCATTGCGTCGCGAGAAACTGGCAAGCCTAATTTGATCAGCACATCGGGCGATATCGCACCAGCCATGGCCATTTGATCTGCGTCATTTAGATTTGGAAAGCTTTCAGTAAGTGATTCAACCAGATAGCTTTTGTGTTTTGGTGTAATGGCAGCCTCGAGCGTAATACCAGGCGTATTCACTGCATAATTCAATAGAAATCTTGGCGTTTCTGTCAGGCTGCAGCTCAACTGAAAACCCACTGCCCGCTCTGCTGCTGCGGGGGAGCTGTCTGGCGAGAATAAAAGATGATCAGGGACACATTGATATTCATAATTCACTTCATCATTAATATCTGCGCGGAATGTATCGTCAATCTTGCAAGCCGCATCCCACAGTGAATGGTTGATCTCAATTTTTTTTAAAGCTGTAATGCAATCTTTGTTGAGCTGCGCCAGTCGGGTGTTTTGAGTACTCAGCGAGCGCTGTGCCTGATGAATTTTCCCGTTAGTTCCGGGGATGTGCGGATATCGACTAACTCTCGAGCAAATTTTGCTAAGCATGATGTCACCCTCCTAGTCATTCAGATCATTTTTCTGTGGATCGGCAGTAATAGCTTTTGGTTATTAGCTGATATCTAGGTGGCGAATAACGGGCGATGATCGTCTTAAATTTGCGACAAAATATGGCATGGCTCCGGTGTTCGATAAAAAGACCGAGAGTTCGATGAGAAAAAGCGCTGAGGGTCAGGTAGAAGAAAAAAAACAAGAACTAGAACAATAAAAAAAGCCCGCATCGCTGCGGGCTTTCCTAGGGCAATGTAGCCTGAGCAAAATTACATCATGCCATCCATGCCCATGCCACCCATACCGCCCATGCCACCCATACCGCTGCCACCAGAGCTCGGCTTGTCCTCAACCAGATCGGACACCATGCAGTCGGTGGTCAGCATCAGTCCAGCGATCGATGCTGCGTTCTGAAGCGCCGAGCGAGTGACCTTGGCCGGATCCAGCACGCCCATTTCCACCATGTCGCCGTAGGTACCGTTGGCCGCGTTGTAACCGAAGTTACCTTTGCCTTCCATCACTTTGTTGACGACGACCGAAGCTTCCTCACCAGCATTGCTCACGATCATGCGCAGCGGTTCTTCAATCGCGCGGAGCACGATCTTGATACCTGCATCCTGATCGGGATTGTCACCCTTGAGCTTCAGATTCGAACGTGCACGCAGCAGAGCCACGCCACCGCCCGCCACGATGCCTTCTTCGACCGCAGCGCGGGTCGCATGCAGTGCATCTTCGACGCGGGCTTTCTTTTCTTTCATCTCGACTTCTGTAGCAGCACCCACCTTGATGACGGCCACGCCGCCAGCGAGCTTCGCGACGCGTTCTTGCAGCTTCTCGCGATCATAGTCGGAAGTGGCTTCTTCGATCTGAACGCGGATCTGCTTAACGCGAGCTTGGATGGACGTGCTTTCACCGGCGCCGTCGATCACGGTCGTATTTTCCTTGGCGACCTCAACGCGCTTGGCCTGACCCAGATCGTTCAGGGTCGCTTTTTCCAGTGTCAGACCGACTTCTTCCGCGATCACCTGACCACCGGTAAGGATAGCGATATCCTCCAGCATGGCCTTGCGACGATCGCCGAAGCCAGGCGCTTTCACGGCACAGGTTTTCAGGATGCCACGAATATTGTTGACCACCAGTGTGGCTAGTGCTTCGCCTTCGATATCCTCAGCGATGATCAGCAGTGGGCGACCAGCTTTGGCCACTTGCTCGAGCACCGGGAGCAGATCACGGATATTTGAGATCTTCTTGTCGCAGAGCAGGATGAACGGATTGTCCAGCAGTGCAACTTGCTTGTCGGCGTTGTTGATAAAGTAAGGCGACAGGTAGCCGCGATCGAATTGCATACCTTCGACGATATCCAGCTCGTCATTGAGCGACTTGCCGTCTTCCACCGTGATCACGCCCTCCTTGCCCACTTTTTCCATCGCTTCAGCGATGCGATCGCCGATCGACGTGTCGGAGTTGGCCGAGATCGAGCCAACCTGAGCGATTTCTTTCGACGTGGTGCAGGGCTTGGCAATCTTGTGAAGTTCTTCAACTGTGGCTGCGACCGCTTTGTCGATACCACGCTTAAGATCCATCGGGTTCATGCCAGCGGCTACATACTTCATGCCTTCGCGAACGATTGCCTGTGCCAGCACGGTGGCGGTGGTGGTGCCGTCACCAGCGTTGTCGGAGGTCTTTGACGCGACTTCCTTCACCATCTGCGCGCCCATGTTCATCAGCTTGTCTTTCAGCTCGATCTCTTTCGCGACCGACACACCATCCTTGGTGACGGTAGGTGCGCCGAACGAACGCTCCAGGACCACGTTGCGGCCTTTCGGGCCCAGGGTGATTTTCACTGCGTTGGCGAGAATATTCACGCCTTCGACCATCTTATGGCGCGCGCTGTCGCCGAAAACTACTTCTTTAGCTGCCATGTTGACTGCTCCTTAACTAACTTTATTTGGAATGAGGGGGTCGGACCTGATTACTGGACGACTGCGAAGACGTCTTCCTCGCGCATGACCAGGTATTCGTCATTGCCAACCTTGACGGTCTGGCCGGAATATTTGCCGAACAAGATCTTGTCGCCGACTTTCACGTCCAGCGGACGAACCTTGCCGTCTTCAAGGATCTTGCCGTTGCCGATGGCCACAACCTCGCCCTGATCCGGCTTCTCGGCAGCCTGGTCCGGGATCACGATGCCAGAAGCCGTCTTGGTTTCCTGCTCTAGGCGCTTGACCACGATACGGTCGTGCAGAGGACGAAGATTCATGAAAACTCCTTTTAAAAACAGTTGGTTATGTTTATTTTTCCGGCCATCCCGGGACAGCTTTCCCGGACCCGGCCGGCGAGGGTCGGTCGTATTGGCGGTAAATGTTGTTAGCACTCTCCGCCAGCGAGTGCCAAGTATAGGGACGGGCTTCGGGTTTTTCAAGGATCTCCGCTGAAAACTTGTTCAGATACCCGATAAAAATTAATTACTTGATAAGTCTTGGCCTCAGGCCGGCCGCCGACTGCTTGCGGAGAACCATGCAAGCCGCGCGGCAGCCAGATCTTCGATCGCCGTCCCCACAGATTTGAATAAGGTGATGTCCTGATTGCCGCGGCGTCCGGCATGCCTGCCACTGGTCAGACATGCCAACTCGGCGAGCACGTGTTCGCGGGAGATAAGTCCGGCCGTCATCGGTTGCACTAGATCGCCCGCTTCGGCGAGCGCGCCATCGAAAGTGTCAACGAACACACGGCTGTGTACGACCAGCGCATCATCGACCTCGCGCATGTCGGGCTTGAAGCTACCAACCAGATCAATATGTGTGCCGGGTTTGATATCTGAGAAGCGCAGCAGAGCTTGTTTGCTCGTCGTGGCGCAGCAGATGATGTCTGCCTGTGCTGTCGCCAACGATAAATCGCTTGCAGTGATCACACTGATCGCCTGATCAAGGCCGGCTTCACGCAATGTTTGCACCATGGCCTGTGCCTTGACAGCATCGCGCCCCCAGATGGAGACGGTCAGTATTGGCCTGACAGTGCAATGCGCGAGCGCCATCTCAGGTGCTAGCTGACCAGTACCCACGATCAGCAGATGCTGGCTATCGTCGCGTGAGAGATAGCGCGATGCCAGTGCCGACGCTGCGGCCGTGCGGCGTAGGGTGAGTTGCTCGCCGTCGATCAGCGCCAGCGGCGTGCCGCTTGAGGTATCCATCAAGATGAAGAGCGCGTGCACCGTCGGCTTGCCTTTGCCACGGTTCTGCGGCATCACGGTGACCACTTTTACGCCCATTTGCTTTGATTTCTGCCAGACGGGCATCAGCAGCAAGGTGGAGGATTCTTGCTCTGACAAGGTATGAACATGACGGCGCGGTGAATGCACTGCTTCGCAAAACGAATCACGCAACGCGTTGATCAGTAATGGGTAGGGCAAGAGCTCGCGCAATTGCTCGTCGTCGATAAAAGGAATCATGGGCATATGTCAAATGGTGTCTGGTCTGCAGCGAGCCTGATTGTACGACTCTGTCCCGATGGGTTATACCTCGTGGGTCGACGGGTGCATGGGATAATTCTGACACCGACGTAAGGACCCGCAGATGAAGCGCTTGAACCTGCAACCACTGACCTGCCTTGTACTGCTGCTGGCATTGAGCAGTTGCGGGACTTTGCAGAAGAGGGAGGTATTGCCCGATCCGCTGTCGGTTTCGCTGGCGCAGACGGGCATACCTTCGACTTCGGTCGCGCTGGATATTCGTTCTGTCGATGGCGAGCGTCTCCTCGCTCACAATGCTGACGTCGCCTTCAAGCCGGCATCTCTAATGAAACTGGTGACGACTGCCGCCGCGTTGGAGTTACTGGGTCCGGGCTACCGGTGGATCACGCGCCTGCATTCTTCCGCCGAGATCAGCGTCGATACTTTGAATGGCGATCTCGTCATCGAGGGTGGCGGTGATCCGCGTTTCTCGCACGAAGATCTGGCTCGCTTGCTGCGACGCTTACGCTGGATGGGTGTGCGCGAGATACGTGGCGACCTGATACTGGATAGCAGTTTATTTGAACCGGCGGCTGCAGATCCTGCGGCCTTCGATTCAGCCCCCGAGCGAGCCTACAATGCTCTGCCCGATGCTTTGCTACTGGATGCAAAAGCGCTTAGCGTCGTGCTGGTTCCTGACACAAACGCAGATCGTGCGCGCCTCAGTATCGAGCCACCGATGAGAGATTTCATCATCGACCCACCCAAACAGAACGATCAGCCCTGTATTCGCTGGCGAGAGCAGCTCAAACCAGTACTCACTGAGAAATGGCTTCGTTTTGAGGGAAGCTTTCCGGTCAGTTGCGGTGAGCGCTTGCTGGCGCTGCATCTGCATACCCTGAGCAATGTGCAATATGTTGATGCCGTGTTTCGTCAGTTGTGGTCTGAGCTTGGCGGCACGATCACTGGCAGTGTACGTACAGGCAGCGTGCCAGCTACCGCGCGCGAGCTGCTGGCGTGGGAATCAATGACGCTTGCAGAGATCATCCGTGACATTAACAAGCACAGTAACAATGTCATGGCACGGCAGTTGTTGTTAAGTCTGGCAGCGAACCGTGGCAGCGCTCCGGCGAGTCCCAACGCGGGTGCGGTGCGAGTGCTCGACTGGATGACCCGGCATCGCATTAACGCACAGACAGTCATCATCGAAAACGGGTCCGGCCTGTCGCGTGATGAGCGTATCAGCGTTGGTGCGCTGTCATCGGTGTTGCAGAATGCATGGCAAAGTCCGTTGATGCCGGAATTTATCGCATCGTTACCGCTGGTCGGTATCGATGGCACGATGGGGCGACGACTTCAGGCATCTTCCGTGCGAGGGCAAGCACATATCAAGACCGGAGCGCTGATTGACGTTGCCAGCATCGCGGGTTATCTGACGGCGAGGTCCGGTCGCAGAATCATTGTCAGCTGCATCATCAATGATGCGAATGCATCTGCCGCACGTCCCGGGCTAGATGCATTGTTGCAGTGGATTTACGACCGCTATTGATGGGCCAGACAGTAGCTCGTGACTCGAGCTGGAAAACAAGGTTTGGCGTAAAGCTAAGAGGTCGAACCATCACCGGGACGACGGAACATCACGGTCGACATTGCCCCGAGTATGAGCACGATCGCCACATAGTCTTGCCAGTGCGGTTCCTCGCCCAAGATCCATGCGCCCGAGAAGGTGCCGATCACTGGGATGAACATCACTGACAAACTGGACGCCACCGGTGGCAGTGAGCGCGCCAGCTGGAACCAGACGACGTGCGCAAAACCAAAAATGATGACCGCATTGTAGAGAATACCCAGCCATTCGACCCAGTTCGGCCAGCGTACCTGTGGCAGTTCAAAGATCAACACCAGTGCCGCAATACCTGCGGTTGCAAAACTCAGCATCCACAGCGTGAGCGAGATGGTCGGCATCTCGATCTGGGTGCGCTTCATCAGCACGGTGCCAAATCCCCAGGCGGCTGCTGCCATCAGCACCGTCAGCGTGCCCAGCGGCTGACCGGAAATGCGCGAGAACTCGCTCGACAGCAGTAGCATTGCGCCCGACATCGCCATCACAATGCCAGCCAGTGCAGCGCGGCTGATGCGGTCGCCAAAGAACACCAAACCGGCAATCACTGCCCAGGCCGGCATCGTGTATCCGAGAATCGCCGCGCGGCCGGAAGACAGCATACGCACGCCGATAATGATCAGCGCATGCCAGATGAACATATTGGGGATGGCCAGCTTGAGTACCGTCGGCACGCAGCCTTGCGGTATGCCTAGCGGCGCTTTTTGTATGCGCGCCACGGCCCAAATGACAGCAATGCCACCAAGCATGCAAATAAGACGAAAGGTCAGTGGCGGAAATTCCCGCACGCTGATTTTCATTACCGGCCAGTTGAGTCCCCAGAACAGGGTCAGAAGGGCCAGCAGCAACAGGTCTCTGCGGGTCAATCGCGTCATGGGCGGTGAAGATAGCATGAAAGGCTACAATGACGGCATTTCAATATATTGAACTGCCTCTTATTTAGGCTATCCAACCGTGAATTTCACCGACAAGCTCGCCGCCGCGACCCAGCGTCATGATTCGCTGCTCTGCGTGGGTCTCGATCCCGACATCGCGCGCTTTCCAGCGCAGCTTCAAGGCAAGGATGGCGGCATTTTCGAATTCTGCAAAGCGGTCATCGACGCTACGGCCAGCGTCGCTTGCGCATTCAAACCTCAGATCGCTTACTTCGCCGCGCTCGCTGCTGAAGACCAGTTACAGGGAGTCTGCGACTATCTCAAGCAGCGCTATCCGGATATCCCCATCGTGCTGGATGCCAAACGTGGCGATATTGGTGCCACTGCCGAGCAGTATGCCCGCGAAGCCTTTGAACGCTATCGTGCCGATGCAGTCACGGTGAATCCTTACATGGGATTTGATTCAATTGCGCCTTATCTGGAGTGGACAGATCGCGGCGTAATTGTGCTCTGTCGTACCTCCAACCCTGGCGGTTCGGATCTGCAGTTCCTGCAAGTGGATGGCAAGCCCTTGTACCAGCATGTCGCGCAGCTTGTATCGGCTCAGTGGAACCGTAACGGACAATGTGGTCTCGTTGTCGGCGCCACCTTTCCTGAAGAGCTTGCGCTCGTGAGAGCGATAGTGGGTGATATGCCCTTGCTGGTACCCGGCATCGGCGCGCAGGGCGGGGATATTGAAGCCACCGTCAAAGCGGGACGTACTGCTCAGGGTAGCGGCATGATGATCAATTCCTCGCGCGCGATTTTGTACGCAAAGCCCGAAGACAACGAAGATTTCACCGCTGCCGCTGCCCGCGTCGCGCGCGAGACGCGTGACGCAATCCATCGGTATCGCTTCAGCTGAACATGGCCGGCGCGCTCGGTGCTGCAACCAGTGGCCGAGCGTTCAGGGGATTGGCGATGGTCGTGCTGATCGAGGGTATCGGATCCTGCGAGCGGACACCATCGGCATTCCACAGTGCCTCGACGGGTGCCAATCCCGCCAAGCCCACCGGTGTGGAATCAGCCGACTCAGGCAGGCCGCGCCAGCTTTGATCGACACAACTTTCCAGGCCTTCGCGCAATTGCTCCCACATGACTTCCATCGCGATCAGATGGCGGTCATACCCCAGCGATTCCATCTTCCACTGGCTAAGACGCGTCTCCTTGACTGAATTACCCGTGCCATGCAGATCAATGTCTGCCGAACCGTGCTCGGTAATGCTTGAACCATTCACCCAAGCCTGGTTGTCCTGACCATAGACTTCCAGACGCTGTCCCCGGTCATGCGCTGTCAGATCGTTTTCACCCAGCATCGTGATCCTGTTGCTGCGGCCGGACAAGTCCAATGCTGCCCCCTCGGCCATCATCAGCGAGCCACCCGTCATCTGTACCTGATTGCTCTGGCCAAACACACTAACCGTCGTGCCAGCGGTGCTGCCCTTGATGACCAGCTCGTTGTCGCCTTCCATCACGACTTTGTCATTACGGCCAGTCAGCTGAAGCTCAGCTCCTGCGGCTAGACCGACGAACGCATTACTAATCGTTGCGGTATTGTCCTCGCCCCAGACCATCAGACTGCCACCCGTGGCGGTTCCAGAGAGCGTGCTGTGCCCCTGCTGCGTGATGTCATTGTTACGACCGTTCACCGTCGCGCTGCTGTTCTCCTGTAAGGCGATATCCGAGTTGCCCAGATTGATGATCTCCTTCTGCCCGGTAATGACAACCCGGTTGTCCTTGGCACCGCCTGCCGCTTTCAAGGTATTGCCCGTGCCGCCCAGATCGACAAAGTCCTCACTGCCGATCGTGATCTGGTTACGGCTACCCTCGACCTCCATGCGAACCTGCCCCTTTTCCGCATTGATCGTGTTGGCGTCGCCATTGACCTCGATGAAGGACTCGCCCGTACCGGTGTTCACCTTATTGCCAGTGCCATTGACCACGAAATGGGTCACGCCCGCATTGCCGTTCATCGTCGTGCCGCCACTGCCCACCAGTAGCGTCTGGCGAGAATTACCGGCGTTGAGCACATCACCCTTGCCACCAATGAGCAGATTGATCCCGCTCATCGATGCATTGACCGTCTGGGCCGCCTTGTCCGACAAGAGCTGTATCGTTCGGCCATCTGCGGTGCGCACCGTGGTGGCCTGATCGGAGAGGTAGATCGAGGTTGCCGACGCGCTCTCGCCAAAGTTGAACAAGACCTCGGCCATTTGACCGCTCGTATTGCCTCGCCGGTTGCTGATACCGAAGTAATTGACATGGGTGATCAGGTTGCCGTTGTCATAGACGTTTCTGGCAGAGTGATCTTTGACGCTCAGATAGGTGATGCCGAACTCCTCGAGTGTATGCAATTCACCTTTCTGGGTCAGCCCGTCCACATTAATGTCAGTCCACAGCCGCAGTTCCTTGAACGCCCTGTCGCGGTAATCGATCTTGCCATTGCGTCTATTGTCTAGCTGGGCCAGTGCAGCAAATCCGGTGGCAGCGGTCGGGGAAGTCCTCTCCGAGAACATCTCGGAAGAGTCATCGATGACGCCATTGCGGTTGCGGTCGCGTACCAAAAACGCATGGTCGGGCGTGATCCAGCCGGTGCGCACTTTCTGGCCATTGGCTGCCATGTCGAACATGACGGTCGAGCCCTGCAGGTTGGTGGTATGGACCGAGCCACCGCCCAGCTTCAGGACCAGCGGGTCGATGTAGCTGCTTGCCCAGTCAAAGGAGGAGAAGCCTCCATCACTCCACCATTCCTGATCGCCGTCATTGCCATAATCGATAACATCGCTGTACACGAAGGTACTGTTGTCGAGCCCGAGATCGACATCGGAGAGGCTGTACTCGTAATCCGTGAGGGACTCGGTCGGGATTGGAGGTAGGCTTGAGGGGGTATCGAATCCCGGCAGCGGATAGATCGCATTCCATGGGCTGCCGCTGCTCTCATCCGTGTTGGCCTCCATTACGGATTGCAGGTCATAGGCGGCGAGTGTGTTATCGCCACCATAAAGCCAAAGGTTCTTCAGGGACTTATCAGCAGTATCCCAGCGATAGGCTTGCAGCCGAATGGCTTCGGCCTCCGCAAACCAGTTGTCAAGTTCGTCGGCAACGGTATCGGTCAGGCGGATGTTCAAATTGTCTAATACCGCAGATGCCTGTGTGTGATGTTCATCTTGCAGGCCGTGATCTGTGCCGGGCAGATTGATTATGTGATCTGAGTCCTGAGGCGAGTAAGACGCATTGGCCAGATCAAGGAATCTATCCAGTTTGTCCAAGGTCGGCTTGCCAACAATGACGCCTTCTGCGTCAACCTCGCCGTCAGATAAATGGGTGACCTCAGAGATGCCATTGGCAGGATTGATGTTGATCTGTGTTTCTTCATAAATCTCGCCATAATTATCTTTGAACTGCTGCATTGCTCCGGTGACGCGCAACATGTGGTCCAGCGTCACAGATTGCGTCTCATCCTCACGCGCGCAGCTAAAAACAAAATTGCCCTCGCTGCCTTTCAGGCAGCTGTAGATCGTTCCGTCGGTTTGGGTCAGCTCGGCAAGCGTCTGGTTTCTGGCATCCGCAGCGAATTGTTTGCCCCATGCCGCGATCTTGTTGGTGACGTTTTCAAAAGCTGTTTTCGGTGCATCATAAAACGCCATTTTTGTAGAAAAAGCGACAACAGCCAGCGTGCCATAAGACTTTTCGATGGGTTCAAAAGTAGAAAAATTCTTGATAATTTCAGAGACAAACGTTGAGTCGGCTTTGAAAAGAAGTTCAGACTCGTTGGGTTTTCCCATTGCATGCTCATATGCTAAATCGTGGGATCGACACAGAAGATCTAATACACTTGTAGATTTACTTCCATCTGAATTTTCGAAAGTATAAACTCTCGCATTAACGGATTCGTTATCTGTCGTTTCCAGATTTCTTGTGCCGTTGGTATACCCGGGTCCGCAATTATAAAATGCCGTCGGAATCCAAGAGCTTGGCGACAAAATACTGAATTCCCGGATGGCTATTCTTCCGAAATCTGATGTCATGGACACTTTCCTTGATGAGAAGTTGATGTGACATCTGGCCTCGGAAAGTTATTAGTGATGTAGTTTTAATGGGATCAGAGCAGATTCGCTCACCAGGGGTGGAATGACTGGAATCCATTTTTCGGTTTTAAGATCGAAATATCCAAGAGCGCTCGTCCCTTGCTTACCCCTAAGGGGTGGCCCCCCATAGATAAAAGCCACATAGTCTCCAGCGGGAGCGGCTACGTATTGCGAGACTGATGCCATGTTCATCAAGGGTTCCCGCCATACGCTAGTATTATCTGTGTGGCTTTTCCTGACTAGGGAAATCCCTACCTTCGCTACCTCGGCTTGATAAAAAATATCCCCTTGAAGATCGATAGTAGGAAATTTTGCATAAGCTAAATCGTAGTAGCTTGGCTCTGGCGCAAATCTCATGCCGCGCTTGATGCGAAATATCTCGCTGCCCCGATAATGATTTAGATAGTCTGGTCGTTCGACGGTACCCGTATGTTCTGGAAATATGGCCCCGGCGATGATCTCTGATTCTGATAAATAGCTAATCACGGCTGCATGATAGAAATTGATCGGGCCAGCAAAAAGCTGGTGCTCTCCTGACTTGAAATCAAATTCCCAAATTTCAAAAAATGCCATGTGCATTCCCCGTGATCGCGGCTTGTCAGAGCTCGCCACGAGGTAGGCAAGTTTTTCACCCGAGGGAGATAGCGTAGGACCAACAATTCGATTTCGTGGAATTGGTAGTACGCGATAGCCGCTGCCATCACGATTCATGATCACTATTTCGCCGTTGGCATAGCTATTCATGATGTCGGCATGATCACCTTTTGTCGAAGGTGGCTGGCGGACAAATACAATTTGCTCGCCGGATTGTGAGAAATTCGCCTCCACGTAGCTATAATTTTTTGGAAGATCTAAACGATGGTAGGTATTCTCTTTCAGATTGTAGGTGAGTAAGTAGCACACCGAATAAGGAGTAAATGCATCGCTGTATTCCGAAATGAGCCATTCCTCACCGTTAGGGTGAATGCTGATGCTCTGGAAGCCCCTTCCAGTCTTGGCTGGCTCAAAAGGAGGAGTGCGCGTGTTGTCATACGCCCCAGCAGTAGAGGCCGTGAAAATTGAAATCCATGCAGCGAGTCGCTTGAAAAATTTTTTCAACATAATGGAAATCTTCCGCGGGAAACCGACGACGGCTTGGGTCTGACCTGTTGGGATGTGGTGTGCAGAACCCCGAAGGGTCCGCGCCTTGAGCCACGACTAGCAGGAAGAGCTAACGGTGGTCAGAGAGCTCTGGCGGGATGCTCAGCCTACCGAGAGCAGCCCAAGGCAACGGAGCGCTCAGTATTACGAGGCGATGTTGGGAGGAGAAGTGAGATCGAATTTTTCACTGACATCATTCGCAAAACGGGATACATTTTTTACAAATGATTTGTAGTTGACGCGACGTTCGATCTTCAAACACTATGCGGATAAAACTCGCTGGAGATAATCGGTGATCGGCTAATTCAGCAGCGCTCTAGAAATTTCAACAATCCTTTCAGCGCATGAATAACGGTCTGCTCTCTCACAGCGCGGCGATCGCCGCTGAACACCAGTCGCTCAGTGTGACTGATTTTGCCGTGTGCCCATCCGAAGCAGACGGTACCTACTGGCTTGCCCGGCACTGCGCCGGCGGGACCCGCGATGCCGGTGGTGGAGAGCGCGACATCAGCATTGGTGTTGACGAGCGCGCCTTTGGCCATTTCAGCGGCGACTTCTTCGCTGACAGCACCAAGCTGCGCAATCAGCGCCTCGGGCACACCGAGGAATTGTGTTTTTGAACTGTTCGAATAGGTCGTAAAGCCGCAATCGAACCATTCCGAGGAGCCGGCGACATCGGTAATCAGCTGAGAGATGCCGCCGCCCGTTACGGATTCTGCGGTAGCAAGCAGCCAGCCTTTTTTCTTCAGCGCTTGGCCGACTTGCTCGGAGAGTTCATTCAGCGTGTCCATAAGGTGCTCCAGTGATCCGATGCCGAGATGGTGTCAGGGATTCACCAAAAACGCCATAGTGCAAGCACTAGCAGAGTGAAGAATGCCGCGATGATATCGTCGGCCATCACGCCAAAGCCGCCCTTGAAGCGCTTCTCGAATTGTCTGATCGGCGGCGGCTTGGTCATGTCGAAAAAACGGAATATCAGAAACGCTGCCAGCTGCGCCTTGAAACTGGCTGGAGTGACAAACAGCATCACCAGCCATATGGCGATAATTTCGTCCCAGACCATCGCGCCATGATCCGGTACGCCCAGCGCGCGCCCGGTGCGGTCGCAGGCCCACACGCCAATGACAAATCCGACGACGATCAGCAGGCCCCAGACGGCAGGCGTCAGCACTTCGGGCCAGCGCACAGACATCGCATGGAACAGCAGCCACCCAAACAAGGTGCCAATGGTGCCCGGTACCCAACGCGACAAGCCACTGCCAAAACCCAAAGCCAGCAGATGGGCTGGATGGGACAGCATAAAGTCTGCGGTCGGTTTTCGTGGCGTGGCGGGCCAGATTGGGTTTGCGGCCTCGGTTAGGGATGGCTCGGGATTGGTCATGAACTGAAATGATCGAAAGACTGGTTCATTAGCGCGAGTGTCCGCCCGTTCGCATCCAGCAGTTGTATGCCGGGCTCTGCGCGTAGGCGGCCGATGCAAGTGACCTCGGTATGGGTCTGTCGGCCAGCATCGAGCACGGCATCGTGCTGGCTGGCGGGCGCACAGAAGCAGAGCTCATAGTCATCGCCACCATTGAGCGCAAATGCGCGCCGCTGTTCCGGGTCGCGGCGCGACAGCGCGAGCCCATAGGGCAGCTCGTCGGCATGAATGACCGCTCCGGCGTCGGATTGTTTGAGAATATGACCCAGATCGCCCAGCAAGCCATCCGACACATCGATCGCCGCAGTCGCTATCCCGCGCAGCGCCAGTCCTAGCGCATTGCGCGGCGTCGGTGTATGAAGTCTTTCCGAGGCGAGCGACAGCTGATCTCCCGTGAGCGTAATTTCGCCGAGCAAAGCAGATAGTGCGAGCTTTGCATCACCCAAACTGCCCGAAACCCAGATTTCATCGCCGGGATGCGCGCCACTGCGTCGGATCGCCGCACCCTCGGGTACGCTGCCCAGGACGGTCACGCACAGGTTGAGCGGGCCGCGGGTGGTATCGCCGCCGACGAGTTCGATCTGATGCGAATCGGCCAGTGCGAGCAGTCCTGTTGAGAATGCGTCTAGCCAATCGGCGTCAGCGGACGGCAGCGATAGCGCCAGAGTGAATCCCAGCGGGCGCGCACCGATCGCGGCAAGGTCGGAGAGATTGACTGCCAGTGTTTTGTGTCCCAACGCATGAGGATCGGCGCCGGCGAAAAAATGGCGACCTTCCACCAGCATATCCGTCGAGACAGCGAGTGTTTCGCCCGCGGGTATTTGCAGCAATGCACAATCGTCTCCCACACCAAGGCGTACCGGTCCTGCGGGCCTCGGTGCTCGGTGGAAGTAACGCTCGATCAGCTGGAATTCAGACAACATCTGGCGATTGTACCGAATGGCCATGTTGGCTCGGGGAGGATGCTCAATTAGGAGCCGATGGGCAGGGACGGCACCGATGGTCTGTTAGAATCATTCGCCTTCAAATACGCGCCACAGAAAGCTGCCCCGCATGGATTCCGAACGCAATCAGCAAGAGATTCGCCAGCAATTTCGCCAGGCAGCCCTTGAGTACCACGAATTTCCCACCCCCGGCAAAATCAGCGTCACTCCCACCAAACAGCTCACCAACCAGCGTGACCTCGCACTGGCTTATTCGCCCGGTGTGGCGGCGGCATGCGAAGAGATCGCCGCTGAGCCATCGAATGCTTTCCGCTACACCGCTCGTGGCAATCTGGTCGCTGTGATCACCAATGGCACTGCGGTGCTCGGTCTGGGTAACATCGGCCCGCTGGCCGCCAAACCGGTCATGGAAGGCAAAGGCGTGCTGTTCAAAAAGTTTGCCGGCATCGATGTGTTCGATATCGAGATCAACGAGACTGATCCGGACAAGCTATGCGACATCATTGCCGCGCTGGAGCCAACCTTCGGTGGCGTGAATCTTGAAGATATCAAGGCGCCCGAGTGCTTTTATATCGAGCGCAAGCTACGCGACCGGATGAAGATTCCGGTATTTCATGACGACCAGCATGGTACGGCCATCATTGTCGGTGCCGCTATTCTGAACGGCCTGAAAGTGGTCGGTAAAGATCTGAAGAAATGCAAGCTGGTGGTTTCAGGTGCAGGCGCTGCGGCGCTGGCCTGCCTGGACTTGATCGTTGATCTGGGCTTTCCAATTGAGAACATCACCGTTACCGATCTGGCGGGCGTGGTGTACAAGGGCCGTACCGAGCTGATGGACCCGGACAAGGAACGCTTCGCGCAAGCTACCCCAGCGCGCACGCTAGCCGAAGTGATTCCGGGCGCCGATATCTTCCTCGGCCTCTCGGCAGGCGGGGTACTCAAGCCGGACATGGTGCGCGCGATGGCAGATCGTCCGCTGGTGCTGGCGCTGGCCAACCCGACGCCCGAGATTCTGCCGGAGGAAGTACGCGCCGTGCGCGATGATGCGGTGGTCGCGACGGGCCGCTCGGATTATCCGAATCAGGTCAACAATGTGCTGTGCTTTCCCTACATTTTTCGCGGTGCGCTGGATTGTGGTGCGACGACGATCACGCGAGAAATGGAAATCGCAGCGGTGCACGCGATTGCCGAGTTGGCCCAAGCCGAACAATCCGATGTGGTTGCTACCACCTATGGCGTGAACAATTTATCTTTTGGCGCGGATTACCTGATCCCCAAGCCTTTTGATCCACGCTTGATGCTGAAAATCGCACCAGCTGTGGCGAAAGCAGCTGAGCATTCGGGCGTCGCCTCACGCCCGATTCGCGATATGGCGGCCTACACCGACAAGCTGCAGCAGTTTGTCTATCACAGCGGTAGCTTCATGAAGCCGGTGTTTGCCATGGCAAAGAAAACCCCTGCCGAGAAAAAGCGCATTGTGTTTGCCGAGGGCGAAGAAGAACGTGTATTGCGTGCGGTGCAGGTGGTAATCGACGAAGGGCTGGCCAAGCCGACTCTGATTGGTCGTCCAGCGGTACTTGCTCAGCGCATCGAGCGCTATGGTCTGCGTATTCGCCCCGAGCTCGATTTTGACGTGATCAACCCGGAGCGTGACGAGCGCTATCGTTCTTACTGGGAAACCTATCTGTCGATGACCCGCCGCAAGGGGGTGACCGAACAGTACGCCAAACTTGAAATGCGTCGCCGCCACACGCTGATCGGCTCGATGGCCATTCATAAAGGCGATGCCGACGGGATGATTTGCGGTACCTTTGGCACGACCGCACTGCATCTTCACTATATTGATCAGGTATTGGGTATGCGTTCCGGTGTGAATACCTATGCCGCAATGAATGCGTTGGTACTGCACGATCGCCAGGTGGTGATGGTCGATACGCATGTGAACGAAAATCCGACCGCTGAGCAGATCGCCGAGATCACGATACTGGCAGCCGAGGAAATGCGACGCTTTGGTTTGCACCCGCGTGCCGCGCTGCTGTCACATTCGAATTTTGGCAGCAGCAACAGCGAGTCTGCGAAAAAAATGCGTGATGCATTGGCGATTATTCGCGAACGCGCACCCGGTCTCGAAGCCGATGGTGAGATGCATGGTGACACCGCACTAGATGCGCACCTGCTCAAACAAACCATGCCCGACACGCCGTTGAAGGGCGATGCCAATTTGCTGGTGTTCTCCAATATCGACTCAGCCAATATCGCTTACAACCTGCTGAAAGTCGCTGCTGGCAACGGCGTGGCGATCGGCCCCATACTGCTTGGCTGCTCGCGTCCGGTGCATGTGCTGACTCCGTCAGCGACGGTGCGCCGCATCGTGAATATGACTGCGCTGGCGGTCGTGGATGCGGTATCGCAGCGGTAGTCGTCTCAGAATCTTTGGGCCAGACGCGTACTCTTCAGGTTCACACTCAGGCTGACCAGAGGAGGATGTGCGCGTGTTCAGGAGCCCTTGAATGCCTGCATAACAGCCGCCGGAGGTCTTTGGTCATGCGGATCGTTCATAGCCCACCTCCGAAAAAGCGAGAACATGCCAGATAAAGAAATTCAAAGAAAGTGGCAACGGGCTGAACAAAAGCTCTGCATTGATTTCGGCATCCCGAGTGAGCGGCTGCACTTGATTGATACCATCAAGACGCTGTTTGCAAAATATGTCGAAGAAAACAATCTTTCCGACAACGCGTCGATTGCCCTGTACTACCGCCTTTCTTTTTTCTCCATTCTGATGACAGTGAGGACGCTCAATACGATGGATATGCAGCTTCCGGAGTTTCGGCTGAACGACATCATGCCAATCTATACTGATTCAAAAAGAATATCTGCGGAGGCTGAAGATTGCGTGATTCTTGAAAAATGCATAGCCAACATCAATGATGCGATCGATGCACTGATCAAAGATTATCAGTAGACAGGCTATTTGTTGCGCTGGCGACTAGTAGCGTCAAAAGCCTTTCGAAATTCCCGTCGCCTCGCTTCTGACCAACCCCACGCACCATAGAATCGCGCGGGTTGGTGTTCAATATGCTGATGATAATAATGCTGGTAGCGTCGGCAGTAGGCTTCCAGTACCTCAAGCGGTACATCGTCGGGATACTTCGTCCGTATTTCGCGCATCAGGGTGGGAAGATTGTCCATCGGTTGATTGAACGACTCAGGCAATCATTCGTTATGTATAGTTGGTATTGAAGGAGTGTGCTCACCGGCGAGTCGCTGCCAGTGAGTGGAGTCTAGCTCCTTAACTCGCTGGTGGGGTTGGCAGTACCTTGCCGTATATCCGCACTGTCTGCGGCGATGCCGCCTTGTCATCGACCTGACGTGGCGGATTCTCAGCTTCAGTATTTCCCCTGATTTACAATACCGCGCAGTTTCGTCCCCGAGGACAGGCATTTGACTTCGATCCCGCTGGCTGTTGATCTTGATGGCACATTGATCCTGACGGATACGCTTGACGAGTCAGCGATCCGTGCACTGCGCTCGCATCCGCTGATGGCGCTGCGCATACCGGCATGGCTCGCCAAGGGCAAGGCATATCTCAAAGCCAGGCTCGCCGCACTCACCGAATTCGACGCCGCGTCGCTCCCCTACAATCAAGCCTTGATCGACTGGCTGATAACGCAACGCCAGCAGGGGCGGTATCTGATACTGTGCACGGCCTCAGACAAATCGATGGCGGACGCCGTCGCGACGCATCTTGGGCTGTTTGATGAGGTGATGGCCAGCGACGGTCAGCACAATCTCAGTGCACGCAACAAGGCGGCGGCGCTTGAATCGCGTTTCGGACCTCAAGGCTTCGACTACGCGGGCAATTCTCATGATGATGTGCCTGTCTGGCACAAGGCGCGACAGGCAATCGTAGTGAATGCTTCTGCAAGCGTCGAGCGGCAGGCACGCGCCTGCTGTCAGATCGAAGCGGTGTTTGAACCCCAGCCCTCGTCATCTGCGCAACTGCCGCGCGTCCTCAGGCTGCATCAGTGGACGAAAAATCTACTGCTGTTCATTGCGCCGCTGGCCGCGCATCAGATACCTGATCCCGCCACGAGCTCAGCGATGTTGCTGGGCTTTCTGGCGTTCTCGTTGTGCGCATCGGCGGTCTATGTCATGAATGATCTGTTCGATCTCGACAGTGACCGTCACCACCCGCGTAAGCGACTGCGGCCGTTCGCATCTGGTCAGGTGCCTGTCGCCAAGGGCGTGATGCTGGTGCCGCTGCTGATGCTCAATGCGGTACTGTTTGCGCTACCGATCGGGCCAGTGTTCACTGGCTGGCTGTTGTTTTATTTTCTACTCACTTGCGCCTACTCATGGGGCCTGAAGCGGCTGATGCTGGTCGATTGCCTCGTGCTGGCCATGCTGTACACCCTGCGGATCATCGCCGGTGCGGGAGCGGCAGGTATACCGCTATCGTTCTGGTTACTGGCTTTTGCAGTCTTTTTGTTCTTGTCGCTGGCCTTTGTCAAGCGTTATGCCGAGCTGATCGTGCAGGCTGATGCGGGCAAAGAAAAAGCCCATGGCCGCGGCTATCTGATCTCTGATGCTCCGCTGGTGCAATCCTTAGGTATCACCTCAGGCTACGCCTCTGTCGTGGTTCTGGCCTTGTATCTGAACAGTGATGCTGTACTTAAGTTATATCAGTCGCCGACGATCATGTGGTGTGCTGTACCTGTCATGTTGTTCTGGGTCAGCTGGATCTGGATGAGGGCGCATCGTGGGCAGATGCATGACGATCCTTTATTGTTTGCGCTGCGTGACCGCGCCAGTTTGCTCTCTGGCTTGGCATTTGCGCTAGTGCTCGCCGCAGCATCGAAGGGATGGGTATGGTAACGGTGACTTCCTGGGGGCGGCTTGGCGAGTTCGAGCATCGGGTGTATCCCCTGTCTGACCGTATGCAGGTCGCTGCACGCATGAAGCGCGATGCCTTTGGTCTCCCGTACGGTATGGGTCGCAGCTATGGCGATGTTTGTCTGAATCCCGGTGGCGTGCTGTGGAATACGACGGGTCTGGATCGCTTTATTGCATTTGACGAGCATCAGGGTAGGCTGGTCTGCGAATCGGGCCTTCTGCTACGCGACATACAGCGGCTATGCGTATCGCGTGGCTGGATGCTGCCCGTGGTGCCGGGCACGCAATTCGTCACGGTGGGTGGTGCAATCGCGAATGACATCCATGGCAAAAACCATCATCAGGCAGGCAGCTTTGGCGATCATGTGCGCCGGCTGTCACTGGCGCGCACGGATGGCAGCCTGTCCGAGTGCAGGCCGGGTGACGTGTTGTTTGAGGCTACTGTGGGCGGTCTCGGGTTGACCGGCGTGATTACCGAGGCAGAGCTGCAGCTAAAGCGCACGCCCGGCCCCTGGCTCTCAGTCGAGACGCTGCCGTATCGCGACTTGTCCGAATTTTTTGCATTATCCGATGCCTCGGAACCGGACTGGGAGCACACCGTGTCCTGGGTGGATTGTCTGAATGGCGCAGGACGCGGTATTTTCATGCGCGCGAATGCGGTCGACGCGGGCAAAGATGCGCCACACGTATCGCGGTCATGGCGCATGCCTTTCGTGCCTCCTGTGTCGCTGGTGAATCCGCTGTCGCTGCGGCCTTTCAACGCGATGTATTTTCATCTGAAAAAAGCCAACCGCAGATCGGTGCAGCATTACGAAGCATTTTTCCATCCGCTGGACGATGTGCGCGACTGGAACCGTATCTACGGGCCACGCGGATTTTTCCAGTATCAGTGCGTGCTGCCGCGTGAGGTTGGTCAGCAGGCAGTGCAAGCGATGTTGAAGCGCATCGCGCGCTCGGGAACGGGATCTTTTTTGGCGGTGCTCAAGACCTTTGGCAACCGTCAGTCGACCGGTATGCTCAGTTTTCCAATGCCGGGGGTCACGCTGGCGCTGGATTTTCCAAATCGGGGTCAGTCCACACTGCAATTGCTTGCTGCACTGGATGCGATCGTGCGTGAGTGCCGGGGCAGGCTATACATGGCCAAGGATGCGCGCATGCCCGTCGATCTTTTCGAATCGGGTTATCCTCGGCTGAAAGAGTTTTTGTCGCTGCGTGATCCGGGTATTAGCTCGGCGATGTCGCGACGGCTCATCGGTAGCTGACGCGCGCGTCATTCAACGGAGATCCTGCTTTGTCCAAACCGCGCATCGTGATCATAGGCGCTAGTTCGGCCATTGCCGAGCATTGCGCGCGGCTGTGGGCGCGCGCTACGGTGGAGCTTATACTGGTCGGCCGCGATCTGGTGCGAGTCTCTCGGGTCGCGGCTGATTTGCGTGTGCGCAGCCCACATTCCACGGTCACGGCGCTGGAAGCAAGCTTCAATGATCCGGGGGCGATCGCGCGTCTGGCCAGCGCGCTGACAGCAGATCGTCCGGTCGACGTGGTGCTGATCGCACACGGTAGCCTGCCGGTACAAAATGATTGCGAGTCTGATCTTTCGATGGCCTGTGACGCGCTGGAAGTCAACGGTGTATCGCCCGTGCTGTTTGCCGAGGCCTTTGCCGGCGTGATGGAAACGAGAGGCAAAGGGACGCTGGCCGTGATCGGCTCGGTCGCGGGCGATCGCGGGCGAAAGACCAATTATGTCTATGGCGCAGCCAAGGGCATGGTCGAGCGTTATGTACAGGGCCTTCAGCACCGGCTGGCAAACTCTGCGATGAAGGTCGTGCTGATCAAGCCGGGCCCGACGGCTACGCCGATGACCGCGCATCTACCTCAGCGCGGACTGGCCCCTGTCGAACAGGTGGCGCGCCGTATCGTCGAGGCGGTCGCCCAGGGTCAGCCCGTGGTGTATGCACCGGCGAGGTGGTGGCTGATCATGATGGTGATCCGTCATCTGCCGCGCGCCATTTTCAACAAGCTCAATATCTGAATGACAGAACAAAAAATCATCCTGCCTGGCGGTGCCGGTTTGGTCGGGCAGAACCTCGTCGCGCGATTAAAAGCGCACGGCTATACGCAGCTTGTCGTGCTGGACAAACATCGCGCCAACCTCGAGGTTTTGCGCCGCATGCATCCGGACATCGTGATCGAATACGCCGACCTTGCCGAGCCGGGCGACTGGCAGCGGCATTTCAGTCATGCGCGCGCGGTGGTGATGCTGCAGGCGCAGATCGGTGGCACGGATTATGTAGAATTTGAGCGCAATAATCTGACGTCGACGAAAAACGTGCTTGATGTAATACGTACTGGTCAGGTCGAGCAACTAGTGCACATCAGTTCCTCCGTAGTGGAGTCGGTCGCGGATGACTATTACACCAATACCAAGAAGCTGCAGGAGCGGATGGTGCTGGAGAGCGGTATTGCCTGTCCGGTACTGCGGCCAACGCTTATGTTTGGCTGGTTTGACAGGAAGCATTTGGGCTGGCTGTCGCGCTTCATGCAGAGAGTACCGGTGTTCCCGGTGCCGGGTGATGGTCGCTATATGCGGCAACCGCTGTATGTAGGTGATTTTTGCAACATCATCATCAGTTGCATCGAAAGCGGTCGGCGCGAAGGTATCTTCACTATCTCTGGCCATGAAAAAATCGACTACATCGACATCATTCGCGAGATACGCCGTGCAATCGGTACGCGCACGATAATCATGAAGATTCCTTACTCTCTGTTTTATTTTTTGCTCTGGTTGTGGAGCCTATTTGACCGTCATCCTCCGTTTACCACGCAGCAGCTACAAGCACTGGTCGCGCGTGACGAGTTCAAGCTGATCGACTGGCCGAGCATATTTGGTGTTCGCTGCACGCCGTTTGCAAGCGCCATTGAGGAAACGTTCCGTGATCCGGTCTACAGCCGGGTTGTTCTGGAGTTCTGAGTATGCCGCAGCCATCACAGCAGCGTGCGCCTCAGTCATCGCAACGCATCGCGGTCCTCGGCGCGGGCCCGATGGGGCTGGCGGTTGCTTATCAGCTCGCGCGTGATGGCCATCAGCCTGTAGTATTCGAGGCGGACGATCGTGTCGGCGGCATGACTGCCTGCTTTGATTTTTCCGGCTTGGAAATTGAGCGCTATTACCATTTTCACTGCACCTCCGATACGGCTTTTCTGCAAGTGCTGGATGAGTTGGGCATCGCCGACAAGATACGCTGGACCGAGACGAAGATGGGTTACTGGTATCAAGATCGGATGCAGTCCTGGGGTAATCCTTGGGCGTTGCTGGGATTTCGAGGCCTGAGTCTGATCGCGAAATTCCGCTATGGCCTACATGCCTTTTTGTGCACCAAACGTACTGATTGGAGGCCACTCGATCATGTCGAGGCGACTGGCTGGATACGTCGCTGGGTGGGTGAGGAAGCATGGGAGGTATTGTGGCGGCGTTTATTCGACTACAAGTTCTACGATTACAGCAGCAACCTGTCTGCGGCATGGATCTGGAGTCGCATACGCCGTATCGGTCGTTCGCGCTATGACCTGTTCCGCGAGAAGCTCGGTTATCTGGAAGGTGGCTCGACCACGCTGCTCAATGCGCTCAAGCGAGATATCGAGCGGCATGGCGGCACGATCAGACTTCGCGAACCTGTGCAGCGCGTGATTATCGATCAGGGCTGTGTGGTGGGTGTGCAGACCGCGCACAGCGGGGAATCGTTCGATAAGGTAATCAGCACAGTGCCGCTGCCCTATGTGCCACGCCTGATGCCGGATTTGCCGGCTGAGATAATGCACAAATTCACTGCGCTGAAAAATATTGCAGTAGTCTGCGTGATTGCCAAGCTGAAAAAACCACTGTCGCAGAATTTCTGGCTGAACGTGAATGATCCTGAGATGGATATTCCGGGGCTGGTCGAGTATTCAAATCTGCGACCGCTGAATCACAGTATTGTTTACGTACCGTTTTACATGCCGGGTGAGCATCCGAAATTTGCAGAATCCGATCAGGCATTCCTACACAAGGTACGTCGCTATCTTAAGAAGATCAATCCTGCACTGCGCGATGAAGATTTCATCGACATGCGCGCCAGCCGCTACCGGCATGCACAGCCGATCTGCGATCCTGGCTATCTCGACAAGTTGCCCCCGGTTGCATTGCCGGTCAAGGGACTGTGGGTCGCGGATACTTCATATTACTACCCCGAGGATCGGGGTATCTCCGAGAGCATTGGTTTTGGCCGCAAGATGGCGCGTGAGGCATTACAGTGATCCGGCACTTCATGTCGCGCCAGTTTCTGATCTTCGTGGCCACCGGTGGTTTTGCGGCGATGGTGAATTTCGGTTCGCGTATCGTTTACAACCGATGGACAGATTTTTCATCTGCGGTCGTGCTGGCTTATCTGACCGGAATGCTGACCGCCTTCGTGCTAGCTCGTCTGTTCGTATTTACTGATAGTGAGCAATCGATACGTCGCAGCGCACTCTGGTTTGTGCTGGTCAACCTGATCGCCGTACTGCAAACCTGGGTGATTAGCATGCTGCTGGCTTTTTATCTGCTGCCAATGATGGGTGTGGCTCGTTTTATCCCCGAGATCGCGCATGCGGTGGGTGTGGCTGTGCCGGTATTTACCAGTTATTTGGGTCACAAGCACTGGTCTTTCAAGTCTGCGAGGATTACCGACACCTGAATCAGGGTGTCAGCGGTTCTGTCGCTGGAATCCGTATTGCTCCATGAAGCGGCAGCCATGCAGTGGCAGAAAAGCCGGCAGTCGGTAGTAGGTCTCCGCGATCTGGCTCAGTACTTGCGCTCGATAGGGCTCGAAGCGGAAACCCTGTCCATCTGCTACCCAGAAGCGCGCACCGTCCAGCATTCGCTCTGACACGCTCACTGAATCGAAATAAGGTAAAAGGGTGGAGGCATCGATCTTGCGGGTACTGACGATGCGTATCGGCTTGCCAGCGTAGCTGTGAAAATCAGTGACATTGTCATCGAAGCGCGCATGGAAGCTGCCGCCCCCAAACACGGGCACGTAGCTGCCGCCGTGGTAGCTCAGCAAAGACGCAAAGCTGTAAGAGGGCGTCATGATCGTTGCGTCGGTGGGTAAATCCTGTCTGAGCATTTTAATCAGTGCCTTTGCCTCTCGGTGCATCACGATGTCGGTATGTAGTTTAGCCCCTTGAATTACATTGCTGGGCAGATAGGCGAGTAGCAGCAATGCGATCAGATGAGGTAGGCCCAGCCACAGATTCCAGCGCCGATGTTTGCTGAGCACGTCGATATCCAGGGATGCCCCGGCCCACAAGAAGAAAAATGGCAGGAAGGCCAGCACCCAGTGCAGACCGATGGTCTTGTAGAAGGAGAGCAGCAGGAAGAGTACGAACGGTACTGCGAACAGACTGACCAGCGGCCAGTAGCCGCGCAACGCGCCGCTACGTGCCAGCCGCAACCCTGTCCATGGTGTGACCAGATAGACCATCATCAGCATATAGATGATGAGATGTGATGCATCGAATTGTGAGCCCGCGTTGCGGTTGTACAGATTGAAAAGAACATTGTTCCAGCAGTGCGTAGCATTCCATGCCATATTCAGCAGCATGAACGGTAGCGCGCACAGAGCGACCAGTATCAGCTTGAGCCAACTGCGACGGCCGCGAGGGAGCAGATACACCGCATACGTGATCGCCAGGAGCCCTGCAAAATACTTTGACAGCAGGGCTAGGCCGAGCAGCAAGCCCGCAGCGGCATACCAGCGAAGATCATCGGATTGCTCTGCGCGAAGGAACGCATAGCCCGAGAAGAAAAGGAAGAGGATGAGCGGCGTATCGGTCGTGATCAGGTTGAGCGACCAGGTGAACGGCAGCGCCAGAAACAGACTGCCTAGCATCCAGGGCTTGCCGGCGTGGTGTGGCTGCAGCCGCCGCAGCAAGTCCATCATGCCGAAGACAACGGCTATCCAGAGCAGGATGGCGGGTGTGCGCAACCAGAGCGTCGATGAAGACACTCCCTGCAGGGCCCACAGCCACCAACCTGCCATGGGTGGATGGTCGTAATAGCCGCCCCAGTCGGGATAACTGCCCCACAGATAAAAATAGGCCTCGTCACCCGTGAAGGGAATCGCCGCTGCCAGCCACAGCTTGATGATTGTGGTTATGGCCAGAAGCCGGAAGAACAAGCGGCGCGGGGCGGCCTCGTCAGTGGAGAGCATGAATCGGGAGCGTATCGAGTTAGCTGGCGTTGATAAATGTTATAAGTTCGACAGCTTTCGTGTTCGGGAGTCGGCTTGCACGATGCTGACAATGTAAATATGACATTGTAAAGAAGTTATGCCGATTGCTCGGACGCCGACTGACGACGATGCAGGACAGGTCTGAATAAGCGCAGTTGCCGTTGCAAATAATAAATGTTACCGTTCCGGCCAACGCCACGGGGGCCTGGCACCCTGATCTTTTTTCCACCATTTAAAGCATCATCCCGTGAAAACTTCTTTCTTCTTACGCTTGGCTGTTGCAGTCTTGGCAGCGACTACTTTTTTTCCGATGTCTTCCGCGCAAGCGTATGACTGGGGCGATGGTTTCAATTTGTCGTCCAAGGCGGGAGATAGTCTCAACCTGATGGTGTCGCCCTATACCGCGCATTTCCATCCCAGTGATGATCACAAATATGTGTGGTTGGTTGGCGTGGAGCGGGAGCGCGCCGATGGCGCGCTCGCGGGTGCAGCCTTCTTCAGTAATTCCTTCGGTCAGGATAGCGCTTACATCTTTCCCTGGGGCGAAATCTACCGCAACGTACTCGATCAGCCGCAGATGTACGTGAAATGGACCGCTGGCCTGCTGTACGGTTACCGGGGCAAGTATGAGGACAAAGTGCCATTCAACCACGGTGGTTTTTCGCCAGCTATTGTCCCTTCATTGGGATGGGAGTTCAGCAGCAAGCAGCAGATTCAGCTTAACTTGCTGGGCCTCAACGGGATGATGCTGCAGTTCACTCAGCCACTGAAATAAAGCGTTGCCACCCATGAAAATGCCCGCCAATGACGCATTGGCGGGCATTTGCGTTTTGTGTGACTTCTATTTGTGGGAGCTTACTTTTCCAGCCCTTTGGTGACGATTTCGCCGCGCACAGCTTTCAGCGTTTCTTCTATTTCCTCCATGTCCTCGGGCGTAACCCCTTCGTCTTCCAGCACGGCGAGGAAAATTTCAGTGACATGATTGAATGACGCTTTAGTCACCCCAGCCTGCATGTGCTGGTCATGAATCGTCTTCATCGTGAAATCCTGATTAGGCTTGCCCATCGCATAAGATACATAAGCAATGTGGTGCTGGATCATGCTGTCGATTTCCATTTGCTCGAAATAGCGACGCAGGTTGGGCCGCCGCATCAGTCGCTCATGGAAATCCCTGACGATCCTCGTCACTGTGGGCACACCACCATATTTGTCAAAAAGAGAAACAGCCATGAATTAAATAATGTTATCCGTGTGAGGTTATTTGCCTGAAGGGGAGGCTGATGCTGGTGCTGGCGCGTTTTGGCCACCGGGCAGGATGATCACCGGCGCGACTGATGTCGATGGTGTAACTGCTGGTTTGATAACCTTTGCGGGCTTGCCAGCTTGAGCAGATGACACGGTATTCCTTTGCGCCTGTGATTCCGTGATGCTGCCATCAGAGCGTATCGTATCTGCCAGAGCAGATGTAAATAATGTTAATGACACAGATGATATCAAAACGAGTCTGTTCATATCTCCCTTATCAAAATACATAGTCGCACTTTGTCGCACTCTGAGGGCGCAATTTTGCCTGAATTATTTAAAAAAAATCTTTATGAAATTTTTCTTAAAGAAATCAAGGTACAAGGATCGACTCTGAAAGTTCATTCTTCATCTTTGCCTATATGAACACGAACTTTGGTTGACAGTGCTGGCTAATTCATAAAAACTAGGGACATGCCGCGCTGGCTACGCACTGACTCAATAGCTGCGCAAACCCATCTGATGTCGCCGAATGCGACGAAGGATTGCTGATGAAATTCCTCGAAAAGCAGATGCTGACAAACCGACAGCTGGCTGACTCCCGAATCGATTTCGAAGCGACGATTCAGGGTAACATCGATTTCAACGGTACGTTCTTTGTCGACGGCACCATTAACGGCGACCTCAAGGGAAAAAGCCTGGAGAAAACCACCGTCATCATCGGGGTGCGTGGAAAATTGTCCGGTAACTTGTTCTGCACTAACGCGATCATTGCAGGCACGGTATGGGGCGACATCCATGCCAAGTCACTTGAGTTGCAAGAGGGCGCGCGCGTGATCGGCGATCTGTATTACGAGACGCTCGAAATCAATCCTGCTGCAGAGATTAACGGCAACTTCGTCCCGACAGAAACGGGCTCCGACGACTTGCAGGGTGGCGACGGCACGAGCGAGCAGGAGGCCTTGCGATTGCTGACGGCGGTGGGAAAGCGCTGAAGCTTTTAGCCTGGATTCGTTTCAACTGGTCAACCCAAACGGAAATCATCAAATGCAACGTGCAGAATTACTCGCGGAATTAAAGCAGCTTGAAGCCATGGAGTTCGACGTGGTGGAAGAGGCGATCAACCTCGCGCAAGAGATCGATATGTCCAGCTTTGCCTCGATGTCCGTCAGAGCTGCTGCCGTCGTGGTCGCCACCCGCGGGCTGCAACAGCGGCTGGGTGATCGAAATCTCGTCAGTCTCATGAGAAGCCGCTCTACCTACCAGCCCGCCCCGGCCCGGATGATGGCGTGAACGCTAGATTCTGAATTGATGCAGATGACCGACATCTTCTCCCGTCAGGTCTCGGGTTAGGTCTTTCATCTCCCGATGCGCAGCTTATAAGCCGCATCATTCGAAACGTCGTCAGCTCTTTGCGGTGCCCATCATTTTTGCCGATACGGTCTTCTCGTCTGGCAGGCGCTGAGTGGATGCCCGCTTCGTCGCGGGTTGGCGAAGCGGCTCGATGCTGGGTTTGCCAAATTTAATAAATCGATATCATCCGACTTGTTAAAAAAGTTTTCGATTTTTTCGAGCTTCTGTTCAGCTTTCATCTGCTTTTATCATCGTTCACTCAGCCTCACACTACGCAGGTTAGTTTTTGACCGTGGAGGATGCAGTGAATACCCATTCCCAGTACACCCCCGAGCTTTTTATTGACGGTCTGATGCGTGTTCTCGGCACGCATTCCCGATCGGCTCTCGCCAGAGCAGTGGGAATATCGCCCTCAGTGATCAGCAAAATCTGGCATCGTCGTCTGGCGATCAGCAGTGAGATTTTGCTGCAGGTGCATGAGACGACCGGAATCCCGATTCGTGAACTCAGACGCATGATGGGTGACCAGCGACGTTTTTTTAGCCGCTTCTCGGTGCGAGCGCCGCTAGCGTGATGGCAGAATGATCGGCTGAACTTTCCTCGGGTGCCAAACATCGATGCAAGACGGTTGATCATGAATGGCCTTTGCGGAGTATTCCGGCGACCCGAAGGAGTAGTCTAACAAGCAGGGCCACTGCGAGAAATTTCTGCAAGTCGCTCGCTCGGCCTTAGTCCTCCGATCGCTTCCAATCGGCCGGCTGGCTTTTTTGTTGATATCGTACGCGCTGCTTCGTGTGGCGCTGCTGGTGTACTCCGGCACTGATCTGGTACTGGTGTCCTAATGGATGCTGGTGCTGATCAAGGGCCTATGGTTCGACCTCGTGGTTTCGGTGACGCTGGTCGTGGCCGTTATGCTGTATGAGGCACCTCCACCGGACCGTTAACGGTCATCTGCGTGGCACCAGAAGCCCGGGAATGTCTGGCTGTTTGCCTCGCTTTTCGTATGGTTGTTTGGCGCGGTATCAAAACTCACGTCCTGGTCCGAGTTCTCTTGCCGTCTGAATTTCATCGCACTCGATTACTTGCTCTATACCAGCGAGGTGGTCGCGGATTCTGTCAGTTTTTTCAGCCGACTACCTTGGCAAGGTTGAGAGGTGAAGTCGGTCACCCAGTTTGCGGAGCAGAGGATTATTCTTCGGTCTTCCAGTGTCCCGATTTGCCGCCCAGCTTTTCCATCACCCGCACATCACTGATCACCATGCCGCGGTCGATTGCCTTGCACATATCGTAGATGGTCAGCAGACCGACCTGCACGGCGGTCAGCGCTTCCATCTCCACGCCGGTCTTTCCATAGGTTTCGACCTGTGCGTTACACATCACGCTGGCATCAGCATCATTAATGGTGAATTCGACTGCCACTCGGGTCAATGCCAGCGGATGACATAGCGGTATGAGGTCAGCGGTGCGCTTGGCCCCCATGATGGCGGCAATGCGGGCGATACCGAGCACATCGCCCTTTTTTGCCGTACCCGAGGTAATAACTGCCAGCGTTTGCGGCTTCATTCGTATGAGTCCACTGGCGATCGCGATCCGATGGGTTTCCGCTTTGCTGCCCACATCGACCATGTGTGCCCGACCGCCGTCGTCAAAGTGGGTCAGACCGCCATTGTTGACGGACGGGAGGCTGCTTTTTTCTGAGCTCATGACAAGGATATTTCAGGAGGTAACCGCCACGTGCGGGCGAAGGCTTGCGGGTATCATAGCATCATGAAACCTGTTTCCTGGTCCGCCGGCAGCACTCGCTTTTCAGCCCGCGCAAAGCGCGTGCTGACGGCGCTTGTGCTCGCTTTCGCATCACCCGGAATGATCGCACCGGGCGGACTGCAGGCGCAGAACCTTCCCAACCTCGGGGGAACTGATGGCGAAGAGCTGTCACCGCTGATGGAGCGCCGGATCGGCGAACAGGTCATGAACAATATCCGGCGCGACCCGGATTACGTCGATGATCTCGCCGTACTCGACTATCTGAACCTTCTGGGAGGCTCGCTACTGGGATCTAGTCCCGAGGCACGTGGCGACGCCGGCTATGATTTCTTTTTCTTCGCGGTTCGTGACCCCTCGCTCAATGCGTTTGCCTTGCCCGGCGGATTTATTGGCGCGCACACTGGTCTGGTACTCGCGGCGCAATCCGAATCCGAGCTGGCCTCGGTGATGGCGCACGAAATCGGCCACGTGTCGCAGCGACATATCGCGCGCATGATCGGCAACCAGCGACAGGATTCGCTACTGCCGATGGCGGGGCTGCTGCTGGCCGCGCTGGCGATGCGCAGCAGCCCGGATCTGTCGGCAGCGGCAATGATGGGCGGCACTGGACTCGCTGCGCAGCGGCAGTTGAGCTTTGGTCGCGACGCTGAGCGTGAAGCTGACCGCGTGGGCTTGCAGATACTGCGCAACACCGGCTTCGAGCTGAACGGTATGGTGAGTTTTTTCGGTCGATTGCAAAACGCCAGCCGCAATCGCTCCGACAATTTGCCTTCTTACCTGCGCACCCACCCGATGACGGGTGAGCGGATGGCGGATATCGAAGCCCGCATACGTAATCTGCCTTACAAGCAGCACGTGGACAGTCTGGATTTTGCACTCATCCGCTCGCGCATGCGCGTACTGCAGGACGATACACCGCAAGGTTGGCGCGATGCTGCGCAACTCTTCGATGAGCAGTCGAGGCAGGGCACGCGTGCGCAAGTATTAGCTGCCAAATATGGTTTGGCAATGATCGCGCAGCGTCAGCGCGACCTGCCTCGGGCGAAGTCAATGATGGTGGAGATCCGGGCCGAGGCTGCTCGCGCTCCGGCGCTTCCCGCGTCGCAGACACTGGCCAGCTTTTTTGTTGAACAGGCGCTCGCCAGCGAGCCGCAGCAAGCGCTGGCGCTGGCCAAAGAGTCGCGAATGCAGTTTCCGCTCTCGCGAGCGCTGGCGATGCAGTACGCGGACGCATTGCTCGTCGCTGGCAAGAAAGACGAGGCGACGGTTTTCCTGCGTGATCAGGCGCAGCTCTACAGGCAGGATGCGCGCGTGCAGCGAGCGCTCGCGCGCGCCTATGCCGAGCAGGGGAAGATCGCGTTACAGCACATGACGCTGGCTGAGTATTACTCCTTGACCGGCGCGTTGCCCTCCGCGTTGGAGCAGCTGAGGCTGGCGCGCGGCGCATCTGATGCCTCGTTTTATGATCAGGCGATGATTGATGCGCGTGAGAGAGAGCTGCAGATGAGCTGGCGCGAGATGATGGAGAAATCAAAAAAGCGCTGATCTCGCCCAAGAAGAAATCTCTTCAGACACTCTTGATCAGCCGGCTAGGATGAGCAACAAATCCGAAGCGTTGCTCCAATTGCTCCGACGATATCCGTTCGATATTTACTGAGCTATCGCTCAGCGAGAGCCTCAACTTGTCCGAGGATGTGGATGATGCCAGCCAGACCATCAGGGCAGCATCGTCACAAGGCATGCCATTGAGGGTCAAGCGCGGCAGACATTCTGCGAGGTCACGATCGTCCAGCATCGCGATCTTGGCGTCGGACTGAAGCAGCAGCCGGCCATCACCGGTCAAGTAGGTTTTGCTGATCTTGCTCATTGGCTCGCCATCGTGCGTCACAAAGCCCAGCTGGGGGTCGGTGCGTGCGATGAAGGGCGTCGCTTCCAGCTCTACATAGACGCGCTGCGGACCATTCTGGAAAAACCAGGCACCACGATCGTCACAGCCATAGTTGCGGAAGATAAAACCAAGTAGCGCAGGATGGCGAATCACATCACCGGTCAGGTTCGCGGCCTGCGTAGCATCATCCCGCATGCGGAATGCCCCGCGTGCGTCGAGTGCCAGCCAACCATAACAGTGGGGCACGTTCGGCCATTTGGCGATAGCAAGTCTGACCGCGTCATCCATCGCAGGGCGTTTCTCAGTCGGTCAGCGCTAGATGATCGTGCTCGCGCAGCGCGACCTGGCCGGACAAAAATTTCACGATGCGCTGCGGCAGCCAGCTGAGCGTGCCCGGAGGCCGCCCGCCCGCGAAACCCACATGGCCACCCTGCGCCGGATATTCGAGTATTACTGATCGTGCCGCGCTGCGCGGTAAATGGCGCGCGGGCAGAAAAGGATCATTGCGCGCATTGAGGACCAGCGTGGGCACGGTAATCGACGAAAGCACCTTTTTGGCGCTGGCGCGTTCCCAGTAATCATTCGTGTCTCGGTAGCCATGCAGCGGTGCAGTGACGACATTGTCGAACTCATACAGGTCGCGCGCGGCGAGCATCCGATCTCCATCGAACAAGCCAGGAAACTGCTCGAGCTTCAGCAGGCACTTGGGTTTAAGCGTTTGCAGAAACACGCGTGTGTACACCATGTTCAGTCGGCGCGATAGCGCCGCGCCGCCGGCGGCGAGATCGAGCGGCGCCGAGATCGCGCAGGCTGCCTCGACAAAGCCTGAATCTTCCGGATACTCGCCCAACCAGCGCAACAAGGCATTGCCCCCAAGGGAAACGCCGGCCGCAAAAAAATTCGACGCATTGCGCGACAACGGATGCACCGCCATCTTGTGCAGTATCCAGTCCACTTCAACCGAGTCGCCAGAGTGATAGAAGCGGGGTGCACGATTGATCTCGCCTGAACAGCCCCGGAAGTGCGGCACCGCGCCTGACCAGCCCAGCCCCTCGATATGTTTCAGAATCGAGCGCGCATAGTGGCTGTCCGAGGAGCCCTCGAGTCCGTGGAACAGCACGAGCATCGGTTTGCCGGGCAGGCCCTCGACAAAATCAACATCAATAAAATCTCCGTCTGGCGTATCCCAGCGTTCGCGTTTCAGCGTGACCTCGGGAGACCGAATGAACTTGGCTGGGTAAATGGTCTGAAGATGGCCGCCGGGCAGCCAGCGAGGGGAGATATAGTCGCTCACCCGCGTCTCCGCTCAGTGCAGCAGCGCTGCGGAAGAGGCCGGCTCATCGACCGGTTTACCCGGTGCGATGGAGGCATGATGCATGACGATACGCCAGCCATGTGGCGTTTTCAGGTAGACGTTCGTGGCGAGGATATGCGCTTCCTGCCAGTCCGGATCATCGGGTGTTTTTACTTCTTCGATCAGGTTATGCACTGAGCAGGTCATGTTGTGCGTCACGTGCATATGGCGCGGTCGTATGTGCACCGGGCCGCGCTCGAAGATCATCTCCCAGGATTCGCGGATCGCAGTATGACCTTGCAGTCTGGGTGCACCGGGATGCACGCAGATGATCTCTTCATCATCCGCCCAAAGTGCCATCAGGCTATCGAGATCGGCGCGAGCGATTGCATCGTAGAACGCATGCTCGACGTCTTCGGCGCTTGCCAGTAGTTTTGCTGGGTCAGAGGGCATGATGTTCGAGGTCCGGGACGGGGGCAGCGCCGGGGTTCCGGTCAGCGGTGTCAGTGGCCGTGATGTGCGACGGCGCCGGGCTTTAGCCGGTACGTGGTGCTGCAATATGGGCAGCGCGCGAGCCCATTCGCAGCAAAATCGAGGAACACGCGCGGATGCGAGGACCAGATCGGCATGGCCGGGTTGGGGCAATAAGCCGGCAGGTCCTTGCTGTCGAGTTCGACGGTCGTGCTCTGTGTCAGCTCGGTCATGATTCAGCGCTCCGGTCAGTTCGACTCATCACACCTTGGTCAGCCAGTGGCGATACTTCTCCGCCTTGCCGCCGACCACATCAAAGAACATCGATTGAAGCTTTTCAGTGACAGGGCCGCGGCTTCCAGTGCCGATCATGCGGCCATCCAGCTCACGGATCGGTGTCACTTCCGCTGCCGTGCCCGTGAAGAATGCCTCGTCCGCGCAATATACTTCGTCGCGCGTGATCCGTTTCTCGATCACCTCGATACCCAGGTCGCGTGCCAGCGTCAAGACGGAATCACGGGTGATGCCGTCGAGGCAGCTGGCCAGATCGGGTGTGAAGATGCGGCCATTCTTGATAATGAACACGTTTTCACCCGCGCCCTCCGATACATAACCTTCGGTGTCAAGCAGCAGCGCCTCATCATAGCCATCGGCGGTCACTTCCTGATTTGCGAGGATGGAATTGATGTAATAACCGCTGGCCTTTGCGCGCACCATCGACACATTGACGTGATGCCTGGTGTAGGACGATGTCTTTACGCGTATACCCTTGGCCAGACCTTCTTCGCCGAGATACGCACCCCAGGGCCATGCAGCGACTGCCACATGAATTGTGTTGCCTCGCGCGGACACGCCCATTTTCTCGGAACCGATCCAGACCAGTGGGCGCAGGTAGCAGCTTTCTAGTTTGTTCGCGCGCACGACCTCTTTCTGCGCTTCGATCAGGGTCTCCATGTCGAACGGGACCTTCATCTGGAAGATCTTGGCCGAGTTGTACAGCCGTTGTGTGTGTTCCTTCAGGCGGAAGATCGCGGTGCCATTGACTGTGTTGTAAGCACGGATACCCTCGAACACCGCCATACCGTAATGCAGGCTGTGAGTAAGCATGTGCAAAGTGGCATCGCGCCAGTCGACCAGTTGGCCGTCTTTCCAGATTTTTCCGTCGCGGTCAGCCATGGACATGTCAAATTCTCCAGTCAGTATTTCAAACCAGCGATTTTAGCGGATTCAGCCCCTTTCCCGGTAGGTCAGAAATGGCGCGGGCAGCGGCTTGAGTAGAATACGGACTCTACCCCGGCCGCCGCTGTGACTTTCCGAACGATGAATCCTTTGCCGGCCGATCAGGCTGACCGTGAAAAAACCGCCTTGAAAGACGGTATACGCACCTGCGCCCCGGCCATGCCCGGCCTGCTCGCGTGGGGAGTGGTGACAGGCATGGTACTGGTGCAGTCGGGCCTATCGATCTGGCAGGCCATCGCCATGACGGTGATTGTCTACGCTGGGTCGGCGCAGTTGGCGGCGCTGCCGCTGATCGTCGCGGGCGCGCCGATCTGGGTGATCGTCCTCACCACGTTATTGGTGAATTTTCGTTTCGTGATCTTTAGCGCTGTGGTCGGTCCTCATTTCGCACACCTGCACTGGACCCGGCGGCTTTGGTACGGATACTTCAACGCCGATCTGGTGATGGCCTTCTTTCCCCAGCGCTTCCCTATGCACACCATGGGTAAGCCGGCGGGCAAGCTCGGGTACTTCAAAGGGTTGGCGTACTCGACATGGTGGGCGTGGGAGATCGGCAGTCTGATCGGCATTCTGCTCGCAAGCCAGATACCGACCAACTGGGGCATTGGTTTTGCGGGCACATTGGTCTTGCTGGGGATGACGATACCGCTGATCGTGAATGGGGCGACACTGGTGGGTGTGGTGGTGGCCTGTGTGATTTCGGTGGCGGCAGTCGGCATCCCGTACAAGATCGGTCTGGTCGTGGCTATCTTCGGTGGTATCGCGGCGGCGGTCGTCGCGGATCGCGTGAGCAGTCCTTCAAATGCGGAAGGAACGGAGTCGTGAGCGCATTCGAGTACTTGCTACTAATGGCAATGATGGCCGCGACCACGGTTCTCACGCGCGGTTTTTTCTTCCTGCTGGCCGGTTCGCGCATGCCCGCGTGGCTGCAGCATGCGCTGGGCTATGTGCCCGCTGTGGCACTGGCCGCTATTGTCGCGCCAGATCTGCTGGTGTCTGGCGGCGCCGTGTCGCTGTCGTGGACGAACACCAAGCTGATCGCTGGTGTGGCTGCGATCGCTTTCTTTTTGTGGACACGGCATGTTCTGGGGACGTTGGTGTTTGGGATGGTGGTGTTTACGTTACTGCGGTTAGCAGGTTGATTGAACAGCGCATGCCGCGAGCAGCATGCACTATTCAAGCGAAATAAAAGTCCGAGATGTCGTTACCGTTCCCCCCGTCAAGACGGTCATCGCCTGCGCCAGCGTTCAGCACGTCATTTCCACCTCCTCCGAACAGTGCATCATTTCCAGTGTCTCCACTCAGCACATCGTCCCCCATGCCGCCCTGCAGCCAATCATTACCGTTGCCGCCATAAAGTCGATCATTGCCATCGCCGCCGTAGACGATGTCGTTTCCTTCGCCTGCGCTCACGACGTCGTTGCCGGCTCCTGAAATGATCGTATCGCCAATGATGGTGCCAGTGATGACATCTGATACGGCTGTACCTTCGATTATTAAAGAGATTGAGATTCCTTTCAGTTTCAAGGAGTGATCTCCCGTTGAAAACAATCAATGTTTCTAGGGCAGTCGAGCAGGGCGCGACGCGCTGATTCCTGCAGCAGATAAATGATTTCCATGATGAGTACAGAAAACCGACGCTCGTATGCGAGTTGCGCGTCTTCCCAGTGCGTCGCTCATGCAACATTCGCTGCGCTATCTCATACGCAGGGAGGGGGCTGAATGGGTAGGGGTCATGCCGGTCTGACAACGGGCTTTGGGTGGATGGGCTGCGGTAAAATATACGGTTTTCCAACTCGCCCACGCCCCCCATGCGTTTCAACCGACTTAGCGACCTAGTGCAGCAGGACAAGCTGCGCGGCAAGCGTGTTTTCATTCGTGCCGATCTGAACGTACCGCAGGATGACGCTGGCAACATCACCGAAGATACGCGCATTCGCGCATCGGTTCCGGCGATTCAGGCCGCGCTGGGGGCTGGCGCTGCGGTGATGGTGACTTCTCATCTTGGTCGCCCTACCGAGGGCGAATTCAAGCCGCAAGACAGTCTCGCGCCGATCGCCGAACGCTTGTCGGAATTGCTAGGCCGTCCGGTGCCGCTCAAGTCCAACTGGGTCGATGGCGTGGACGTTGCGCCGGGTGCGGTGGTGCTGCTCGAGAACTGCCGCGTGAACAAGGGCGAGAAAAAGAACAGCGACGATCTCGCGAAAAAAATGGCGGCGCTGTGCGATGTGTATGTGAACGATGCTTTCGGTACTGCGCACCGTGCCGAGGCGACGACGCACGGCATTGCCAAATTCGCGCCAGTTGCGTGCGCCGGCCCGCTGCTGGCCGCCGAGCTGGATGCTCTCGGCAAGGCGCTAGGCAAACCCGCGCATCCGCTGGTGGCGATTGTTGCGGGATCTAAAGTATCGACCAAGCTCACCATTCTCACATCACTGGCTGACAAGGTGGATCGTCTGATCGTCGGTGGCGGCATCGCGAACACCTTCATGCTGGCTGCCGGTCTACCCATTGGCAAATCGCTGGCCGAGCCGGATCTGGTCGCTGAAGCGAAGGCCATTCATGAAATGATGATGGCGCGTGGCGCGTCGGTGCCGATCCCGGTGGATGTGGTGTGTGCGAAAGAATTTTCTGCGAATGCTGCGGCAACCGTGAAATCTGTTGAGCATGTGGCAGAGGACGATATGATTCTCGATATCGGCCCGCAGACCGCGAAGCTGCTGGCCACGCAATTGCTGGATGCGGGCACCATTGTCTGGAATGGCCCGGTCGGTGTGTTCGAATTCGACCAGTTTGGTGAGGGCACCAAAACGCTGGCCATGGCAATCGCGCAGTCTAAAGGCTTCTCGATTGCCGGTGGCGGCGACACGCTGGCAGCGATTGCGAAATACGGTATTGCCGACCAAGTCGGTTATATCTCCACTGGCGGCGGCGCTTTTCTGGAATTCTTAGAAGGTAAAGTGCTTCCTGCCGTTGAAATCTTAGAGCATCGCTCTCACTAAACTGGACCATCATGAAACAGCGCGCCACCAAGATCGTTGCTACTATCGGTCCTGCTTCCAGTACTTTCGATACGTTGCAACGGATGATTGCCGCCGGTGTCGATGTGGTGCGACTGAACTTCTCTCATGGCAAAGCAGAGGATCATGTGGCCCGCGCACAGATGGTGCGAGATGCCGCCGCTGCCTGCGGGCGCGAGATCGCGATCATGGCTGACCTGCAAGGCCCGAAGATCCGCATCGGCAAGTTCAGCGAGGGCAAGATTGAGCTCGCCAAAGGCGATGCGTTCATTCTGGATGCGGCCTGTGATTTGGGAAATCAGCAGCGCGTTGGACTTGATTACAAAGAATTGCCAAACGATCTCAAACCCGGCGACGTACTGCTGCTGAATGATGGTCTGATCGTGCTGACGGTTGATCGGGTGAAGGGCAGCGAGATCTTCACCACGGTGAAAATCGGCGGTGAGCTGTCCAATAACAAGGGCATCAACCGTCAGGGTGGCGGTTTATCCGCGCCAGCGTTGACTGCCAAAGATATGGACGACATCAAGACCGCATTGCATCTGGGCGCAGACTACATTGCGGTGTCTTTCCCGAAGAGTGCGACTGATATGGTCATGGCGCGCCAGCTGGCAAACATCGCTGCCGATGAAAACAAAATGGCCAAACCCCGCATGATCGCCAAAATTGAGCGGGCCGAAGCGATTCCTGCTTTGCAGGAAATTCTGGATGCGTCGGATGGCATCATGGTTGCGCGCGGTGATCTCGCGGTAGAGGTCGGCAATGCCGCTGTGCCGGCGCTGCAAAAGCGCATGATCCGCATGGCGCGTCACTCGAACAAGCTGGCTATTACGGCAACGCAGATGATGGAGTCAATGATCCAGAATGCCGTTCCCACGCGAGCGGAAGTATCGGATGTAGCGAACGCCGTGCTTGATGGCACAGATGCCGTGATGACCTCGGCCGAGACAGCGGCGGGCAAGTACCCCGTCGAGACGGTCGAGATGATGGCGGCCGTCTGCGCAGAGGCTGAAAAGGCCGAGCATCTGTCGCTGGACACAGATTTCCTGAATGTGACCTTCACGCGAATAGATCAGTCGATTGCCTACGGCGCACTGTTCACTGCCTACCATTTGCGCGCGCGCGCCATCGTGGCGTTGACCGAGTCCGGCTCGACGCCTCTCTGGATGAGTCGTCACAATATCGACATGCCTATCTACGCGATGACACCCAGCCGTGCAACGCAACGCAAGGCTTCGCTGTACCGCAATGTGCATACTTTCGAACTCAATCCTGCCGCGAGTGACCGCGAATCCGTGCTCAAGGCTGCGGAGGATCTGCTGCTTGCCAAGGGGCTGGTGAAGAAGGGCGACATGATCGTCATCGCCTGGGGTGAGCCCATGGGGCAGGTCGGCGGCACCAATGCCCTGAAGATCACCAAAATCGGTGATCGCTAATCGCTGAATTGAGTTTAGTTTTTAATTTATTCCATTATTTAATGCCTCTTTTATTTGTTTCAATCTGATCAGGAGACTCCGTAATGCCTCTCGTATCAATGCGCCAGCTGCTCGACCATGCCGCGGAAAACGGCTACGGTCTGCCGGCTTTCAATGTGAACAATCTTGAGCAAGTGTCGGCGATCATGGCCGCTGCTGATGAAATCGGTGCGCCGGTGATCATGCAGGCATCGGCGGGCGCTCGTAAATATGCGGGCGAAGCGTTCTTGCGTCATCTGATATCAGCCGCAGTCGAAGCCTATCCTCATATTCCCATCGTGATGCACCAGGATCACGGCCAGTCCCCCGCGGTTTGCATGGCGGCGATCAAATCAGGCTTCTCATCGGTCATGATGGATGGCTCGCTTGAGGAAGATGGCAAGTCAGTCGCCAGCTACGAGTACAACGTCGATGTATCCAGAAAGGTTGTCGAGTTCTCGCATGCGATCGGTGTCACCGTCGAGGCTGAACTTGGCGTGCTCGGTTCGCTGGAGACCATGAAGGGCGACAAGGAAGATGGGCATGGCGCCGAGGGTACGATGACTCGCGAGCAACTGCTGACCGACGCAGGACAGGCTGCAGATTTTGTTCGTCAGACCCAGTGCGATGCGCTGGCGATTGCGATTGGCACCAGTCACGGTGCGTATAAATTCTCCCGCAAGCCTACCGGCGATATTCTCGCGATTGACCGGATCAAGGAAATTCATCAGCGAATCCCTAATACGCACCTGGTGATGCATGGTTCATCCAGCGTGCCGCAAGAATTGCTGGCGGAGATTCGTCAGTTCGGTGGCGACATGAAAGAAACCTATGGTGTGCCGGTAGAGGAAATTCAGGAAGGTATCAAGCACGGCGTACGCAAGATCAATATCGATACCGATATCCGTCTTGCAATGACGGCGGCAGTTCGCCGTTATTTGTCAGAAAATCCTTCGAAGTTCGATCCGCGCGATTATTTGAAGCCCGCACGTGAAGCTGCGATGAAGATCTGCAAGGCGCGGTATCTTTCTTTCGGTTGCGAGGGTCAGGCGGCAAAGATCAAACCGCTGCCACTCGACAAGATGGCAGAGAAATACAAGAAGGGCGAGCTGTCGCAAGTGGTCAAATAAGCGTAGCGCTCACCGTAGCGTAACTTTTTGAAAGACACGGGATCCAGGCTTGTCCGCAGTCTTTGCTGGGACGGCCGCTGAGATGACGAATTGATCAGAAAAATCGTCATCCTGACGAAAGTCAGGATCTGGCGACTTGAAGATTCACCCGGAAACAATGCAATGAATAGTCTTTACCAATCCACGATTAGCTCTCTGCCTTTGCTGGGTCGGGGCAAGGTGCGTGATAACTACGCTGTTGGCGACGACAAGATCTTGATTGTCACCAGCGATCGCCTGTCCGCCTTTGACGTGGTGATGAATGAACCGATCCCCGCCAAGGGCAAGGTGCTGAATCAGATGTCGGATTTCTGGTTCTCCAAGCTCGGACAGATCGTGCCGAATCACCTGACGGGCATTGCCCCGGAATCAGTGGTGGCATCCAACGAAGCTGATCAGGTTCGGGGGCGTGCTGTCGTGGCCAGGCGACTCAAGCCGATTTTGGTCGAGGCGGTGGTGCGAGGTTATCTGATTGGCTCGGGGTGGAAAGATTATCAGGCCACAGGTGCGGTCTGCGGAATTGCACTGCCCGCAGGCTTGAAGATGGCGGCCAAGCTGCCACAACCGATTTTTACGCCAGCGGCCAAAGCGGATATTGGGGAGCATGATGAGAACATCCGCTTTGACGACATGGAAAAGCGTGTTGGCAAAGAGCTGGCTGCAAAGATCCGCGATGTCAGCATCAAGTTGTATGAGGCGGCGGCTGATTACGCGGCGTCAAAAGGTATCATCATCGCTGACACCAAGTTTGAATTCGGGCTGGATGATCGCGGCGTGCTGCATCTGATGGATGAAGTGCTCACCGCCGATTCATCGCGCTTCTGGCCGGCAGATTCCTATGCCGAAGGCATCTCGCCGCCATCGTTCGACAAGCAGTTCGTTCGCGATTACCTCGAAACGCTAAAAGACTGGAACAAGACCGCGCCCGCGCCGGCGCTGCCTGCTGATGTAATCGAAAAAACCGGCGCCAAATACCGGGAGGCGCTGCAGCGTCTGACCGGACAGGAACTACAGCACTGAGGGACTGAGATGAGCGAAGCGAAGCCTGTGGTAGGTATCGTGATGGGGTCTTCCTCCGACTGGGAAGTGATGCAGCATGCGGTCGCGATATTGAAAGATTTTGGTGTTCCGCATGAGGCGCAAGTCATCTCAGCACATCGTATGCCGGACCAGATGTTCGAGTACGCCAAATCGGCACGCTCGCGCGGTCTGCGCGCGATCATCGCGGGTGCTGGTGGCGCTGCACATCTGCCCGGGATGGTCGCTTCGCAAACCATCGTTCCGGTGCTTGGCGTCCCGGTACCCTCAAAATACCTGCGAGGCGAAGATTCGCTGCTGTCCATCGTCCAAATGCCCAAGGGCATACCGGTAGCGACCTTCGCGATCGGCGAGGCCGGTGCTGCGAATGCGGCGTTGTCGGCGATTGCGATACTCGCCGCAGATGATGCAGAGCTGGCTGAAAAACTTTTGAACTTCCGTGCGCAGCAAACACAGGCTGCGATGGCGATGAAACTGCCCGCATGACCTCCAAGACGGTTCTCCCTGCTTCATTCAAACCTCAGGCATCACCTTCCACCTGGCTCGGCGTGATGGGTGGTGGCCAGCTGGGCCGTATGTTTGTGCACGCCGCACAGGCGATGGGCTACAAGGTCGCTGTGCTGGAGCCTTCGAAAGATTGCCCGGCCGGTCATGCGGCGGATGATCTGATCTGTGCTTCTTATACCGATGCGGCGGCGCTATCTCGGATGGGTAAAGAGTGCAAGGCGGTCACTACCGAGTTTGAGAATGTTCCTGCAGAAAGCCTGTCAGCGCTCGCCCGGCACGCTTTTGTCGCCCCTTCGGCTAAGGCGGTATCGGTGGCTCAGGACCGCCTCGCCGAGAAACGATTCTTCACCGAGTGCGCGCGCCAGTCCGGCGTGATGCCCGCGCCGCATCAGCGCATTACCTCCACGGCGGACATCGATGCTTTGCCTGATTCGCTATTGCCGGGGATTTTGAAAACCAACCGTCTGGGTTACGACGGCAAGGGGCAGGCGCGTGTGAGCACCAAAGCGAACGTGCGCGCTGCATTCGATGAAATGAAAAACGTCGAATGCGTACTCGAAAAAATGCTGCCATTGGCCTACGAAATCTCGGTACTGGTAGCGCGCGGTGCGGATGGCGAAGCGGTCGTTTATCCGATCGCCGAGAATGTGCATCGCGACGGTATTCTGTTCACTACCACGGTACCTGCTCCGCATGTCACGCCCGATTGCGCTAGCCTTGCGCAGGCGGCTGCGCTGGAGATCATTCATCGCCTCGATTATGTCGGCGTTCTCTGCGTGGAATTCTTTGTTCTGAGAGATGGTGCACTAGTTGTCAATGAAATGGCACCTCGTCCGCACAACAGTGGTCATTACACGATCGATGCCTGCATCACCAGTCAGTTCGGGCAGCAGGTGCGCGCGATGGCGCGGTTGCCGCTGGGAGATGCGCGTCAGCACTCGTCTGCAGTGATGCTGAATCTGTTGGGTGATTTGTGGTTCGAGCAGGGTAGCAAGACGCCGCGTGAGCCGGCATGGGACAAGGTGGTCGCGCTGCCTGGCGCAAATCTTCATCTGTATGGCAAGGATGATCCCCGGCTCGGGCGCAAGATGGGGCATGTGACGTTTGTCGCCAACACGCTTGACGACGCGGTCCGCCACTGTGAATCAGCCTGCCGGATACTCGGCGTCGAACCTTGAGCTGTGCTCCTCAAGCGTTGATCCATGACACCTGATATCGGCGACATAAGGCACGCAGCTCGTCTGCTCGAAGCAGGCAAGCTGGTCGCTTTTCCCACCGAGACAGTGTATGGGCTCGGTGCCGATGCATCCAACCCTGACGCTGTTGCCGCAATCTTTGCGGCGAAAGGGCGTCCGTCGAATCATCCTCTGATTGTGCATGTCGCTCGCAGCGCAGACCTGAGTCGCTGGACGACCCGGCTGCCGGCCGAAGCGATCACACTGGCGACGGCGTTCTGGCCCGGTCCGCTAACCATGATCCTGCCTCGTGCGGCAGGTGTGCCAGCGGCTGTCGCGGGTGGACAAGACTCTATCGGCCTGCGCTGTCCTTCGCATCCGATCGCGCGAACTTTGCTCGCTGAGTTTCGTGGCGGGCAGGGGGGTATCGCGGGACCCTCGGCGAATCGTTTTGGTCATGTCAGTCCCACCACGGCACAGCATGTGATCGATGAATTCGGCTTGCCGGGGGTTGGGCCACTGGCTGCGGTGCTCGATGGCGGACAAAGCGATGTCGGCATCGAGTCGACCATCGTCGATCTGACGCGGCTCGATACGCTGGGCCCTGTGTTGCTGCGCCCTGGTCAGATCAGCGCCACGCAAATCGCTGAGGTGCTCGGATGCATGCCTTCCTTACCGGATGCCGCCGCGCCGCGCGTATCCGGTAGTCTCGATGCGCATTACGCGCCGCGAACGCCTTTGGTACTGGTCAGTGCTGAAGAGTTCGAATGGCTGATGCGCGAGCTGGATGGCGCAGATCGCCGCTATGTGCTGATGCATCGTTCGGCGCTGAGCACCTCGGGTAAAGGCCTGATCGCTGCCGAGGTGATGCCTTCGGGCGCGGATGCTTACGCGCATCGGCTCTATGCGGACTTGCGAAAGATGGATGCGTCTGGTGCGGACTTGATCATCGTCGAATATCCGCCCGTTGACGATGCCTGGCGCGGCATCCACGACCGACTGCGCCGCGCGGCGTTCGACTCGGTGGGAGTTCTCGAAAGACTGTTGACGAACTGATCAGCCGATATCAACTGCACCGAAACGGCTGCGGTGGTAGACCAGCCCTGGCTTGGGCTCATGCGCGCAACGTTCCACCTCGCCGACGAAAATGACATGGTCGCCTTCCGGGTAGCGGCTGCGGTTATGACATTCAAACCAGGCAGCTACACCGTGCAGTATCGGCAGTCCCGTGGACGAAAGATCAAAGCCAATGCCCTCAAAGCGATCCTCGATGCGGCTGGCAAATCGTTCTGCCAGCGCGGCCTGATCAGCAGCCAGCACATTGATTACGTAGTGCGAACTTGCTCTGAACTGTGGCATCGTACGCGCTCCGGAAGATAGACTCCAGAGTATCAGCGGCGGGGTCAGCGATACCGAGTTGAATGAGCTGGCCGTGAGTCCGACAAAGCCGCCATGCTCATCGCGCGTGGTGATCACGGTGACTCCGGTCGCAAACTGCGACAGTGCGCCACGGAAGTCTGCCTGGTCGAATTCGGGCTCTGGCAGGAGTAGGGGCTGACTAGACATAATGGTTAGCAGGTAGTGAACCTGTGATTATGCCCAAAATATCCATTTGCCGTCAGGCAAGCTGTGCTTACAATGCCGGCGATCATGACTGACATCTCTACCAACGCGCCTGCTCTGTTGGCGGCGCTGCAGCAGCATGCAACTACGCAGGGCGAGGCACGCTGCCATCTACTGTCTGACCGGGTGATTACCTACCGCCGTTTCTGGGCGCGTATCGAGCGCGCATCGGCGCGGCTGCAGGGCGAATGGGGTATTGCGCAGGGCGATACGGTGGCCTATGTGGGTCACGGCCATCCGGATGCGCTGGTGCTGTACTTTGCGCTGCTGCGTATCGGTGCGTGTTTGCTCCCGCTGGAGCAGCCAGGCCTGATTCTCGCGGACGTGATCGCGCAGCATCGACCCTCGCTGGCTCTCTATGATGGCGTTCGGCCCGACATCGCGCTTCCCGCATCGCCGTTGCAGGGGCTGTTGGCCTTATGGTGCACGCACGATCCTCATCCGGTGCAAGATGGCGGAAGCTCGCCCAGTCTCTCGATCCTCGTCGATGGTCAATGGCTTGCGTTCAGCCTCGACGAGTTATGTGCCGCAATGGCCGAGGCGCCGAAGACGGATAGGGTTGGCAGAGCTATCTTCACCAGAGACATTCTGTGCGAGGTCATTCTTCCCTCCCTCCATCTGGCTCGCCCTCTTCAGTTCGAACTGGGGGAGTGCTGAAGCAGGATAACCAACACCTTTTGTAGCGCGCCAAACCACACCAAGTCCTTGATTTTGCCAAATCACGCTTCAGACAGTCGCGCGGGTTCGCCATAAAACGGTAGTTTATCCAGCGTCTTCCTGGCCGCATTTGCTGCCCGGTGATTGTCAGCGTCGCCGTCCAGCCTCCCGCCATAAACCCATGGCGATCGAGTTCTTTTTCTCTTTGCTGTCGGGGATGGTGTACCGGGAGTGAGCAACTGGCCACATTCAACGCAGATTCGTTCAAAGCAGCAGATAAACGTTGCTAATATTAATACATTGGAAATTTTATTAAAGATCTGTCGAGAAGAGAGCGATGAACGAAGAGGAATTCAATCAGTTTGCAGCGATGGCGCTGCATCAATTGAAGGCCGATGCGTTTTATCGTATCCCTAACCGCGATCCGGAGACTTCATTTTTTCTGGGATTGCGGCATATACGGCGGCACCACACCGACCAGTGGCCGAGTGATTGAGCGACCTGCAGACCGACCGAGTAGCATCCGGCTGAATTCGTTACAATGCCTACGGCCTTGATCTGGAACAGCTATGAGCGAGCATATGAATCATCAGTCAGACGCAGCATTGCAGATATGTACGCTGGGAGGCGGCTGCTTCTGGTGTCTTGAGGCAGTTTTTCAGCAGATGCTTGGCGTGAGCCAAGTCGAATCCGGCTACAGTGGCGGGCGCAATCCGAATCCGACCTACGAAGAAGTGTGTGGTGGCGAGACGGGTCATGCAGAAGTCGTGCGTATTCATTTTGATCCGACGAAGACTAGCTTTCGCGAGATCCTTGAAGTGTTTTTCACGATCCATGACCCGACCACGCTGAATCGTCAGGGTAATGACGTGGGTACGCAGTACCGCTCGGTGATCTATACCCATGACGCGGAGCAAATGAAGATAGCGAAGCAGGTCATTGCTGAGATGGCGCATGTCTGGGACGCGCCTATCGTCACTGAGCTGGCCGAAGCGCCGGTCTTTTATCGCGCCGAGGACTATCACCACAACTATTTCGTCAACCACCCGATGCAATCGTATTGCGCTTTCGTGGTGGCACCCAAGGTGACGAAATTCCGGAAGATCTTCACCGACAGGGCAAAAAAATAAGTCAGATGCCGTACATGTAGCGTCTTGACCAGGGCAGTACGTCGGCATCGCGTCCTGCCTTGCCGCAGACGATCTGGTTGAGCGATATCCAGTCATGCCGGAATGCGTGTGCGCAGCCCGCGAGATAGACCCGCCATATCCGGTAGCGCTTTTCGTCGACCAGCGTACGAATGTGCGCGCCATGATTCTCGAAATTCTCCGCCCACAGTGCGCAAGTGCGCGCGTAATGCCGGCGCAGATTCTCGACATCCAGCGCTTCTAGTCCACTATCCTGCATGGCAATCAGCAGAGTGCCAATGTGAGGCAACTCGCCGTGAGGAAATACGTAATTCTCGATGAATTCCCCGGCGCCGTGGCGAGCGGTGCTGTGGTCAGTGTTGGTGGTCGTGATCCCGTGATTCATTGCGAGACCATCCTCTTTGAGCAGGCTGGCGATCTTGCGAAAATAAATCGGCAAATTCTTCAGTCCCACGTGCTCGAACATGCCGACGCTGGTGATGCGGTCGAACCGACCATCGACATCACGATAATCCAGGAGCCTGATACTGACTCGATCCGACAGACCGGCGGCGGCGACACGTTCGGTCGCAAGAGCCTGCTGATTTTTAGATAGTGTGATACCGGTGCAGCGCGCGCCGAAATGTTCCGCCGCCCGAATGACCAGAGCACCCCAGCCGCAGCCGATATCCAGCAGGGTGTCCCCGGAACGTACATGGATCTTGGTGAGAATGTGATCGATTTTTTTTTGCTGTGCCGTGGCCAGATCTTCCGTTCCTTGCTCGAAGTACGCGCAGGAATAAACCATAGCCGGATCGAGGAAGCTCTGATAGAACTCATTCGACACATCATAGTGATACTCGATCGCAGACTTGTCCTGGCTACGCGTATGAGCGCGTGGCTTGAACAGCTGACCGAGACGGGAGCCTGTGGCCAATCCTTTTTCTGAGAGGGCATTGGCGACTTCAATGATAGCCTGCAGCCTACCTTCGACTTCCAGCTTGCCCTCGACATAGGCGCGACCGAGACTTTCCAGCGAGGGGTTCAGCAGAAAGATCAGTGACGATGGCGACGGTATGCGTATCGTCACCTCGGGTGCGCTGATGCCGAGATCAAACTGGCTTCCATTCCACAAGCGAACACGCACAGGCAGCCGGGTTTCGCTGCGCATCTGCGCTAACCACAGATGAAATTTTTTTTCCCAGAACATTCGATAGCCGCCTCCACTGGCTGACTATGAAGCTCATCCATCTCAGGGATATTGATATGGCTCTAACCCAACAATATTTGCGCCAGGAAAATTCATTTGTCAGGGCTGCAATCGTTGCCGGCTCCATGTACCGTCAGATCGGGGCATGTACACGACGCGGTCGTGAAGTCGCGAGCGGCGGCCCTGCCAGAACTCTATCCATTCCGGCACCAGACGGTACCCACCCCAGTGCGCAGGGCGCGGCGGATGATCGCCATGTTGTGTCTCGGCGTCGGCGAACTGTTTTTCCAGCAGCTCGCGGCTCTGGATAGGGCGGCTCTGTGCCGAAGCGATGGCACCCAATCGGCTCTTGATCGGCCGGATATTGAAATAGGCATCGCTCTCCGCAGCATCGACCTTTTCCACACGGCCCTCGATGCGTACCTGACGCTCCAGCGGTATCCAGTGAAAAGTCAGTGCAGCATGCGGATTGGTCAGCAAGTCCTCGCCCTTGCGGCTTTCGTAATTGGTGTACCAAGTGAAGCCACGCGCATCGACATCCTTGAGCAACACAATGCGCAGCGAGGGCTTGCCCTCTTTGCCAACGGTGGCGAGACTCATTGCATTGGGTTCGGGCACCTCTGCCGCCAGCGTTTGCTGGAACCAATGCTCGAATTGCTTGATCGGGTCCGGGTCGACCTCATGCTCGGAGAGTGTGGAATGGCTGTAGTCTCGGCGAAGGTCGGCGATGGACATTTTTTTTCCTGTGAATGAATCAAGTGGCTAGTCAAATTTTTTTGTGGATAGGTCTTTCGCGTGCGAGAGCGCCTTGCGCGCCGCCAGCGGCACGCCGCAGGCAATGATGGCGCCCAGTCCCCAGAACACGATCAGCAAGCCCAGCGTCGCGCCCGCCGCGCCAAAGGCCAGCGGCAGAAATACAGAACTTGCATGACCTATGGTAGCGCGAATTCCTATCGCTTCCGCACCACGGCCGGGCGGTGCGTTGGTATGCAGCAGCGCCAGCACATTCGGCTGGCCTGAGCCCAGTGCAAGACCCAGTACAAAGGCCGTTGCGGCCAGCGCCCACGGCTGCTCGGCAAAAGGGAAAATCAGATAGCAGCAGGCGGCAATGCTCAATGCAGCAGTCAATACTTGCCACTCGCGATAGCGCCTGACGATGCCCGGCATGGCCAGCCGAACCACGAAGGTCGCAACGGCGAAAGTCGCGAGGATCATGCCTATCGTCGAGGCTGAGTAGCCTAGTTGGGAGCCGCGTACAGGCGTCACGAAGGTAAACAGATCCCAGGCGGCGGCTAGCAGGATGCCGACAAGATAAATACGACGCAGCTCGCGGTCGCGTAGCAGTTGCAGGGGGCTGCCTTTGTTCTGGCTGGCGGGAGCCGTCGAGACAGGAAGATCGCGCAATGCACCGCTGGCCGAGAGCAGGAAAGCTGCCAGTGTGAATGCGCCACAGCTGAGATATGCGACCGAGTAGTGGCTGTGGTCAATCACGAAACCCGCGATCAGCGGGCCGGTGAATGATGAAATCGAAAAGCCTAGCGACAGGCGGCTGTAGCTGGCCGTTCGCTGGTCCGCAGGAGCAAGCGCGCCGACTGCATGCTGCGCGCCGATGAAAATGGCCATGAAGCCGGTGCCGATCAGTATCGCGGCCGGATACAGCACCGTCAGCCCGCGCACCGTAGCGGCCAGCATCACACCTGCCGAGGCCAGCAGACAGCCTGCCATCAGTGGGCGCCGCACACCGATACGATCGATCACGCGGCCCATGGGCACGGCCAGCAGCATAGGAAAGACCGCAAACAAGGCGATTAGTGTGCCAACCGTGAAGGCGGACGCGTGCAGCGATAGCGCGTAGAGCGCAGTCGTCACTCGTGCTGCACCCAGCGCCACATGCGCGGTGACGGCGACGGCGATGAGCCGGAACAAGGGTGAGAGCTGCGGCAGGAAAGACGGCATAAGACCCGATAGTCTAGAGCATCAGCACGCTCGCCGTCCGTTAAAATGCCGGCATGGCCAGCGTACTTCCCCTTACCCCCACACCGCCTGACGACATCGACTTCGAGCGCCGTTTTGGCGGCATCGCGCGTTTGTACGGCGACCATGGCCTGGCGGCCTTCCGCCGCGCGCATGTTTGCGTGATCGGCGTCGGTGGTGTGGGTTCATGGGTCGTGGAGGCGCTGGCGCGTAGTGCGGTTGGTGAGATCACGATGATCGACCTCGATCATTTGGCGGAATCGAACGTGAATCGTCAGATTCACGCATTGACCGATACGCTGGGGCAGGCGAAGGTCGAAGCGCTGTCAGCACGGATTGCTCAGATCAATCCGTTCTGCAAGGTGCACTGTGTCGAAGACTTCATCGATGCCGAGAATATCGCTGCAATGATTCTGCCGGAGCATTTCGATTATGTGATCGACGCCATCGATAATGCGCGCGCAAAGACCGCCCTGATCGTGCATTGCCGCCGGTATCAGATACCGTTGATTACCATCGGCAGTGCAGGTGGTCAGACTGATCCCACGCGCATTGAAATTTGTGACCTGTCGCGCACTGAGCAAGAGCCGCTGCTGGCGCGTGTGCGCAAGCGGCTGCGACGGTTGCATGGCTTCCCGCGAGGCACCAAGCACAAATTCGGCATCGATGCGGTCTATTCATCTGAGCCAGTGAAGATGCCTGAGGTTTGTGCAACGGACAGCGACATTGACGATGGGGATGATAACGAGGGCATCACAGGACTCAGTTGCGCAGGTTACGGTTCTTCCGTCGTGGTCACGGCGAGTTTTGGCTTTGTAGCCGCAGCGCACGCGCTGCGCAAATTGGCAGAGCGCGCTGGCGCACAAGCTGCTCAGACACAGCCGATATCCGATATCAGCTGATTAGAACGACCGGGTGGCCACAGGCCGATAATGCACGCCGCCGGGTATCGATCTGGATTCCACCAGTGCGATGGTGTCGCCTGTCCATTCCAGATCATTTTTCCATGCACGATCGAGGCGCTCCGCATCGCGCGCAAGTGTCACATGCGGCCGGAAATCTGCAGACGGCTTCAAAGGTATACCGTTGTCTAGCAGAGATTGCCACAGCGTGCGTTGCAACGAGATGAGTGCCTCAGGTGGTGATGAAGGTCCGACCCATACAACCCGCGGTTTGCTGAAATAGCCATACGCATCGATCGTCAGGGTGAACGGATGCACGATGAGGGACTGCATCACGCTTTCCAGCAGCATCAGCGAATCACGCGGCTGATTACCGAGAAAAGCCAGTGTCAGATGCAGATTTGCGGAGTCTACCTTGCGACCAACGATACCGGACTGTAGCGCTTCCAATCGGCCGCGTGTGGGCTCGTCTGGCCAGAGCGCGTAGAACAGGCGCAGTGAAGGCGCGCGTTCAACTTCGCCTTCGCGATGGTTGCGCCTTTGCTCGCGCATCGTCTTATAGTTCGGCGTTCTTGAGCCGAAGTGCATTCGCAATGACAGATACCGAAGAGAGGCTCATCGCCGCACTGGCAATCATTGGTGACAACAAGAGGCCGAGTGACGGATACAGCACGCCCGCAGCAATAGGCACCCCGACAAAGTTGTAGACGAATGCAAAGAACAGGTTTTGCCGGATATTGCGCATAGTCGTGCGTGATAACTGCCGCGCACGCGCGATACCGCGCAGATCACCTTTCACCAGCACGATGCGTGCGCTATTCATCGCGATGTCGGTGCCCGTACCCATCGCGATACCGACATTCGCTTGCGCCAGTGCTGGCGCGTCGTTGACGCCATCGCCGGCCATCGCAACGATATGCCCTTGCTGCTGCAATGCCTGCACATGACGGTATTTGTCCTCGGGCAGGACTTCGGCATGCACCGTGTCAATGCCCAGACTCACAGCGACGGCGTGCGCAGTTTTGATATTGTCGCCGGTGAGCATCACGATCTTCATACCCTCCGCGTGCAGCAAGCGTATCGCTTCGCGGCTCTCCGGCTTGATGCTGTCGGCCACACTGATCAGTCCGGCAAAACGGCCACCCACCGAGACGAACATGACGGTATGAGCGAGGTCACGCAACTCATCCGCTTTGGTGTCGAGTGCACTGATGTCGATGCCTGCTTCTTTCATCAGCAGGGCATTGCCTAGCAATACCGGCTGACTATCGATGCTGCCACGTACGCCTTTACCCGTCATGGAAGTGAATCCCTCGACGGGTAGCACTGGCAATCCTTGTAAGATCAGGTGTCCCAGAATAGCTTGTGCCAGCGGGTGTTCGCTCATTTTTTCCAATGCTGCTGCGAGTACCAGCACGTCCGCGCGTGCAAATCCCTCGGCGGCGATGATCTGCTGTACTTGCGGCTTGCCTTCGGTAAGTGTGCCCGTTTTGTCGACCACCAGCGTGTCGACCTGCTCCATCAGTTCCAGCCCTTCGGCATCTTTCACCAACACGCCCTCACGCGCCCCCCGACCCACGCCCACCATGATAGAGATCGGCGTTGCCAACCCCAATGCGCAGGGGCAGGCGATGATCAGCACGGACACTGCAACGACCAGACCGTTGGCGAGTCCCGGTGTGGGTCCGACCATAGCCCAGACAATAAAAGCGAGGATTGCGACAGCGATCACCGCGGGCACGAACCAGCCTGACACTTGATCGGCCAGCTTTTGTATCGGTGCGCGTGAGCGTCCGGCCTGATTCACGAGATTTACGATTTGCGAAAGCAAAGTATCGGCACCGACGCGTTCTGCACGCATCACGAATGAACCCTGTTGATTCACGGTGCCGGCTGATACGCTGCTTCCGGCCTGCTTTGCAACCGGCATTGGTTCGCCGGTCAGCATGGATTCATCTATCGTGGACTGACCATCGCTGACCACGCCATCGACGGGCACGTTCGCTCCGGGTTTCACGCGCAGTTTGTCGCCGATCCGCACCTCGGACAGTGGGACTTCTCTTTCGCTGCCATCGGCGCTGATGCGCATTGCCGTGGCGGGCGATAAAGCGAGCAAGGATCTGACCGCAGCATTGGTACGGGAGCGCGCGCGCAGTTCCAGCACTTGTCCGACCAGCACCAGGGTCACGATCACAGCAGCGGCCTCGAAATACAGCGGCGCCATGCCGTGCATCTTGAAGGCCTCGGGCAGCACGTCCGGGAACAGCAGACCGACTGCACTGAACAGCCACGCGGCGCCCACGCCAATGGAAATCAAACTGAACATGTTCAGGTGACCGCTCTTGAATGACTGTGCGCCACGCTCGAGGAAGGGCCAGCCACACCACAGCACCACCGGCGTTGCCAGCAAGCCCTGAAGCCATGCGCTGGCCTGATATCCGAGCAGCGCTGCAGCATCGATGCCCATTAGCTCACCCATCGACAGCAACAGCAAAGGCAGCGATAGCACGAGGCTGAACCAAAAGCGGCGCGTCATGTCGTCCAACTCGCTGGTGTCTTCCTCAATCGTTGCATGCATGGGCTCTAGCGCCATGCCGCATATCGGGCAGCTGCCCGGACCAACCTGCTCGATTTCCGGATGCATCGGGCAGGTGTAGATCGCATCAGCAGGCCCGGTCGGCGCGTTCCTTCGGTCGGGTGACAGGTATCGCATCGGGTCTGCATTGAATTTGGCGACACAGCCGGTGCTGCAGAAGTAATAAGTCTGCCCGTCATGCACTGCCGACTTGTCGGGATTGATTGCCGCCTTCATTCCGCATACCGGATCGGTGAAGGGCTTGTCATCAACCGTCTCTTGCATGGCTTCTCGGCTGTGCCCCTCGTGGCCGCTACCGCCTGAGGCGGGCTCTTTTTTCGGGCGGCGGCTGATTTCCTGGGCTTTCATCGGGTTTCCTTTTCTAGGCCGAGACAGTGTCACTGGCAATGCAATGCAGTGGGAACTGAGTCAATCTAAGGGTGAAAGAATAAGTTCATGTGAACGCTTACTATCGTGATATTTCAATATATTGAGCTAATCTGTTAGTAATTAGAGACAAGCAATGGTGCAATTGCGCTATTTCCGACAGTGAGCACTCTCCCTACACTCAGCGATGACAAATAAATAATATTTGTCGGTAAGTCCTGGTGGCCGATGTTCCGGCAAGACGGACACAACCGAAGTCTGATCCTGCCGGCGCCAAATGGGAAGTCCCGAGAGGAAGTCTCACCTGACCCGGCACAAGCCAAGACTTTGATTTCAACCTTTTTTGGAGCTGATTTATGAAATTTCTTGTGGAAAAAGTGAGTGATTTCCTGGCTGACGAGCAGGGCGCGACGGCGGTCGAGTACGGGATTTTCGTCGCATTGATCGCTGCGGTGATTGTGGCCTTGGTTAGCAGTGTTGGCCTCAAGGTCAAGGCTGCCTTTCAAACCGTCCTCGACGCGCTGTGAAGTCCTGAAGTGGGTCTGCCGGGAGAGCTCAGAAGCAGCCTCTGGGCTTCCGGCAGCGCCCGCCACATAGCCATGAAACTTCTCGCTCAACATCTTCCTGCCTATGGTGCCCTGGTTGGGTTGCTGCTGACTGTGCTGTGGGCCGCATGGGTCGATCTTAGCCAGCGGCGCATACCCAATCTTCTGCTGGCACCCAGTGCCGCTGCGGCGCTGATGCTGTCCGCATTCGTGCCGGGCGGACAGGGATTGAACGCATCACTGCTCGGTGGTCTGGTCGGACTGATGGTCTTCATGCCGCTGTATTTGCTCAAGGGCATGGCAGCGGGCGACGTGAAGCTGATGGCAGTGGTCGGCCTCTATTCGGGCGCGGGCCTGACACTGGATATCGCCTTGCTGACTGCGTTGATCGGTGGCGTTTGGGTGATCGCTTTGTTTCAGTGGCAGATGCACGGAGATCCGAAGCAGATCAGACGGTTCGGGATTTGTCTGCGCCACCGGGGACAGCGCGCCACAGCGAGCGTGAAAGCCACAGCGCAAAACAAGAGTCTGCTGATTCCTTATGGTGCGGTGATTGCGGCAGGAACGATCGTTGCGCTGCTTATCGCAGGCCGTTGAAGACATCCAGCCGGAGACTGCATGAAAAACACAAGAACATTCATCGTTTTGGCCGTGGCCATTCTGTCCGGTCTGATGGCGGTGATGCTGGCATCGCGCTGGCTGAATTATCAATCAACGAGCGGCATCATGCGCATTGCGGTGGCGACCACTGAGATCAGCCTGGGTCAGCGGCTTACACCTGAACTGGTAAGGCTGGTCGACTGGCCTAGGGATAGTTTGCCGCCGGGCTCGCATGCGGATATCGAAAAGCTTGAAGGTCGAGTGCTCAAGAGCGCGTTACAGCGTGGCGAGCCCGTGCTCGATGCAAAGCTGGCACCGATCGGCACGCAGGGTGGACTGTCTGCAGTGATCGCCGAGGGCAAGCGAGCGATCACCGTAAGAGTCAATGATGTCATCGGTGTCGCTGGTTTTGCATTACCCGGTAATTACGTCGACATCATTGTCAACACACAAAGAGAAGGCGATCGCACCAACCGCGATCAGAGTATTTCAAAGACCGTACTCGAAAGAATCCTCGTTCTGGCAGTCGCACAGGAAGTCGGTCGTGATGAGACCAAGCCGCGTGTCGTGAATGCCGTCACGCTGGAAGTCGCACCGGACGAAGCCGAAAAAATCGATCTCGCACGCAGTGTCGGCAGTCTCTCACTGGTGCTGCGCAATCAGGTCGATCCGGGCGCGATTCGCACCGCTGGCGCGACCAAGGCCGATTTGCTGGCGCTACAGGCTTCGGTCGCCGCACTGCCAGCAGCGGAAAAACAGAGCACGCCCAAGTATTCCGCATCGGTGCAGCGTCGCGTCGCTGCGCCACCCGTGACGCCAGCTCCTGTCGCCACTACCCCGACTGTCGTCCAACCTAGCCTCAAGAGTGCCGACTGTATCGGCGTAATCAATGGCCTGCGCAGTTCGCAGGAGTGTTACTGAGTCGAGCTCAGCACAGCGAAAGAAAAACATCATGACGCCTTCTGAACACTTGTTGAAATTGCGGCCTGTCGTCAGCCTGCTGTTTGCAGTGCTGGTCTTCACAGTTGCTCTGGGCAGAGAAGCCTCTGCGGAAGCGAAGGCTGTGCCTACCAATATGATGAACGGCATGACTTGCAATGGTGAAGTTGCATCACCGGCGAAAATCTCTCTACCGATCGGTAAGTCCACTTTACTACGTTTGCCGGAGCAAGTGACCAATCGCACGCTGGGTAATCCGAATGTCGCGCAAGCGATGCTGGTCTCGCCTGAGACACTTTATCTGCTGGGTGTATCGATCGGTACCACCAACATGATCTTGCAAGGTAAGACGGGCGGCTGCAGCGTGATCGATGTCGAAGTGACGATGGATCCTGGTGCGCTGACGGCTACCTTCCGTGAGCTGATGCCTGAAGAGCAGGATATTCGGGTGAACGCGGCAGCCGACAGCCTGGTCTTGTCTGGAATCGTCAGCGATGCCGTCGCAGTTACCCGGGCAGTGGATCTTGCGACCGCGTATGTACGTCGTCCGGCATTAATGAGTACTGCAGCGCAGCAGGAAGGCATGGCCACACAGGCCACCGCACAGAGCGCCCAGCAGGTTCAGTCTAACCTGCAGCAGCAACAGCTCAGAGTGATCAATTTACTCAGTGTCGGTAGTGCGCAGCAGGTGATGTTGGAAGTGAAGATCGCCGAAGTATCGAAGACACTGATTGACAAGCTGGGTGCAGGTGTTCAGGGAAGCGTCGGTAACGGCATGTGGACGTACAGCCTTCTTACGCAATTTCTGACCAATACGCTCGCTGGTTCCGTGACTGCAGCACGGACGACGGGTACCAAATTCACGCTGGAGGCTGAAAAAAAAGATGGGCTGGTGAAGATACTAGCCGAACCGAACGTGATGGCCATCAGCGGGCAAGAGGGGAGCTTTCTCGCGGGCGGCAAGATACTGATACCGGTCGCGCAGGATACTCTTTCCAATCGCATCACGCTAGAAGAAAAGGAATTCGGTGTGGGTCTGAAATTCACGCCGACCGTTCTTGCCGGTGGAAGAATCAATCTGAAGGTATCTCCGGAAGTGTCCGAGCTTTCTCGCGAGGGTGTGGGGATTAGCAACCTGACCAACACCACCACGGCACTGCTGCCACTGATTACAACGCGTAGAGCGTCGACGACCGTGCAGCTGGCGGATGGGCAAAGCTTCGCGATCGGCGGTCTGATCAAAAACAATCGCACCACGAACATCAAGGCCTTTCCCATTCTCGGGGAAATACCGCTGATCGGTGCGCTGTTCCGCAGCACTGATTTCCAGCAAGACCGCACCGAGCTGGTGTTCGTGGTCACGCCTCGTTTGGTGAAACCTCTGAACAGCACCGTCCGGCTGCCGACCGATGGACTTGCCGACCCGAGCCGAAGTGAGCTGTTCATTGGAGGTCAGATGGAAGGTAAGCCCGCATCCGGCGGCAAGCAGGGACGTGTTGCCGACGGCTTCGAAGTTAAATAAGGAGAGCTTCAATGAAAAACCTATGGATCAAATTTCTGCTTGCTGTGTGCATGGTTTCTGGTCTGAGCGCATGCGTGCAGACGACCCCGCAATGGGACAGTCAGTTCGGCGAATCCGCGCGGCTGGCGGTCGTGCGTCAGATACGCAATCCCGAAGCAGGTCAGAAAGAAGTGCCCGAATCCGTGGATGGCAATACGTCGCGCGAGGCTATGGGACGCTACCGCAACAGCTTCAAAGAACCGACGCAAAACAGTAACAGTTTTGTGATCGGCGTGGGTCGCTAAGGCCGTGCCCGTCATGAGAGCCTGCCCGCTTCCCAATGTGCCTTTGCGGCGAAGGCCGCCATTGCGCTGCGATCAATCTGGCGCGGTGGCTGTGCTGGTGGCAATCGCCTTACTGGCGATGGTGGGTATTACCGGCCTTGCCATTGATCTCGGCAAGCTCTACGTGGTCAAGAGCGAGCTGCAGAATAGCGCCGATGCCTGCGCACTGGCCGCCGCCCAAGAACTGACCGGCGCAAACGACAATCAGCTCTTGCTTGCAGCGGCCTCAGGGGCGACGGCCGGAACCCGGCACAAGGCATTGTTCCAGGAATCGGCCGTGAGCTATAGCGACGCCAGCAGCATCGAATTCAGTGTCGATAACAGCGGCGGATCTTTTGCAAGCGCGAGCACGACAGGCAGTTCGGCAAAATCCATTCGTTACGTTCGATGTACTGCGATACGCACTGGTATACCAGCCTGGTTCATTCAGGTACTCAGCATACTGCCGGGTGCCGCGCTCGATGCGCAGCAGGTGAGCGCGACAGCGGTGGCAACCCTCAAGGCATCACAGTCAACTTGCTCGCTGCCAATCGGTGTATGCAGTAATACCACGACACTGGTCGTCGGTAACTGGTACGCGGGTGCTGTCGGTCCGAACGATGCGATCGGTACTTCGCAAAGTGTTTTCAGATGGATAGATTTCACACCACCGAACGGGGGGGCAACCGAGCTGGCGGGACAGCTGCAGGGTAGTGGTGCCTGCAATGTAGCGGCCTCGAATGCCCTTGTCGGCGAGTCCGGCGCGATTGCCTCGCTGAGCAACGACTACAACACTCGCTTCGGTATTTATCAGGGTAATACCAGCGCTGCCGATTCGCCACCGGATTCCAGCGGTCATGCGTACACCATGAAGACCTGGACCACTGGGAAAAACGCCTTCGCCGATTTCTCGGGAAAACGCGCGGCCAATGCGCCTTATCAGGCAGATTCAGTCACCGGACTGAAGACCCAGGGCTCGATCAAGGAGTCGAATTATCTGAAAGATCATGGACAAAACAGGCGGGTCATGCCAGCGCCCATGATGGATTGCGGCAATGCGGTTAACAACATGATCCCCATTGTTTCCTGGGGGTGTTTTTTCCTTCTGCATCCGATCAGCAACAATTTCGGCGGCAGTACGCAATCTCCGCGAATGATGCTTGAGTATCTCGGCAGCGCCAGCGCACCGGGTAGTCCTTGTGCATCGTATGGTTTGCCGGGTGGCTCGAATGCCAGCGGACCGCTAGTGGCGACGCTGGTGAAATGAGATGAAGATTCCTCTCATTTCACCATTACGCGGACGGTGGCTAATCCCTGCTCGCCAGCGCGGATCTGCTGCGGTGGAATTTGCATTGCTGCTCGTGCCGCTGTTACTGCTGTCGTTCGGCGTTGTCGAGTACGGTCGAGCAATTTATCAATACAACACGCTGGTCAAATCGGTCCGTGCAGCAGCGCGCTTGCTGTCTTCGCAAAGTCCCGACAGCGAGGGCTACGGAAAGCTGGTCGCCGAAGCGCGCTGTCTCACAGTACACGGCAATGTCGATTGTCTCGGGCCGGTACTGGTACCCAAGTTGTCTGTGGCCAGCGTCAAAGTCTGCGACCGCAAGAGCTGGAGTGAGTGCAAAGGAAGTAATCAGGACAGCTATCGCAGTGTGCCGACCGGACAAGGATCGATACACCTCGTCTCCGTTCGCATTGATGGCTATGCCTTTCCCCTCATTGGATTGCCGCTCGTGACCACAGGCCCTACGATCAGCTTTGGTCCGATCGAGGCTGTGATGAGGCAAGCAGTATGATCGCGCGTAAATGCGTCAGGCAAAAATTCGGTCACGAGCGCGGGGCAGCAGTCGTCGAGTTCGCGCTAGTGGCAGCCGTCGGCGGTCTATTCATTCTGCTGCTGGGTGTGTTTGAACTGGGTCGTGTGCTCTATGTCATTAGCGCGGCCAATGAAGCCACGGTGCTGGGTGCGCGTGTTGCCATCGTCTGTGGCAAGGATGACAGCCGTATCTTGCAGCGCATGCAGCGTGTCATGCCCACGCTGTCAAGTCGTGACGTTCAGATCAGCTATACCCCCAGCGGTTGTAGCGCGAACAGTGACAGCGGCGGTGCTCCCTGCGTCTCGGCTACAGTGGCAATCGTGGATGGATTGAAGATCAAGACCGTCATTCCTTTTTTGCCGGCGCAGATACCGCTGCCGCCATTTACCAGCACGCTGACAAGAGAGGCAATGGATTCTGCCAGCTGCGGGTAGATGAACTAGCCGTCATGATCGACAAGGAACGCTGACAAATGAAAGCTTTCATAGTTTCTACCAATGCCGAACTGGTATCTCTGATCACACGCGCTTGCGAACGACTTCAGCCTCCGGTAGTCGCAATGCCGGGCTTACCCAGCATACAGGCCGAGGCAGGACTGGTCGCGCCAGCGACACCGGATGTCGTGATCATCGATTCCTCCAGTTTTCCTGGAGAGAGCATGGTGATACTTGAGCGTCTCGCCCAGCAATTCCCCAAAGCAGTGATGATGCTGTTGTCATCTGATCGCTCACCAGAGGCGCTGATCGCGGCAATGCGTGCTGGTGTACGCGAGGTATTAACCCTCCCGGTGCTACAGTCCGACATTGAAGTGGCCATCGATCGCATATCACAAAAAATCGAAGCATCGACTGCAGAAGATGGAAAGATACTTTCCTTTATTTCCTGCAAGGGTGGGAGTGGAGCGACTTTCATCGCCGCAAATCTTTCGCATGCGCTGGCCACGCTCGGCAGGAAGCGTGTGTTGCTAATTGACCTGAATCAGCAGTTCGGTGATGCAGCGCTCTATGTCTCGGATCAGAAGCCCGTGATGACACTTGCCGATATCTGTGCTGCTGGAGCCCGGTTAGATATCAATTTACTGGAGTCAGGCGTACTGCGTGTCTCGCCTAATTTCAGCCTGTTGGCGGCGTCTGATAGTCCAGATCCCGTCGAAGAGATTCGTCCTGAAAATTTTGAGAATGTGCTCCAGCTCGCAAGGCGCCATTTCGATTTTGTGGTGATCGACATGGGGAGGCAGGTAAATACTCTCAGCATACGAGCACTCGACAATTCGGATCTGATTTTTCCTGTGCTGCAGCAATCCCTGCCTTACCTGCGCAATGCACGGCGCTTGCTTGATATTTTTTCATCGTTAGGTTACCGGCGCGAGAAAATCCAGCTAACACTGAATCGTCATGAAAACTCAGCAGCAGTCACGCTCCCAGAGATCGAACGTGTACTTGACCAGCGCGTTGCATACCGGGTACCGAATAACTACGAGATTGCGAACGACTCCATCAACCAGGGTGTGCCAGTACTGCAGATGGCACGCAGCAGTTCGATATCGAAAAGTCTTGCGGAGTGGGTGAATCGTCTCGTGGAGAGCCACACGCCTTCGGCAGGAAGCATCATACGGCGCATCTTTGTCAGGAATTCTGCTGGGCAGGCAACACTCTGAACAATGTCGCTGAATACTAATCAGTGTATCGATTTTTAGGGGAGTAATGAATGAGTTATCGCGACAGGCTGGTGGTTGTGGCACCCATCAAAGCTGCGCCAGCCAGCGAAATGGATTTTCATTCGCCGTCTTATCAGCAGCTCAAGCATCATCTGCATCAGACGTTACTGGAGCGTATTGATCTGGAGCGTCTGCAGCAGCTATCAGCGGATCAATTCCGGCGCGAGCTATCGCATCTGGTCGAGCGTCTGATCGATGACGAAAAGATCATGGTCAATCAAGCTGAAAGGCGCCAGTTGGTAATCGATATGCAAAACGAGATGCTGGGCTTCGGGCCGCTCGAACCTTTGTTGGCTGATCCTACTGTATCTGACATCCTGGTAAATACCCACAGCCAGATTTATGTCGAGCGCAGAGGAAAACTGGAACTGACACCCATCACGTTTAATGATGATGATCATCTGCTGAAAGTCATCGAGAAGATCGTCTCCCGGGTGGGAAGACGTATTGATGAATCGAGTCCGATGGTCGATGCGCGACTACCGGATGGCTCGCGGGTGAACGCGATCATCCCGCCGCTGGCGCTCGATGGTCCGATGCTGTCGATCCGTCGCTTTTCCGTTAAGCCACTGACCGTGACTGATTTGGTCAGACTGCGCAGTTTGACACCGCCACTCTCGGCATTGCTTGACGCACTGTCCAAAGCCAAAGTGAATATTTTGATCTCGGGTGGCACTGGCAGTGGCAAGACAACGCTGTTGAACGTGCTATCGGGCTTCATACCGACTGACGAACGCATTGTCACGATCGAAGATGCGGCCGAGCTGCAGCTTCAGCAGCCGCATGTGATCCGGCTAGAGACACGTCCACCGAACATCGAGGGCAAAGGAGAGATATCGCAGCGTGCATTGGTGAAGAATGCGCTGCGCATGCGACCGGATCGTATCATTCTTGGCGAGGTACGCGGCAGCGAGGCACTGGACATGCTGCAAGCAATGAACACCGGTCATGAGGGCTCGTTTGCCACCATCCACGCCAACTCACCGCGCGATGCACTGGCGCGACTGGAGAACATGGTGGGCATGGCCAATGGCAATCTCGGTCAGCGTGCTGTCAGACAACAGATCGCTTCGGCGATCACCGTCGTGATACAGATCCTACGTTTTACGGACGGTAGTCGCAAGCTCGTGAGTCTGCAAGAAGTCACGGGGATGGAAGGTGAGACGATCACCATGCAAGAAATTTTCCAGTTCAAGCGCAGTGGTGTGAGCAGCGAAGGCAAGGTACTCGGTCATTTCTGCGCGACCGGTATTTATCCACAGTTTGATCAGAGGCTGCGGGAATTCGGTGTGGCTGTTCCAGAGAATACCTATGATCCCGCGCGCTTGTTCGAGTAGCAGATACCTTTGAGGCTGATGATGGATAATCTTTTCTACGCAGTTTCCGTCCTGGTGTTCACAGCGGTTGTGCTGGCGATCGAGGCTGGCTGGCAATGGTGGTTTTCCAATCAAAGCGAGGCCGCACGGCGACTCAGTCGCCGGTTACGTGAGATGCACACTAGCGATGGAGCGAAACCGAATAACGCAGGCGGGCTGCTGAAAGATAACCGGCTATCTCGGTCCACGACCGTCGATACTTTCCTGCGCAGACTGCCGGGCATCCTGCATTTACAAATTTTTCTGCAGCAGTCGGGGCTGAGCTGGTCGGTTTCGAAATTCCTGTCTTTGACAGGATTGTCGTTCGGCGGTGCGCTCACTGTTGCCAGCATGGTTGAATTGCCATGGCTGATCGTGCTGGTAATTTCAGCTCTTGTTGCTTTGCTTCCCTTGCTGATCGTGCGTCGTCAGCGTAATCAGCGTCTGAAAATGCTGGAGTTGCAATTACCCGAAGCCGCCGATCTGATTAGCCGCAGCCTGCGTGCTGGCCATGCCTTGCCATCGACACTGCAGATGCTGGCGGAAGAAATGCCGAACCCGATAGCGGCGGAATTCCGTATTGTCTCTGATGAGGTGAATTTTGGCCTCTCAATGTCGGATGCGTTGCAGCGTCTGGCAAGCCGCGTCCCGCTGCCTGATTTGCAGTATCTGGTGATTGCGGTGCTGATACAGCGTGAGGCCGGCGGTAATCTTTCCGAGTTGATGAGTAAAGTGAGCCAGCTGGTTCGAGAGCGGCTGAAGCTCATGGGTGATGTACAGGTGATGTCTGCCGAGGGCAGATTGTCGGCATGGATTCTCTGCCTCTTGCCGGTTGGCGTTGCCGGTCTTTTCGCACTGACCAGTCCCGATTATCTGGGTCGATTTTTCAATGATCCTGCAGGCCCTGCCATGCTGGCTAGCTCGGGGGTGTTGCTTTTGCTGGGCATTTTGTGGATGCGGCTGATTGTACAGATCCGGGTCTGAGACATCTCGGGAGGGCTCATGAATACGCAATATATTTTTTTTCTTGCATTAGTCTTTCTGCTCTGGGCAGGCATTGCGGCGACCGTCTGCTGGCTCTTGATGCCTGACAAATTCAGACGGCGTGTCGCCAGTATTGAGAGTGAGGCTCGCGGAGTGCCTGCAGGTGAGGCCCAGAATCTATGGTTGGAGCACGCAGTCAAGGTCAGCCGTCCGCTGGCCAGATTGGCCCAGCCCTCGGAGGGTTGGGAAAACTCGCCGATGCGCCTACGTTTCATCAATGCTGGCTGGCGTAACCAATCTACACCTTATTTTTTCTTTGGTACGAAGACGCTGCTGGCACTGATCCTACCGCTTCTCTGCATGCTCTTCGGCGGCGAGCGATTGCTGTCCAGCGGGACATCACTGGTCATGCTGGCACTGCTGCTCTCGGCTTGTATAGGCTATTACTTGCCGAATATGCTGCTCAATCATCAGATTGAAGTTCGCCAGCGAGACATCTTTGACAGCTTTCCGGATGCGCTGGATTTGCTGACGATTTGCGTCGAGGCGGGGCTAGGCTTGGAGGCCGCGCTCAATCGCGTCGCGGAGGAGATTCATCTCAAGAGCCAAGTACTTGGACAGGAGTTTCAACTGATGATCCTGGAGCTGCGCGCCGGCTTTAGCAAGGAGCGAGCACTGCGTAATCTCGCGTTACGAACAGGCGTCGAAGATATTGATTTGCTGGTAGCGATGCTGATTCAGTCGGATCGCTTTGGCACCAGCATGGGTGAGTCTTTGCGCATTCACTCAGACAACCTGCGTACCAAGCGACATCAGCGCGCGGAAGAGGCAGCGGCGAAAATCTCGCTGAAGTTGTTGTTTCCGCTGATTTTCATGATTTTCCCTACCCTCATGTTGATTCTCGTAGGTCCTGCGGCAATGCAGATCTACCGTGTGCTGCTGCCCGCCATGGCAGGTCAAAACTGATTATTCATAACAACGGTAAGTGAGACCCAGATGAAAAATAGACCTCTGCTTGCTTTTGCGCTGGCGACTAGCAGCCTCTCTGCAGGCTGCGCTTGGTTTCCGTGGGGTTCAGACGATGTTGCTTCTTCATCGAGAGGGGTACAGGGGCGCATCATTCCTCATGCTCGCATACAGGATGGCGCAGACTCTGCCGCCGCATTTCATGCGCTGGGTCGCCATCTGCAACGCGAGGGACGGTGGGATGATGCGGAGCGCGCTTTTCGGCGCGCACTGGACTTTGATGCTGCCCATGCTGAATCGCGCAACGCTCTGGCAGTGCTGGCTGCCAGTCGGGGTGATCTTACAGAGGCGATTGCCACCCTGTCCTCGCTGGTGGCTTTGCATCCGGAACGGCCTCATCTGCTAGCTAATCTCGGTTATGCGCATTACTTGAACGGGGATTATGTGCAGGCCAAAGAGAAGCTGGTGCAAGCACTGGCGATAGCTCCCGACAGCGAATCCGTCCGGCAAAAGCTCGCCTTGGTAAAAGAAAAGCTTGGTGAATCCTCTGAAGAGCCGGAGGAGTTAACAATGGCGGCCGACAGTCAGATCCCCGCGATAAAAGAGCAGGATCGGATGGATCGCAATCCCATTGTCAAAATCACCGAGGGTGTCTATCAACTGATGCGACCCCTCGGCAATGAGATACCAAAGCCTTATGTCGCACGTTGCGAGCTTCCAGAAAATACGCCGCTACAGGCTACTCCGAGAGTGACCGTATCTCAGAGCTATCCACTACTATCCCGTGGGTACACTGACAAAGTGCGATTAGAACTGGTCAATGGCAATGGCATCAATCGCCTGGCACGATCGGTGCGCGATCTCATCTCGGGTTCGCAATGGCAAGTAGTCCGGGTCATCAATCATGACGAGTTCAGCGTACCGGTCACACGCATCGAGTATGCAAAGCATCGCTATGGGGCCGCAAGCGATCTGGCAGGAACACTAGGCGTTGCCGCCCAGCTCAGGCCGAATTATCAGCAGGGAGACACGCAACTTCGCGTGGTGCTGGGCCGGGATTTTCAAACAACGGAAGGTCTCCGGCGGCGCGTTGCCGGAAGCATGCCGCGGCTGGCGGGTACAGAGTGATCATGTCATCTTACTTGGCTGACATGGGCGGTATGAGGCGGGTGGTCTGGGCATCCCATACGACGTCTTGATCGATCGAATACAGCTGACAGGCCGTTGAGCTATTCCTTTGGCAGCTGCTGAGTGCCCGGTCTGAGGGGTCGTCGCCTTCTTCTGCCCAGCTCCATGCACCAGACGATGAGAGTGCGAACGCGCGCGGCGCAGATTTGGCAAGATAGTCGCGATAGCCAGCACGCCCTTTGTCGCTGAGAATGGGTACTGCGGCAATGTTATCGACCAAAGCAAAATTCGTCGCCGGTGGGCGCGGTGTCGCGGCGATCTGCACCACCGGTTCGGTGGGCATGCCGACGCGCTTTAAAAAGCGTTCGGTCTCAGGCATCCAGATACGGACACCGTCACGGCTGCCGACCATACCATGTGCATCATTCTTGAATTTTTCGTAGGTGATGAGCTGCGATGATCCACCGGCAGCCTGATAGGCTTGATGCAAAGTCTCGGCTAACGGATGATCGAAGTAACTGTCATTTTCACCATAGAACCACAAACTGGGTAGCGTAGTTTGCGCTCCATAGCGGGTGAATGCAGTGATCAGTGAAGACATCCAATCGCAGCTGCCGCCATCGATACGCAGGCCACCAGCGAAATTCAATAGACCCCGCACACCTGGGAAATTTCTCGTGCCAAAAGCGATGGTCGCGAGTCCACCGTAGGATTGTCCGGCAACGATGATACGGTCTTTATCCACCCAGGGCTGCTGCACCAGCGTCTTCAATGCGGACTCGACATCATCCGCCTGCTGCTGACCGTTAGCGGTCATGTTGCAGCCGAAATCTCTGTAGGTGCCTCCTGAGGCAGCAAAGCCTTTGCGCATCGGTACTGCAACGGCATAACCGAGCTTGACGAATTCACGGCTCAGCGCAAGAAAGCGGTCGCGTGCCTGTTTTGCTGGGTTGCCGCGATCTTTGCCATGGTTCATGAGCAGCAAAGGGAAAGGTCCCTGGCCCGGTGGGCGGAAAATCGTAGTTTGGAATGACAGCCTGCTCCCGTTCGTGATCACCGGTAGCATGATGACTTGTTCATTGACCGAGGAATCGAGTGAGTCTGCGCGAACGGTGCCGCTGATGGCAGCGACTGTAAATACCATAGCAATAAAAAAATGTAGTGCTGAACGATATCTGATTCGAGTGAGAGCAGGAAATTTCATAATGTCTTTGCGAAAGGCAACGAAGCCGATTCTAAAGACACGTTTTCTTCACTTCAATACTCTAAGGGATAATGCCCAGAACTAAATGAAATTATTGATTTAGTTCTAACAGCGATGGATAGTCATCGCTGCTGTATCAGGCAGAAATAAAAAAGGAGCGCACAAGGCGCTCCTTTTTGTTGAATGACTATCGAGTTTACTCAACCGACATCAATCGATTGGCTTTCATGCGTGAAGCCAGCAGCTTACCCTTGCGAGCGCGCTTGCCGAAGTGATGCGCGAGATCTTTGCCGGACAACTCGATTTCTTGCGGCTTGCCACTACGCTGCGCGGTACCCATGACGATGACCCCTTTCTTGGTGATTGGCTGCGCTGCAACCAGTTTTTCTTTCGGATCGAGATCCATCAGCGTCACGCCACGACCACCGGCAGACTGCGTTTTGATTTCATCCAATCCGAAGACCAGGAGGCGCCCCTGTTCCGACAGACAGACCAGCGCAGTTGCGCCCTTCGGAATTACGGCCGGCATCACCGGCTCATCGCCATCATCCATTGTCATGAATGATTTACCGCCTTTCTGGCGGCTCAGCATGTCGCTCGCTTTGGCAGCGAAGCCGAAGCCTGCGGTGGAGGCTAGTAGTAGCGACGTGTCGGCGGTGCCGGCGAAGTAATGCACCAGGCGAGTGCCAGCCTCAATCTCGACCATCGTCGTCAGTGGTGAGCCGTCGCCGCGTGCACCCGGCAGTTGAGTAACGGATACTGTGTACACCCGGCCATTCGAACCGAAGGCCAGTACATGATCAGTGGTGCGACACTCAAAAGTCGCATACAAACCATCACCCGCCTTGAAGCTGAATTGTTGTGCATCATGACCATGGCCCTGACGCGCACGTACCCAGCCTTTTTGCGAAATGATTACCGTGACTGGCTCATCGATCACCTTGGTCTCTGCAACAGCTTTTTCCGCTTCCTTGATCAAGGTGCGGCGCTTGTCACCGTATTGTTTCGCATCGGTCTCAATCTCTTTGATCAGCAGCTTCTTCATCGAAGCCGGATTGTCGAGCAGCTCTTGCAGCGTTTTTTTCTCCTTGCGCAATTCTGCGAGCTCCTGCTGAACCTTGATCGCTTCCAGTCGGGCCAGCTGGCGCAGCCGGATTTCAAGAATATCTTCGGCCTGTCGCTCGGACAGTTTGAAGGCCTTCATCAGTGCGGGCTTGGGTTCGTCCGACTCGCGGATGATCTTGATCACCTTGTCAATATTGAGCAGAACCGCTTCACGGCCCTCAAGGATATGAATGCGATCATTCACCTTGCCCAAACGATGCTGGGTACGGCGGGTAACGGTATCGAATCGGAAACTGGTCCATTCGCGCAGGATTTCTCCCAGCGCCTTCTGCCGTGGACGACCATCGGTACCGATCATGACCAGATTCACGGCGACATTATTTTCCAGAGAGGTGTGCGCGAGCAGCAGGTTGCTGAATTCTTCCTGATCCTGATTTTTTGACTTTGGCTCGAATACCAGGCGTACCGGCGCTTCGCGACCGGATTCATCACGCACGGTGTCCAGTACACTCAGCAGCGTCTGCTTGGTGGCCAGCTGATCCGGCGTCAGGCTCTTCTTGCCCAGCTTGACCTTGGGGTTCGTGAGTTCCTCTATTTCTTCTAGAATCTTTTGTGCCGAGGTGCCGGGCGGGAGTTCTGTCACTACCAGCTGCCATTGTCCGCGTGCGAGATCTTCGATCTTCCAGCGGGCGCGCACTTTGATGCTGCCGCGCCCTGTCTGGTAAATGTCTGATACCGTCGCCGCCGGCGTGATGATCTGTCCGCCACCAGGGAAATCCGGACCGGGGATGAGTTCCATCAGCGCGTCATGCGTAAGCTTGGGCTGCTTGATGATCGCGATCGCGGCTTCGGCCACTTCATGCAGATTGTGCGAGGGGATCTCCGTCGCCATTCCCACGGCAATACCGGATGCGCCATTCAGTAGCACGAAGGGCAGACGCGCAGGTAAAAGCTTTGGTTCTTCGCTGGAGCCATCGTAGTTGGGCGCGAAATCCACGGTGCCCATGTCGATTTCGTCGAGCAGCAGTCGTGATATTGGCGTCAGGCGCGCCTCGGTGTAACGCATCGCCGCTGCACCATCGCCATCACGCGAGCCGAAGTTGCCGTGACCGTCGATCAGCGGATAGCGCAGCGAGAAGTCCTGCGCCATGCGCACCATTGCGTCATAGACCGACTGATCACCATGTGGATGCAGCTTGCCCAGCACATCACCGACCACTGCAGCGGATTTGCGCGGCTTGGCCTCGGGTGCCAGACGCAGCTGGTCCATCGCATACAGGATGCGGCGTTGCACTGGCTTCTGGCCATCGGAAACATCCGGTAGCGCGCGGCCCTTCACTACTGAGATCGCATAATCAAGATAGGCACGCTCGGCGAAGGTCGCCAGCGTCAGGGAATCGCCGTCATCGTCAGCGGCGGCTTCGAACAGGTTGGTTTGGTCAGTCATGTGTGTCCACTCGAAGGACGTTCGTGTTTGTCGAAAGTCACGTGTTGCCGGCCGAAGCGGTTTGCCTGGCTAGCCAAACCGTGGCCCAAGGAAGAATCCAGCATCTTTTGTCTTTCGCTCCGCTCAAATATCAGCCTCAACCTCATTCCCATGCTCTTCCAGCCACGCGCGCCGCGCAGCGGCTTCGCCTTTACCCATCAGCATGGTGAATCGTTCTTCCGAGGCTTTCACGCCGAGATCGCCAAATACTACCGGCAGCAAGCGGCGCGTATCGGGATTCATTGTGGTCTCCCAGAGCTGCTCGGCGCTCATTTCGCCCAAACCCTTGAAGCGGGCAATGCTCCAAGCGCCTTCTTTCACGCCATCTTTGCGCAGCTTGTCTTCAATCGCCTCCAACTCGCCGCTGTCGAGGGCATAAATTTTTTGAGCAGGCTTCTTGCCGCGCGCGGGCGCATCGACACGGAACAGCGGCGGTCGCGCGACATGGATGTGGCCGCGCTCAATCAGTTTCGGAAAGTGACGGAAGAACAGTGTCAGCAGTAGCACCTGGATATGCGAGCCATCGACATCCGCATCCGAGAGGATACAGACGCGGCCATAGCGCAGCCCGGACAGATCAGGGTTATCGTTCTTGCCATGCGGGTCGACACCGATCGCGACAGCGATGTCATGAATCTCATTATTGGCAAACAGGCGGTCGCGTTCAGTTTCCCACGCGTTCAGCACCTTGCCGCGCAGCGGCAAGATGGCCTGAAATTCCTTGTCGCGGCCCATCTTGGCGGAGCCGCCCGCAGAATCCCCCTCGACGAGGAAGATCTCATTGCGGGTGATATCGCTGGATTCACAATCGGTAAGCTTGCCGGGCAGGACAGCGACACCGGAAGATTTTTTCTTCTCGACCTTTTGCGCGGAACGCAGGCGACTTTGCGCCTGACGGATCACCAGTTCCGCCAGCTTTTTGCCATAGTCCACATGCTGATTTAGCCAGAGCTCGAGCGCGGTACGCGAAAAACCACCGACCAGCCGCACAGCATCGCGAGAGTTCAGTCGCTCCTTGATTTGCCCCTGAAATTGCGGATCCAGCACCTTGGCCGACAGGACGAAGGATGCGCGTGCGAAGACATCCTCTGGCAGCAGCTTCACGCCTTTGGGTAATAGCGAATGCATCTCGACGAAATTTTTCACGGCGCCAAACAGACCTTCACGCAGACCGGACTCATGCGTGCCGCCAGCAGGCGTAGGAATCAGGTTCACATAGGACTCACGGACGATCGCGCCATCCTCGGTCCATGCGACGACCCAGGCCGCGCCTTCACCTTCCGCAAAACCTTCGGCATCGGCGCCGGCGTATTGCTCCCCTTCGAATAGGGGAATCAGCGTTGCGCCGCTACCGCCCTGCGCCAGTGCCTCATTCAGGTAGCCGCGCAGACCTTGCTCGTACAACCAGCTTTGCGTGTCTCCGGATTTTTCCTGGATGAATGTCACTTTTACGCCAGGCAGCAGCACGGCCTTGGAACGCAGCAGACGCTGCAGCTCGCTGACCGGAATCACGGCAGAATCGAAATACTTCGCATCGGGCCAAACGGTCACGCGGGTGCCGGATCTCTTGTCTTCTTTGCCAGCGGCGCGTGATTTGAGTTTCGACGTCACGTCACCGCCCGAGAAGGCAATGGTGTGCACGCCCTGACCTTTCTCATCTTTGCGCCATACCGTGATCTCAAGCTTCGACGAGAGCGCATTGGTGACGGAGACACCGACGCCATGCAAACCACCCGAGAATGCATAGGCGCCGCCCGAGCCTTTATCAAACTTGCCGCCGGCATGCAGACGGGTGAAGACGATTTCTACCGTGGGTATCTTTTCTTCCGGATGCAAGCCGACCGGAATGCCGCGGCCATCATCCTCGACGCTGACGCTGCCATCCTTGTGGAGTGTAACGATGATGTTCTTGCCAAAGCCGCCGAGCGCCTCGTCGGATGCGTTATCGATGACTTCCTGGATGATGTGGAGCGGATTTTCAGTCCGGGTATACATGCCCGGGCGCTGTTTGACCGGTTCGAGTCCCTTGAGGACGCGTATGGATGATTCGCTGTAGTCTGATTTTTTGCTTGCCATGCGTGAGAGCCTGGGTAAGTGAGGATAGGGACATCCCGTTGGGACAAAATTCAGGGAATTCTAATGAATTTTTCCAGGCAAGCGGCGGTTGTCACTGAAAATGCAATCGTCGGGATTCACTTGGATAGCATCTGCATCGCCCGTTCCAGTCCATCCATCGTGACTGGATACATGCGATTGCCCATCAATTGTTTGATAATTGCGATCGACTGCCGGTACTGCCAGAGGCCTTCTGGCTCGGGATTCAGCCAGACGAATTTTGGAAATTGATGCACGAAGCGCTGCAGCCAGACTGCGCCAGCCTCTTCGTTATGATGCTCAACCGAGCCGCCGGACTGCACCACCTCGTAGGGGCTCATGGTCGCGTCGCCGACGAAAATCAGTTTAGTGTCGGGCGGGTACTTGCGGATAAGCTCCCAGGTGGAGAAGCGTTCCGCGTGACGGCGGCGGTTGTTCTTCCACAGCGTCTCGTACACGCAGTTGTGAAAATAGAAGAACTCCATGTTCTTGAATTCGGTCTTCGCGGCGGAGAATAATTCTTCGACGCGGGCGATATGGTCATCCATGCTGCCGCCGACATCCATCAGCATGAGTACCTTCACTTTGTTCTTGCGCTCGGGCTGCATCTTCAAATCGAGCCAGCCCGCATTGTTGGCGGTGGCGCGTATGGTGTCGTCCAGTGCGAGTTCCTCGTCGGCACCTTCGCGTGCAAATTTACGTAGCCGCCGCAGCGCGATTTTAATATTGCGGGTGCCGAGTTCGCGTTCGCTGTCATAGTCGCGGTAAGCGCGCTGATCCCAGACTTTAACTGCGCTTCGGTTGCGGCCCTCACCACCAATACGCACCCCCTCAGGATTTTGTCCGCTGTTGCCGAACGGCGAGGTGCCACCTGTGCCTATCCACTTGTTACCGCCTTCGTGGCGACCCTTTTGTTCTTCCAGAAGTTCCTTGAGACGATCCATCAGCTTGTCATAGCCGAATTTTTCTAGCGCAGCCTTCTGTTCAGGTGTCAGTTCTCGCTGCAGCCGTTTCATCAGCCAGTCGAGCGGTATCTCGGGATTTTTTTCAAATAGCGTAGCCACGCCATGAAAGTAGGCGCCGAAGGCTTTGTCGAATTTGTCGAAGTTGGCTTCGTCCTTCACCAACGTGGTACGCGACAGAAAATAAAAATCATCCAGCGATGGCTCGATCACTTGCTTGTCCAGCGCCTCGAGCAAGATGAGAAATTCCTTTATCGAGACAGGAACTTTCGCATCTTTGAGCGAGAAAAAGAAGTCGATCAGCATGATGGCAGACGATTCAAGCCTGTAATCAACGATTATTGCGTGACATGAAGACCAGTCGCTCGAATAGATGCACATCCTGTTCATTCTTCAGCAGCGCACCATGCAGTGGCGGCACGATGGCTTTCTGATCTTGGCTGTGCAAGGCTTCCGGAGGAATATCTTCCGCCAGCAGCAATTTGAGCCAGTCGAGCAATTCGGAGGTCGATGGCTTTTTCTTCAGGCCGGGAATATCGCGTACCTCAAAAAAGGTTTGAAGTGCCTGTGACAGCAGGGATTTTTTAATGTCCGGGAAATGTACATTCACGATGTCCTGCATCGTGTCTTTGTCCGGAAATTTTATGTAATGAAAGAAGCATCGACGCAGGAAAGCATCAGGCAGTTCTTTTTCATTGTTGGAGGTGATGATCACGAGCGGTCGGTGCTTCGTGCGCACCATCTCTCGGGTCTCGTAGACATAGAATTCCATGCGGTCGAGCTCGCGCAGCAAATCGTTCGGAAATTCGATGTCCGCCTTGTCGATCTCGTCAATCAGCAGCACCACAGGCTCTTCCGAGGCGAACGCCTGCCACAGCACACCCCGAATAATATAATTCTGGATATCTCTGACTCGCTCGTCACCCAGCTGGGAGTCGCGTAAGCGTGACACGGCATCATATTCGTACAGACCTTGCTGGGCCTTCGTGGTGGATTTGATATGCCATTGCAAAAGTGGCATCCCTAAGGCCGCAGCGACTTCCTCCGCCAGCATGGTCTTGCCGGTGCCAGGTTCGCCCTTGATCAGTAATGGTCGCTGCAGTGTCAGCGCCGCATTCACGGCCAGTTTCAGATCATGGGTGGCGACGTAATTCTCGGAACCTTCGAAACGCTTGGGGGTAGTCATGGTGATAGAAGTCGGGTTGTACTGCTTGGTCAGAGAAAATAAGCCGCAGTATAAATTAGCTTGCTGAGTGTGAGCGCCAGAAACATCTCGTCATAACAGATATTTTGGCTGTGAATTCCAACGGAAATAGACGATGAAATACGAATCGGTTATTATTAGGCGCTTTTTCGCGCGGGCGGGCTCATCATAGCCTCGTTTAATCGGTAATAACCGCCAAGCCGCCACCCAGATTTCGAATCAAACTACCCTGAAATCATGAAAAAACTTTTTGTTCTTCTCGCACTGGTGAGTGTGGCCCCGTTGTCTGCCGCCGCAGATGCTGCGGGTGATGCGAATGCTGCCAAAAACAAGGTGGCCATGTGCATAGGCTGCCATGGGATCGCTGGCTACAAGGCGACTTATCCTGAGGTCTACCGTGTTCCCATGCTCGGTGGTCAGACAGAAAAATACATCGCTTCCGCACTGAACGCTTACAAAAAAGGTGAGCGCAATCATCCATCGATGGTGGGTATCGCCAAGGGGCTGTCCGACCAGGACATCGCCGATATCGCCGCGTACTACGCGCAGCAGAAATAAGGGGTCATGAATGAACAAGATGATTGCAATGCTGGCTGTCCTGCTCGCGGGCGTGTCCCTGAATGCGGCTGCCGGTAATGTTGAAGCGGGCAAAGCAGCCGCTGCGAAGTACAACTGCGCATCCTGCCATGGCGCTGATTACAATTCACCGATCGACCCTAGCTATCCCAAGCTTGCGGGACAGCATGCGGATTACCTGGAGCATGCGCTTAAAGCCTACCAGCGCGGCGGCAATGCAGCCAATGGTCGTGGCAATGCGATCATGGGTGGTATGGCCAAGCCTTTATCCAAGCAGGACATCTCCGATATCTCGGCTTATCTGGCCAGCCTGCCGGGCTCACTGGTAGTGCGAAAATAAGCCTGATTCTCTCGAAAAAAACCGCAGCCTCTGCTGCGGTTTTTTTTCTGGTTTGTGGCTCAGCCATGTGCGCGTCGCTTCACACATTCGACATACGCGGCACCATCTGGCGGCAAGTTATTTCTTTGTGAAGTCCAGAGCATCTCACCCAGGCACTCCATCATATCGTGGTGCGCATCATGCTCAGAGCCGAGGCGTTCCGCTAGCCGCACATAGGCATCGCGCAGGCCAGGTGGTTGATCAATCGATATCTGCTCGCTGATCGACAGGTGCATCGATAAATGCAGAAAGGGATTAGCTTTGCCATGAGCGGCGTCGTAGTCAGCCGACAGTGCTGCATCAAGATCTGACAGCTCGCGCGCATACTCCGGATGCTGCAGCATCCAGTCGCGCGCGATCGCTTCCATGGGCGTTAGCAAGTCTCCCGACTGAGCTTTGCGCCAGGTATCGCAAAAAAAACGTCGGACTTCTTCTTTGTTCGGTGCAAACATGTATCGCTCCAATCCGAACACGGAAAGCTTTTATTAGACTGCCTTCGCAGGCATGGGTGTTTTTTGTTTGTATTCGCAAAGATCAGCGATCAGGCAGTTCCAGCATTGTGGTGTACGTGCCAGACAAGTGTAGCGGCCTTGCAGAATCAGCCAGTGATGCGCATCCATCAAGTATTCTGGTGGTACGAATTTCATCAGTTTTTGCTCGACAATATCAACATTCTTTCCCGGGGCGAGTCCAGTACGATTTGACACCCGAAAGATATGCGTGTCGACTGCCATGGCTGGCTCGCCAAAGGCCGTGTTGAGGACCACATTCGCTGTCTTGCGTCCGACGCCGGGTAATGCTTGCAGCGATTCGCGATCGCGGGGGACGTCGCCGTCGTACTGCTCGAGCAGTATGCGACAGGTCTCGATCACATTCTTCGCCTTGTTGCGATAGAGTCCGATCGTTTGCACATAGGGAATCAGACCATCGACACCCAGTGCATGGATTTGCTTCGGTGTATTTGCGATCGGATAGAGCCTGCGTGTTGCCTTGTTCACCGATACGTCTGTTGCTTGCGCCGACAGAATCACAGCAATAAGCAACTCGAATGGTGTGGTGTATTCCAGTTCTGTGGTCGGGTGCGGGTTGGCAGCCTTGAGCCGCTCGAAGATCTGGCGTCGCTTTTCCGGGTTCATGATGTTTTCTTTGACATCGCTTCTTTCTGTAGCCGCGCGCGTTCCAAGGCGGCCTGAATGATGGCCCGCTTGCGTTCTTTCTCGGCGCGCTCGGTATCGCTGAGTGCCTCTGTGTTCTCGACTTCGCTCAGCTTTGCTGCAGCTTTGGCTGCCAATCGTGCATCGTGTTCTTCTTTTTCGCGTCGGAGACGCGCACTGCGCGCGTGATATCGCTCGCGCGCTGCGTCAGCCTGCGCTTGAGACCATGCGTCCCATCCAGTCTGGCCCGGGGTGACCGGCAGCATCGCGATGCAATCGACCGGGCAGGGTGCAACACATAGGTCGCATCCCGTGCACAGTTCAGGGATTACGGTGTGCATCTGTTTTGCAGCGCCTGCAATGGCATCGACTGGACAGGCTTGTATGCACAGCGTGCAGCCTATGCAAGCCACCTCGTCGATCACTGCCACAGGACGCTCGCGTTCTGCGCCATTGGAAGGATTGATCGGAATCACGGTTTTGCCCAGCGCGGAAGCCAGACGGGCGACGCCTTCGGTGCCGCCAGGCGGGCACTGGTTGTGGCTCGCGCTGCCGGTTGCCATCGCCTCGGCGTACAGCCGGCATGACGGATAGCCACATTTCGTGCACTGCGTCTGCGGCAGAAGATCTTCCAACAGGTCGGCGATGGAATGGCGCGGATCAGTCATGGCCATCATTATCCGGCATTTGCGGAGCTTGAGGCCATCGCATGAAATAGGCCGCCCACAGGCGGCCCATACTCAAGCGCTCACTTTGTTGTCAGCGGTGCGTCCGGATGAACTCACCGATCTTTGGTGCGATCATCTCGCGCCAGCGGCGACCTGAGAAGATGCCGTAATGACCGCATTTCGGTGCGGTGTAGTGCTGTTTCATCTCGGTCGGGATGCTAGAGCACAGATCATGCGCTGCACTGGTCTGACCCGAGCCGGAGATATCGTCGAGTTCACCTTCGATAGTGAAGAGCGCAACATTCTTGATGTCTTGCGGACGAACGCGCTTGCCCTCGACATCCCAGGTGCCCATTGGCAGCGCGTGGTCCTGGAACACGGTCTTGATCGTCTCAAGGTAGTACTCGGCTGGCATATCCAGCACCGCATTGTATTCATCATAGAACTTGCGGTGCTCCTCGGCGGATTCATTGTCGCCTTCGCGCAGATGAAGATAGAACTCCCAGTGGCTCTGCGCATGACGACGCGGATTCATCGCAACGAAGCCGGCATGCTGCAGGAAGCCAGGGTATACGCGCCGGCCATAGCCAGGATAATTCGGCGGTACGCTGTAGATCACATTGTTCTCGAACCACGTGTGCGGCTTGTTCATGGCCAGGTCATTGACCTGGGTCGGTGAATTGCGCGAATCAATCGGGCCACCCATCATCACCATGGTCTTGGGCATTGGTTTTTCACCAGCACTCGCCATTAGCGAGATCGCAGCGAGTACCGGCACGGTCGGCTGACAAACCGAGATGACGTGCAGATCAGGGCTCAAAGTACGAATGAATTCCTGCACGTAGTAAATGTAGTCGTGCAGATGGAATGCCCCCTGATCAAGAGGTACCATGCGGGCATCGGTCCAGTCGGTGATGTAGACATCATGGTCCGGCAGCAGCTCGCGCACGGTGTCCCGCAGCAGCGTCGCATGATGGCCGGACAGTGGCGCTACCAGCAGCACCTTGGGCTGCTGGGTTTTGGTGAGGGCCGCCACGTGGCTGTCTTTACGGAAGTGCAGCAGCTTGCAGAAAGGTTTTTCGAGGACCACCTCCTCAACCACGGTAGCCTGATGCCCGTTCACTTCGACCGAGACGATGCCAAAAGCGGGTTTTTCATACTCTTTGCCGAGACGGAACATCAGTTCATAGCCTGCCGCGATCCGCTGCGCGAACGGCGTATGCGCAAAGGGCGAGACCGGGTTGGTGAACAGCTTGGACGATGCCTCGGCCCACTGAACCAAGGGACTCAGCAGAGTTCGGTTCATTTCGTGCAATTGATAGAGCATGAGTACCTCTCATTCAAGACGCTTGATTGTGAAGGCAATCCACCGCTTCCGCAATGCAGCAAATGCAAGACCGAAATATTTCTGTTTCCCTAACCCTGCGACCCCCCTTAACGGGTGCCGGCCTATCTGTCGCCCGAGAGGATTGTGGATCGCAGGTAACATACTAGAGCGTACGCTCACTGACAACCTATTTGTCGGTGCAAAACTTGGCATTTTGGTGCCAATTCGACATTTTTTCTCTCAAAAATCACCTCGCATCCAGCTACTCCTCACCTTACTGGGACATGCTTCTCCAGCCTCTTTCGGTCTGCTGCATCTTTAGACACCATTTTTTGCCAAATGCGCCCCTGTTTGTCGGCGGCCATCCGCTCGAAGGAAAGTTGCGGATGATAAAATTTCGGTTATGTTGCTTATTGGCTTCTTCTTTCGCTGGGTTGCCCGGTATCTAATTGCTGTTCTGTTAATCCAGCTGGCACTGCCAACTTGGGCAGCGCTCGGTGCCTCTGGCAAGCCAGGCTGGATGGAGATTTGTGCCGCCGGCGGCATTCAGTGGGTGAAACTGGCTCAGCCCGACACTACGCCGGCAGACCATCAGACTGCCAATAGTCACTGTCTGTTGTGCGCAGCGACGGGTGCGACGCCAGATTTCGACACACGTGCTCACCTGCATGCAGAGCCTCGTCATCAGGCGATTACCTTCTATCCTTGGGCTGGGCATCGCTGGTATGCCGGTCACTCCATTCTCTCCCGGGCTCCTCCGGCCTGATTTTCCTCGTTGCTGAAGGTGCTGGCGGCACTCCGCGTGCTCGCCAGTCCCGCTCTGTCGCCCGTTCGCGCCCGGCGGGCGTGGCTATGGCTCTTCATATCAGGAAAAATAATGAGAACGAATTTCACACGCAGCCCGGTTCAGCTGACTGCGCTTTTATTGTGCGCTATGCCTGTCGCCAGTGCGCAAGAGGCCGCGAAGGCATCAGCGACCACCAGATGACGCTGGGGGAGGTGGTCGTGGCGGCCAATCGTGATCCCCTGGCCGTTAGCAGCCTGTATACCTCGGTCAATGTCATCCCTGTCGAGCGTATCGAGCAGCAGGCAGTGGCCAACAACTGGCAGCTGTTCGATCAGGTTCCAGGCGTGATGCTCACGACGTTCGGGCAGGGCACGACATCGGGCAAGCTGTCGATGCGCGGATTCAATGGCGAAGGAGAGATCAATGCGGTGAAGTTGCTGATCGACGGTATTCCTTCCAATAGCAATGACGGCAATATGCCGTACATCGACCTTGCCCCGCGGCTGGATATCGATGCGATCGAGGTCATCAAGGGTACCAATGATCCACGCTACGGGCTGCATAACATCGCTGGGAATGCGAATATCGTGACGAAAGCCGGCAGCAATTATCAGCTGGGACGCTTCAGCTATGGCAGCTTCAATACGCGTGATTTGCAAGCAGCAACGGGTATCGACGATGGCCGGCTAGCGCAGAACTATGCATTCAGTTACATGAACACTGATGGATATCGCAAGCACTCACAAGCAGAGAACGCAACATTTTCCGGCAAATGGTTCTTGCACAGCGAGGATCGACGTCATCAGGTCGGATTGATTGCTCGCCATGCCGAGCTGAGCGCGCAAGAGGCAGGCTATCTGACGCGAGCACAAGCCGAGGCAGATCCTCGTCAGTCTCGCGCACATAATGCGTCTGATGAGGGTGGGCGCCGGATGACACAGCTTGCCCTGCAGGGGAAAAGTGCGATCCGCGATGATCTGACTGCCAGCGCGCAGATCTACCTGAATGATCTGCACGACAAACGCTATGTGCGTTTTTCTGCGGGCACGTCGCAGCAGGAGCGCCTTGTCGATGAAACACACTTGGGTGCTTCCGCTAGCGCCAGCTGGCAGGCGGGCAAGACATCGTTTGGCGAACTCACGCTGACGGGCGGTGTGGATGCCGAACATCAGGACAATCGCAGCGAGCGTTACAGCACGCTGATGCAATCGCGCACTGCTCAGACCCGCAATCAGCAGTTTGATTTCAATACGATGGGTAGCTTTGTGCAGGCGATGCTGAAACCCTCGGACCGGCTGACGATCACGCCAGCGTTGCGCATTGACTCGATATCGGGTGAGTACACCAACCGATTGAATGGCGTGCTTTATGACTTGAATGACTACGGTCTTATCCGCCAGCCGAAACTCAGTGCGATGTATCAGTGGTCGGAGTCGGTCTCTGTGTATGGCAATGTGGGCCGTAGCTTTCAGGTGGGTGTCGGCACGGCGGCCTACCGAGTCAATCAGGCCATCAATCTCGCGCCTTCGATCAATGAAGGCTGGGAAGCCGGCGTACGATTTCGACCGGCGATGTGGCTCGACGGGCGCATCGCGCTGTGGCAACAAACTGCCAGCAATGAAGCCCGTCGCAAGCTGAATGATCCAGCAAATGATGCAGAGAATATTGGTAAA
>Ga0315902_10000322_pt1 | contig 81655 bp, 73 predicted proteins | sample LakEriMetagenome_9_FD_203523 | JGI IMG/M metagenome (GOLD analysis project Ga0315902, IMG submission 203523) | Freshwater fungal communities from buoy surface, Lake Erie, Ohio, United States - Buoy 12 MA117 | ecosystem: Environmental > Aquatic > Freshwater > Lake > Lake biofilm | place: USA... | reverse complement strand
GCCTGTTCCATCCGTAACGGTCCAAAGAACAGTTGTTGTACCAAGGTTGAAATCAACGTTTGCAAGGGTTGTTAAACCAGATGCTGTTGTTGCTCCAGAAAGTGTTGCAAGTACAGTGCTCACCGTACAATTATCAGTTGCAATAGCATTCCAAGCAGTTCCAGTTTGCGTGAAATTACATTGTCCTGCATCAACATTGACAGATTGATTTCCAGCTGCACCACATGAAGAGATGGAAGGAAGAATGTTGTCATTCACCACCACATCAAAACTACATGTTGAAGTGTTTCCTGTTCCGTCGGTTACTGTCCAAAGAACAGTTGTTGTACCAAGGTTGAAATCAACATTTGCAAGGGTTGTTAAACCAGATGCTGTTGTTGCGCCAGAAAGTGTTGCAAGTACAGTGCTTACTGTACAATTATCAGTTGCAGTTGCATTCCAACCAGTTCCTGTCTGAGTGAAATTACATTGTACTGGGTCAACATTTACGGTTTGATTTAAAACACAATTAATGATTGGATCTTGTGTGTCTGTTACTATTACATTGAACGAGCAAGTTGAAGTGTTTCCATCTTGATCGGATGCTGTCCAGACAACTAATGTGTTTCCAAGGTTGAAAGAAACACCATTTAATGTTGTTCCTGTTCCTGAAGTTGCACCTGAAAGCGCATAGCTCAAAGTTGTATTTGTGCAAAGATCAACTGCTGCAGCGTTCCAAGTGTTGTCGCGCTGAGTGTATGTACATAAACCAGCCTCAACGATAACAGAAGTATCAGTTGTAACGCCGCAACTTGTAAAAATAGGCGATTGTTGATCTTCAACTAATACATTGAAAGAACAAGTTGAGGTGTTGCCGGAATTATCGCTGGCAGTCCAGATTACAAGTGATGTTCCATAGTTGAATTCCACATTGTTTAATGAACTCGTTCCGGTTCCGGAAGTCGCTCCTGAAATTGCGTAGCTCAAAGAAATTGTTCCCGAGCAATTGTCTGTTACTGTTGGAATCCACGTTGCACCATTATGCGTGTAACTGCAATAACCAGGATCGGTTTGCACTGTTGCTGTCCCTGAGACACCGCAACTTACTATTGTCGGAACGGTGCTGTCATTTACTGTAACATTAAATGAGCAAGTGGCTGTATTTCCAGTTGCATCTGTGGCAGTCCAAGTTACTTGAGTCACCCCTTTATTGAATTGAATACCATTTAGGTTGCTTCCTGATCCACTTGTTGCACCGGACAATGCATAAAGCAATGTGCTTAATTGACAATTGTCAGTTGCTGTTGCATTGAAAGCGATACCGCTTTGGGTGTAAAGACAAGAAGATACGGCTGTTTTTACAATTGTGTCACCTGGACAATTTATAATAGGATCAGTTGTGTCTGCAATTGTCGAAACAGTTAGCGTTGCAGATGCTGTACAAAGTTGCGCATCACTTAACGTTACAGTATAGGATCCCGCAAATAGACTCGTTGGATCTTCTGCAGAAGAAGTATAACCGCTTGGGCCCGTCCAGCTGATTAAATACGGAAGTGTTCCGCCATTTGGAGTTGAATTAATTGCACCATCCTGCGCTCCGTTGCATGAAACTGCAGAAGTCTGAACAGCTGATATTGTTAATAAAGATGGTTGGTTGATGAAAACATCCATTGGTCCGTAATCGCAGCCATTGGCATCTTGAATATTCAAACTATATAGGCCAGAATACAAACTAGTTATATCCTGTAAATTGGAAGTGAAAGAGCTCGGACCTGTCCATGAATATGAATAAGGTAACACGCCTCCAGTGACGGATGCATCAATTGATCCATTAGCGTTCGCATAACAATCAACATCTTCATACGTTGAGCTGGCATTCAGTGCACTCGGTTGAGAAATTCCTGCGCTTGCCGTAAGACTGCAGCCATTTTTATCATTTACCGTTACTGAATAAGTGCCGGGTTCAAGATCAATCAAATCTTCATTATCGGCAATAGGAGTAATTCCTAAAAACCAGGCATATTCATAAGGAAATGTACCCCCAGCAACAGTCAGATCAATAGTTCCATCTCCGGCACTATTGCATGTGATATTTGTAGGTACAAGTGCCAATGATAAAATATTTGGTTGGCCAATCGTGAAGGTCTTTATTGCTGTGCATTTAGATGCATCCGTTACAGATACGCTATAATTGCCAGCGACCAAAGCTGAGAGGGAAGGAGTATTTACTGCTCCATTTGACCAATTGATATCATATGGCGCCGTTCCGTCTACAATAACAAGATCTGCAGTTCCATTGGCTAATCCAAAACAACTTACATGGTTTAAGTTTACACCAAGATAGAAATTATTACAAGGTGGCTCGTTTATGATTATGCTGTCTTCAATCTGACATGAGTTGGCATCGGTGATGGTAACATGATATGTAATTCCTCCAGGCGCTGATGCTAAATTTGTTGCTGTAGCTGTTGTTTGACTGCCTGGAACCCATAAATAGGAATAGCCAGGTGTTCCTCCTGAGACATTTGCAGTTGCAGTGCCATCAGGAACGCCAATCGCACTTGCGTTGGTGTATGTCATGTTATTTGTCAGCACGGAAGGTTGCATGATGACTGCGCTAGCAACATCGATACAACCAAGATCATCTGTTACAGTAACTGTATAATTACCGAAAGAAACTCCAGAAATGCTTTGTGTATTTTGAACTGGAGATGTATTCCAACTGTAAGTATAGGGTGAGGTTCCTCCTGAAACATTTGCAATAGCACTGCCATCTGTCCCATTGAAACAACTCACATCAACAGAAGAAACTGTCGCATTGAAAGAAGAACAACTAGGTTTATTGACAACCACACTACCATTGCTGACACATCCATTGCCATCTTCAACAATTACGGTGTAAATACCGTAGCACAAAGTACTTGTGGTGGAGGCAGAGGTTTCTAAATTGTTCCAAAGATAACTGAAGGTGTTTGTTCCTCCGGAAGCAGAAACTATGGCGTTCCCATCACAACTAATGTCTGTACTCGTATTTGAGCTTGACATAGTTAAAAGGATTGGCGTAGGATTCCCTATAAATACATTTGATGTAGCATTACAACCAAATTGGTCATACGCAGTGACGTTGTAAGTACCAGAGGTGGCAACAAGTGACGCATTGATCGAACCGGTATTCCATAAATAAGTATATGGTGCAGTTCCGCCTGAAGCATTTGCAAAAATAGTTGTGGATCCATCGTGACAAGCTATTGGTGCAGCAGTTGGATTTACTGTAACAATTGGTGAGAAGGTTATCGTCAAAGAATCCATAACATCTTCACAGCCAGCATCGACATTTGTGGCAGTCAAGTAAAGTTTTATACTTCCACTGTTTATCTCTGAGGGTGTTGGATTGTAGGCAGCGACAAGATTATTACCTGGGCTGAATGTTCCTGCTCCACCAGACCATGCTCCCGAAGATGTTGAACTGCTGCCATTCAGATAAACAGTAGGATTACTGGCACATCTCGTTTGATCGCTTCCTGCATTTACCGTTGGCAGAGTTCCTACGGTAACAGGAACTGACATAAAATCATTAGGACAAGTTGGTGAACTGAGTCCATCACCAATTTCGATAGAATAGGTTCCGACTGAACTTACCCAAAGGCTATCATTGGTGTTCAACGTATCGCCCTGGCTGTTGCGCCAGATATAAGTGTAATTGTTATCACCTCCTGAGGCGACGCCAACTAAATCAACACCACTTTCGTTGGAGCAGAAAGACGCTGGATCTGGTGTAACATAGGACGATAATGCTTGCTTCGTATAAATCCTTACGGTATCGCAATTACTGTACGTGCCACAAATAGATGCTTGAGGAGTTCCGCAGATTTCGTAATCTATCCATGCGGGTGTTGCTAATCCAGGACTAAATGAGGGATTGCCGCAATTAATGCAACTTAATAATGAATTAAATGTTCCTCTTGTTGTAATTCCAGAGGAAGAATTGATGGATGTTATTGTAATGTTGTCTAGACCATAAATGTTTAATGGAAGTGAACAACCAACGCGGGTCGTGTCATCATTAGGGAAAATAGGTTGTGGAATCTGTCTAAAAATGTATTTGATCTTATTTTTTCCAGGTTTACTGTAGGTGATTTTAAAAGGCCCTGAACCTGAAATACAAACAGGATTTCCACCTGCGATTTCTGTTCCACAGGCCCCCGGTATATTTAAATCACCACCACTGATGATATTATAAGCACCTGATCCACCTGGATCTGCATAGCCTGGTGCAACTACAATCTCAAACATGGCCACTTGCGGGTGCAGGGTGGCATAAAAGGAAAGGTAGAGGTCCGAATTAGTCGAACCGCAACAATGGCCCTTTCTTTCTACTTCTGGTGTCGTGAATGTTGTGTCCGGACTTCCTGAAAGGTCGAAAGTAAAAAAGGGTACATCTGCATCACACTCGGGTAATTGTGTTTGAGCATAGAGCGGTACGGCGAAAAGCAGAAAACCGATCAGTGTGATCAGTCGCTTTTTGTAAACGTTGAGATTTTTCATACGCAGAGATTTTTGTGATTAAATGCTATTTCAAGCGACTAATCTATTCTCTGGATGTAAGGATGTCCTAGTTTATTCCACAGACCTTTTCGGGAATTAAACCAATGGTGCTGCTGGCTCAATCAGATTTGACGAGCATTCAAGGAATTCTTAAGTAAAATTAGTGGGCTACTAATGTGCGATAATCAGCATTTTGCCTTTGTCCGAACTGTTTGTTTCTTGAACGAAATAAACACCATTTGCAAGATCCGAAACATTTATTTTGAAGATGTTTGAACTGGTGCTCAGGCTTTTCAATACCTTGCCTTGTAGATCACAAATGACAAAGGAATTGTTGCTGTTTCCTGGCGTTTCAATTGTCACCTCGTTACTGCTTGGATTTGGATAAACACTAAATTTGGGTGATGATTTTAATTCGTCAATTCCCAAAATGCAATAATCAGCTATTTGAGTTGCAACAGCGTTTCGACGGTTGTTGATGAAGGACTTTAATCCTGCAATGTTTTCGCCGCCGGGAGTTCCAGGTACATTGATGGTATTCGAAAGATTGTCTTCAAATTGCTGATTGGTGAAAAATTTGTTGGGATCGGCATAGACTGATGGGCGGATGAGGTTGGCCAAAGAATCAATTCGATGATACATGCCGGCCGGACTGAAATTGTAATCCAGATAGGTGCAAATAACATTTTCGTAAATGGCATAATACGTTGAATCGGCCATGAGTTTCTCTATCAAAGGGCGATTACCTGAGGGTGGACTGAAGTAATTCATATTCATTTGCTCCAGCTGCGGTACAGACATTCCCATGTTGAAATTTCCAAATGCTTCATTGGCATCCCACGAAATGAATTTGAATTGGGAGGTCAAAGAATCGTGGTACAGGTAATAATTGTGTCCGCTTCCAATGTATGAATCCAGGTTTGCGAATAGGTTGTGAGCAGCCCATGTTTTGATAAAATTTTCACTGTCGAAAATGGGGTTGAGTGCCTCATGCAAATTGCCAGGTGTATTGTTCAACGTGTTAATGAATGTGATGAGATCCGTCCAGTCGTTTAAAGATTCATTCAGTTTGAGCTCATATTTTGGCTCATAAAGGGATTGTTGTCCTCCCAACCATTTTAAATCACCAGAAGGGTCACCTTTGAATAAATTTCCTTTGTCATCTTGAAAAGCATTTCTCAAAAAAGTTTTATCTATTTCTTCCACGGTGGTGTACAATCCCCACAATTGATCATTGATGTATACATTCGCAAAGTGCGCACGCGGGGCATAACAACCGTTTGCATTTAGAAAATCGAACATGAGTTTTTCACGCAGCAGGGTAGGGTCTTTGAATGCATTATTCAGGTTGAGTTTCTTCAAACCATCATAATTCTGAGCATTGACAAATTCATTGAAATCCAGTTTGAATGATTTCTTGACACTTGTATTGTTATACGAGGAATTGCCTTTCATTTTTACGCCACAATCAGCGAGTAAAACCCCATCAATTTCAATATCGGCTTTAATATAAAAATCACCGGCATAACTATCGATTAAGGAATCCCAATAGGCATTTTGATGAAAGGTCAGACGGATTTCGTGAATGTTCTGATACGCATGAAAATTCGCACCTTCGTTTTGGGCATGTAAGAGGAAGAATTGAAAAAATAGTAAGAGCGCAAGAAAATGTTTCATGATCAAGTATTTTAATTAAATGTAAGGATTTTTTTGTTGTTAGGGCAGTTCTGCTAGCAATTGAACAGCAGGAATGTCTGCTGCGGCCCAATCCAACTTTGAAAGTTCATTCTTATGGAGCCATTGAAAGTTGATGTGCTCACTCAGGGTGGGTTCTTCGTTGTCTGCGCGACAAAGAAAGAAATGAATGGTGATATTAAAATCCGGATAGGAATGTTGATGCGTTAGAAGCTTTGATTCAATGGTAATGTGCATGGAAAGTTCTTCCATTATTTCTCGTTTCAAAGCAATTTCAAGTGTTTCGCCTAGGTTGACTTTTCCTCCTGGAAATTCATAGTTGAAGGAGGTGTAAGCGTATTTTGTTTCACCCTTTTGCAGACAAAGTATTTTGTCATTTTCTTGAATAACTGCTGCGACAACTTCTACCTCTTTCATCTCGAAAACTATTGAAAATTATTGGCGCATGTTGTCTTTAATGTTCTTCACAGGATCCTCCATATTTCGCAATTCATCCACCACAGAAGAACTGTTTTTCTTGAGGAATTCTTTCAGTATATAGTTGTAGTATTGTTCCTTGTTTTGAAGAAATTCATTCAATTCGAAGTCCTGATCATCCCGGTTTAGAATGGTAAGGTTGATAAAGTCTTCAGCAACGGCTAAACGCATCGAATTCAGCAAGATATCGTTGTATTTGTCGATTAAAGATTTGATTTTTTGTTGCTGATCTTCTGTCATTTTTTCTTTTTTTCAAAGGTAAAGAATTGTGATCTTGGTCTGAGAAATAGATGTTAACACTTTGCACTCTGCCAATTGAAAAGGAGGTATTCATTGATAAAAAAAGTTTTCAACTGTTATTTTTCATACTGCTTTAAGTTTTAGAAAAAGGAACTGTTAGGAAATAAGCACAAGTAAAGTAATTACTGCAATATCCTCGGATAAAAGAACTTTTTGGTGCAATTCCTCAATCGATTTATTCACTAAAACGCATGTATATGAAAACATTCATTCTCCAGCTTGTTTCGCTCATGGCACTGATCATTTTTTTAATGGGCTCATGTCACGTGAGGTAGATGACAAAAACGTGCGATCTCACTTAAACTGTACGTTCTCTTTTTGGGCTTAAATGTTGGATTTAAGTCTTCTTTAAAAAGTACGTCGAAGATATTCTCTTGCTTTAACAGCGGATGTGATCTAGCGAAACTACTCTTCTTCCTGGTTTGCTTTCTTCGATTTTCGGTACAAATAACTGTCGTAGATGAATCGTTTGGCGAAGCGCACTTGCTTATCGGAATTGATGAGCTTTTTAAAAACATTGGCATTGACTCCAAAATATTCGTAGGTTGAACCATCGGTAAATGTGATTTCGAGAAGCAGACCTTTGTGTTTAAAGTCAGCAATGCCACATGTCATAATTGTATTTTGGTATTCAGGTAAATTACTTGCTTTTGTTTCAGGTGCTATACTTACAAGGAAATGATATCCGTCCACAACCTGTCTCCCCATAAAAGTTGCTTCTTCTTTCAGCGGGTCGTCATCTTGAAACTTATCAGGATGCCATTGTTTTACTAGTTTTCTGTAAGTCTGTTTTAAAGTGGAGAGTTCGATTTCGTCTTCAATCTGAAATAATTTTTTGTATTCATTGATGCGTTTCATAGACAGGTTTCTCAGATTGAAAATTAAAGATATTTTGAAATGCAAGATTACATCAAAATCTCAAGGTTAAACAGGTTAATCTGTTATTTCTTTTTTCGAAAGCCTAAAATGAGGTGTTGAGATGACTATTTACGTGCAATGCTGTTTGAAAAAACTTAAATTGGATGACTGTGATTGTTTTTCTCGAAGCTGTTCGAAAAAAGGGAAGCAACCAAGTTTCGCTTCTTCCTTATTCGTAAGTAATTCCCTTTAACAAAAAATCATTCCTTCGTTTCTAGTACTTTCGTTTTTAAAATTAGAAGCCATCAAAGTAAGCATTGTTTTACCCTTCAAGAATGCCGCGCTATACCTAACGGAGTGCATTGAATCGATACGTGCTCAAAGTCACGTTGATTGGGAACTCATCGCAATCGATGATCATTCCTCCGATCAATCGAGGGCCATTGTTGAAGGCTTTCTAGATCCACGAATAGTTGTATATGAGAACGAAGGGGAGGGCATACTTCCAGCCTTGCGAAGCGCTCATAAATACATTGCTGGAGACTTCGTGACCCGAATGGATGCAGATGATATTATGCCACCTCATAAATTAGAAACCTTACTCGGAATTCTTCTAAGCGAGCAAAAAGGGATCGTTGCAACAGGCAAAGTGCAGTACTTTTCAGAAAGCGAAATTACATTCGGCTATCAGGAATATGAAAACTGGCTGAACAAGACGGCTAGCGAAAATTCTTTCTACAAGCAGATTTACCGAGAATGTGTGGTGGCGTCGCCAAATTGGATGATGCATCGATCGGATTTTGATGCGATGGAAGGCTTTACACGACTTCAGTATCCCGAAGATTATGACATGGTTTTTCAATGGCGAAAGAAGGGATTTGTTATCAAAGCATGTGACGCGTGCACCCATTTGTGGCGTGAACATTCCGATCGCACGAGCAGAAATTCTGACGTATACCAGCAGGAGAGTTTTTTTAGGCTCAAGTTGGTATATTTTTTAGAGGAATTTCAGGGTCAAAATCTCTACTTAATTGGGACAGAACAGAAAGGTGTTTTAATCGCCAAAATGCTTCAGTCTCAAAATGTTTCCTTTCGATGGTTTGCACAAGATCCAGCGCTCATTGGAAAAAAGAAACGAGAGGTTGAACTAGAAAATATCACGGCTTTGCCCCAAAACGGCATCTGTATATTATCTGTTTATCCCAAAGATAAAGCACGCGAGGAGCTTGTCGAGTTCATCCATTCTCGAAGTTATGTCATTGGTGAAACAGCGCATTTTTTTTAGAGGGGGGGTGAATTCTTCTGGATACTATTTCATTCGCGCGTAGCTCGGACTTCTCGGTGAAATTTTAAAAGTTTGAGGGTTATTTTTAAGTTTCATATCATGAGATACTCTTGCTCAATACCATTTTTAAACCAAACGAAATTTCCTCAAACTCGATGCTAAAATAACTGCTCTGAAGTCTGGAATTTTTTCTAGAATTCAAGAAAGAATAGAGTTGACTTGGTAAACCACTGAAATAATCAGATTAAGATCGTAGTGTATCCTTTCTTGTCCAATATGTGGCTTCCCTTCTTGCTGAATTGTTCGGAAACTCCGAACGGTTGACGTATCATTAAACTCACCTCATTGAAAGATATGTTTAATGCGTTCAGTTATTTTTTAAGTTAAAAGCTATCTGAAATTGATGTAATAATCAAAAAATGACGCTTATATGAAGTGATATGCTGCTGAAAAGGACGAATTTGTTCATTGGAACACTATTTGCCAATAGCAGATTCACTATTCCATTTTCTATGTATTTATGTATCCGAATGAAGCTTTTTGAAAAAAAAGAATCCCTATTGTGTTATATTCTATCAGTTGAGTCGTTTATGCTACGCGATTCGTTTATCATGAATAGATTAACTCCTACAACCTTATAATAGTTAGCCCCAATAAGTAGGGGCCACTTCTTTGATTATCAAATTATTGAAAATCTGATTGAATCAGAACTGATCTTTTATTGTCTAAAATTTTAAAAAGTTGAATATGAGCGTTGAAAAAGTTGTGAAAAATGGAGTGACAGAAGAAATGTTGTTGTCTTACTCGTCGATGATACGAGTGGCGGCACAGAAATACTTGGGCAAACAGTTTGCTGGCTGGGCACCTGATGTGACGCAGGATGTTTTGTTGAAAGCATGGAACAGATTGGATAAATACGATAAATCCAAAGGTGAATTGTCTAATTGGTTGTATACAATGACTAAAAATGCCTGTTTGGATTTAATGAATAAAAAAGGAAACAACGTCGAGGCGCTTGTCTTTGAAGTTGATTTTGTGTCGTCGCTTGAAAGTGATGCGGACCTGCGTTATGCGTCGATGAAAGGTGCTTTGAGAGAAGCGTTGAACGAACTAGGTCACCGTGATAAAACGTTATTGATAATGCGCTATTATTTTAAGTCCAGCGGTCGCGAAATAGCTGAGTTTTTGGGAATGCCTGAAAACCAGGTAGCGTCTTATATGAAACGCGCGAAAGAACGCTTGAGGGATTTACTGGATTACCCTCAAGCGGCTTAAGGAAAAAGATAATTGTAGATTAAAGATTAAAAATTACAGATTACAGATTACAGATTACAGATTACAGATTACAGATTACAGATTACAGATTACAGATTACAGATTACAGATTACAGATTACAGATTGTCAAATTAATTCCCACGCTTTAACTTCTCAAAAAAATCTCAAAGCTCCCAGGTGGTTCATGTATCGTCTGGGATGAATCTTTTTCCATGATTAAACTTTAAGATGATGACGACTGAAACCCTATGGCTTTTTTGTTGTCTTTCGAAATAGCTGATTCTTCAGTACAATAGTCCATCAGTTCATGCAGATCTGGAACATCGCCATTTAGTACAAAATTGATCTCGCATTTGCGGGCCACATTGTCGATTTGTCCGCCTGAAAGTTCGAATGAAGCAGCAAGCGCGGTAGCATCTTTCGCATCGATAAAATCCAATTTGCTTTGCCAGATGAGCCCTCGTTGTTCCAAAGCGGGTTTTGAGAATTCAACTTTAAAGAGAAAACGCCGATCGAAGGCCGGATCCAGGTTTTTGACGAGGTTCGTTGTGGCAATGAATATTCCTTTGAAATTTTCTAGTTCCTCTAAAAGGATGTTCTGAATTGCATTTTCAGTTTGGCGTGTATTGCTGCTGCCAATGTTTCCGCGACTCGAAAGGATAGCGTCTGCTTCATTGAAAAGTAGGATCGGAGCGAGTTCTTGAGAGGCTGCAAATTCCTTGTAATCTGAAAAGATCCTTTTGACAATCTTCTCACTTTCGCCAAACCACATGGATTTAGTTTTGGAAATATCAATCTTGATAATCTGTCTGCCGGAGGACTTCGCAAATTGCAGTGCCGTTTCTGTTTTGCCGGTACCTGGTGCTCCAAAGAGAAGAACATTCAAACCGACTGGTAAGTTCTTTGATTTGAGGCGCGAGACGAGTTCTTGGTATTTAGCTTCTTCGAGCATGGGCTTTAACTTGTCAATTTGCGCGGCTTCTGATGCATTGTAGAACATGGCTTTAGTCCCAATGTCTTTTGGGAAAATCAGGTCGTCGCGTCGGGAGTTTTTCATGGTCATCACAATGCCATCTTCTTCCAGCATCAATTTGGTTTTATCTGTAATGCTGAATTCTACATCATTTAGGAAACGAGCTTCTTTGATCTCCAAGAAACCTTCATTGATCAACCTGTTTTGACCGTTGTAGATTTCCTGCATGTATTTGACGCGCTCAGCATTTCTGCGCACAGCGCTGCGAAGCAAACGCTCAATGTCAACCGAACGGCATCCGGAAATGATTCCCCATGAAACGTAAAGAAAAACGACCCGATCAAGGTTTGGCAAGTTCAATCCCTTCATTTTCTTCATGAATTTGAATTGGTTGTTTGCCTTTATGATGCCGTCAAGTTCTTCTTCGAGTTCGATTGTATTCAACTCCTCATCCATGCACTGGTTGATGAGGTCATTCAACGATTCAAGAACGTCGAGTAGGGAGTCGTTGTATTCTTTTTTGAGGGGAGGGCAGACTTGTTCCTTCAGAATGGCTTCGCACAATTCATAGGCTACATAGTAGGTTTTGTTGATTGTAGGTTCATTGATTCTTCTCCTGCCACCTTTCCGGGTAAGAATGCCACGGGTGATCAATTCGTCTGCATGTTTCATGTGAGGAAGCACATCGAATGGGACCGCATCAAAGTGGCGACAGATGTCCGTAAATTCTACTTCGCGTCCCATAAAGTAAAGCGAAACAATGTTAGAAAATAGAAAAGCAGCTTGATCCCCTGTTTCTAGGTATTCAGCAACAACCGATAGCTCTTTTTCTATCTCATTGAAGAGATCTTTGCGCATTTTAGATCCCTTAGAAATATTGTAAATGGAACTGATGCTTTCCATTAATTCGGTGTGTTTGTTGTTGGTCATGGTAGTGTTTTGTTAGGAAACGGACAGTGGGATTATTTCTAACAGGGTAAAGGAATTTATTTTTAAGGGTTGGTTGTTTCACTCATGCCAGTTGGCAAGTCAGTTTGTTTGCCGGTGATGTGGGTTCACTTGTGAAAAATGGTTGAGTTATTCATTGGCGCTGAAAAGTCAGGACATTAATAGTTGAAATTGTTATTTTTAAAGGCACTGGAAAAAGTGAATTATTACACTAGTCAACTGCATGATGCATTCGAAAAGTATTGAGTCTTTCAATTGCATGGATTTCATAAACCTTTTAAGGTACAACGATTAACTATGAACACATTAAATTTCAAGCCATTACGGCACATGAGGGAGTTAGGTAATCCCGATTCTGAAGTTTCTAAAGATCTTAAACAACCCGGAGTATATATTTGGGGTTTTTTGTATGAAAAGGAAAGCAATTCCGAGAAGACAAAATCAAAATTATGCAATGACCATTGCGACAAGAAACATGATTGGAAGATTTTAAAATGTAAGGATACTGAAATAGATAAAGTATATGAAGCAATTCAGTCAGTCAAGCAAGAACCATGTTCAGATTATCTGTTTATACCCTATTATGTGGGGATGTCATTAGCAAATAGTTCTAAATCTTTTCCCTTGAAGCGTTTAATCCAACATTCTGATATAATAAAAGGAAACTCTTTAAAAATAGATCCAGATAATAAATCACTGTTAAAATACCTTCGACTTAAGGAGGAGTATATGCTTTGTTTTCACAAGCACACGTTTAATCAAAGAATTCCAGTTTTTCCAATAATGAAGGGTCTGAAAAATTACAATAATGTTTGGCTTGCCTTGAGCAACTATTTAGAATACTTTAATCACAGACTAACTTGTAGCGCAATTAATGAAAACTTGCCGTTACAAAACCTACCTGGTGATTATCCTATTGATGTATTTACTCGGGAAGTTAATGATTCCTCAGGTGCACAGATAGTTGATCCCATTGAAGAACGGCTCAAACTAAATGTTAACTTTTGGTTTACATATTGTGATTTGGATTCATTGAAAAAGGACAAAAATCAACTACACCAAGCCGAAGCAGCCACCTATTTTGCGTTAAGAGGGATTACCTTTAGCCGAACACACACTGTTGAATTTCCCAAAGGATGGAACATAGAAAATAATTCTGGCTTTGATATTTTTTTAAATAACGCTTCTCAAAAAACTCTAGGTAAGAATAATCCCAGAACATGTGATTTAAAAGACGAATTCAACTGGCCGGGCTACTGGTAATTTTTTTATTCCGGAAAAATGATATTTCTAGTTTCCATTCGTATAACCAGTATGGAAACAAAAACAGAACAACAATTTACACATTGGTCGTATGAGATGACTGCCGCTCAGCGAAAATTCGATAACATGGTTGTCGGAGCTGTAACTACTTTTTTTGCCACGAACGCATTGCTGCTGGTGGATTTCTTTCAGATACCCTATGTATTGACGGGGATTTTGCCTTATGTAATCAATCTGGGCTTACTATTGATACCGGTATTCGGTCTTGGAATTCTTGTAAACTGGAAAAAAACAAAAACGACAAGAGAGGCTTATGAGACTGCTCGCTTGCAACTGATCCATGAAATTCATTCTCAATCTAAGAATGAAAGCAGGTGAAATTGCAATCTGAGTTAAACTTAAAAAAGCACCAAATTTAGGTGCTTTTTTAAGTTACTCGAGTAGTCTGTTCGGACGATAGTTGCGCTTCATTCTTTCTTTAACGCGTTTATAGCGCATGGCGAGGGAGCCTTTGGGTTTTGAGAGCTTCTCAGCCATTTCATCGTATTTCATTCCTTCTTCATGTTTGAGTCGAACGATTTGCTGATCAATTGGCTTTTCGGGAGATAAAAGTTCATTGTATTGGCTCCACCTGTCTAAGAATAATTCTTCCTTCAAAAGATCATGCTCATCTTCCGGAATTGAAAGGTAGGAAAGGTCCTCCAATGGTTGAATGATGCTCCTACGATTTTTCCTGTAGGTATCAGTGAGGTGGTTTTTTATCAAACGATACAGCCACTGACCGAGGTCTCCTCTGGAATCTAAGTGATGAAGATTCTTTGATAGGATTTTGTCGATGATCTCCTGACGAACTTCACTGCGCTCTGACGGTCTAACACGATCGGAAAAATGTGTTTGTAACAAGCGTTCGATCATGAAATTAACGGTTAAGATTTTTTCTTTGTTGTACATGTTAGCTTTTTAGTGTTAATAGTAATGTTGCTTCTTCACAGAAGGAAAGGTGTTTCAATGAATAGTTTCATTCAACTTATTTGTTTTTGCGCTTAGCATTTTTATCAGGCATGTTGATGTAGCGCACTACGTTGCGGGTAAATTTGATGTTTCGGCATTCATGTCGTTGAAGATCGGCATCAGTGAAAAAGATCTTGTATTTACCGTTTTTTAGTCGCTCAAAACCTGTGATTCGAGCTGTAAAGTAGAGGCTGCGATCCGTCAAGGAGAAGACCCGCAAGTATTCACATCCTTCAGCACGTTTAAGCTTTAGTTTCCATTCTCCTGAAAATCCATCAGACATAACTTTGTTGGGGTCGTTTTCAGTGCAGATCTGTAATCCGCTGAACTCCTTATCCAGTTCGGTTATTTTCACTTCTTTGTTAGCCAAAAGAAGCTGGGAATAAAGAGCAGCTTGATCTTCTGGGTTTACACCGAATAGAGAGATTCTTTTCTTGACAAAAGATTCATCTCTGCCACTTTTAACATAGTCATTGAGCAAATTAAATTGCTTAACATTAAGGTTTACCATTGTATTCATACGTGTTGTTTTTAGTTATTGTTTTTTAAAATAGTGTAATATGCTTCCTTGTTTGGAATGGAGTTGTTGTTCGGAAAAGGAAGTGAAAAGAAGATGATTGCGTGATTCCCAACCATAATTTTTCCCATGCAATTATTCTTGTCCTGAATAGAATTATAAGTCAGTTGAGGATATGCTTTTGCAAAGGCACGGGCTACTTTGTCTCCCATCAAACCAATTCGTTTCACTTTTTTTTGAGCTGCCTCTTGAACGTAGGCATGAACAAATTCCGGTTCAACTCGAACATTTTCAGCGTGCTGTTCATCGATATGAGGCAGTAGATCTGCAAGTCCGATTTTTAAGTGTTCATCCAATTTCCCAGCTACGAGAAGGGGATACATCTCTGCAGCAGGAATATTTCCTGTTCCAGCATAGAAACCGGCGCGTTCGAGAAGGTTCCAGAATGAACGGTCGTGAGAAAATAAGGCACCATCACGCAGTGCTTGTTGGGTTGGGTTTAAGCCGGTAAACAATACATCGGCATCTTGAGGGATATGATTCATAGCATTTAAATTTTTGATGTTTCTAGTGTATTCTATTCTCATTTTAGAAAAAGTTGCAAGCATTTTCATTTTTTTTCGATTTTTTTTTCATTCTTCCAAAACAGCGTACAAAATGTCTCTGCCGATCTGGCGGTAACTTTCAAAGCAGATAAACTGATTTTTTACATACGCAGCCACATAAGCGGGGTCTTTGATGTCAGATTCGGTAAGGATGATCGTTTTCCATTCGACACCTCCTTCGATTGGAAATTCATCCGTTGATGGTCGATCAGTGCAATGGATCTTCGCCACTAACTTTTTTTCTTCATTCACTTCGTAGCAGATAAATGCTTTGAATTTTTGAAAGGAATGGTTTACACGAACCTCCATTTTATACCAATAAGGAGCTATATCGGAATCGCTGTAGCTGAGGATTGCAACAATGCCATCGTATTCTCGAAGGAGATTTTCTAGCTTCCTCAGCTGACTGAACAAGCCTTGTTTGTAGTGATCAATTCGGTAGATCCCAAGTGGCCCCATGCCGAGATCAATGTCTTTGCGCCAGTCATCGACGCTAGGACGTAAGGTGATGGTTTCCATCATAGTAAGTAAAAGAATTTGTTTAATGCAAACGGATTTTCCGCTTATCTTAAACAAAGGTAGGGGGGAGTATAACCCAATTAATTAGGTCAATGTCAAATTTGATGAATATTTATCAATTCAATGTAATTGATGTACCTTCCAAAGATGTAACCTGCTTCAGGATAGCGGTTGAGCCAAGGCAGATAAGGGTGATTTTCCGGATGAATTTCACCTGCTAAAATTGCTCGCTCTCGCTCTTGTTCTTCTTTTTCAACTTCTAGTAAATGACTATTGTAAGTATACAATTCGAATTCAAAGTCAACATAATGGCCTCCCTCATTCTTCGAAACCTTTTTCTGCGAGGGATGAATGTCGAAGGTGAGCAGGTGCTTGCCAGCCCAACCATGAAACCGCAAGGTGACCTTTTCAACGATGTGGTCGTTTCCATGTATCCAGACGCCTAATGAACGTTTGAGCACGTTTTCCATGTCTGATTTGCGTTTTTCTTCTTCCGCGGGAAAGGTTTTAACCTTCATGGTGTCGGCACCTAATGGAATTGTTTTTATACTTCCATCCAAAATGAGGTCAATGCGGTAGTTGCTCAAAGAATGCGATTTGCTCCCATCCCAAATTCCTGTGAGGTAGTATAAATTCTGATACAACCGAATACAAAGTGGCATGAAGGTAACAGAGCTGATTGTTTCCGGAAGATCCTTTCGAAGTTCCATCGATGATGACTTGAGGTATTCAAAAGAAATCACTTCTTCTCTTTGGATGTGGCCGAGTAATTGCAATACTTTGTCTATCATTCTAGACTTATACCCTTTGAAGGAGAAGGTTGGTCCAGTAACAGCAAAAGCCGATTTTGATTCAACACTGTCCAGGTCCTTGTCGAAAAGTGAGGCTGCCTGTTTTAAAAATTTCTGAAATGCAGGAACGTCACCATAAGGATCTAGCACGGAGGTTAGAAAGGGCAAGGTCATTTGTTCTTGCTCATTCAAAAAGTTAAGTGATGGCTGAATGCCGTTTTCGTAATAGTAAGATCCTGTTTTTTTATTCAGGACTGCGTTGAAGTACTTTTTTTCTGAAAACGGCCGCAGTTCTGACTTTTCATCATCGCTAAGAAAATCGCCACTGTTCAAATAACTGATGTCTGCCTGCAATGTTGCTTTTTCGATTCTTTCAAGGCCATGCGACTTCAACTTGTTGTTTACAAATTCAAGCATGGCTCCCTGATTGCCCATCTCGCCACAGACAAACTCATGAATGAACTTTATACGCAAGTTTCGCCCGCTGTGCGGACTGACATCTTTCTTACGCCCTTTTTGACCCATTCCACGAAGTTAGGATGGAGTTTTGGAAGAAAAAAATGATTTTGGGGTAATTAAGTATTATTCCCAAGCATTTCTTAAAAATTCAAGGTTAGGGTTCTGACTGAAAAAAATATTGGATTTGTGGGCATTAAATTTTGCACGTTTGTATTTAATTATTTTACTCGCACTTCGATTCGAGGAATCGTTTCCTTGAATAAGATTTTCAAAGAATGGAAAAATATTTTTGTCATTGTAAAAATCTTGATCTAAGGGAATAAAATTGTATATTCCTAAAGATGAGTTTGGAGGCATGCCTATAGCAACTTTTGTATTATGATTAATTAAATCCCATTTTATTAAAAACTCAACCTTTTTACGAAACAATAAATAAGTAAACGGTGGATTGATTTCTGACCAAAACATTCTAATGAGAGGATAATCATCTTTCGATAAGTTTATAGGTATATCTAAAATATCGACAAATAAACATTTCTTATCTATCAAGAATTGTTGAATATTTTCACCCTCAGGGTATGAAAAATAATTTTTAATTATGTTACAGTAGTGAGAATTTGATGGATTATTTAATATATAATTATCGAGCTTTGAAGGAGGAGATTCATAGAAAATAATGTAGTCAGCTTTGTCATTTTTTGTCTTGAATTCATCAAGAAAATTGGAATACATATTGTTTATTTCTGTTTTTTTTTTCTTAACTGAATTAGCTTCGTTTAGATATTTTTCTATTATCGTCTTGAACGAGTCTATATTTTTGAAATCTTTTATTAAATCTTTTATTATTGGCATGCTTTCCGAATATTGATCGTAGAGTATGTGGTCAGGATTTTTCTTGATGAGAGTTTTCATCTTTTTCATTCTTTCACAAAAAGATTTCAAATCGTCTTGATTGTTCTTAAAAGCAGTATCAAAATACTTTTTTAAGTAATTTATATTACCAGAAGTAAAATAATCTTCAATTAATACTAATTCTTCTTTCATTACATCTGTTTATCATTACAAAAGATAAATTAATTTATTCATATATAACAATGTTAAGACATTATTTTTCTTGCTTTTCTAAAATTTAAGTGATATTTCATTCCCCCCCTCGTATATCCCTTGCTAACGCACTTCACAACGTAATTTCTAAAATCATCTATCTATGCGAAACTGGTTATCCGAGTTCTCCAGAAACTCCAAACGTCCTGCCGGCAAAATCAATGCAGATTCTCTTGCTGAAACATTGTCAGAATTCAAATCCTTTCTGCACCTCAACGATGCGTGCACTGCTGTACTCTATGCGTTCTGCACACTTCGCGGAAAGAAGCAGCATGTCTGCGTGGGAGAATTGATCGAATTCATGGAGCCCTTACTCACACAAGATCAGGTGGCAAATTCTGTTGAAATACTTGTTGTACGAGGTTTCTTTTTGTTTGGCAGCGAAGGGCCCTTCAATAATTTCTACGATCACATCAGTCTCACTCATCCCGCCGAAAGAGCTTTGCGAAATTCGGATAAAAAAGCCTTGCCTACCCATCCTTCTAATGATTATGATCACATACTTATGATGATCTACGCTCGAGCGGTATCCTTTCGGAACAGAAGCATCTTGCTGAACGAATGGCTTTCATTTACGGAAGAAATGAAGGAATTGCGGGTACTTCCCTTTGTCAGCCATCTGTTTCGAGCCAAATTGTCAAAAAAGAATCGCGCAATTGCGCTGTTCACAGGTATTTTACATCAGATCGATCTGCATCGTCTAGAGCAATCCACACTCATACAATTATTTTGTAATTCTGCTTTGGAAATTGCACGATTGAAGAAGGAATTGCTTGATCCTCTTAATCCTCTATACACTACCGATGTGCTGGAGCGTTATAAAAGCGAACACGGCATGGTACGAATTGGTGCGCATCCGATCTGGGCAGGTATGATCCATGAAACGGATGAGCAGCCAAAACGGGTCGTTCCTCTTTCTCCGGCTTTGCAATTATTTGACCATCAGACAATCTTTTCGAAGAAGTTGTTTTATAACCCAGAAACAAAAGACAAGGTACAACAGCTGCGTAAAATCCTCATTCCTTCGAATCTTAAAAAATTTGAGCAAATGGCGCGCAAAAACGGAGAACCTGGAGGTATCATTGCATTGCTCTCAGGGGGTCCGGGGACCGGTAAAACCGAACTCGCACGTCAGCTAGCTCTGGAAACGAAGCGCGATCTTTTGTTCTTTGACGTCACCCAGCAGCGCAACATGTACTTTGGTGAGACTGAAAAAGCCATCAAACAAGTGTTTGACGATTACCATCGCATTCGTAAACAATCGAAGTTTCCACCGATACTTTTCTTCAATGAGGGGGATGCCGTTTTTGCAAGTAGAACAGAGGCAAGGGGAAATACCTCACAGACGGAGAACAGTGTGCAAACCATTCTGCTTCAGGAAATGGAGGTGTTCGATGGCATTATGATCATAACAACCAACCGACCGGAATCGTTTGATGCGGCATTTGGACGTCGAATATTATTGAATATTGAAATTCATGACCCTGTATCTGAGGTGCGTTTTGAACTACTTTGCCATTTATTTCCTACTATTTCAAAAACTGAAGCAAAGCGTTTGGCAGAAATGTACACATTCACCGCAGCGCAATTAGGGGTTTTTCGCAAGCAATGGGAATTGAACATCATCATCAAGGTCTCTCAAGAAAGCCTGCAAGGTGCGTTAGAATCCTATTTACAGACATTATCAGGGAAGACTAGGAAACAAATTGGTTTTGCGGCTTAGCTTACGATAAGTATTTTGGATTGAGATTCATACATAATCTACTTGGGTTTATAGGCTCTGCTTTTCTCTACTTCCATTGCAAATCCTTCATTTGAAGGTTTGGTCACAAAGGAGTCATAAAGTTTGGGGTGTTTTTCCTTGAATGCAGTGGTGTTGAACGCAGGTGATTGGGGTACAAATTCCCTTTTCCACGCACAAATGTCTTGTATGCCATCGTAAGCACCAACTACTTTCTGAAGTTGGTATTCTAGGATTTCAAGTTTGTACTCCCGTTCCTTAAATTTCTTCAGTAATATCAAGTGATCGGCATGCAATTGTTCTATTTTTTTTGTGCGCTTTTGGGTACCAGAAAGTTGAGCTTTGGTGTAGGTTGTTTTACCAAGTGCTGAGAAAATAGAATGCACTGTCGGATTTACAACTTTAAGACTGTAACTGCTGCTGTTCGTATAGTTGAATGTGTGTTTGAAAGTATCTTCTCTCGGTAAAATGAACTTATTGTAAATCGAGGGATGCGCGGCTTCAAATGCTTTTTCATCAAATTTTAGTGAGCTAGGACTGTACTTAATCCGCAGCACACCATCGATGGTTCCATTCGCACCAAGTAATGTATAAAACTCGTACTTCGAAATTTCAATTTTCGCCTTCAGCACGTTAAGTTCTCCTTTCAGTTGTATGATATTCTTTTCAAGATCCAGCGCCTTTTTGTCTGCTTTTTTTATTTTGCCGTTCGACGGCTTTTTCTGAATCTTGAGTAGTACTTCTTCAAGGAGTGGTTTCTCTGAAAGTTGCTGTGTTTTTAAAGCTTCCGCTCGTTTTACAATTGCCTTTACTTCTTTGTCATCGAGGAGGAACCATTCACCAGCGATCCATTTCTCATTGTGTTCATAATGCAATTGGGTCTCCAGTCGCTCCACGAAAGGCACATTCGTAACTTCTGCCACTGGATAGATCCCTCTCGGATTTCCTGTCTGATGATCTTTTAAACGGTCTTCGGTTTTTCTATCATTGGTGACGATTCCGATTTTTACATATTTTCCAATCTCACCCGTTAAATAGTCGATGTCTCGGATGAAGTATAAATTTCCTGGGGTTAGTTTAATGGCCATAGCAACTAAAATACAAATTCATTTTTAATTGAGTCGAATCGATTGTTGCTTTTCACAAGCAACATCGTATAGTATCATTGTGGTGTGATCGCCGTCCGGATGGCGAAAAATGTTCTTTGTTATATTAATCTTAAACTTTTGTGCTATGGCTTTGAGACTTGTTGATGGCGGTATCCCGTCGTTTGAATGGAAATTGAAAAGATTTGAAATTCCATTTTCTGAAGAAGAATTGGAAGAATTAAAAAGAAAAGTCGAGGAGGGGGAACTCGATGAAAAAAAGGCCTTCAAAAAAAGGTATGAGTACAAAGATGATCCTGATGCTAATCTTGAATTGTACCGTAAGATTCTTCAAAAATTACCGAATATGCCTGGTAGTTTAGTGTTGGCAAGAACGGTTGGAAGTAGTATGATCATTTTGGAAGTGTTTAAATCGGAATTGGATCTTAGGGAAGATTTTAAGCACTCTAAAAAATACCTCAGCGAAGAAGAGCTTGATCGTTATTCGTGGTTAAAAAAACTAACGAAAGAGGATGGGATAGGTGAGATCCGTTTTCTGATTGGAAGAGCTGCCTGATGTTGAAATTAATGTCTCCCGGAGTCCGGTCCGGGAGATGTTTTTTATTTTCTGATTATCAATTATTTTTTGGAATTATGTGTGTAAAAAAGGAAGTCCTTTTAGCCTTGTCTGGCCAGCATTCAAATCGCGTTAATGACATGATTGACGACACTCCTGCGAGAAGATATTGTCGTTCGGTGATGCTTTTGTTGAAAAAAGAAAACGCTTCGCGCTTGAATGAATTTGTGCCATTATTTAGTCGTTTACTGACAAATGAACGAATGGGATTATTAAGTGTTCAGACAATTGTTTTACTCTATCAGAAATGGTTGAAATATCCCCTCATTACAAAGGACATCGAAATACTGCTTAAGAAATTACCTAAGAATAAGATGAACGAACACCTCTGGTTGCAATTTATAAGAAGTTCGGCACTCGATAAAACAGCGAGATCATTGCAGGAGGCAAGAGTCCATTTACTAGCTCATTCCATTCAATCGGGAGTGCTCGAGAAAGAGGAATGCATCACTTATGGTATAGTTATCGATTCAATAATGAGGATTGCAATTCATCCCGACGACCAACAAATAATAAAAAGAGGATTCAGAAAGGAGTCCACACATTTTTACAGGTGCATGTTCTTTGTTATAAGGAGGTTGATAGATCGGAAATCAGATAAACTAGAACTTGCTGAAATCATTAGGCGTCATTTTTCTCCGGCTGACCGAACTCTTCCTTGGACAGAATCAGTCAAAGCATTTCACGAAGTCTTGGAACAAAAACTGCCTTCTGACCACCTGCTTCATTTGAATCGTTCAGAAATACGGAAGATGTATTTCTTGTATTCACAGCAACCTGAATTGTTTGATAAATTATCAATCGATCATTCAGAAAAGCTCACCGTGAAGAATTTTGTTCACTGTTTGTTTCGGGATTTTATGATTTCAGGGGTATTTCTTCATGCCTTTTGTGAAGATACAATGAATGACCATGAAAAAGAATGGTTTATCGATGAATTGAAAGGCAAGAACATTGTTCATTCCGTTCTTTTGCCCATTCGTTTAACTAAAAAGGCTGCCCACTTTTTTCGATGCATTTCTGAAGATGTTGGATTATCCGTTTCGCGAAGTTTGATTTATGCTCAAGTTTCTACACTGGTGGAAGACCATGCTTTTGCACTCGCAGTGGCTTTTGGCGTTCGCAATATCACTCAGGCAGATTTTTGGATTGAAACGATGGCAGGATTACACAAGAAGGGATTACAATCTTGGGATGTTCAAGAAGTGATGGATTACATCAATGAAAAAGTTTTCGTCCGTGGGGAGAGACTTGATTTGAAGTACAAGAAACTTGAGAATTTAAAACGTGAAATAGAGGTATGGCATGAACAACTTCGCACACAAACGCTTCTTAGACGAATTGGAACCCGAAAATTGCCTGATGCTGAAATACCAGCGTTTACAGTTTTGTTGGATGACGTAGTTTTTAGTATAAAACAATTGAAACGTACGAATGAGTTGTTTGATGAGGGTTCATTTCTTTCACATTGCGTTTATTCTTATCGAAAGTATTGCATGCGAAAACAAACATTTATTTTTTCCTTACGACGATTTGATCTTGATTCGCCAGAAATTCCTTTAATCACAATTGAATTGGATTGTACCAATCGAATTCGTCAAACGAAAGGTAAATTCAATCGAATGGCAACGGATGAAGAAAAATCCATTATTCGCATGTGGGCGATAGAAAATAAGTTGAAGTACGCATCCTGATTGGTTAATATACTTCAGGTATAATGTTATTTTTATCAGATAGTATTTTGTTGCTTTTTGTGAGCAAAAACAGAACTGTGTATGGCCGTCACAATTAAATTCTTTGGAGAAGGATTGCGCATCTGGATGTGTGAGATTTCAAATGAATTGATGGATGAAATGCGGTATATAAAAGAGGCCAATAAACTTGATTGGGAGGAGCTTTTTTTTAATCTGAGCTACCTTCACAAGAAAGGATTCAATCATTGGAGCGATTTGGCTATCGGAAAAGAAAAGAAGATTTTTTTATGTAACGACCTCAATAAGATTGAAATTAAACAGAATAGAAAAATACTAGAGCGCATCCGTTCTAGGGACCTTCATTTAACAGAGACACTATTTCCACTGCACCAAACGGAAGATGTTCAGATTGAATTTACTAAGCCTTCGAATGGGGTGCTTTTTATACTTTATCAGCTCGAAATAGGAACGTTTGCAAAATTTGAATTACCTGACCAATTTGACATCAACCAATTAAACTTTCAAATGACCAATCCGTTTGGCCTCTTGGATCAAAAAGGGCTCTTGCAATTGCAATACAATTCCAAAATTTTAAAGTCAACTGGCGACGATACCCTTGTCCGTTCATCCAGGGTATTGTTTATGTAAAGTAGATCAATACGCTCATCATTCTGTACATTCAAGGCCTTGATTTTATTGTTGTTGTTTTATTTCTTCCAAAAGTAAACCCTGCTTTTGAAAAAGTTTTATCGAATACTAGTGTTTTTCCTTGAATAAAATATTTATTTTTAGTTCGTGTTTAACAATAATAGTTTCAGCTTCGACTTACCATTTAGTGCAAAAAAAGCACTGTAAGTAATTCACTATTAGCAGCCATAAATTATGTTCCTATTTAGACCTACAAGTTTTTTGATTGTCGTTGCTACGTTAGGATTTGTCATAAGATTCTTTTACAATATGCAGCAAGCCATGAATTCTGTCAGTCCTAAAAACAGAGCGATGGATGGCGGTATGGTGTGGTTGAATTTTGTTCCATTGTTGAATTTTGTTTGGGTGTTTATTTTCAATAATGCACTTCAGACTTCATACCGAAAAGAATTCAAGGAGAAAGGTATTCATTCGAAAGTAGATCTTGGTTCCGGGATTGTTTATCCAGTGCTTAACCTTGCGATGTTCATTTTTCCTTTATTTGCAGGATTCTTTGTCGCGGCAACGAATCAAGATAGTTATCAGGTAGTTGAGGATTTGAATGATTGGTCTACAATTGTTTATGTGATTTTTGGATTTGGCACTCTTGCCATGTGGATTGTCTTTTGGAATGAGGTAATGGCTTTGAAAAACATATTGTTAGTGCATTCAGATTACGGAAGGAATAATCATGAGTCAACTCATTCGAACAATTTTAACACTCATTCCAATAAAGTGAATACATCCGGACCGATATTAAGTTCTGGGAATAGTGATCGTTTAAGTCAATCTGCTTTCCCAAAAATAAAACAGCAAAACGATTCTCATAAAAAAGAGTCTACGGTTGAAAAAATCAAGAAATATCACGAAATGTTTTCCGAAGGTTTAATATCAGAGGAAGATTTTAACACAATAAAAAAACAAATTTTAGAAGACAAAAATGGAAGATAATTTTGAAGAATTGAAGGGGTTGAAGCAAATGCTTGAGGCAGGAGCTATTACAAATGAAGAATTTGAAAAATTAAAGTCAGACCTGCTTAGGAAAAGTATGGCTAAAGATGGAGTAAAAAGTGCCATGGAGCCATCTGCTTCCAGCAAGTTTTTTAAGAAATATAAATGGATTTTTATAGCAATTCCTATCTTGGTAATTGGGGTTTATTTCATCATTCAGAATTCAAAACCAGATCCTAAAGAAGCAGGCGAAACTCTTGCTGCCCAATATTGCGACTGCCAAAAACAGAACAATGAAGAGTACTTAGCCAAATTAAATGAGATTATTGCTCAGTTTGAAGATAGTGGTTTTGAATATTCTAGTGATGTTGATAAGACCTTGGATCAATTAGCTAACGAATATGGTATTAACACACTAAATCCGACAATAACAGCTTGTTATAAAAAGTTTAATCTTGAAAATCAAGAAGCTGAGCTCAATTTTCCAAAAGGTTCATCTGAGGGTAAAGACTTTTGGTTTGCATATCAAGCAAAGGTTACCGGTAACGAAGAGCTGATTAGTCAAACCCAGAAGATAAATGATCTACAAACTGCAATTTATGAGAAAAAAGAATCAATTGCATACAGTGATCCTAACGAGTTGAAGTACAGAAAAAATGCAATTTTAAATAAGATGAATAGTTTTTATTCAGCTTATTCAGGAGGGTATCTGGATGCTTATAATTTTTTCTCCTACAATGTGGAAAAGTACTTGGGTAAAAAGAACATTACACCCACAGATATAAATCTTCTTATAAAGCAAAACACAGACTGGACAGAACCTTCATTTCGCATGGCCACTGAAACTGTTAATATGGTGAATAGCTCAATCGATGGGGAAACTTGGGAGTACGCAACTGAATTTCAATGTTACAGACCAAGTAAGGAGAGGTATCAAATATCAAATATTTGGTACGAGGTGAAGTTTAACAAGTCGGGCAAGATAACCAGTTATAGGGAGAAAAGGGTTGAAAACACGAAGTACTTTACTCCTGAAGAGTACAATTCTATGAACGGTTATCCTGAGGAGGAAATGGTAGAGGAAGCCGATTACTGAAAAAATCGATTTTTGTGTTTGAATTGAGCTGAATCGCATTTATGTAATCTAGCCACTTTTATTTATTGAGGTATTCGAAAATCGGTTCGAACGCTTTTATTAATAATTCTTGAATTTGATTTACAGTATTTTTTTTGAGTAATCAATTGAAATTAATTTTCTTATACGATGAAATTAGACGTCGAAAAACTAAGTTTTTTTGAAAAAACAAGTTACAACAACGAAACAGGCAACTTAGAATATTCTGCTGATTTTGGTGCAGACGGAACCAATGATTTCGTAGCTTTTCAAACAGACAGAGATCATGACGGTTTTTTTGATTCTGTTCAGACAGATTTCAATAACGATGGAGTGATTGATTCATCCGTTGATTACAATGATTTGAATGCTGACGGTTTCTTTGACGAGATCAGTTATGATTTTGACAATGATGGAACGGCCGATATGTTGACGCAATTCAAGGATCTGGATGGCGATGGATTTACAGATCAAATTGCAAGCGATTTTGATAATGACGGTGTCGTTGATGCAACATCAACCTTTATAGACAGAGATGGGGACGGTTTTACAGACCAAATTGCGGATGACGTAGATGGAGACGGAATCGTTGACATGACTACAAATTTTAATGACAGGGACGGAGATGGCATTACAGATCAGATTAGCTCTGATTTTGATGGAGATGGAGTGGCTGATTCGATTACTGAAATGAACGATACCGATGGTGATGGAATGATCGATACGATAACGGATGATTTTGATGGTGATGGAATAATTGATTCGACCACAAGGTTTGAAGATTTGGATGGTGATGGGATAACAGATCAAATCACGAGTGATTTCGATAACGATGGAATTATGGATTCCATGACCACTTTCGAGGATATGGATGGAGATGGTGTAATGGATCGAATTTCAGATGACTTTGACGCGGATGGTATCACGGATTCTGTTACTGAATTCAGTGATTTAGATGGGGATGGGATTACGGATTCAATCATGAGTGATTTTGATAATGATGGCTTTGCTGATTCTTTGTCCTCTTTTGGTGATTCAGATTTAGGAGGATTTGATGATGCAGATGGCGAAGCCTTGGGTGGAATTTTTGATATGTTTTAGAATATGGCTACCAAAAAGAAAGCTTTCCCGATCAGAATAAAACCTGAATACTGTAAAAATGAACTAAAGTTTATTCTAAATAGTATCGGTAAACTGAAAAGTGTTGATGCTGAAAAAGGAATCTATAAATCTACATATCGCTATGGCCTTCAAAATATTCAAATTATTGCCGCAATAAAGGAGAATAAGGGTTTGTCAGTTATTCAGGTAATGGGAAAAACGGATGATGTTTTTGGTACTGGGGCAGACAAGGCAATACGGAAGATAGAAGAATCTTTAAAGCATTTAGAATCAAAGTATTCAATTGATTATGATATTGAAAGAGGGTATTCATTGATAATCAAAGGTGATTATGAGACAGGTTATTCCTTGCTGAAGAACGCAGAAAGCAAGAGGTCCGATAATATTAAATTGAATTATGGTCTAGGATTGTACTTTGCTCATAGTAAAGATGAAGGTAAGGCTGAACAATACATAAAAAAGGCAATCCAACATACAATTGAGGATCAAAAGGTTGCATATCGGAAAATGATTGCGGTGCAATTGTTCAAACTGGATTCTTTTTATCTTGCAAAAGAGGTTTTTTTTCCAGTCTTGGAAATCGATCGAAAAGAGGATACTATTCTCTTATTTTTACTCATTAACCTGAAAGCAGGAGCCATCGATCAAGTAATTAGATGTCTTATTGAAAATTTCAAATCTTCTCCATCGCTATTTATCAAGTTGTATCGCGATAAGGGGGTGTCGAAAGATGAACGGGATGTATTAATTCAAAAACAGTCTCTTCTTATTAAGACAATTAGGAAAAATACGGTTTTTAACCTTTCAAACAATAGTATTGCCTTTTTACTTGAGCAAGGACGAATAAATGAGGTTTCTGATTATCGAAAGTGTGTAAAGCAATTCTATGAACGAAGTAATATTTCTTTCGAAGTCTTTGTACTCAGTTTTAATCAACTTAGTGGAAAAGCTTTAAAAATCAATGCGCTCGCTGTTTCATTACTAACTGAGAAAAATAAATCTGCGATCAATGAATTTTCCGAAAAGGTGCGATTACTTGCAGATATTACGAACAGACTTGAACAGGAAATTGATTTTTCCGATTTTCAAAATACGTTCATTCAGGTAAAAAGTGTTTTGGAAAAGTTGGATAATATAAACTCTTTTGACGTTTTTTACCGGATTCTAGGAGAATGCAAAAATATGATTCCTCAGTTGTCAGATGTTCTTTTTAAGGCAAGTGAATTAACCAACAATAGAATTTCATATTTTCTAGATAAGGGCATGAGTGCTGAGGCCCAGGATCTTATTGCTGAATACAAGGCTTGTTTCAATGAAGACCCTGTCGATATTCAACTTTTTCATGAAAGATTAAAAAGAATCCAACTAAATCGAAATATTTCACAAGGGAATGCATCGGTTGTAGATAAGTTGAAAAAGTACCATGAAATGTTATTGGAGGGCTTGATTACCCAAGATGATTTTAACATGATCAAAAAGGAAATATTAAATGGTTAATTTATAGTTCAGTTGTATAGATTTATCCAACTGAAATTATATATTTGGATACCATTAACATTGAATTTGCTTCAACATCTTTCTTTTAACGGTCAAAAAGTGGAATACCTGCTGCACGGACAGGTGTTTAAACTGAATTACGTTTTTTCCAGAACACTTTTTGTGGTTGTGAAATACAACAATGGCACTTCCTTTTTTCGTCGATTTTATGTTAAAAAAGCAAGTGGTACGTTCGAAAATGTCACAAATGCGTATAGTCCTCAAATTATATTCTTTGCCTTTGGTTGGAGCATTAAAAGGTATAAGCAGCAATTTAAAATCAATTTTTTGAACACGATCGTAAGAGAAATGAGGCCACGTCAATTGTCTTCGAATGTTACGCAAAGAATGGATGTGAATGCAAAAAATGTTTATTTGAATCAGATTGCTTTTAGTGTTGAAAGCACGAAAGTTCAACCAAACTTAATCACGACTTTTACAAGTGTCGATTTAGACACAAATTATTTATCCTTTAAAACAGCAGCGAATGCAAAGTCCGAATTATCTGAATGAAAATCCAAGCCGTGTAACACGCTTTCTTTGGTGGTGTGCAGGAGCTGATGCTTTTTTCTTAAAGCAATCACCGATGCAGGATCGCGTGAAATATGCCGGAATTGGCGGAATCGTATTTTGTACAGGTCTCTTGGCAGCCGTATCCGGGGGATATGCCTTTAACACAATATTTGGTCCGAAGGGAGATGCAATTGATGACACAGCATTGACAATTGGAACGCGCATTGGTGCACTGATTTTTGGACTTATTTGGGGTACGATTATATTCAACCTGGATCGTTTCATTGTTTCAAGCACAGGAAAAGGAGATGGAACAGATAAAATTACATGGAAAGAAGTAGGGCAGGCGATGCCGCGTATCATCATTGCGTTGATATTAGGGTTTGCTATTTCGGCACCGTTGGAAATCAAGATATTGGAATCTGAAATCAACTCTGAATTGAGCAAATACCAGCAAGAATATACGGAGGAGTTGAATAAAACAACGGATATTGTCTTTAAACAGAAACTGGCAAAACTTGAAAAAGATAAGGCAGAGTATGAAGTGAAACTTACGGGCTACGAAAAAGAGCTGAAAGTATTTGATGATGAAATTGATGATCTTGTTGCCCGTCAGCAATCAGAAATGCAGGACAAAAGGGCCTATGGTTTTGGTCCGGTTGCTAAAAAAATGCAAAGCGATATTGATACCAAACGCGCTGAGAAAGACAAGTATGTAGTCCTGAAGGCAGCAGAAGTAAAAGGGTGGAGGAAACAGTTGAACTTCAATGATGACCAAATCAATAAACAATCGGATGATTTGCGAAAAGCATACAAAGACAATGAAAAGAAAGCCCATGGATACGATGGATTGTTGAAGCGTATTCAGATCAGTCACGAGATAGGCGGTGTGATTCCTTGGATTATTTTAGCAGTATTCCTGTGCATTGAAATGGGGCCTATTTTCTTTAAAATGATGATGAACAAAGGAGTTTATGATTACATGGTGGAGAACTATAATTTCAAGAAAAATGTTGAAAATGGTATCTACCGCGAGGACAATATGTATGAAGGAGCGAATGGCTTGATCTACATGGAGAAATGGAATTACTTGGAAGTGGAATTGGCCAAGGATGAAAAAATGAAAAAGATTGCCGAACAAGCCAAGATAAATGGAGAGATAATCGCAAAATGGTCAGAGAAAACCATGGCAGATGTGAAACAAAATCCGACTGCCTTTTTTACTGAAGGCAAAGACAGCGAACAATCAAATAACGCGTAAATTTTGTTGGATCGAGGAGTCATAAAATTACTGGGTCTAGAGCCCGCTGTCTACGAATCAATTGGAAGCGGAGAAAAGTCACTTTACAGATTGGTGTTCATCTGTTTTGTTGCTCTATTTGTTATTTCCATGATTTCAGGTTATTACCTAGCGTTTTTATTGACTTCAAATTATCTCTATTCGCTAGTACTAGGAGCTTTTATCGTATTTGTTGTCACTTTTGTTTTTCGTTTTTCACTGATTATTATCCGCAAACCTATTTCCGCGCCTGAATCAGAAACAGTTGAACTGTCAACCAAAACAATCACTTCTTTTCCAGCCAGAATACTCGAAAAATTGAAAGGTATTCGGTTTACTGCAGATGGTCCTATTCCAGGATTTTCATCGCTACTAAGAAGTGTATTTTTAGGAATGTTTGCCTTGGTTGTTTTATTTCCATTAGCGTCGTTTTTACATCCAGTTGAAGTTAAAAACCTGATGGAAGTTAAACGCAAGGAAGTCATCAAGGATTTTAAAAAACAACAGCAATTTCAGCGCGACAAACTAAGCAGAGAAGAATTAGCCATTCGGGCCGATTTGATGCGCAAGATAAATTTGGGTCAGCGAACACTTTCAAAAAACAGTTTCAGTGTAAGAAAAGCGAAATCTGACCTGAATAAAACGTCAATCTTTTATCAAAATGAAAAGAAAGCTTTAAAAATTGAGCAACATACGGAGATGAAAAACTTTCGAACCAAAATTTCAAAAAAGTTCTTCCCGATGTTGATCTTTCAGTATGCACATACCTTTCGTTCTTTTAATTCTATTGCGTTTTTGATCTTAATCCTTTTTATCCTTCCGCAGATCATGATGGTATTGTTAAAAACAGGAAAAAACTTCAATTATGCGAAAACATCTGCACAACTATACCAGCAATCTATTTTGATTGAATACCAGTCCGTGATTGACGCTGCTAATCGTGATTTGAATCAGCGATTTAAAAAACTCGATAAGACAATTGTTATTCAAAGTAGTTATGCGGACGCACCTTTCAACTCAAAGAAATCAACCTTTACAAGGAAGAATATGACCTATCAATCTTTTCTGGATTCTTTCAATACGCCAAAAACTGTTTAACTGGAAAAGAAGCTCACATATTACAAAGGTGATTTATCGTGTCAATTTCAGCTTTCAAAAGTAGAAAAGCTCAATGCAACCGATTCACATGCAGGGATTGTCCTTCAACCGCGATTCAGGTTGCAAAATGCGGTTGAAATAAATCCCGAAGATTACCCCAACGTTGAGCAGTTGACACATTTGCCGCATTTGATCCAAGAAGGCGCTTTTGATGTAGAAATTTACGCAGGTCAGGATGGTAAAACAGGAACAAGGAGGCATGTCGAAAAAATCCTTTTGTTTCTGACTAAAAACGCTGAAAAATCAGCAGATGAATCAGTTGTTAATTGGGCCTCCTATTCGTTCAAGGAAAGACAAGCATTCTACAACAGTTACCTTGCTCAGTCGGGACATATAGGGCAGCATGGTCGGATTGATGGTGAGGCTTATATCCTATGCGTTACCCAATTTGATGAAAAAGGATTGGAGCTCATTGATCCAATTTTTACGTCACCGGCTTCTTTAGAGTCAAGATCCGGCTGTTTGGGCAAGCAAGTCTTTAGAATTTTTGATTTCAACACACGTGTCAAGAACAGATTGAATGCACTTTTTGGAGGGATTTTTAAAACAAACTTAATTGGGAATGAACCGAATGGGTGTGCTCCAAGTATGCTACCAAGTGGCTGTTCTGGTCCAGGATGTATGAAATTTGGATGTGGTTTCTTGAGTTTGATCTTTGCACTGGGCATGCTTCTGTGGTTGCTGCGTTGTTTTCTTTTTGGTGATTGCGGCAACTCCAACTCATCAGCAAATACACGTGGTTCCAAGATTGTGCATGATACAGTCTATGTCGTTAAACAGAAAAGCGACACAGTTAATTACGTAGATGAAACGACCAATACATCTTACAAAATGGTTAGTTTGCCCAATGTGCAATTCGAAAAAGGTAAAGCCATCTTGTTAAACTCATCATTGGGACAGCTAAATGAGTTAGCCAATTACTTGCTTGAAAATCCAGATGTCAAGGCTGAGATTATCGGTCATACGGACAGCGATGGTGATGCGTCTAGAAATAAGCGTCTCTCCAAGGAAAGAGCAGAAGCAGTGAAAAAATACATTACAGATACTGGAGTGGATCCATCAAGAATTAAAGCGACAGGAAAAGGAGAGGAAGAGCCGGTAACGGAAAATGAAACTGCTGAAGGCCGTGCGATGAATCGAAGGGTTGAAGTGAAATTGACACAGTCGAATACGACTAAAACAAAACGTACAAAACAAGAAGGAAATTGAGCTTGATTCCGCAACATACAGATGCGTCCTTTTTCAAAGGAAAGTTGACGGGAATCTTCTTGCCCAAAGAAAACAGTCATTCGGGAGAATTCCACTTTTATGAGATTCGTTGGAGTTATCTTAAAATCACAGATGTTGAGGTGCTTGAATCAGTAGATGTGAGAGACTTGAAAGTAGGTGATTTCTGGCATGCTAAAAGGTTGAAAGCCAAAAAAAAATGGCAGCCATACCAAGTTGACTTTCCACGAATCATGAAGCGCCCCGAGATTTTTATTCCAAGAGGCGAAGTGGATTTTTATTCCGGGACCTTACTCAATGTTTACATTCGCAACTTTGACTTGTCAAAACTTAAAAAAAGATCTTTTGAAGCTTGGTCTGAGGTAACAGCAGATATATACTTTCAGCTTGAAAAACCAAAACCGCCAATAGTTCCGGCCCCAATTCAAAAGGTCAATGAGAATAGTGTGAAAGTACCCGTTGCAGAAGCAATTGCGGAAAATCCTATTGTTACTCCAGTCTCTGAAATAGTTGAGCCAATTTCTGCTACAGTATTACCAGGGAATAATGCAGCAGTCGTCAATAAGAAAAGACCTGGGTGCGTCTTTTTGCTTAGTCTATTCTTTTGGGGATCTATTATTTCTGCTCTTTTTAAAGCCGGTTCTGTATTTCTTATTCCTGCCATCTTAATTGGACTTTCCTATTTTATTTTCCGCAGATTCAGATCCTCTTGTCTGCCAATGTTGTTTGCCTTAATCATCTTCATTATTGGAGGGTTGATAGCGCTGCAACACTTACCAAGCAAAGCGAGACAAACGAAGCCACAACAAACGAGAGAAGGGGAAGTGAAAATAGCGCCTCCAAAAAAAATAAAGAGAGACGGCAGTGAGGCAATTGATTTTTCCAGTGAAAAGCACATTCGATGGTGGGATTTTTTCAAATCTTTGTACAAAGCAGATTACACTACCTCCAACAATTCATTCTTTGCAAGCAATGAGGTACACCGGCGACTAGCATCTGCAACCAGTGCACAAACCAGCATTGATTTCTACACAGAGTTGTACCGTGGGTTGGATCGGATGGATAGTCAGAAAATAGATTCAATTGTAGTTATCTTTAGAAATTATGCAGGGCGCAAACACCTCTCTGCCATAAGGACAGCGGAAATGGTCACAACATTTGTGCAGGAAATTCCCTATTACCTTGTCCACGATTTGTCTTGTCAGGAGGCCATAGACCAATCCAATTCGCAGTTTTTAACGGATTACCATGCAGAGGGAAAACCCTGTCTTGCAAATATTCCAGGTGGCGTGCAATCTCCCTATGAGTTCATGCACAATTTGAAAGGAGACTGTGATACTAGAAGTTTATTGGCTTTTTCAATTCTTAAAAAGATGGGTATTTCTGCTTCCGTTTGGGTAAGTGAATCCTATGGACATAGTATTTTGGGAGTTGGTTTACCGGTGGGCACAGGTGTCTATAAAATCGTAAATGGTATTAAACACTACCCGATAGAATTGACAGCAAAAGGATTCAGGCTTGGCATGATTTCTCCTGATCAAACCGATATGGACAATTGGAATATTACCCTTTATTATAATAAATTTTAACTCAGAATTATGAACATTATCATTATCATTCAGCTTGTTGTAGCCTTTGTCATTGGCTTGACATCACTTTTTATTCTTTACAGAATCACCAATAATTTTTTAACCAAAACCTACCAGATCGAAGAACAGGACAATACGGCTTTTACCGTTTTGCAGATGGGTATTATTCTTTCTGGATCCTTGGTATTGTCATCCATCATTACACCAGCAATCAATGTCATTCGAATTATGAATCCAAGCGGCGCGATAAACATGTCGAATGTTTTAACATCGATTGGCTATGTGGCCTTATTCGCAATTATTGGCATTGTTTGCACGGTTGTCATATTGGCAATGGGAATCTTTATGATTTTTCAAATGACGAAAGTGAATGAAATGGAGGAAATCAAGCAGAACAAGATCAATGCATCATTGATAACAGTTGCCCTCATTATAGGCTTGTCGTTGATCATTGATGACTATTGCGGTCAATTGTGCGAAGCGTTGATTCCCTACCCAGAAGTGCCAAATTTCTTGTGACATGGCGGAAAAATTCAAGTCCTTTTCAGATTCAGAAACGACCATTACAGAGTTGATGATTCCTTCTTATGCCAACTTCGGTGGTAAAGTACACGGAGGAATACTGCTTTCTCTGATGGATAAAGTTGCCTATGTGTGTGCATCGAAGCATGCTGGAGCTTATTGCGTAACCGTAGCCGTGGATGGTGTAGAATTTCTTTCCCCGGTTGAAGTAGGTGAGTTAGTCTCGTTGAAAGCATCTGTGAATTACGTGGGAAATACGTCAATGATTGTAGGAATTAGGGTGGAGGCATTGCAACCGAAAACAGGCGCTGTAAAACACACCAACTCTTGTTATTTCACCATGGCTGCCAAAGATGACAACGGAAACTTACTAACCGTACCCGGCCTCATCCTTGAGAATGAAGAGCAACTGCGCCGATTTTGTGAAGGGAAGCACCTGAAAGGTCTATCAAAGCAGAAACGCGAGTTACTCAAATCGGACCTTTCTAGTACATCGAGGGAGGAAATGCTTCATATGATAGCAAACGAACGTTGTGAGGTTCAATAAACAGAAGTTCTTATTTGCAAAAAGATCGCGCAATTCATTGATGAGGTCTGGATCATCAGCAGGTTCTTTGGTATGAAAGGTTATTTCAAGAAGGAGTTTTTGGTAAAACATTCAAACCTAATTTTTCACGAACCGATTCGCTTTCCCATTTATTAAAATAATGTAGAACCCTTTTGGCAATGTATTTACATCCAAATGCATTTTTCCTGCTGCAACTTCTTGTTCAAGAACTTTCACACCATTTAGAGTAACGATCTTAATCTTCGAATTTTCAAGTAATGTAGCATGAAGTACATCTGAAACTGGATTGGGATAAAGTACAAAGTTGTTGTTGTCTTGTTCCGTAATACTCATTTCTTCCTCACACACTGGATTATACGCTTCTCCAGGCGAGCCATCCAAACATCCTGCAAACCAATTTGTCCCTTCGCACATGTATCCAGAAGTTGAAAGCAATTCCATCGTTTTTCCCAACCCATTCGCTTCCAAAGGCCATGGAGTTTGACTGGTGTAATTGACCGAGAAATGCAAGCGGTTGGTTGAATCATATACACGTATACTTTCTGTTGAACCAAGTGAAATCCCGGTCGGACCTAAAACATTTGTGACGGATGGATGAATACTTGAAAACAAACTGAGGTCTTTCGCAAAAACGAGATAAGTACCTGGATTCAAAACGGTACCTGATGGAAGCGTGAATATGGTATTCATTCCTCCATCTGTGATTCTCCAATTACTTAAGTCAATACTCTGATCTGAAAGGGAATGAAGTTCAAACCAATCACCTGCATCTGACGTACTGACAGATTTATAGTTGATTTCTGAAACCAGAAGTGCTGAATCACAAGGAAGATAAGCAGTTCCTGGAGAACCACCAAGACAACCAGAAAACCAAGAGTTGGCTAAGTTTGGAGAAAGCGCTGCGCCTTTAAACTCCAAAGTCCTCCCATCTCCATCTGCTCCCAAAGGCCAAGGATAGGCAGTGGCATAAGTAACTTGAAGTATTTCACTGCTGAGGTGATTTTTTAAGTAAATGGTTTCTGAATTGCTGTTTAAGGTAAAACCTAATTCTTCATTAACAAAAGGTGTAAAAGGATATTGTGTTTTGAAAATATTGGTATCCTTTGCAATTACGATATAGCCTTGCGCTGGAATTTTGGTATCATAAGGAAATGTAAAGTGATTTACTATTGCTTCATCTGTTAACGACATTCCTCCTACATAGATATCCATTTCTGAAGGATTGTGCAATTCAATCCAATCATCACTGTCGCGTGAATTTTCAGGATTTACCATAAGTTCACTGATTTGTAAAGGATTTAGCAGGGAGCTTCCTGTAAAGTGTGCAGTAAAACCGGCATTTCCAGTTGGGGTTATTACAATTTCTGATTCACTGTTGCTGGATTGAAAATAGGCATTTGGAGACCAATAATTAAAAGTATATCCAGGATTTGGAATGGCTGTGATTTTAACCGGCACACCTTGGAAATAGACGCCAGACCAAGGGTATTCCATTTCATTAGGCTCAATAGTAGAGATATGGATGCGTCCGGCACCTGCAGGTTGAACATCCAAAGAAAAAGTTACTTGTCCCGCAAGCGCAAAATGATTTTGAACAACATTTCTAGCTCCTGCAATTCTACTTTGGTTCCAATTAAGCATATTTATCATTTTATTTTCAAAATGAGTCATATTTCCTCCCCACATTTCATGTTGCCTTGAAATCCATGGTGCCACTTCATTTAGCATAGAATTCCCGATATTTTGAACCCTATTTTGTTGCCATGTAGTATTAATTAAATCTGCATAACGGTTGATGAAATAAGTTAAAAATTGAGGATTGGCTAATAACTTGGAACAAATCATGTCCATGTGAATAATGGATGCATCATCTGTGGCTCTAATGATAAAGTTCTCATCCGGTAAAGTGCCATAAGAGCCGTATCCAAAATCCAAATCCATTAGAAGCATTCTCCATTTTTCTCCAGGCGCATGCCAATACTTAATGTTATTAGCATAACCACTGCTCCAATCTCCATTGGCGTAATAGGTTTCAGCGATTATGTAATCGGCAAAATTTTCTAGATCAATCAAGGAATCAGCCAAAGAATAAAATGCAGTACTTGTTGGGTCAGCCTCCACAATTGCATTGTACATAGGCCAAAAATCATCTAAGGTTCCATCATTTGCCCTTAGACCAACCAAATAGTTTTCGGTTAAAACACTTACATCGTCAGATGGAATTGCATGGTTGTTTTCGACATAATCTTTATTTAAGGTTTCTCTCAATTCATAAACTCCAAAATATTCCCCATTTAAAAACACAATAACAGGAGTATACCCCATGTAGTCAGTATGCGTGCCTTTAGTCAAACGCTGCATAAACGCATCGCTCATTCCTGCTCCATAAAAATCACAACAGTTGACATTTCTCAGGTTAAAATCTTTATATTCAGCAATATAAGGTTTGTCAGCAATCAATGGATATTCAATCTTATTCATTCCGTAATCATCCCGACATTTCACTCTAAAACTTTTTTGAGGATATGCTCTTGACCATCCTCCATGTATTTTTAAACCAATAGAACCTTCAAATTTTTGAGTACTATCCGTAGCCAAATATTCGATGTAGGAATACCTCTCCCAATCTTCCCAAAAATTAGCTCCAAAATGAGGGGAGGTTGGGTTGTAATCATTTGGTCCAAAAACATAAATTCCAGTTAAGGTATCGTACAAGTTAACGGAGTCGGATGAAATTGATATTACTGGCAAACCTATGTATGCCTCATTGACTAAGTAGGTATTTTTCTCAACAAAACTTGTTAAAAATTGGTTAGAAGGATCAAAGCAACGTGCCGAGATGATGTGTGTTTCATCTATATTGAGTGAATCTTGATACAAGGGCGAATTTATGGAGGGTATGTCCCCGTTTGTTGTATACCTGATTTCTGCATTTGGATTTGTTGATGTCAGTGCAATTTTAAAACCTGACGCATAAATTCCTGCTGGTTTGGAAAATAGTGGTTTATCTAAGTAACTAGAGAAACATGTCCCCGTATTTGCGCTCGATGGAGTGGGTGTAGGACTTATGCACCAGGCTGAAACATTGTTGATGAAAGAGTGATCTACAGGAAGTTGAGGAATTGTGACATTGAGCGAAATGCTTGTATCTGATGAAGTAATCAGCAGTTGCTCTCCAGTACTTAGTGAAAAATTGGTATGCCAATTTGCACTTGGAATTAAATTCATCCAAGGTAGAGTTGCTGAAAATGTAATTGTAGAGCTCGTAAATCCTGCCACGAGGTAGGCATTACTCGTTAAATCAGAAGAGCTTATGTTTGAATTATGCACTTGAATCGCGAGAACATTTTCTCCAATCAATAATAAGTCAGCAAATTGTTCTAGATCGATGGTAAAAGCATCTATTTGTCCTCCTTGGTATCCAATTGCTTCATGGTCAGATGCAAGCATGTCAAATGATACGTGTGTTCCCATTGTTCCTATGTTCGCGCGAGCAACTTCTACACCATTTATATAGGCTACAAACCCATCGTCATAGTCCATATACAGAAGTAATCTTTCGATGTCATCAACTGAATTAAGAACAAAGGTTTTTCTCAAGTAAACACTTGATGTTGGGTTGATTTCTGTTCCATCATCGCCATCGCCGTAGCCAAATCCACCGTTTCCTTCGAGCCAGTCGCTTAAGGTTGCTCCAGGTAATTTCCAACTAGGATCAGGTTCAGAAAGAGGCAACAAATAATTCCAACTTTCGGAAGCAAGTACAATGGATTCGTAATGGTCGATACTTGGCTTCCTGTTTTTTTCGCTCGCAAAAATAATCTTATGTTCTCCACTTTGAAGCAAGTAGTTTGGACAAGTCCACTTGAAAGGAACCATTGGATCATCGCTTATACCATACCCATTGATATTTATTGCATTCGAACCCGCGTTTCGAATTTCAAACCAGTCTTCGTAGTTGTTCTCTTCGTCAGCTAACGTGCTGATATTGGTAATCGAAACTTCATTTAATACAAGTTGGCCTTGCACAAAATAGCTCAAAGAAATCCAAAAGAGTAAGTTTATTACTTTTATTTTCATAGTCGTTCTTGTTCATTAAAAAAGGAACGATCACATTGGACTTGCCCAACTTTTAATTACAAGAAGTTAAGCTATTTTGCTAATGTAAATTATTTTTTCGATTCCTTGTATCTGCCAAATCGATTTTTGTTTGTACTGTGGATTCTTCTTATGTTATTTCAACCCTCGGTGTATTGAAAAAGATCCATTTTAGCATCATTTGGAGACAGATATGCCCCTCATACACGAGCTCATTAAGGTTTAAAAAAAGTTCTTTGCAACGGCCCTAGACCAACAATTTCCTTTTCGAGACATACGTTGAGTGATCAAACTGCTTTTTACCAAATTTCTATAAGTTCCACTTGAATCGGATGATTTTGACACGCCATTCTTTACGCTGGAATAAGAGTTTCCTGTGTTCATACCCGTTGAAGAACATTTTGCACCCTCAAATTTCGTAGAGGGATGCCCGCTCAGGCCATCATGAAGTTCATTGGTCACAAATCCGAACGTAGCTTTCTCAAATACCTGAAGCTGGACGCCGAACTCACCGCTCGTAAGTATGAAGCGTTTTTTTAGGGGACATAGTACACTTAAAATGAATAATATATTAATCATTTGAACGCAAATCATCTATATTTAAATAATCTACTATTCAAAATGTACTCAACTAACTAAAACGGTACAATAATAAAGTATCATCTAAAAATGAGAAAGATAAGAGCTTCAAGTTCAAGTTTAACATGCTAACTCTTGCTCTTAGAAAGAGCACCTGGATGTGCTCTTTGGCTTCACAAATGCGCCCGTCATAGTTGATCACTATAACCGCGTCGAAAGCTCCGGCCAACGAGATGATGGGGGTGGTGCCTCTTTCAAATACCAATCCGGGAGGATGTCTACTGTAGTTTAACACGAGAGTCCCTCACACAGATGTGGGGGGTAGGTTAAATTGCCTATCTCATATGGTCATGTTAAAATTCAGACCGTTTTGCTTTTAAGTATATTTTGGATTAATTTCTTATTGAACCAAAAACATTGCTTAGTGATTGTGGCTTTTTCATAGCTTTCATCAATATCATCTGAATCTCGACCATGAGGTCTCATGTGAATATAATTAGTGTCCTTTTCACCAGGTAAATTATTCAACATGATATAACCCTTTCTCGTCCTTGCAGGTTTGCGCGTGAGAATTACACCTTCTTTTATTGTTTGGTTGATTGATTCCCATTCCATTTGTATTGACACAAGTTCTTTATGGGTCGGACGCCAAATCACAGCTTTTCCAAAATAAACATTCCAAAGATCCTTTTCTTCTCTTGAATCTCTTAACAATGGAATGAATAAAAATCCTTGTAAGTATGTATAGAATTGACTTTCATCGAATCGATCTTCTTCCTGTATTTCCCCAAGAGGCTGAAAAGGAAAACTCATTGCCTCAAATGGATACAGGTCAGACGAGCGACATGGAGTCGTTTTAACGGTCAACCCTAATTGCTCGAATTCCTTGATCTTTTTTTGTTTCCCTTTGAAACCGAGAGCTGCACGAACTATTGTGGCAGATGAGTTCTTTGAACTTCCACCTTCAAGGCCATGATATTCAGCGAAATCAGCCAATGACTTCCCTTGCCATTTGTTAATCCTTTCTAGAATTATATTTTCAAGTTCCTTGTAATCTTTATATTTCTGTAATGAAAGAATCGTATCGTATCCATTCGGATCGCGAACCTCGTTCCACAATACTTTCGTAAAAGATGGCTTAAGACTGAATGCTCTTTTCCTTGCTTTTTGACTATTATTTGGTTGAACGTCCCACTTGTCTTCGCTTAATCCCCCTGCTCCGGATCGAGAAGCAGCCAGAATAACATTTTGTGATTCACTTAATTCATGCGCCAAACCTTTTTCAACTAGCCCTCTGGTTCTCTCCCAATCCGAGCGAATGAGCGGCTCGTCGCTATTCTCAAGCTGAAAGAATAAATAATCTATAATTGTGGAATTTGAAGGGTCGACTTTATTGTATTCATAGAACACGAACAGAATCTCTTGCAGTTTATTCTTAGCATGAGAATGATCCCAATGTTCATCAATAAGCTTCACGTAATTGATCGAACATATCTTGGTTCTTTCTTTAACTGTAAGATCGTTCTTCGCTGTTCTCTTTAAAGGAAGAATTTTAAGTTCAATGCCTAAATTGTCGAAATCCGGTCTTGCTTCATTATTGTTTGCCATACCGAACCCTTCCCGTTCGATTATTTGACCAATTGCTCCTTTTCCTTTGTCAAATTCTTTTCCGCCTAAAAGGCTATTTACAGTTTTACCTTTAAGGTTTATTACATGTTGTTCTAACTTACTTTTTGAAGAAAAGATCACTTTATATATCTTTTATATAATTCAACACCTACCTTTTCAACAACACCTATAACGAGGGCATTACCCATAAAAAAAGCTCGTTTAGCAGCCGAGACCACAACATCCTGCTCACCATCATTTCCCATCTTCGTATGATCATCTGGAAACATATTCAACCTTTCCAATTCAATTGGATGTAACCTACGGTATTGTCCATCAATGGTGATCAAATGCTTGAACCTTGAAGCACCTGTACCTCCTTCACTTGTGATTATGGTCCTTGACGGTTTATATAGGTCATCTGTCAAAGAGAGAGGTCCTTCTGTGTAATAGAACTCACCTTTTGAGGAAACACGCATTTCTGCCTTTTTCCCTTTTAAATATATCCACTTATCCAATTCTGTCTCTAAGATTGCCACATTACCATCCTTTTTTAGTCTTTCATCAATCTTGAAATCCACTTTTTGTGGTTTAAAAAGAGGCGTTTTAAGTCTTTTATTGCTGTCAACAATGTATTCTTTCAACTCGCCGTTCAAATGATTGGCCAAAACATCATTCAGTACTCTATATTCTTTGCTATAGTCTTCCATTTCCTTCGGTGTGATATCGGCTTTAAAATCACACATCCAAACTTTACCATCCTTCATTACCCCAGAATTAAGGAACTTCCCTTCGTTATAATTCTTGGTCACTTCCATTGGGTCTTTTGACAAATTGAACATCCTTTCACTGCCAATTTGTCTACCCGGAAAGGTACTTGCAAATACTCCTTTCTCCAAGGTCCAATCTTTTAAATCTGCCACCTTGATATTGGAACCTGAATGATATGCTAAAATATAAACACGCCTTCTCCGTTGAGGCATACCATAATCAGCAGCGTTAATTGCCTTCCATTCAACCACATAACCTAAATTCCATAATGTAGATAACATAATCGCAAAATCACGTCCTCTTTCTGATGTTGGTGATTTCAATAAACGATCAACATTCTCTAAGAAAAGGAATTTGGGTCTTTTTGCTTTGAGTAACTTATGAATATTCCACCACAAAACCCCCTTTTTACCTTCTAAACCTTTTGCGTTAACTCCGGCTACAGAATAATCTTGGCAAGGGAAACCTCCAACCAGTAAATCGTGGTCTGGAATATTCTTCTTTACCTGCTGATCTGTCATTTCTGGTGAAGCCACTGCACCCAAGTCATGAGGGTAATGAAGCGAATCAGACGTATTTGGCCAGTTCTTGTGATATACCATATTCGCTTCTTGTTTTTCACCTAACCGAGTAGAGCTTGGCTCCCATTGATTACTCCATACCACCTGATAGCCTGAAGTAAATGTTTTTTTATAATGAGTGGATGCACTTTTCCCTTTCCATCCCTCTAGCCCTAGACGAAATCCTCCAACACCTGCAAAAAGTTCAACTACTCTAATTTTTTTCATTATCAATCAATTTTTGATAAAGATAAGGAACACAGGACGTAATCTTTTTACGTTAAAATGAAAAATATCAACATGTGAAGATTTAAATATTTTTTTTCACAACACAAAACACTCCGTCCGATGCCATGTCAAATTCTCCAGAGAAGGATAATAGTTAACATTCGTAGGTAAAAGGATCTGTTTACCTTCAAATTGCTTCAAGGAATAAGGAGAATCCTTTTCCTTTATAGCAGGAGAAACGCGAACAATGTAATCGTTGTTAATCGTGATCAAACCTCGGTCAAAAGCACGATGTAGGTTGGGAGAAAGTGATATTCCATTAGTGATGGTATCGTTTTTCGAAATTGCAAAAGGAATGATGTGACAGGCATCTACCAATTGGGCATTAGTCGTAGACTCAACGCGCATTCCGGAAATCGCACATTGGTAATCATATATCTTTGGAACTTCACGTTTGAAAACACCACCACGCACGAAAATCTCTTCCTCAAATTGTTCTTTGCTAAGCGTTTCTTTTAATTCTGTGATCCGTTCAGAATAAGCTTCACGATCCTCCTGTAATATCTGCGTTTCCAATTGACTGAACAGGTCGTCTCCTATTTTTCTAAAATTGGACTTAGTCTCTGGAAAGTACTGATCCAATAAACCTTCTTCGAGCACCGCGTGGCTCAACGGATCTTTCATCAGCTCGAACAAGTCCTTGTCGATCTCTGCAAAAGCCACCGACTCTTTTAAGGCTCCCAAACTTTTAATACTGTTGGAACTCGTCACTGGAATAGTCATCCCAGCATTCGTTACCAAACGCCAGAATGGCTCACTTTTCATATGATAGAAAGGCAAGGCAAAATTAGCCGTGTGTTGCGTATATACCAACTTTGACCAGATCGACTTAAACTCTAATACTAGTTCCGGTGTGATCTCAATGCGATTGGTATAGATTTCTCCCAGTCTTACCAACTCCAATACCGCCAACAACAAGACCGGCTTGTGTGGTGCACCTCCATTTTTCGCATCGCGGCGCAGTTTGGAGAAGTGATGAAGGTATTTGGGTAGTGTTGACATCTATTTGGTATTAGCCCTATTCAAAACGCTTACTAACAGATTTTTACATTTTCCATTTCTTCCAGTCCTTCGGATTTCTCTTCGATAACACGGCTTAGAATACGAATGCCTGATTTCAAGACTTCCACTTCTTGGCCCAATTGTTCAATTCTCTTTAGATTGATCACGTATCCTCGAATCAAATATTCTTTGAGCTTTTGGGTTGCCCATTTCCGAAACTCTGTCCCTACATTAGATTTTACGCGATATCCAACAGATATGACAACATCCAAATTGTATAAAGAAACTTTTCGTTCAACATTTCGATTCCCTTCTTTTTGAACTTGGCGGAATTCCCGCCATGTTGCCTCTTTCTCGAGTTCTCCCTCCGCATAAATATTTCGGATATGATCACCTATTGTTCTTCTGGCTTTTCCGAACAAATCCATAATTTGCTGCTCAGTCGCCCAAATAGTTTCAGCATCTCCATCCAATACCAATTGAAATTCAACCAGACCATCCTTGGGTTTGAAAACTACTATTTCATTTTTCACTAAAGTCATACTTAGATTATACTTTAAGATTAAATGAACTGTTTTGGATATACTCCCCCAAATACCTTCTCAATCCAGCATCACACACATACACATACGTCCCGCGAATTCCACGCAACATCATCGTTTTATAAATGTTCAGGATGTATTCCTTCAGCAGTGCAGGATCTTCAATTCCTTGTTTTCCTTTTTTGTCTTTGTATTTCGAAGGATCGATCTCGATCTGATTGGTGGTGGGGTTGTAGGTAATCTCTTCCCCGAAGATAATGCCGGTGTAATTGAGGTCGTAGCCTTGTGTGGTGTGGATACAGCCCACTTCGTTGAAAGCGTTTGGTGAGTTGATCCAGTCTTCGTTCGTGCTGTTCCACTTTAGGTTCAAACCCTCGATCGTGATGTCCGGCACATCGGCCTTTGCTGATTTCCATTCCCAGGAATACCCGGAAAGCAAGCGACACAAACCAAACTCTACTTCTTTCTTTTTAAGGTCGGCATAGAGCTGAGTAAGCGAATCGTAAAGCACGAGTTCATAGCTGTCACTTTGGAACTTCGGATCTCCCGGTTCCAGACGAGCATGAAGCAAATTATCCACGAAGGAAATGTAATCCATGCCACCCTTGACACGCATCTGCGAGGTGAGTTTCATCAAGGAGGCACTCCATTTTTGCTTCTTGAATTTCTCGACACTTATATCAGAAGGCTTGATCGATTGTCCTTCATCGTAGAAAAAGATTTGGTGCTTGGACATTTTCAGTATCCAATCCAACTCATTCCCATCGTATTTGTCAAATCCCAAGCGGGCATTCGTTTCATCAAAACTTCCGAAGTTGGTAATGTTCTTTCGCTGACGCAAGCGGTGCGCTTCATCCACAATAATTACGTCGTAATCTTCTTTTGCGGCTTCGGAAGGTCCGATTACCATGCTACCGTTTAGCCCTTTCACATTCGCAAAAACCTTTTTTAAGGTTTTGCGCAACGAAGTCATAGGAACTACCAGTGCTACCTTGGGATCGGGAAACTTTTCCTTGAACTTCAGGATCTTGGTGATCTCTTCAGAATACACTTCGTCCGTTTCATCCAAATGGTGTTCACGGATATCCGTTTTCAACAATTTCATCAGGTAAACCGCAAGAATGGTTTTACCGGTTCCTGCACCACCTTCCACGAAAATGGTGTTCTCTTTATCGCGTGACAACAAGCCTAGAATCTGCAACACGGATTCATGCTGATCGTCTGTTAACGACTTATAAGGTGAATACTTGAACAGATCTGAGTTATCAATCCGATCCAATGGATTCTCAGCATATTTCTGTTCACGCAAATGTTCCCACACCTGCTCGAACAATTTCTTGTACTGTTCCCGCTGGTAATAGTTATGATCTACAAGTCCGGCATTTGCATTCTGGAGTTTGTACCGTCCATCCGATGACATGTACTGGATCAAATTAGACTCAATATCGAGTACTGCCGATTTATTGAATTTATCGCAACTGATCACGAGCAGATCCTTCAAACGTTGACGTTCAGTATTCGCCAAGTGATTGTTCATCCGGCTGATCGCATTCGTCGATTCGCCAATATAAGCCTCCCCAATTTTGTCGTTCTTGATGATATATACAATGGGCCAGGAATTCTTCATATACGCGTTCAACGCATACTCCACCGAACCCGCTTTACTGAATTCGTATTTATTGATCTGTATCGAGCGTATAAAATCGTCGATCATAGATCCGTATATTTTGTCGCTGTTCCTTTGGCTTTATCCACCGGGTACTTTTCCCCGTTTCGTTTGATCTTCTCCAGTACGATCTCCTTTACATCCAACCCGTGTTTCTCCGCCATCAAAAAAGCATAGGCAAACACATCTGCCAGTTCCTCTTTGATTCGCTCCTTGTCAACATTTTCTGAATCAGCTATATCTTTCCATAAGAACAGCTCATTGAGCTCAGCTATTTCAATACTGAGAGCCGTTGCTAGGTTTTTGGAATCGTGAAACTGTTTCCAGTCGCGTGCATCGCGGAAGTCGACTAAGGCTTGGGTTATTTTTTCGATATCAGTCATGGCAAAGATGTAGCGGTTAAATATATAGATTAAAACACAGATTACTTTATTAGAATGCAATAAATTACAACCGTTTTTTATTCAAAAGGTCACATAATTCTTTCAAATGATAATACTTGTTTCAATCTATTTCCATCCTAATCAAGTTGTTCGAATCTAATAGCAGGACTATCTCATTATAAAGTACCTAGAATTTATTGAAGGGTTTTACGCATTGAGAGAATAAATTATTGAAATCATTTCTGTTTATTTTTTTTTTGGATTTTAACGTCGCTATTGGTGAAATTTGAAGATTTCATTTCAGACAAAGTAATTCACTTAAGAAGAAAGAACACAAAAGAATTAATGTTTTCAGAGGTATTCAACCCTAATAAATCACTCAACTTATCGTGAAAAGATGTATATTTGAATAACTTTTCACGGTATATTCAAGAGGTAGAAATGGTAAACCAAACTACAAAAGATAAAATTGAGGCACTGCACCAGCAATATATGCGTTTAGCAAAAGGCAATGAGTCTTTACTAAAGGAAATAACCCTTGCCGAGATTCCTGAAATGGTTTACAACTCCAACGCTATAGAAAACTCAACACTTACCTTGGAAGACACGGAAAAAATTCTTTCAGGAGACGTTTTGAATCGAAAAGTAAATGTACGTGAGGTTTTTGAAGCCAAAAATTTAGCGAAACTCACCGAAACCTTATTAGAAAAAAACAAATCGTTGTTGAACATCAAACTCATTTTGAAATTGCATAAAACCTTACTCACCAACATTGAAGATAGGATTGCGGGACGTTTTAGAAGTGGCAAAGAATGGGTGCGGGTTGGTAATCACCTTGGGGCAAATCCGCAGTTTGTTCCTTCACTTATGCATGAGTTGGTGGATAATTACAACCAGAATAAAATCAACTATTTTTTGGATGCTGTCGCTTATTTTCACGCTGAGTTTGAAACTATTCACCCTTTTGTTGATGGAAATGGTAGAATGGCTAGGGTGCTTATTAACCAGCAGTTAAATAACGCAGGTTTTCCGCCAATTATCATTCAAAATAAAAGTAAACATACCGAATACTATCCGCTTTTTACGAGGTACCAGTCAACCATGAAATTTGGAGGTTTTACAGAGTTGTTTGCCTTACTTTTGCAAGAATCTTTGCATAAACGAATAACCATACTTACGGCAAAAAAAATAATTCCACTTGCGCTATGGGCATCGCAAAAAGGAGTTAAACCAAACGTTGCCGCCAATAAAGCCAAAAGACAAACGATTCCTGCCTTCCGTTTTCGCGAAAAATGGATGATTTCAGAAGAATTTATTCCTAACAACTAACTATCGAAATTGAAACTTTAGTCAAACACGCAAAGGGCGCGTTCGCAGAAAAGTAAGCACGGATAAAAATGCGATCCTTAAACAAAATCGGTCAACTTGCAACCAAAGATTTTACGTGAATCTTGCCGCAGTCAGGGTATTTGTAATAAAGGTATGGACCTGGTATCATACTTTTGGAAATTTTAAATAGGAATAAATGAATTTTTCGATATCGCTTTTAGGAATGTCGTATTTCTTGAGCGCTGCTCGAACGTACTTAATGTCCTTTTCAACGGTTTCTGAGTAAAAACCTTTTTTTAAGTCAAGGGTGAAAAAATGTTTGTCCGGTGTCGCGGCCTGGTGATCATATGGATGAATAGGAGCGGATAGAACGCTCATGTGGATCTCTTTTACTGCAGGATCAAGTGCTTCGGTAGGAGAGGTGAGGTTGACCTGGTTCAAACCAATCGTTTTTTGTTTTATGTTGACATCGATCCAGAATTCTTTGGAGATATTTAACGCGTCGAAAACGTCCTTGTAATAAAGTGAGGTGCTGCATGTGCCGTTCGTTTTAATATCTAGCCAATATTCATTTTCATACAAGCGGAATAGGATTTTATTCTCAATCACGAATAAATCAAATTTGAGTGTGTAAGCATCCTTTCGGGACAAATGGACAGGTCTTTTTATGGCCCTTAAGGCTTCGATGAATTCTCTACGTTCAATAGCAAAGGAAGCCAATACCGTTTGCAACTTTATATCCTGCGTTGAGTTTGATTCTTCAAAAAGTGAGGTCTGTTTCATAATTCATCAATTGGGCGGTTGCGGTGTTTTTTATGTCTTACATAGCTTGTGCTTGAGGGTTCGCTGCGTTGCACGAATCTCCCGTCAAAGTACCCTTGACTTTTTTGCGCTTCACGCTGCTGGCCGAGTCGCAGCTGATGCAATTTTTTAGAATCGTTATTCTTTCGTGGCATGGTTGAGTTTTTTAATTTGCCAGGTATACAGGCGTTGCATTAAGGTGATGATGGCTTCAGCTACCAAATATTTATGCAGCGGAATGGGTACGATCAGCCGGTCGATGATGGTCCAACACATCAAAGAGGTTACAATTGCAGCAAGGAGTCTGAGTGGAACGTTTTTCATGGTCAAGTATTTTCAGTCTGCCCTCAGTTGGCAAAATTTAGACCATGATGAAAAAGTAAGTCTACATGACGGTAAGATTAAAAAAAAGATATCAAATAAATAATTTAGTATCAAAATTTGACTGGTTTATGTTGAATTATAAGATTAAACGCTTTTTGTAAAGGGCTTTTTCACCTTATCTAAGCACATAACATGTAACATTCAATTATGTCCTTTCAAAATGGTCCTAAAATTAAAATTCAGTCAAGGTTTTATATTTTTAAATTGATGGAAGTAATATTGCCAACAATTAATAGAGATTTGCTGAAATTTAAACTCTAAGATTATGCTAAATGATTATACTATGGAAATGATAGAAGGAAAAGTTTGTCCCTACTGCAGGTGTGAAACAAAAAAGGTTTCATCTGATAGGATTTATGGTAAAGACTATTTTCCAGGTAAATTTTTCCTTCAGTGCCCAGAGATCAAAGAACATTATGTTGGTATTAGATTTGATGGAAAATCATTAGGCAGTCTGGCAAATAAAGAATTGCGTGAATTAAGAAAAGTGGACTTTAATACTTTCGCTGTTAGACATTATGCACAAGACATAAAACATCAAAAAATCACTTCACTCTAGCAAACATTCCATCTGAAAATATGAATTCCTGTTTTTCGATCTTGATCTTTTGACCTTCCCACAAATGAGCCATTTCAGTAAGATGGCTATTCATGGTGTGCACAGATCCGCCTGTTTTCATTGCTAATTGCAGATAGGCTGGTTCAATGTCCGTATTGGTTTCACAGAGAATAATGTGCACTGGTTTTTTAATATTGTGAAGTAATTCCATGTCGCGTGGAGGGGCACCATTGTCCGCAATGAGGAGGTATCCGTTGGCTTTGGGAGTTTTGTCCATAGCATACAAAAGAGCTTCAATGTCATTTTCCTCGGCATCACCGCCTCCATTGCTGTTTTTCACTGTCTTAAAAGCTAGTTTTCGAACTTCTGAAAAATTCACATTGTGTTCATAATAGATACCACCACATTTACCGTCAATCTTTGCATCATCAGGGGTGATGTCTCCATCGTTGAAGAAGAATACATCTGAAATTTTGTTTTGAGAAGTATTGAGAGCAAACCACAGAGTCACTTGTGAAGCATATGGGTACATCGATCCAGTGAAATCAGCAATAACGGATGAGTTTTTGAGATTCAGCGTGTTCAATAAATGGTATACTGTTGTATCTGCCATATTTTCTAAAGTGCGTTTGGCTGTTTCCTTGCTCATCTTTTCAGGGAGAATCCAGTCCAATGGGGTATATGTATCGCTACCAATCTTTTTATAGAGGATCACTATTCCGTGAAATAGTTTTTTGGCTTCTTCTTCAGAATGACAATTGGTTTGCCGAATCATTTTCCAGTTAACCATAGTATCCGTTAGAAGGTCTTTTCTAAGGTCAGACACTACTTTTATTCGTGACCTGTTTAATGCTTTGAGATCAATGCCTATTGGGTGATCGGTGTAAACAAGATGAATCTGAACCACTGCTGAATTTTTTATTATATCGCGCTCTATTTCTGAAAGCACTACAGAATTGCCATAAGACATAGGCAAAGTGATTGATCCAAGTGTATTGGCGTTAAGTGCATATATCGGGGCAACGATTTCTTTCTGTGCCAGAATATCATCTGCGGTGCGAATTGCAAAGGTCTGTCCTGAAATAAAAACAAAGAGAATAAGGATGTTTAGAGTTCGTGTTTTCATAGCCGAGTTTTTCTCTTTAAACACACCCGAGTTAGGAAAGTAACAAACTCAATAGAACTTTTTTAGGTATTGTTACATTTCGTTTGAATTCCCGTTTAGTTTAAGAATGTAATTCTCATATCAGTCCAATTCTATGTTTTTGTAACGCTCTAATGGCTCCTATAAACGAGCCGTTCGGAGTTTTTCTGTTTTTTTAAATTTTAAAAATTAACTATGAACGCCGGAGAAATCATTAAGTATTCCGAAACTGAAATGCAAACAAATGCCAATTTGTTAAAGTCTTTTTCAATGGTTTTTTCCTTTTGTGATGCCTATAATTTTGGGACGATTTTACATGACAAAGGAATCTTTTTCGAAAAGATGAATAAGAACAAGGCAGAGGCCTATTTTTTCAATTTGTTTATGGGTTCAAACAGTATTGGACAGTATTGGGATATTGAGGTTAATTCAGCAATCTCTATTGATCATATCCCGGGACAAGAAGTGCTGGAATTTTGTCTTTATCCTTTTTGTGAGGAAGGGAAGGAGTCCAATAGGGTGGTCTCTAAGGTTTTTACCTTTGCTTTTTCGTTTAAGGATGGGATGATCTATTCTATTAGAAAACCTAAGCGAATACTTCGCGACAAGAAGAGGTTGGAGGAGATGAATTGAAATATTTCAACTTTGGCTTGTGCTTGTTCAATCATGGTTTAATATGCTTTCAACGGATTGAAAACACAAAAAACACCGGATGCAGTATTCGTAGTCCAATTTCCCTCGTAGAAATGACCATCTTCAGATTTAGCATTAATTATTACCTGTTTTGAATTGAGAACAGGATGGTGATTTTCATAGGTAATCTTTAGTTCTAATTTATTATCATTTATAATGCCTGAGACTTTAATTGAACCATGTTCATTGTTAGTAGATGATCTGAAATTTGTGGTAATAAGTTCTCCATTTCGAAATTGAAGTGGCATTCGTAAAACGAGTGTTTTATCATTGTTTATTTTTTCAAGAACTCCTTTCCAAATAATATTTAATGAAGAATCTGAATTTTCAATGTTATTATTAGGCTTTAAATATTGATTGAGCCCAATAGTTTCTTTACTTGAAATTTGAGTTTTTTTGATATCTCCAAATAAATCATTCAAATCTTCCCAATAATTTCCACAAGAATTCGAGCAATGCCACCATTGCTCATTTTTCACCTCATCTGCTCTGTCAAATCTCGGCAAAATATCGGTCTCGTCAATTCTTTCACCATATTCATTGACTGTAAAAGCTCTATAGGTGTCATACTTCAAATCCCCAAGGTAAAAGTGAATATCACAATTACATTTAGGACACTTTAACTTACTTTCCATGAGAATTATTTATTGAGAAAATTACAGTTTTTTTATTAAGTTGGTTCAATTTTGGTTTATGTTATTAGTTGCCCGTTTTATTTGCGGTAGTTATCCGTTAATAGCATAAACACCATTACAAATTTTTTAAAAATGAGCAATCTAGAAAAAAATCAAATCTTTTGCCCAAAATGTGGTGAACCAATTGATGTCAATGAAGTACTTAAACACCAATTGGAAGATCAAATTAGATCTGAGTTCAACAAGAAATTAACTGAAAACCAGGAGGAATTTGATCGTAAGCAACACGCTTTGCAACAAGCAAGAGAGGCTTTTGAACGGGAAAAACGTGAACAGAGTGAACGATTCAGTGAAGAACTGGAAAAAAGGCTCAAGGTCGAGAGGTCCGAAGTAGAGATAAGGCTGAAGGCAAAGATAATGGAAGAACAATCTGAGCAATTGAGTGGGCTCCAGAAGGAATTGAATGAAAAAACAGAACAGGTCAAAGAGTTGTACAAGGCCAAGGCTGATATTGCGCGTTTACAAAGGGAAAGTGATGAAATGAAACTCGCGGTGGAAGCAGAGCTTCAAGAAAAGCTGAATTTAACGCTTAATGAAGAGCGAGACAAAATACGTAGGTCAGAAGAGGAAAAGAACGAGTTGAAACTGAAAGAACTGCAAAAGCAACTCGAAGATCAAAAAAAACTAACAGAAGAAATGAAGCGCAAGCAGGAACAAGGTTCCATGCAAATGCAGGGTGAAGTTCAGGAATTGGCGATTGAAGAATGGTTGAATACCAAATTCCCATTAGATACTATTGACGAGATAAAAAAAGGTGTTCGTGGAGGGGATTGCATTCAGATCGTAAACACAATTTCCCGACAGAATTGTGGTAAAATTTATTACGAAAGCAAGCGGACAAAAGATTTTCAGCCTTCCTGGATTGAGAAATTCAAGGCGGATATGAGAGAAAAAGGTGCTGATATTGGTGTATTAGTAACCGAGGCTATGCCTGCCGACATGGCACGAATGGGTTTGAAGGATGGCGTTTGGATTTGTTCGTATGAGGAATTTAAAGGTTTGTGCGCTGTGTTAAGAGAGTCAGTGATCCAGTTAAGTCAGGCCGTTGCTTCTCAGGAAGGTAAAGGGGATAAAATGCATATGCTTTATGACTTTCTGACAAGTAATACATTCAGGATGCAAGTTGAAGCAATTGTAGAAGGGTTTACTTCTATGAAAACTGCGTTAGACAAGGAGAAACGTTCAATGGCCGGTTTATGGAAAGAGCGCGAAAAGCAAATTGAGAAAGTGATCATGAATACCATAGATATGTATGGATCAATAAGAGGAATAGCAGGAAGCGCCGTTCAGTCCGTTCCATCATTAGAATTGCCGGATTTTGATGATTTAAAGGATGACTAGGGAGAAGTTTCCTAGTTTGTACATGTAAGTATCAATTTATGAAGTCGATTATTTTAGACATAGATCATTGTCTTGTTTTTGCTAGTTATTCTGAACTTCCTGAACAAAAGTTAATTTCACAAAGAGGTTATCATTATTTGTATTTTCGACCTTATCTTTCAGAATTCCTATCCTTTGTTCAAAAATCAAAATTTAGGATCATTTTTTATACATCGGGCAAAAGTGAATATGCTAAATGGATTGTAAGTCAGTTTCAAATGAATTGCGAATATTCCCTATTTACTCGCAAATTCACGAAGTGTAAACAAACAGAATTCGGAGAATTATTTTATAAATCATCTGACAAGTTACCAGTTAAAAAGACAGGAACGACTTATGTAGTGGACGACCGAATTGATCTTTGGGATGATAACGGTGAGATTTTTTTTGGTATTTCACCATGGCGCGGAGAAGTTAATGACACTGAATTGCAACGAATAATAATTCAACTTCTCAAGAAACAACCTCTTTTGAAGGAATTGCATTCATACAATTAGAGTGCTATAGAAAGCGTTATTTAATCCCCCAATGATGCGCTATAATAACCATAGCCATGGTGTCTAGTTTGCAATATTGCAAGAGCTGATATCTTAATTCATCTCTTTTCGACTCATCCAGTGAGTCATCAAAACGAAGTCGGTAATAAGCGCGCATTGCTGCTGTTCCTCCTTTCACAATTTCATCATCCCATTCTTCCATACTTATACCGCTAATTAGCGTGTCATAAGGATCTAGTATTCCTGTTAGGAACGAGTCAGGAGCATACGATTTAAAATGATTAATCTTGTGTAAGTAATGATGGTGACTCCAAATGGCAGGTAGTACTTTTTTTATGGAAGTTCTCCCTTTCATGAACGGATGGAAAAAGTGCTCCTGTGTCATTTTGTTCATGTCGACTAATCGCCCATCTCGATTTGTATCCCTAGTTATTGAAATTAGCCAAGATTCAAGTTCTGGATCTTCTATGCCATAGGTTTGCATTTGATCAAGAATCGTCCTTAATACAGTATTTTCATGTGTGGCCCACATGAATGGAGTACCTTTTCTTCCAATCTGCATCTTAAGTGAGCGAGCAAATTCAAAATTTGGAAATACAGAAGCATATGGAAAACTGGTGCCAGTGTGTATCCATTCTGAATGAATAGGGGATGCACCTGGAGAGGGAATAGTATGACAACTCCACTGAAAAGCAATTAACTCATAGGGGCGCATTCCTTCGTGGAATGGTAAAGCACCAGTATAAGTTTCGAAATCGATAAAGTGCAGCGGATAGTCTGGATTGTATTTTTTTAATTCGGGAGAAATCCATTCCGTATTTGTTTTGGTATTCTCAAGCTGGAGTTGCTGACGTGTTCCTCTGGAACCTAATTCACCTTTGGCATTTTTCAAGCGCTCAGGATCAATATCGTACAAACTAGTTTTGCGTTCAAGAATGAGTTCATCTAAATAGAAACCTTTGGTATAGTGTCCAATAGAGCCTCCATAATAGAGATCAAAAATATTTGGTTCCGTGTAAGCTAATTTGCCCCAACATTCTGCATATCCGTTTCGTGAATTGTCAGGTGTATTAAATTCGCAGTTTTTACAATTTTTATTGATTTGGAAGTCTGTGGAAGAAATACCGTCATTTAATATGTTGAGAAATACGTTAGCTCTTCTTTTTATCTCAGGCTGCATTTTCAAAACCATCTCAGTGACATCCATGTATTCCAGAATTCCTTCCGTTGCGAGTCGATCTATAAATTGATTTTTCAACGGTGATGTATCGAGTCTAAATATCACTTCGGGTTTCCGAAACTGAGGTTTTTCTTGAGCTGGTAAGGATTCGTTTTCGTTGTCATTTTTTTTATCACTTTTCCTGATACTAAACCATCCTGCCAGATCTTCAATGGTAGTTCGTTTAGCCTTATCTGGCATGAGAAGTGAACATTTTATCTGGCTTTCAGGAAATGCCTCATTCAAAACATGAAATTGAAATGCAACATCCTCGACGTATTTTGTCATGTTACCATTCCTTGATTGATTCTCTGAGTCATGAGATTTGGCCTTGACTTCAACTAAATGAAGTTGTTTGCCATCTTTGACCAGGATATCTACCCGTATTAATTTCTGTCCAGTCAAAATAGCTGCCTCAAATAAGACTACCTTTTCTTGTTGTAAAAGTTCTTTGGTTAACTCAATGCAATCTTTTGTGTTTCCTTCAATCTCAATTCCTTCAGGATAAAGAAGTGTAGCCATTTTGCCAACAATGTATCCACCCTGAGCGAGCATTTCCATGTATTCATTGGTGTCATTCGATGTAGGATAAACAGCTTTTTTATAGACTAGTTTTTTAGCACAAGTTGAAGCTAGCTGAAAATCGGATTTGGATAATTGTGGTAAAGATGACATGAGGGTGTTATTTTGATTCAAGTTACAGTATTTATATTTATAAAAACAAAATAGAATTGATTAAATCGGAAATCTTCCTGATATTCATTTTTGATCAATCAAATAATTATCTAATTCTTAAATGTAATTTCTTGTTATGAGCGCTTGCTTCTTCCGTATACAAGTCATGTCAAACGAGAATTATAAGTGGCCTGTAACTACTGAACATTATGTCTACCACATAAGTTATCAGTCTTATAGGGAAAGTATCGAACAAAATGGACTTTTGGCAAACTCAAAGCCAAACTCCATAGGTTATGAAAATGCTGTATTTGCTCATAACTGTGGGGAAATAGATGTAGAATGGTACCCTTTGACAATGGATAAATATGATTGGAATTGTTATTATCCGAATGAATATTACCCAGAAGAAGATTGCCCGAATGAAGAAATTCTAAGAGTTTTGGATATTACTGATACAATATTGCATAGGTTTGAGGATTATTACGACGTATGGCAAATTGATACAGAGAAACTTGGTCGGCAGTGGTATAGAGATGAGGTAGCTGAGAGTGAATTTGAAAAAAGTTTATTTAGACCGGAGTTCTTGTACGTTGTGACATTTGGCAATATACCCCTAGATTGTATTAAAAGAGCAAGAATTAAAGTGACTTTTGCAACCACAAAATTTGATTGGGGAGTAGTGAGTATGCGAAGGTTGAAACTGGCGGCTTGAATGCTTGACTATCTAAAATCGTGGTGAGAGTGCATAAATTCATCTGCTTTCCAGAGCACCTGCGGATTTTCTTTCATACCCCATTTTGTAAAATGAATATTCATTTTTAATTCTACTTAGATATTTCAAATGGGGCTCAATTTATGCGAAATCAATGTGAGGTCTCTAAATCTTTTCAAGGGGATTATTTATATATGATATATTTGAAGTAATATCACGATAAATTCATTTGCTTATAATGAACTATTTAGAATGGAATAAAAAAATTTGGGATTACTTCTTCAAAGACAATTTGAAAAACTCAGGTCACAAAATTGTACTAGCCGTAAATGAAGCGGTAATAAAAGAGATTGGAAAAGACCTCTCAAATCCCATAGAAGACTTTGTTAATGCCATAAATATTGGACCTAAAGAACTATCCGAAGGAATTGAGAAATTTATTTTACCTAACACGGAATTAGACATTCTGAGCAAAGCAAAATTCTATATTGATAACCCCAACTATACTTCACGATTTGGCACGAAAATTCTCAGATGGTCGAAAGAAGAGTGTTTAATTACGGCTTATCTAGCATATTTGGTTTTAATGGTAACAGATGAAAACCAGTATTGGTCAAATGTCGACTCGAATCTTAGTATTAAAACTAAAACTAAAAGTTATTCTCAAAATTACACAACAGAATTGTTTGAATATTTGAGAAAATGGGCAAAGAAAAAAGGATTTAATTACTTCTTCAAGAACCTCTACACAAAGAAAAAAAATGTGGGGACCATTTATAGTCAGTTGCCTCTAACAAATGAGGAAGAGAAACAAGTTGTTGCATCTCTTTATTTTGCAAAAAAAGAAAGTCAAGATGATTATGCGAAGCTTAATGATAATCCATTTTATGAAGATGTAGTTACTTTTCTTGATGAACAAATAATTCATCTTAATGACTTGACTGCGAAGGAGCTGAATGATTATTCCAGTGAGTTACGAGAAGTAATTATAGACTATACTTTCCAAAATATCTCAAAGTATATTGATAAATGTGAGACTGCAAATAAAGAAGTGATGGAGTCAATACTCCAAACAAGAAAAATTAAAAGAATAGCGATTAAACCAGAATATCATTTATGCATTGAAAATAGAAAGATAACTGGTGTCTTAATAATAAATAATAAGTTAAATGAATTTAATAAACCTGGAGAAATAAGATTAAAAAACAAACTGCATGAATATGTTAAAAACACTCGTAATAAAAGAACTGTATACGACGATAAAGGTGAACAATATTTAGCTTTTTACTTTGACTCTCCTTTAATAGATGGCAAATACAAGATCATTATCGATAATTATGATACTGGTTTTCAAATTGATGTAAGAAATGTTACTGATACGACTAAACCTATTTGGTACAGAGATTTTTCGAAACAAAATGGAAACACACTTAAGATAGTTGATCTCTCCACGCATATTTTATTTGATATAAATAATCCTCATAAAATTATCACTTCAAATGATTTTGCTTTTACAACAGATGATGTAGTTAAATATGGAATTGTATCATTAGGCAAGAATTTCCAAATTCAAATAGGAGAGGATGATTCGGATAAACAAATTTTTGGCCTAATGTTATCTAATATTGACAAACGTTTTTTATTAGTAGAAAAAAGCATTGAACCGATTAATTCCCAATTTGAAATTACCCTTCATGGAGCTCCTGATGGAATACAAGGAAAGACTTCCTTTCTTTCGAATGTGCCTGTAACTATTAGTTTAAATCATTTATTGATTAAAAGAGTTGAATTAGTGAATGAAAAAGGTGAGATTTTTAATGATATTTCAAATTTCAGAACTCCAACTAATGACCTTGATACCATTTATTCTTATTCGGATAATTTTGACGAGGGTGAATATCGAATAAAGGTTTATGATTTAAAGAATATTAATATTCTTACTAAAGAATTCTGTATTTCAAAATCGATACCATCTGAACAAAGAGTCGAAAAATACATTCCTTATAAAATTTGTGATTTTGAAAAACTTAAAACACTTAGCACAAAATCTGCGGAGATAACTGAATGTACTTTTCAAATAAAAAAAGAGATTTTTGAAAATCTTATAGATATTTTAATAAAAGGAAAAAAAATAACTAGTATATATGACAAGGACTTTAAATATATCTTAGAAGCTCTTATAATAAAATATCAACCTGATATACTAAATGATTATCATCCAGATTTGACTGATTTGGCTAAGATGATCATATACATACTTGATAATCTCAACATAATAGAGCGAGAAGTGCATTACTTTAAAACTATCATTAAACCATATTGGATTGAATCTAGCGTTGACCGTCGATATGATTTAATTGGAGCTCTGACCATTGAAGAGAGAAAAGAATTTAAAAAAATTACTTCGATAAAAGCAATAAATCAGGTTGTCTACAGATGGAACAGAAATGTCCAGGGAAAAATTGGATTTGAACTTCCCAGTCATTATTATGTTGAAAATTGTAATGAGAAAGATATTCCTAAAATTGGAAGGTACGAACTCCACAAAATTACAGATGTTTTTTCCTTTGATATAAAAGAATCACGAAAAGAAATATTTGATATTGAGACTAATATATTGAAGGTTCCCACAATAGACTTACATTACTTTCTCACCTTCAACAATATTGAAGTGTTAAATTGGTTTACACTTCAATATGAAGCGATTAAACAAGAAAGGTTTAAAAATTTGATTTCCTATTCTGGTTATAAGCTTTTTAAATTCTCAGAGATAAAAAAACATAATAACCGCATTGTAGAACATTTCCTTCTTTTTGAGATATGTAAAGATGGAATATATTATTCATATTTCCCATATGATCAAAGACAAAATGCACTTAGATTATATCTCAAAAAAGTTGAATATTTCGATTTTTCAAATGTATATACTCTTATAAAAAATGATTATTTGAAAGATTTCCAAAATAAATTTTTGAAAGGCCTTAGTGATAATGAAATCAAATCTAAATTAAATTTCCTCGATAATTTTAAATTAGGAACTTCTCCGGCCAAGTTTAACCAAATTATAAAAAGTCAATTTATATATGATGTAAAAAATTTCACATTTGGCATTAATAGTGCTATTTCAATCCCTAAAGCTATCGAGAAATATCTGGTAAGTTTAAGCGGGTTTATTCCATATAACTCAAAACAAAGATTGATGATGCCTAACAAAGATATATCGAATATTGAAATTGAAAGTATGTTTATTGAATCTGATGTTAACTTTACTTTATTCTATAATGTTCCCGAAGCAATCGCTTTTAAAATTTCTAATTCTCTAATAAGAGAAACCGTTTTAAAAATAACAGGAGGTACAGCTAAGCCTTATATTGTGTTAAATACCAAATAAATAAAAATGAAAAGACCACTGACACTAGCCAAAAATTTACAGCAAAAATTTCAATCATACATTGAAACTGACTTTTGGGCATTAAATTCTGATTTTCAAAATGCCAGAAAAATTTTGCTTAATGACCCAAATAAAAAAGCAATATTTCAGGAGCCCTGGTTTGAGATCGTAAAAACTTACAAATCATCAGGTAAAAAGGTAGGAGAATTAGATGTTACTGATTTCAATAATCAATTAGAAGAAAATGAGCTAGCCTTTTTTAAATTACTTGTACAAGGAGGTTTAATTGATGAAAATATCACTCTATATGCGCATCAGTTAAAAATGATTCAAGAATATTGGCAAGGCAAAAATTTAGTTATTACCACAGGTACGGGATCAGGAAAAACAGAATCTTTCCTATTGCCTTTATTTTCTTATTTCAGCAAATATTACCTTAGAAAGAACAATACTGTAATAAATAATGATCCAGCTGAAAACACATTGTGGTATAAAAATCCTCAACAAGTTAATCGCAATAGAAACGGAGTAGTGCGTCAAGTGCCAAATTATTTTCCGAATTCTCACCGTGCTAATGATGATGAAAATGCCTGCGTGAAAGCAATTGTTTTCTATCCTATGAACGCATTGGTGGCTGACCAAATGAACCGATTAAGAGCCGCCTTGGCTTCCCCTCAGACCTTGAATACTTTTGAACAAACAGGAAAAGGTAGATTGTATTTTGGGAAATACAATTCTACTTTAAAGGTTGCTAGTTATAACCAAAATGGAACGTTAAAAAACAAGGGCGTGATAGCCAAAGAAATGGAAAAACATTATGAGGCATTTAAATCTTTAAAACAAAAATTTGAGGCATATCCAAATGACGAGAAAGTCAAAGAACTTTTTTATTCAACTCCCAATCCTTTAGGTTCTGAGTTGCTTAATCGTTGGGACATGCAACAAACTCCGCCAGATATTCTTATTACCAACTACTCAATGCTCAACGTGATGCTAATGAGACAGGAGGAAGATTCATTTTTTGTTAAAACTAAACAATGGCTTGAAGCAGATCCCGAAAACAATGTTTTCCATTTAATTATTGATGAACTCCACCTCAATAGAGGTACTGCTGGCGCAGAGGTGGCATGGTTACTAAGATTATATTTACATCGATTAGGTTTACATCCGGAGCATGACCAATTGCGAATTTTAGCTTCTAGTGCCTCCTTGGAAGGAGATAGAGCTAAGGAGTTCTTGGAAGATTTTTTTGGTTATGACCGAGATACTTGTGACGATCATTTCACTATCGTTTCTGATGAATATGCTGATGTATTAGATCCCGCAGAAATTCAACTAACAGAGGAGTTATTACTTCAAGTTTTTAATTTTCTGCCTGAAAAAACTTACGAAAGAGGTGATCCCGAACAAATGATTCGTGAGGTATTTGGACAAAAGGACTTAAATGAATTTTTAGATTCAACAAAAGCTGAAATTGCTTTAAAAATAGTTCAGTGTTATGGTGATAGCAACAGAAAAACAATTAGTATATCCGAATTGGCACAAAGATTATTCCCTGATAAGAACAACGATGTTCAGGAGAAATGCTTGGAAGCTTTTTTATATTTGAGAAGTTTATATGACGAAAGAAAAGATGGTCGAGAATTACCAAGACTTCGCATGCACTTACTTTATAACAACTTACCAGGATTATATACTAAAATGGATAGTCTTTCGTCGCTTACGAATGATCCATTCAAAATTGTAGAAGGCAATATTAGATTAGCTCAACTTCTTGTATGTTATGAATGCGGCACACTTGCATTAGGCGGATACAGGCATACAATACAAAATCAAAATAGTGATGAATATGAAATGTTACCTGTGCCTAAGGACTTAGATTCTTCTCCTGATTCATACTCTCAATCGATACCTGATTTCATGAGATATGATGAATTCATTTTGTTTTGGCCTGACGAGCTCAATAATAAAGAAATAAATTTAGATGCCACAGCGCCTTTTGAGACTTCGAAAATTGGTGGTAATGTGGTGAATGGAGGCCAATGGATATCTGCAAGTTTGAACCCTAGAAACGGTAGGATTAAAGAAGGTGCACATGATGGGTGGGTTTTTGGGTATTTGTTTAAAAGATTAAATCATGCAGAAACAGAAATGAAGGCTCTACCTTCACAATGTCCATGTTGTGCCCAGAAATATCATTTCAGATCCCAAAGAACTTCTCCTTTCAGACACTTTAGTACGCCACATAATAAAACAGCACAAGTACTTACAACGCAACTTCTAAAGGAAATAAGTAGTGATGTAAATGAAAGAAAATTAATTGTTTTTTCTGACTCAAGAAATGCAGCTGCAAAGCTTTCTGCAAGATTAGAACAAGATAATTATTGGGACAGTATGCGAAAAATTGTCGCTTTCATTGCGAGATTCTCTGAACAAGATCGACAAATGATTGAGAGAATTCGAGAAATCCGAGGTTTGTCGTGGGGAGAATTAGAAGATGATATTAGAGACTTTATTATTAGTAAAGGTATTCTTAATGGGACATTATTAGCCACTGCTGAACTGATGCCTAATGATGTTAATTTTTGTCAAACAATATTAACACGATTTATAACTTCAATTAGTGCTATAAAGGATGAATTAAGGGTCTCAATAGCGGATAATATACTTGCCAATGCTAACGCTACGAATTTAATTCTGAAACGACTATTGCAAAAAGGAATTCCTCCGATGGGAAATACTTTTGAAACTAAAAACGCTGAAGGAAACAGAGTAAAGATTCGTGAATTTAATGACGAAAATGGAAGTTCAAAAAAATGGCATAATCTCTATAATTTACATCAAGGTAATTATGGAACCGTAATAGGTGCTAATGGACAAAAAGATATTATAAACTTAGAACTAAAAAAAGAATTTACAAGAGGTCTTTTCGGGAAAAACCGCTTCTCCATTGAAATGATGGCAAAAGGATATGTGGCATTTAAGCAAGAACATGTTAATCAATTGGCTAATCAACTTGTTATAACTGACCCATTTGAAATACAAAAGTTGACAGAAGTTGCTAATAGTTTTGTTCGAATAATGGGCTATAAATATAGGTCTATAGCTCAGAGTGAGTTCATTCAACAATCTATTCAAAACTTTGCACAAGATTTAAATCGCGACCACGCCCTCAGACAATACTTGAATAGGGCTTATCCCAATCAAACTAATATTCATCAGGAAATACTGAACAAGATAAATAGTTTTGGTGTATTAGTAAACGATTGTTTAGGTATCATTGATCCAAAAGATTTTGATTTGGTGTTAGCCAAGGAAAATTCAGAAGTATTTATTTGTAATAATTGCCAAACACCACATTTACATAAATCAGGTGGAGTATGTTCCCATTGCTTTTCTGATATATCACAAATTCAACCAAAGATTGCAGGAAATTTATGGGCTTCCAACTACTATACACAAAACCCCGAAGAAGATTTTATTCGTTTACATTGTGAAGAGTTAACAGGTCAAACTGATGACTTTGAGAAACGCCAGCGATTGTTTAAAAATCTTTTTTTAGACAACGAGAACCCTCTTGCAGAACAAATTGATGTTATTTCTGCCACCACAACAATGGAAGTGGGAATTGATATCGGTTCTTTGAGTGCAACATTAATGGGTAATATGGCACCTGAGAGGTTTAATTATCAACAGAGAGTTGGACGCGCTGGTCGTGGTGGTCAAGCATTTAGTGTCGCTTTGACTGTGTGTAGAAGTAGTTCTCACGATGCTTTCTACTATTTCAATCCAAATGCGATGCTCAACCAAAAACCTCCGGTTCCATTAATTCCTATTGGTTTAACGGATATTAAAGAGCGTTTCTATTATAAGGAACTGTTGAGACAAGTATCAATGAGTGGGAATCCTGAACTCGAAGTTCAATTAAATGAGAAAGATACCCATGGTAGATTAGGAAGGACAACTTCGTTTATCGAGAATACAGATGGATTTCAAGATGATTTATTTTCTGAAATTCAAAATAAACTTGAAAGTCAAGGCTTTGTATCTTGGTCAGATACATTGGGAATAACAAGAACTATAGACGATATACGAGAAAAACTGATGGCTTCAACCAATCGCTCCCCTTTACCACCTGGATTAGCTTCTGCCTTAGCTGAAAATGGGGTATTACCGATTTATGGTATGCCTACGAACGTTAGAGTTGCTTATTTGAAAGGCGGTGGTGAAGTTGATAGGGATTCCGAATTAGCGTTAACTGAGTTTGCACCTAAAGCTGAATTATTAAAAGATAAAAAATATTACCCTTTGACTGGAATCACCTCCCCTAGGTACAAAGTTGGTAATCAGCATAGAAATGAAAATGTAATTGACCCTTATAATACTTTTTATTATTTGGAACAAGATGATAAGACGATTCATGTAAGTGCTGAAATGCAGGATGGTGTTGCTGGATACAGAAAAGCTGTAATGCCAAAAGCATATTATGCAGATTCTGAGATCTATGAGACAGACAATAACAAGCAAAGACATCAATTGAGTTTACCTAAAATTGATGGAACCGCTAATTTGAATGGGATAGTGGGGCTTAATAATTTGCAAGGGTCTTGTTTCAATGGAAGTTTTTATGTTTTCAATGATAATTCAGGTAGAGATTTTCAATTTTTTGAGAATAATGTCAATTTGAATGTTAAAAATTACAATCAATGGTCTTTAGAACAAAGTGAAAGTCCTCAAGGAAATTATTCTTTAGCAAGTAAAACATTTACTACCCTTCTAGAAATCAGTTCTGTAAATATTCGGCCAGGGCTTAGGTTTGGTTTGTATCAAGGGGATGACATGCTAACAACTTTTCGAAATACTGCAGTCCAGGCTGCTGCTTATTCCGCTGCATTTATTTTACGAAATGTATATACCACGGATAAAGATATAGACGGGGAAGAAATCAGGATATTAAAACTAAGACAGCAAAATGCAGATATAAAACTCAATATTCTTTATGCCGATAAATTAGCTAATGGTTCAGGTTTTTGTAAAGAATTATATGACAATCTGCCTCTCTATCTTGATATGTGTTTTGATGACACAAATCCTTTTTCCTCTCGAATATTATCTGAAGAGAACCTGAATTGTGATACCGCTAGTTATCAAAATCTAATGAATTTTCGAAATCAAAAATTTCATCCTATTCTTGATTGGAGAATGGGACTAACCTACATACGTATGTTAAAGGATCAGGATCTTGAAGACATCATGAATTCAAGTGACGCTTTACATGAGTTTAGAGTATTTAATGGTGCAAATTGTTGGCTCGAAGGTTTTCAAAACTTATTTCAACAATGGGTAGAGACAACTCAATTAGGAGTTTATCATTGTGTGGAAGGCCTACCCATTTGTGTTAGAGATGGAGGTTATATAATAGGGATTCATCCTTTGTGGGACATTGAAAATGCAGATGGAAGACTTGCCATTGTACTTAATCAGTTGAATACAGGAAATAATATATTTATTGATTCGTTCAATCTGTTGAGAAGACCAGGGGCTTGCTATAAGGCAGCTGTTGATGCTTTACCAAATAATAATCATCATCCTATACCATAAGCCGACATAAACCTGGATTTTTGGTGGCTGTATTTATAAGCTGCTTTGACACTTCCGATTCAGGGTCTTTTAAAGTTATGACAAGAGTATCAATTGCTCTTGTCATAACAATTAAATTGAAACTTTCTATGGCTTTCTGTATGCTATGTGTATTCATTTTATTCATTAATTGTTTAATAAATTCATCCCATTCATAACAAACTACTGTCCAGGCTTCAAGGCCTCTACACGCCTGATAACTTATAATCCTAAATTGATCCAGAGGAAACATTTTATTTCTATTCTCAGTTCTATTGGCTACAAAACCTTTATGGCCAAAACTGTTTATTGAATCCTCTATTTCATTCAATTTTTCATTTGTTGCTCCCAGAAACATCATATCGTAAAATGAGTTTTCATTTTCTTGTAAATCCACAACTAGCTCATTATGAAGACTGTATGAATAACTATTTGTTATGATAACCTTACCACCACTAAGGTTTCTATTGTTAATCAACTCCCAATCATAGCTTTGCCCAATTAATCCCAAGAAATCAACAATGTTAACCTTGTTTCTGTGCGAAACTTCTAAGGTAAATTTTTGTTTTTGATCCCTGACTAATCCCTCATCCCAAATTTGAGGGATAATTTCTTCAATTAATTGATTTTCTCCTACAGCAACAATTGTATATTGAGAGCCAAAGAGTTTGAAAATGATTTGCTTTTTTAGGTCTGGCCAGTCTTGGCCTTCATCTATTAGGGCGCAATCGTATTGTTGTACTGAACTAAATAACTCCCTTGGGTTGTCTTCATCATTAATTATTTCATCTAGTTTAAATGTTAATTCGTCAAAGTTTGGTTGTTCTACTATTTGTTCACCATATTCCTGTAAACATTTATAAACGAATGCATCAAATGTTTGAATCTCTATATGATTAACATCGGCTAATCCAGAATAGTAAAGTAATCTTTTTATATCTTGTTGAAGGGCCTTGTTGAATGTGAGAATTATGGATTTGAATCCCCTTTTTTGATAAAGGTTTTTAGCCAAATGTATCAAATGGATGGTTTTACCTGTTCCTGGGTTACCGTGAATTGTAGTTAATTTATTACCAATCCCATTAAAGTAGTTCCTTTCAAATTCACTTATTTCTTTTTGTATTAATTCGTGAACTTTTTTTCTTGAAATTCTACCTATACCAATTGCGGTGTTTTTTCTTAACACTTCAAAAAAAGCTGAGGTGCTTGATGCAATAATATCATTTCTACTACTTCTGTAATAACCGATATTTTCATGTAGTTTTGGCAAGTTATTTTTGAAGACCACTTCAAAAATTTGATTTAATGTAGGTTGCCCCCAAACTACATTGTAGATTTGGTGGGCATCGTAATGAATAGTTCTATCAGCTAGATGCAACCAAATTAGATTAACAACAAATGGAGAATTGTTAGCTTTCTCAATTAAAAAAGTAAATAATGCATTCTTTTGACCATTACTTTGCCCTGTAACATCATGAAAACCATCTGGATAAAGACAATATAATTTTTGATGTTCAATTTTGATAGAAGAATATTCATTATGCTTTTTGACTTCAAAAATCAATAGAGCATCCTTAATTTTAACTAGTCTATTAAAAGGTAATGTACTTCCTTCAACACCTGATTTTATGTTAATTTCAATTTCATCCTCCATATTTATCCATACCACTAGATCAAGATCCTTATTTCTTGCTTGTGGGCATATCATATGAGGAATAATGTAGATATTTCCTTTTAAGTTTCGTGATATTGAATTCTCAAAAATGTTTGCAAGGTCAGTAGAGCGCTTGGCCTCATTAGAAACATCAAATTGAGCATTGAATAATTTATGAATTTTAACCATAGAATTACAATAATTTTAGAATTTTAAAATTACGAAATTCAATTATGTCCTAACCAAATTTTCTTTGTATTCGATGGTTTTGAAAGCTACTCGTCATATTATGAAAAACGTGTGTATAATGGTTGTTTAAATTAATAAATTTCCATAACTATTCAAAGGTGAAATGCCAAAAGCTTTTTTATTTCTAGGTAAATTGGAATGGTGTTGCCCGTTGATAAAGTATGATATGAAATTACAAATGAATTAGAATTGGGGTTATCACTGAACGAGGATTGTGAAATCATTTTTGATACCGGAGATGGAAACGAAGAAGACTTGAATTCAAACTTGATATTCTAACCGAGATCATACTTTTATTTAATCGAAATCAAGTTTTTAATATCAATTTGTACTAAAAAAAAACAGAAGGTCATACCTCCTGTTTCTTAAAATGAACTACAACAATTTTAGTTTCTCTTTAGCTCCGGATAGACAAGCTTCCAGTCAGGCTTCTCCCGAAGTGGTTCAAAGGCAGAGAACAAATGAAAGATACTAATCACTATGAATCCCGGAGTTAAAAATATGCTTCCCATTCCCGGATAGAGTGTGCCTTCATTTATAAAGTTGATTAAAAGCGGAGGTATTCCTGTAGCTGTGAGGGCCATATTGATCCAGTATATGCGTCGCATCATGCGGATATATTTTTTACTTCCAGGTTTCATCTTTTCTTGGTTTTGTTTGATTTTAATTTCATTTTGTGATCTTCTTTTCCGAGGGCTAATTCAGGGTACACATTTCCCCAGTGATAGTCGTCATGATGGACTTGAAGGGATTCAAGAATGGCATAGACGGCGTAAGATGTGCTTCCTGAAATCAGCAATAGAGCTCCGGTAAATGTAAATTCTTCAAACAATAAAACGACTCCTGAGATAGCTGCAGCAATTCCTAAGTTTCCAAGAGCTCCACAGAGTCGGATGGAAAGTTTTACAGGACTGTAACAAGACTTTTCCAGTTCAGGGTATACAAGCACCCAGTCAGGAGAAATACGGGCAGGCATCATTGCCATGATCGCAAAATAGCTTCCAAGAAATGAAAAAGACAAAACCAGAAGGAAGATACATACTGGGTTTATGTTAGCTACAAAATATAGTGCTAAAACAGAGCCAATGCAGCACCAGCTCAATTGTGAACATGCGTGTAATATTCGTTCGGATAGAGATGTTAATTTCATTTTGCATCATTTTTAGTTGTTTCCGATTCGTTTGCTGGATCCTGAGCGCCGAGAGCAAGTTCGGGGAAAATGAGTTCCCAGAATGGCTCACGATAAATTGGTTCAAATGCTCGTATGATTCTAGAGAGCGCATAGAGCAACAATCCTCCCGATATAAGCAGTTTGCCACCTGTGTAACGGTTAATTAAAAAAGCGAGTCCAAAGAAGAACATTGCCAGTCCAATCTGTTGGATCTTCATTCGGATCCTGATAATTGTTGTTTTTTTCATGGTGTTAGATTAAGGAGTTTGTATGCTAAACGAAGATATTACTCGAATGCAACAACAACACAAAATGTTTAAACCATAAATAATACTCTTTTATATGTCAAAATATGATGTGAAAAATGATAAATGATAGTTTATATGATATGAATAGGGTGAAAAAAACATCATTTCTCTCTTTGGAATACTTTTTGTCAAATGGGTAGCGCTATTCCATTTATCATGAATTTATTTTTCGCAATGCAGCAATTTGAAAAAAAATATTGTTTTCTGTGTTACATTTTAATAAGTAAGTCGTTTAAGCTTCGCGATCCGTTTATGATGAATAGTATAATTCCTTTCACCTTCTGATAGAGCGCCCCGGTTAAGAGGGGCCATTTCTTTAATCAATCATTTATTGAAAAACTGATTTATCAGTTAAAGACTTTTATTGTGTAAATTTTTAAATCAATGTATATGAAAGTAGAAAAAGGAGGTGCAGAAAAAATTACGGTTGAAACATTGTTGTCTTACGAAGGTATGATCCGCACTACTGCGGCAAAATACCTCGGGAAGCAATTTGGGGGGTGGGCGGCGGATGTCACACAGGATGTACTTGTGAAGGCATGGACGCGTCAGGATAAGTATGTGTCGTCGAAAGGGGAGCTGGTGAACTGGCTGTATACGATGACGAAAAACGCGTGTCTTGATTTGATGAACAAAAAAGGCAACAATGTGGAGGCATTGGTCTTTGATGTTGATTTTGTGTCGTCGCTTGAAAGTGATGCGGACATGCGTTATGCGTCGATGAAAGGTGCTTTGAGAGAAGCGTTGAACGAACTAGGTCACCGCGATAAAACCTTATTGATAATGCGCTATTATTTTAAGTCTAGCGGTCGCGAAATAGCTGATTTTTTGGGGATGCCAGAGAACCAGGTAGCGTCTTATATGAAACGTGCGAAAGAACGCTTGAGGGATTTACTGGATTACCGTTGGGCGGCTTGAGTATTAAGATTACAGATTACAAATTGCAGATTGAGAATTTGCAAAACCAACAGCCTGATTAAATACCACATTTTTTACTACTCAAAAATCCTTCCGGATTCTGGATCCTGCGGCACAACACGGGCGGTATCTTTTTCAATGACTGCATGCAATCGCTTGATAATTTTCGTTGCATTTACAACCAGTTCATAATGCAGGATTTTTTCATTTCCTTCCGAGGTCATATTTTTGAGTTTCATTTCCATACCTAGATCCGCCTTCCGATAGTATTTTTTCAGGTTTTCGCGACCATATTTTCTTATAGAAGCTGAATCGGTAAAAGAGAGCATCTTATCGAAATCACCAACCTTGTAGTAAGTATTAAACAGTGATCCGATGTTGGTGCCCATCATGAATGCCGGGTTGGACATATCGAAATATTCCTTTTGAATCTCTTTACTTTTAGAAATTGAATCGGGTGTCATGTTTACCGAAACATTTTTTTCAGGATTTGATGAGGTGTCATTTTTGGCACCTGATGAACACGCTGTCGCTATCGTTAAGATCAGAGGAATGAAACTATTTTTCAATCGAATTAGTTTGATATAAAAATAGCTCATTTGTCTAACAATGAAAAGGAAATGTAGCTAAAAATGAGAATAATCCGTAAAGTCCAGTTCGTGACCGTCCATTCGCCTTATGCGCTTGATGATTCCCAATCCCGTGGGGTAAAAAATATACTCATAACAATAATCCTCTCCAAATACATCGGCGATAGGAGTAGGTAAGGACTCTTTCCACTGTCGGATTTTTTCTGATTCCTCTACTGTCAGTTCGAAAATATGATTGTCCATGATTTCAATTCAATGATTGTGATGTATTAAATCCGATCGCTTTTTTAGTTCCCTTCGAAACAACAGACTCTTCGCTGCAATAATTCATAAGTTGATCGAGGTTGGGGACTTCTCCGTTAAGGACAAAATTGATCTCGCATTTGCGGGCAACATTATCTATCTGACCACCCGAGAGTTCAAATGAATCTGCAAGGATCGCTGCGTCAGAACCGGTGATAAAATCAAGTTTACTTTGCCAGATCAAACTCCGTTGTTGTATTCCTGGTTTTGAAAATTCCACTTTGAAGAGAAAACGTCGGTCGAAGGCAGGGTCGAGGTTTTTAACTAGATTAGTGGTTGCAATAAAAATACCTTTGAAATTTTCCAGTTCTTCTAGTAGTATATTCTGAATTGCATTTTCAGTCTGCCTGGTATTGCTGCTGCCAATGTTTCCGCGATTTGAAAGAATGGCATCGGCCTCATTGAAGAGTAGAATAGGAGCCAGGTCCTGAGAAGAGGCGTATTCTTTGTAGTCGGAAAAGATCTTTTTAACGATCTTCTCGCTTTCGCCAAACCACATCGATTTGGTTTTGGAAATATCGATTTTAATAAGTTGTCTTCCTGAAAATCGGGCAAGTTGCAGAGCGGTTTCAGTTTTACCTGTGCCCGGTGCGCCAAAGAGTAATACATTCAAACCTACCGGGAGATTTTTTGATTGCAGTCGTGAAACGAGTTCATGGTATTTCTCTTCTTCAAGCATAGGTTTTAATTTGTCAATTTGTGCTGCTTCGGATGTATTATAGAAAAGCTCTTTGGCTCCTATATCCTTTGGTAGGATCAAATCGTCGCGACGAGCATTCTTCATGGTCATTACAATACCGTCTTCTTCAAGGATAAGTTTCGTTTTATCGGTAATACTGAATTCTGCATCGTTAAGGAAACGTGCCTCTCTCATTTCGAGAAAATTTTCATTGATCAGCCGATTCTGACCATTATAAACTTCTTGCATGTATCTAACTCGTTCAGAACTCCTGCGGACTGCACCACGCAACAAGCGTTCAATATCCACCGATCTGCATCCAGAAATAATTCCCCAGGAAACATAAACAAAAACTGCACGGTCGAGATTAGACAAATTCAATCCTTTGAGCTTTTTGATGAATTTGAATTTTTTATTGGCAGTCATGATCTCATCGAGTTCCTCTTCCAGTTCTGCTGCATTCAATTCGTCATCCATACATTGATTGATCGCATCATTCATGCATTCAAGCACATCTAGCAGTGAGCTTTGGAATTCTTTTTTGAGTGAAGGGCAAACTTGTTCTTTCAGAATGGCTTCGCAAAGATCATAGGCCACGTAGTATGTTTTGTTGATGGATGGTTCTTGCATCCTTCTTCGTCCATTCTTGCGGGTAAGAATACCGCGACTGATCAATTCCTCCACATGCTTCATGTGAGGAAGTACTTCGAAAGGATCGGCATCAAAGTGACGACAGAGATCCGTAAATTCTACTTCGCGACCCATAAAATAAAGTGATACGATGTTCGAGAATAAAAAGGCGGCTCCATTTCCGGTTTCCAGGTATTCTGCCACGATAGTTAATTCCTTTTCGATATCATCAAAAAGATCTGTCTTCATTTTACATCCTCTGGAAGCATTAAATATCGTTCCGATGCTTTGCATTAGTTCCTGATGTTTGTCGTTGGTCATGATAGTGATTTTAATAGGAAACGGGAGTCTCCACTTTTTCTAACAGCCTGTGTGTAATTATTTCGGCAGGTATTTGTTGCATCAGGTTGGTTCATCAGTTAACAGACAAATTAAATTGAATAATTATGGATGAAAGTTTAAAAAGCTACTGGGATGAACTGCGATGGATCAGATTCAGAAAATGTATGGTCATAGCTGCGATTATACCTCCACTTCCCGCGATGTTCATTACCCCATTTCCTTTCAGTATTTTGATGCTTGGACTTTGCACATTAATTTATGTGTTAATCTACCAATATTTGAAGAAGTTGAAACATAAAATTCGCGTTCTTAAAATGGCTATCTATTGGAGACAACTGGAGCTAAAATTGAAGTCGCCTGATTCTAAAGATCAAACGTTTAAAGATATAGTTAAGATTCTTGGGAATAAATCTTCAGGATAATAGTAGGTGTAATATTGTTATAACAATAGAAATTTTTTGTTGAATGTTTTGGAAAATAATATTTGTTTTTGCGCGAGTTTTTTAATAATATATCTTTGAAAAAGAAGAAGGTATTGGTTACGTTTACGAAAGTTAATCTTCCATATGGTTGGTTAGGAAATATGTTTTCCAGTAAGATTAGATTTGAAGGGAAAATTTGGAATACAAGTGAATCTTTATTTCAGGCCTTGAGATTTGAAAATGAAGAGATAAAAGAGATAATCAGGAATGAAAAAAGTCCGATGGGAGCTAAAATGAAAGCAAAAAAGTATAAAAAGGAGATGGTTTTAGAACCAAGAAGTGAAAGGGATGTGCTAAATATGAAATTAGTTGTGAAGCTTAAATTTGATCAGAATCCAAATTTAAAATCTAAATTAAAAAAAATGAAAGACAACATTATTATCGAGGATATTGGAAGCCGAAGGGGAGAACATCATTTGTTTTGGGGCATGAAAAAAGTGAATGGGCAATGGATTGGTGATAATCGGATGGGAATAATTTTGATGAAAATAAGAGACGAATATCTAAAAGAAGAAAAATGAGAAAAGAAGTATTGATTAGATTATTTCCTGTTTTGAGCGAAATTGAAATAGACGCACTACCAAATGAATTAGTCGTTTGTTGGTATCCTTCTTCAGGGGCAAGAAGTGATTTGGAAAGCCATTTTTGTGGCTATATAGCGCTTAAGCACTGGCAAGAACAACCTTCCAAATTAAAGCCGAATTTCTTTATATTTTCCGATGTTGATTATTTTGAAATTCCTGAAGAGGCAGAAATTCTTTTTTCCCAAACTTTTTTCTACGACCCGGTTATAGATTATATACTTAAGCCAATTGACATGGAAAAAATTCCTTTTGATCATGCTGCGAAAAAAAATTTTGAAATTTTCTCGAAGGATATGAAACATCTTTATGAAAAGGGATTCCTTCAAGAAAAAGATTATTTAATAGGAAGGGAGGATGATGGAATCTCCCTTGATTCGGCTATAAAAAAATGCACGCTTGAAGCTTTGATCAAGGAGGGTTGTCTAGAAATTAATTCATTGATTGAAGAACAAAAGGTTCAGGAAAGATGGGATATTATGGATGGATATACCGAACCAATCAAAACTTTAACTCTACATAAATATCGCGACCATTTCTTTTTGTTGATACAAGCCAAGAATGAAAATGTACATGAGAGATTTATTGAGCAAGAGATAACGATACCATTACTCACGATCAATAGGCCTAATGATCAACACGTTGAGTTAGGTTATGTTTCACTGGAAGATCTTGGAGTTAAAGAGTTGATATGTGGTCATACAGGTACTAACAGAGTCAAGATAAGCAGTGAATTCGTAAAATATCCAGATTTTGTATTTCAAAAGTTTACAAATCCTGCTGCAGAGGATATTGCTAATTTATATTCTATTCTGAAATAATCTTTTTTGCGAATACATTGTCGCACGAGCAAATAAAAGAAGATGATTTAGGATGTGATTTGAATACAAAATCCTCTGACCGGAAGTAGTGCGTCAGATTCGTCAATGGGGCTTGGAGAAATTGAGAGACATTCAACCAGAGTGGTTGTATGAAGATGTGCGCTTCGGTTGACATTCTTTATTCGGCACAAGGCAAAAGATGCATCCACTCATACATTTCCCATTGGTTGTATAATTCAAAAAAACTCGAAGCATTCATTAAAGGTTCAATTATCGGGTCAATGTCAAAAAGATAATACGGATCCATGCTTGTTGAAGGGTCGAGAAAACTTCCACGCGGATTTAAAAAACCATTTTTTATACCAAAAGCAACTTGAATCACGGCATTCGTCCAGGCATTGTATTCAAGATTCGAAAAACGGTAATGATCCGTAAATTCAAAAGGTACACGGAGATGTTCTTTGATTGTTTTTAGGATGATTGAATTAAGTTCTTCGGATGGGAGAAACTCGATTTTTTTATACAGATCGTAGTAGATCGTAGAAATTGGATTCCGAGCATACTGAAAAGGTTTTGCGCCTTCAATTTTTTGAATCTTATAGTCATCCAATTGATCTGAAATTACATTCGCAACAATTTCAGCATTGCGAATTTCAGTGTCAGAAATTAGATACGTTTCTTCACGAAGTTTAAGTTTTTTTGGTAAGGTTAACTTCAAAGAATGATGTTTGCGGTCAAACAATCCAAGGTAGTCTTTTGTAGTGCCGGTATAATCAAATGAACCAATGTTTTTTCTTGCGATGCCGATCAATTCATCTATTTGGTTGGAATATAGGGTGAACTGGTGCACGCCAGAATCAATTTTAAAGAGTATTCCATCGTTGAAATGCCTATCAACTTGCGAATTCAAAGGGATATCCTGTATGAGAAATAATCGTTTGAAAAATTCTGAAATTGCCTCTTTGCTGTGGAATTTATGAATGTCTGTAAGTTCCATTAGTACATCAAGTGTGCGTTCCTCAATATAGTCCCAGCTAAATTTGATGCCAATTGATGGATGCAGTTTCAAACCGCAAAATTCTTCTTCGTATTCAGTCATGGGTTTTATTTCTCAGAACGAATGGAAAAACGAATTGTAACAGAATTTAATCACCGAAAGGGTTGAAACAAGTTACATAACGATTATATTGAAGTGGGATAAACAAAAATGATGATTTGTATGAATGTTATTTTGGTTAGTGATAATCGTTAAGCAAACATTCGGAAGAGTATTGCTGCCATTTTCGGTGCGATAGCTTGTTCGATTCAATCAAAATTCAATTAATTTGAGTGTGTCGGTAACAATTAAATGTTTTGGTGAAGGAGTGCGACTTTTGTTTTGTGAAGTGTCAACGGATGTATGGCAGGAATGGTGCGTTGTGAAAGAAACCAATGAAGTGGACTGGGAGCAATTACTTTTTAACCTTAGTTTTCTCGGAAAATATGGTTTCGGACATTGGAGTGAGTTATCACGGAAGGAGGAACAACTGATCTTTTTGTGCAACGCTCAGAATATCATTGAAATAAAAAACGGTAGAAAACTACTCGAGCGATTTCGTTCAATTGAACTTTACGGGACAAATACCTTGTTTCCACTTTATCAGACCAGTAATTTTGACCAGAAAGTAGAGGTGCAAGATGGCAATGTCGCTTTTGCCCTTAGCCAGTTGGAAACAGGGGCATTTGCAAAATATCTGATTCCAGAACATTTTGAGATCGCAAAACTTCAATTTCAATTGACTCAACCAGTAGCTATGCCAGATCAGATGGGCATTAGCGGCCTAACCTACGAATCAAGACAACTCAAGTCGGCAGGGGAAGATACTGTGGTTAGGTCGTCAAGGGTGTTTTTGCTGAATGGAACCCAATGATCTATATTGGGTTCCTCTTATTCTTAAGTAGTTGTGGCACTTTCACTTTTTTCTGTTCTTCTTGGCTAACAATATAACAGTAGAATAGTATTCCTCCAATAACTGCCGCTCCAGTTAAACAGTAAAATATGGTTGCGTTTTCGCTTTTGAGTTTAGCATTCTCAGTCATCAAATGGTTGATCGAAACGCTATTGCCAACTAGTTTGTATTGTCCTATTTCAAGCATGTTATTTTCGTTTTAGAATTAAATAATTTCCGTCGTCTATTAAGGCTATGTCGAAGAGAAATTGAACTTCTTTCCTTTCCAATAATTCAGCATGGGTATATAGTGCCAAATTCGCACCTCTAGCTCGAAGAAACTCTTTTGACTTTCTAAATTCAGACTTATTCTTGAGTAAGTCATTGTAAATTTCATAGGTTTTAATGGAGGCTTTTGTCATATTGTTTCGCCTCTTCCTTTTCTGTTCCTGTCTGCAATTATTGTTTCTTTTTTGATGTTGTGGATTCAGGTAAAATTTGTCGGAACGATTCGTCTCGAAGGGTTCGCTGCAACAAGGGCATTGTCTTCTAAATATTTTTTTCATAGGGTTAAGGTTTATTGGTTCGTAAATAATTCCGGTTGACGCTGCCTTTTTACAAGAAGCTCCAGGATCTGATCTTTCTGAAAGTAGACGCGAGATGCGATTTTTATAATAGGCGGAAGGATCTTGCTCCGTCGCCATTTGTCGATCGTGGTTTTGGATACGCCAAACAGTTTGGCTACTTCTAAGCGGCTGATGAGTGAACGTGAAGGGTCATCTCCCTCATCAAGAGATTTGTAAGTGCTCATCTTTTGATGAATCACATCTGAAATTAGTTCTCGGAATTCATGTCTGGTTAGTGTTACTAATAGTTCTGCTTTCATAAAATTTTATTTTTTATGCAAAACTATAACTTGAATAAAGCATGTAAAAATGCCCCGTATGTACCGTATGATTTTTTTTAAGTAAGACTAAAAGGATATTTTTTCGGTACCTTATTCCTAAAGTTCCCTCTCCAGGTAGCTTCTTTGTGCAGATCTTCAGATTGTTCTATAAAATTCGTAAAGTTTGTTGTTAAAAATTTAGATGTCCTCATTGCGGGATTTTTTAATTCAGGTGTATATCTTTTAAAAAAATGGTGTATGAAATAGATTAAATGTGAATCATCTATTTCAATTGTAAATTTCTTTACATCTATGAACTCGCCGTACTTAAAATTAGCTTGAATCAAATGATCAACTTGGTCTTGATCCATATAGAGATCATCAACCAACTGTTGAAAATAATCCCTTAATCCGATCTCACCTTTATTTGGTGTCAATCTATTATCCCCAGGTTTTAATTCCCAAATCACATTAGAATGTAAATCCTTCTTTTTTTCAGCCCATCGGGTGATTTCACGGATTTTCTCCTCAAGACCAGGGATTTCAATGCCCCCTATGAAGTTCATGGTTTGATCTCCGATTAATTTCATGAACTTATTTTTATCGTCCGCTATAGAATAATGTTTGTCTAAATGAAAAGGAATTTGAGCCTTTGTGAAAGTTAAAATTTTATAGTTAAACCATGTAAACCACCGTTTGTCAGATTGACTAATTATAGAATACCTATTTCGGTTGTAATGGCTGAAATCAGGCTTTATTCCATTTTCTTCACAAAATAATTGATACAATTCTTCAATTTGCCTATTAAAAAGCTTACCATGTTTGTATCGCTGAACTTTCGGCTTAGACAAAATTTGGATAAACTTTTCGTAGACCTCTGTGACATTAATTTGGTCTACATCAATTTCATAATTCTCTTCTACGGGTTCCATCAGAAATAGGATGTTTTTGAGCTTTTAAAATAGTGAAATATTTGATAATAAACAATTTAACATTTTTAAATGCGGTCCTAACAGAACTGCAAAATTCAAAATCCTCAACAAATAAGGGGTTTGCAGAAAATGGGGTGAATTTTCGAAAAACCGTCCACGGTACCGTCCACGGTCAAAAAATACGGCAATAAAAAACCCTGTAAATCAATGACTTACAGGGTGTTGCTTTTAACAGTTGCGGTCTGGACGGGACTAATCACATTTTTGTAATACAATGATAATCAGTCGAGTACAGGCTTAATATTTTGTAGGTATCCGATTAAGACACCTGTCAACCTAAAATTCTTGAGTAATATTGTATAATCCTTTCTTACCCTGTCTCGCAAAGTTACTCAAATATTGGTAAGAACCTAACTGATTACAATAATACTCATTCAATGGCTTTGCATAACCTTCCTTAATCATTTGTTCATTGATACATATTCCATCAGGCAAATATGCATAGGCTAATGTTCTGCCGTACATATCAATTTTGTTTTTTGTTTCTTGATAAATTGAAACTGTGGTATTGATCGGTGCAATTGAGGATAAGTAATTCTTAGATAATAATCCTAATTTGATGAGGAAGGATCCTGGCTTTCTTGTGACTTTTTCGTCTAACAACAATTTTCTGCATTTTTTTACCTCTGGAGCATCAATTCCATACAAACGAATTTCAATCAATTCAGAAGTATTTAAATTGGAAACTACCATACCGTCACCATCAACTATGCTTAAAATCTTGTAAAAACCTTTAAAATGAATCATTTCCTAATGAATTTAATGTATTGAATATCAAGTAATTATAGGCAACTTTTCTGTATTTTTGTACGTTTTATAATTAAATCAATAAATATTAAACAAAATGGCAAAACAAACAGGTGTGTTGAGGTATAGTGGTAATCTTGGAGGGATTAGCCACTATAAGATGAAAGGGGTTTCTGGAGATTTGGCAAAAATTGCGAATGGACCATCGAAAGAGCAGATCATGAAGGATCCTGCTTTTAAAAGAACGAGAGAAAATAACATTGAGTTTGGAGCAAGTGCGAAAACTGCAAAGAACCTTAGAGTTGGTCTGGCTTCGGTGATTAAGAACTTTTCTGATCCACAAGTTGCTGGTAGGATTACAAAAGTATTTAAAGCCATCAATATCGAAGGAGTTGGGGCAAGAGGTAAAAGACGAATTGACTTGTCTTTACATCGTGAAATGTTAGATGGTTTTGAATTTGACAAAACTATTTCTTTTGGAAGTGTATTCAACGCTCAATTTAGTATTACTGAAAATGCTGCAAGAAATGAAAGTACATTAGAAATATTACCTTTCAATCCAATGGATTATGTTAACGCACCTGCTGGAGCGACTCATTTCCGAGTATTAAATGGACTAGCAGTTGTATCTGATGTGCGTTATAATGCAGCACAAAAGGCTTATGCTGTTGTAGTGCCGACGCTTGATGGTTTGAATGATATTACATACTCACCTTATCTATCGTTGGATGCCCCAATAGCCGCAAATACATTAATTACATCAACTTTACCAGGACTACCTACTATGTCAACAGATGTAAGTGTGGTTAATGTAATTGGAATTGAGTTTTATCAGGAAGTTGGTGGTGAATACTACTTGTTTGCTGCAGGAAATGCAATGCAAGTTGGAAAAGTTTTTTAATTCAAATTACAATCCAATGAGTGCAAACAAATATGACTCTACCACAGGAGAAAGAGAGAATACAGTGGGGAATTTAAAACAAAATAAAAATGGAAGAGAAATGGAAAACGTATCAAATCAGTTGCGGGGAGAAAGTACTTTTGATCTTGCAGTTAAGGCTGCCAAGCGGCCAAGATTTAAAGCAGGTGCCGAGTTGTCTGGTAAAGTCAATCTTGCGGATATTGCGATTGAGGAAACAGTAAACGAGGAAAGTCAGAATGTGGAATTGAAAATGGATTTCCATTGTGATGACTTAGATCAAATCCTTATCAATTTGAAAACTAAACGTCCAAAGCAATGTGGATTGGACAGTTTCAATATAGAAATGGATCAGAATTATGATTCAGAAAAGTATGAGGTTGTATTCAAATTAGAAGCAAAAAAGAAATCGGACTGTGGTTGTTAGGTGTTGGTGAGCATCCGATGAAAGAAGGAGGGTTTACATTATTGTAGCCCTCTTTTTTTATGCCATGGCGGCAGCAGAAAATATTTTAAAAGAAAAAGGAAAAAAAGAAAGCACATCCAAATTGTGGACGCTGCTGGATTGCAAGGTTTTTATATAAAAAATACTACCCGATTTGAAAAAAGAAACTAAAAACGGCAATAGAAATTCATAGGAAAGAAAACAACACTATTTAGCGAATAGGAAACAGAGGGTGGAGAATTTTTATATAAAACCCGTAGGGCTTGACCTTGAAAGAAAGCGGTGGGAACAATAATTTGGCTGAGTTTTTTTTATTTAGATTTCATTCGAAAAAAAAATATAGGCAGATAATTGCATTATAAAACCAATTATAACTAATACTAA
>Ga0315902_10000321_pt1 | contig 81876 bp, 70 predicted proteins | sample LakEriMetagenome_9_FD_203523 | JGI IMG/M metagenome (GOLD analysis project Ga0315902, IMG submission 203523) | Freshwater fungal communities from buoy surface, Lake Erie, Ohio, United States - Buoy 12 MA117 | ecosystem: Environmental > Aquatic > Freshwater > Lake > Lake biofilm | place: USA... | reverse complement strand
AAGCTTCAGCCAAAACTGCGGAACATCACGAAATTCATTTGAAACAATACATAGCGATTGAAAAGTTTCCAATCAACATCACCGGTTTTGAAATAAAAAACGAAATGCATGCTATTGCCTTTATGGTTGTAACCGATGACAATATGATTCAAGTTAGAGATGCTTTAAAACCTCATCGTGGTGAGATATATACAGAATAAATAACTTTATCCTTCATTAATTAGCCACTTCACTAATAAATTTAATTCGCATTAATCGCAATTCTTCTATATCGTAATCGCCATCAAACTCTTTCAATGCATCTTCTATTTTATCTGATTCAGAATCCATAAAATAATCGTGTATTTCTTCTTGTTGCTCTTCATCAAGAATTTCATTAATCCAATAGCTGATATTTAATTTAGTACCTGAATAAACGATTTGTTCCATTTCTTTCAACAAATTATCCATCGTAAATCCTTTAGCTTTAGCAATATCTTCTAGTGATAATTTTCGGTCAATATTTTGAATGATATATAATTTATTAGCCGAATTAGCTCCTGTTGACTTTACGACTAAATCGTCAGGGCGAATAATGTCATTATCTTCAACATATCGCTCAATCAAATCAACAAATTCTTTTCCATATTTTTTGGCTTTTCCTTCTCCAACTCCATGCGTATTTGTCAATTCGTCAATGGTGATTGGATATTTTAACGCCATGTCTTCTAAAGATGGATCCTGAAAAACCACAAACGGAGGAACTCCTAATTTCTTTGCTACTTTTTTACGTAATTCGCGTAACATTGCCATCAAAACTTCGTCTGCAGTTCCGCTACTTTTTGAGGCTGTAACTATGGCATCGTCCTCAGCCTCATTATATTCATGGTCTTCAGACATCATAAAGGATGTTGGATTATTTATAAACTCGTGACCTTTATCTGAAACTTTTAAAATCCCATAGGTTTCAATGTCTTTAGTTAAAAGTCCATCTACTAAGACCTGACGAATCAATGCCATCCAATAACGTTCTTCAAAATCTTTTCCGGTTCCGAAAAATGATTGAGAATCTGTTCTATGCGCTTTAATCATCGCATTAACTCTTCCTATAAGTGTAAAACAGATTTCTTTTGATTTGTATAAATGTTTTGTATCTCTAACAATTTCTAGAAGAAGTTTAACTTGATCTTTGGCTTCAACTTTTGTTTTTGGGTTACGTACGTTGTCATCCATATCAGCACCATCACCTGTCTCGCTATCAAATTCTTCTCCAAAATAATGCAATAAGAACTTACGTCGAGACATAGAAGTTTCTGCATAAGCAACAACTTCTTGCAACAAGGCAAATCCAATTTCTTGTTCAGCAACTGGCTTTCCCGACATGAATTTTTCTAATTTTTCAACATCTTTATAGGAATAGTAAGCCAAACAATGTCCTTCTCCTCCATCTCGACCGCCACGGCCCGTTTCCTGATAATAACTTTCGAGTGATTTTGGAATATCATGATGAATTACAAAACGAACATCAGGTTTGTCAATTCCCATTCCAAATGCAATTGTAGCCACAACAACATCAACATCTTCCATTAGGAACATATCTTGATGTTTGGCTCTAGTTTTGGCATCTAAACCTGCATGATATGGAACAGCAGAAATGCCATTAACTTGTAAAACTTCGGCAATTTCTTCAACCTTCTTCCGACTCAAACAATATATAATTCCAGATTTTCCTTTATGTTGTTTTATAAACCTAATAATATCAGATTCTATATTTTTTGTTTTGGTACGTACTTCATAAAATAAATTTGGACGATTAAAAGAAGCTTTAAAAGTTACAGCATCAGACATATCCAAATTCTTAAGAATATCTTCCTGTACTTTTGGTGTTGCCGTTGCAGTTAAACCAATAACAGGAACATCACCAATAAGTTTGATAATAGCTTTTAAATTTCGGTATTCAGGTCTGAAATCATGTCCCCATTCTGAAATACAATGAGCTTCGTCTATGGCGACAAAAGAGATTTTTACATTTTGAAGAAATTCAACATACTCTTCTTTGGTTAAGGATTCTGGTGCTACGTATAATAATTTGGTAATTCCAGATGTAATATCTTTTTTAACCTGATTTATTTCTGTCTTGGTAAGTGACGAATTCAAAACATGTGCAATGCCATTTTCAGAAGACAAACTTCGTATAGCATCCACTTGATTTTTCATTAAAGCGATAAGCGGCGAAACAACAATAGCAGTTCCTTCTTGAATCAATGCAGGTAATTGATAACATAATGATTTTCCGCCACCTGTAGGCATAATAACAAAAGTATTATTTTGAGTAATAATACTTTTTATAACTTGTTCTTGTAATCCCTTAAATTGGTTGAAACCAAAATATTTTTTTAATTCTTTATGAATGTCAATTTCGTTTAAATTCATTCTCTGTTAATGGTATTTTTACATAAATTTGCAAACATAAAGATAAGACTTTCTTTCATACACACAAATTTTATATTGTTACAATTTTGATTAATAAAGAAACCATTCTTGCCTCCGCTAAAAAGACAATTTTGTCTGAAAGCGAATCTATAGCCAAGCTAACTCATTTTTTAGATGACAATTTTGTAAATGCTGTAGAAATCATTTACAATTCAAAAGGTCGTTTAGTCGTAACCGGAATCGGGAAAAGTGCTATCATAGCCCAAAAAATTGTGGCAACGTTAAATTCTACAGGAACTCCTTCGCTTTTCCTTCATGCTTCAGAAGCCATTCACGGCGATTTAGGTATGGTACAACCTGGCGATGTTGTGATTTGTATCTCAAAAAGTGGTAACAGTCCTGAAATTAAAGTTTTAGTTCCGTTATTAAAACGATTCGGAAATAAATTAATTGCCATAACCGGAAACACAACCTCCTTTTTGGGAAAAGAAGCCGATTTTATCTTAAATACTTATGTCGAAAATGAAGCTTGCCCAATTAATTTAGCACCTACCAATAGCACTACAGCCCAATTGGTTATGGGAGATGCTATTGCGGTTTGTTTGATGAAAATGAAAAATTTTACTGCAGAAGATTTTGCTAAATATCATCCTGGCGGCGCTTTGGGTAAAAAACTATTACTGCGTGTTAGCGATATGCTCGATTCTACTCATAAACCAATAGTCAACCCAAACTCAAACATCAAAAATGTCATTATCGAAATATCTGAAAAACGATTAGGAGTAACGGCGGTTATTGAAAACGAAAAAGTTATTGGAATTATTACTGATGGAGACATTAGAAGAATGTTGAATAAAACTGAAAATATTTCTGGATTAACAGCGCAAGACATCATGACCAAAAATCCAAAAACTATAAAATCAAGCGATATGGTTAGTGATGCTTTGAATATCCTCGAAGATTTTTCAATTACACAATTAGTTGTTGTTGATAATGGTGATTATAAAGGTGTAATTCATTTACATGATATTTTAAAAGAAGGCATCATATAATGGCAAAAAAACCACTCAATGAAATGTCATTCTTGGATCATCTCGAAGAATTAAGATGGTTGTTAGTAAGAAGTTCGGCTGCCATTGTCATCATGGCAATTGTTTCCTATTTTTTTGCAGATTATATTTTTAGTGACTTAATTTTTGGTCCAACCGACCCAAGTTTTATTACCTATCGTTTTTTTTGTGAAGCTTCGCATTACCTAGGTTTTGCTGATAGTATTTGTATTACTGAACTAAATTTCATCATTCAGAATACTCAAATGGAAGGTCAGGTAAATATTTTTGTCTGGGTTTGTATTACGGCTGGTTTTATTTTGGCTTTCCCCTATATTCTTTGGGAATTATGGAAATTTATCAGTCCGGCCTTATATGAAAAAGAGAAAAAAAATGCTAAACTTTTCATTTTTGTGGCTTCGATTTTATTTTTCCTAGGTGTCCTTTTTGGTTATTTTGTAATTGTTCCAATGTCGGTAAATTTCCTGGCAACATTCTCTATAAGCAGCGTCGTGAAAAATCAATTTAGTATTGATTCTTATGTTAGTATGGTTAAAACGTCAGTCATTGCCAGTGGCTTATTTTTTGAATTACCAATCATAATCTATTTCTTAACCAAATTAGGGTTAGTAGGACCAAGCTTCCTAAGAAAGTATAGAAAATACGCCGTTGTAATTGTATTGATTGTCGCTGCCATCGTTACACCGCCAGATGTTGTAAGTCAAGTAACCGTTGCAATTCCGATGTTGTTAATTTATGAAGCCAGTATTTGGATTTCCGTTTTTGTAGAAAATAATAAAAAGAAAGATGAGCAAACTAGTTGAAGAATTTAATGACTATCGTTCAAAAATGAACGAAAAATTATTGGCCGACAATAATAAAATTGTAAAGCGAATTTTCAATCTGGATACCAATGCTTATGCAGAAGGTGCGCTTGATGTAAAGACAAAAGAACTACTCGGACTTGTAGCATCTACGGTTTTGCGATGTGATGATTGCATCAAATACCATTTAGAAACAAGTTATAAAGAAGGTATTACCAAAGAAGAAATGATGGAAGCTATGGGAATTGCTACTTTAGTTGGTGGAACCATTGTTATTCCGCATTTGAGAAGAGCCTATGAGTTTTGGGAAGCATTAGAAGATTTGAAAATTTGAAGATGAAACAATTTGAAAATCATCTTCCGAACGATTTGTTAACATCAATTGTCAATCGTCTATTTTTTCTTAATTTTCCAAAATTTAAACCCGTGTATCAACAATCTGATTTGGCATCTACTAATTTCCAAATTATCAAATCTTCAAATTAATGAAACTCAGAGCCGAAAATTTAGTCAAAACCTATAAAGGCAGAAGTGTCGTAAAAGGGATTTCTGTAGAAGTAAATCAAGGTGAAATCGTTGGGCTTTTAGGCCCGAATGGTGCCGGAAAAACAACTTCCTTTTACATGATTGTTGGATTGGTAAAACCAAATTCAGGAAAAATTTTTCTTGATGACACTGATATTACTGAGTTTCCAATGTATAAGCGTGCTCAATATGGCATTGGTTATTTGGCACAAGAAGCTTCTGTATTCAGAAAATTGAGTATTGAAGATAATATCTTGAGTGTTTTACAATTAACCAAACATACCAAAGAAGAGCAAATTGCGAAAATGGAAAGCCTAATAGCCGAGTTTGGATTAGAGCATATCAGAACCAATCGTGGTGATTTACTTTCGGGTGGTGAAAGAAGAAGAACTGAAATCGCGAGAGCTTTGGCAACTGACCCAAAATTTATTCTTCTTGATGAACCATTTGCAGGAGTTGACCCAGTTGCAGTTGAAGATATTCAACGTATCGTAGCGCAATTAAAAAACAAAAACATCGGAATCTTAATTACCGATCACAACGTTCAGGAAACTTTAGCCATTACAGATAAAACATATTTAATGTTTGAAGGAGGAATACTAAAAGCCGGAATTCCGGAAGAATTAGCTGCCGACGAAATGGTTAGAAAAGTATATCTGGGACAAAACTTTGAGTTGCGTAAAAAGAAATTAGATTTTAATCAGCCTCATTAAAACAAAAAAGCTTCCTAATTGGAAGCTTTTTTTATTACTATATTATTGATTATCGATAGCAATACATAAATTATAATTATTAGCGGAACCGCCAATATCTGAAGGAAAATCAACAACAAAACGGATAATGCTAAAAAGAAAATCTGCAGTTTGTATTTAGAAAAACTGAAATCTTTAATCTTTAATGAAAATAATGGAATTTCGGCGTTCATAATAAAAGCGCTTAAAAGTGTTAATCCTATTAAAATCCATTTGTTATAAATTACCTCCGAAAAATTGTAATCATAAAATGCCAAGTTAATCAATGGTAAACTCATAAAAAACAAAGCGTTAGCTGGTGTTGGTAATCCTATAAAAGAATCAGATTGTCTTTCATCAATGTTAAATTTAGCCAAACGATAACAAGCGCCAAGCGTAATAATAAATCCAATAAATGGAATATATAAAATTACATTCGAATTAAATTTATGATATTCGCTAATAACCCCCAGAAATTCAATTTCATATAACATTTTATACATCACATAACCTGGTACAACACCACTGGTAATCATATCCGCTAAGGAATCCAATTGTACTCCCAATGGTCCGGCAACATTGAATTTACGAGCAAAGAAACCATCGAAAAAGTCGAAGAAAATACCTAGACAAACAAAGTAAAAAGCTAAATCAAATTTATTATCTGAAACCATTACTAATGCTACACAGCCACAAAACAAATTTAGCATCGTAAATAAATTGGGAATCTGCGCTTTGATATTCATCTTAAACTATTTAGTATTTGCAAAGAAAAACAAATTTTATACAATAAGTTAAGCCTTTTTACGTTTTGTAATAGAGTTTTTTATTTGATATTTGTAAAAAGAAAAATTGCCTTGAAAAAAACAATTGCTATTCTACTGCTTTTTGCCAGCGTAATTACTCATGCTCAGTCGGTTAGGAAATATTCGAATGAGTTCATGAATATTGGAGTTGATGCTGCAGCATTGGGAATGTCAAATGCAGTAACAGCTTTTACAGGCGATGTAAATTCGGGCTACTGGAATCCGGCTGGGCTTTTAAAAATAGAAGATAGCCAAGCTTCTTTAATGCACGCGAGTTATTTTGCTAATATTGCCCAATATGATTATGCAGCTTACGCAAAAAAAATAGATGATCGAAGTGCTTGGGGAATTTCTCTTATCCGATTTGGAGTAGATGACATTTTAAATACCACACAGCTTATTGATAGTGAAGGTAACATCGACTACAACCGAATCAGTCTTTTCTCAACCGCCGATTACGGCTTTACGTTTTCTTATGCTCGACGTCCAACATTAATTGAAGGCTTACAATATGGTTTTAATGCCAAAGTTATCCGAAGAATTATAGGCGAGTTTGCAAATTCTTGGGGATTTGGCTTTGATTTCGGATTGCAATATGAAAGTAATAATTGGCATTATGGAATTATGCTTCGAGATATTACAACAACATACAATATTTGGGCTATCGATGAAGATAAATACAATGAAATAAAAGATGCAGTAGCAGGGCAAAATCAAGAGCCACCTGAAAGTACTGAGATAACACTTCCAAAAGCTCAATTGGGGATTTCTAAAAAATTCGATTTTCACTCTGATTATACCTTACTTACGGCAGTTAATTTGAACATGCAATTTGCCCAAACAAATGATATAATTTCCAATAATGCCTTTAGCATTGATCCAGCATTAGGTTTTGAATTTGGTTATACCGATTTGGTTTTTCTTCGAGCTGGTGTTGGAAATTTTCAAAATGTAGAGCAAATTGATGGAAGTAAAAAAGTTAACTTTCAACCAAATATTGGTTTGGGTTTTAAATACAAAGGAATTCAAGTAGATTATGCATTGACTGATTTGGGAGACCAAAGTGCTGCTTTATATTCTAATATTTTTTCGGTTAAAGTTGACTTAAGTATTTTTAGATAAAAATTATGTTCAAAAAAATTCTTTCTTTTTCTATACTGTTATATAGTTGCATTGCGTTTTCTCAAAGTCCACCACTTTCACCCGAAGCTCAAGTTAGCATTTTTACTTGTGACAGAGGTGAAGAATTGTATTCAACTTTCGGACACACTGCACTTCGAATTCAAGATCCAAACAATGCGCTTGATGTAGTCTATAATTATGGTTACTTTGATTTCAGAACTGAAAATTTCTACTTTAAATTTGTAAAAGGTGATTTACAATATTTCATGAACGTAACTTCGTATGATGATTTTGTTTTTGAATACAAATTAGACAGAAGACAAGTTATTGAGCAAACACTAAATTTACCGTTGGCAAAAAAACAAGAACTTTTTGACGCGCTAAACAAATCGTTACTCTCTGACGAAAAAAGTTACACCTATAAATTTATCGACAGAAACTGTACATCAATGGTTGTCAATAAAATAAATGGTTTGTTTGGTACTGAAAAGATTCAAAAAGTTGACGATAAATCGATTAGTTACCGAACGCTTTTATATCCTTATTTCGAGAATTATTTTTGGTATAAATTGGGAATTAATATTGTTTTTGGAGCCAAAACCGACGGAAATGCTGAGAAATTATTTCTTCCAATAGAATTATTACACAGTTTAGATAAAGCAACTATTGACGGTAAACCATTAGTTTCAAAAAAAGAAACTGTTGTTAATGGAGTTAGTGTTCAACCTGAATTTTCATTTTTCAACAGCATTTACTTAGTCTGTTTGGTATTGCTGATATTGGTAATCATCAATAAACAATTTTTATTTAAAGGCTATCTTTTTGTTTGTGGCATTTTGGGGCTTTTCTTATGCCTGGTTGGCTTATACTCTGAACATCAGGAATTGCTTTGGAATTATAATGCGTTGCTCTTTAATCCGTTATTTCTTTTGATTCCGTTTGTAAAGAATAACTTTTCGAGAAAACTCAACATCACATTATTGATGCTGCTACTGATTTATTGTATCGTGATGATAACTAAACCTCATCTGATAATTATGATACCATTTATTGTAACCAATCTTTATATCTTGTTGAAATTAAACGGTAAGAATCCTTTGAAATTATTGACCTCTATAAAGTAAAACAGTACTTAACGTTTTAAATATGATATTAACATCCAGGAAAATGCTTCGGTGTTTAATATAATATAAATCGTATTGAAGTTTAATCAAACTATCGTCAATAGTTTCGCCATAGGAATAATTTACTTGTGCCCAGCCCGTTAGTCCTGGTTTTATTACGTGACGTGTTTCATAAAAAGGCATAACTTCAGCTATTTCATTTACAAAAATTGGACGCTCAGGTCTTGGTCCAATTACAGCCATTTCCCCTTTTAGAATATTAATAAATTGTGGAATTTCGTCCATTCGAGATTTACGCATTATTTTTCCAAATGGTGTTACTCTACTGTCATTTGTTGTGGCAAAAACAGCACCTTCTTCTTCAGCATTTTTTACCATTGTCCTATATTTCACTATTTTGAAAATTTTTCCGTTTTTACCTACTCTTTCCTGGGTGTAAAATAGTTTTCCTCTATTTCCCAAAAGATTTCCAATTAAAATTATAGGCAAAATAAATATCCCTATTAATAGTCCTTTTAGTGAAAATACAATCTCAAAAAAACGTACTATAATTAGATAAAAATGATTTTGATTACTTCTGCTAAACGGAAAATAACGATAGAAATCTCTTGAAACATACTGCACTGGAATTCGTTGGGTAATATTTTCATAAACCTGTGTGTATTCCCTAATTATATAACCGTTTTCTAGTAAATGTATTAATTGGTTGTAAAGATTAACTGTAATTCCATCCGTCTTTTGGGATGCAATTACAACTTCTGAAATAGAATTCTTTTTTACAAACTCTTCAAGATTATTTATGTCAATGCTAATTATTTTATCATTCAATTTGGTATTGGCACTATCAGAGTTAACAAACCCTAAAACACGATAATGAGGATCAGCACTTTCAAGTGCATAAACCAGTTCTTTAAGTTGCTCTTTATCGCAAATAAGAATAACTTTTTTTGAAAATCTATTGGAGGCAAAAAACCGAACATATAGCATTCTCCATATGAATAAAGCCACGAAAATAGCAATATAAAAAATAAGTATTTGAAGACGGTTAGAAGGAAGAGCTGGAGTATAAATTGGCGTCAATAAATATAACAAAACTGTTATAGATGAAGTAAGAATAATACTTTTTATGACTTGAGATTGATTACTGGAAACTTGCAGATTATACATTTCAAAGACTGAACCAATAAAATTCAGGTAAATTCCTAAAACAATCGTCCAATAAAAATTGGTTGTTGAGATATTGAAATAATTGAATTTGAATACTATACCAACTAAGTACAATGAGAGTAGCACAGAAATAACATCAAAAATTCGTAAAAGAATTTTTCTTTCAGAAACTTCAAAGTGTATTCCCTTATGTTTATTCATTTCTTAGGCAAAAGATTTTGAAGGCGCAAGTTAGTAAAATTACCATTTAAACAAGTAATTCTATCCATTGGTTTTTTACCATCTCCCAATCAAAGCTTTTTACTGATTCTTTCGCGTTAACAGACAAATCGCGCGCTAGATTTGGCTCAGCGAAAAGGCGATTAATTTGATTTATCATTTCATCTATATCATCGTCGTCTACTAAAAGTGCGTTTGTATTGTGTTCTAATAAATAAGGAATTCCTCCAACATTTGTTGATACAACAGGTAATCCCAATGCCATAGCTTCAATAACACTGATTGGTGTATTATCAAAATGTGTCGTGTTTATAAAAACATTGTATTCTTTGGACAATGCGATCCATTCTTTTTTTGTTAATTTACCTGTAAAATCAACTTCTACTTTATTTTTTTTGACAAATTTTAAAATCTTAGTATGACTTTCATCCTTTTTGGGTCCTACCATACAAATTTTAGCGTCAGGAAAAATTTCCTTTATTTTCATGAATACTTTGATTGCCATAAATGGGTTATAGATTTTGGCAAAAGATCTTACCCATAGTATTTTAGGAGTTTTGAATTCTTTTGAAGATGAAGTGTACATTTTAAAATCAATAGTGTTGGGAATGTAACTTAGATTGGTGTATCCGACTTTTTTAAAAGCTTCAAATAAATAATAAGATGGTGCAATATTTACATAAGCATTTTTAAAAATTAAATTTGAAAAATACTTACTTCTTATAATCCTATTTGGCAAATTTCCACCGTGAAGTTTGGGAATATATTTTAAATTTAGGATTCGACATAATTGGGAAATAATAAATGCATACCAAAAATTCTTAGTGCTATAGGTATCAATTAAAACATAGTCAACTTTTTTAGCATATCTAATTGTTTTAATTATCATCTCAAGCATTCGCCAAATCTTATTTTTTTTTGACGATGCATAATATACATTAAAACCTTCCCCTTCCAGAAACGTCCCTAAAGTTTCAATAGAAGTCAAAGTATATCCATGATCGGATAATTTATTACCTATGTAAAGAAGGCTCTTCATCCATATATACTTTTAATAATGAAAGCGAATATACAAAAGCTGGTGCAGCTATTCGCATTGCAGCATGATTAATTGTTAGCAACCAAAATAGCAATAAAGAAAACATATAAATATTTTGTTTATTATCTAAATATAAAAAAATTGGAGTAAAAAGCACTATTAATAAAGCAATTATACCCATCATACCATGTTCTGCAATTGTTCTTGAAATTTCACTATGAGATGCTATAATTAATCCGTTTGATTTTAACTGCCTGATTTCTAATGCCTTTGCGACGCCAACGCCAAAAACTGGATGATCAAGAAAATCCGCTATTTCACTATCCCATATTTCTTCTCTTCCCGATAAATTGCTTTCCTTCACCCTACCCGCTGCATCTTGATTTGCATATCTTTTATCTATTAATCCGCCTGTTTGATTAGAAGTATAAATCCATGTAAATAATAATGCTACGGTCATGAAACCAAAAAAACCAAGTAACTTATACTTTTTGTATGTTTCTACATTTAGATATACATATGTTAGTAATAAAATTATCATTATAAAACCAGTCATCATTCCTCCTCTAGAAAATGTTACAAACCCTCTGTATGTAATATTAAAAAGAACTATTAAATTTACAATAAACAATAGCTTTGTTTTTGATTCTAAAAGTAACCTTGAAAAAAAAACAAACATTCCAACACCTAATACCGTAGATACCTGGTTCGGACCAAATCCTCCTGATGTTGCCGCATTCGAATCGGTTCCTGTCAATATCTCTTTTAAATCCGGAGTATATAAAATTAAATAAATCGTAGTTGCTAAAATTGGTAATCCTAATGTTAATAAAATATTGCTAAGTTGGGTCAATGATATTTTACGATTATAACAATAGAGTGATGCAATACCAAGACACACCGGTCCAGAAATGTTAAAGGCAATAGCTTTTCGTAAATTAGTTTCCAAATTCAATGTTTCTGTAGCTATAAATATTCCTGGTAAGAGCAATAATATATAAATCCAATAAGGTATAGCATTTTTTGAAAACCCACTGTAATACATTCCCAATGCTAAAAAAAGCATTACACCATATTTTGCGGATTCATAAAGTATATTTCCGCCTGTCATCCTCAAAAAAACTTCACTTCCAACTATATAGGCAGAAACAAATAAAACTTCATTGTTCTTATTTTGATTTTTTACTATATAATAAAATCCAATTACCGGAATGCTAATAGCATATACAATTGATAGAGGTCTAAATAAGTATACGAGAACACCAATCAATACATGCAAAAGAATCAATATAATATATTTTCTTTCTTTCATATTTATAGGCTTATAACCCAATTTAAATAGTTAGCAATAATACCCTTTTCTGAATGGTTATCAATAATAGTTTGATAGAGAGAATTCCCCATTTGAATTCTTAAATTTTCTTCTTTTATATACTTCATTACCTTCTCACAAAACAAATCAACATCATCCACATCTACAATAAATCCGTTGACATTATTTTTAATAATTAAAGAAATTTCGCCAACTTTTGTAGATACAACAGGTTTTTTGAATAATCCATATTCTATCAAAGCAACTGGTAAACCTTCAGATTTGGATGTTAATATTGCAATGTCAGATTGATCAATAATGTTTTTTATATCACTTTTAGAACCATAAATAAAAACATTATTTTCTAATTTTTTATTTTTAATTGACTCTTTTATTTGTTTTGAGTAGTCATCTTCAAAATCTTTACCTACCAAATGAAATGTCCAATCAGGATATGTATGCTCCATTTTTTTAGCAACTTCTAATAAAAAAAAATGATTTTTTTGATCTCTTAGATTAGCCAAACACAGAATTCGTTTTCCAGATTCTCCTTTCAAAATAGTTTCAGCTTTTGCTGAATTATCAATAGTTGTAAAATTAGGCAAATAAATTACCTTTTTGCAATTCAGCTCTTTTTCAGCCCAATCTTTAAGTTTGTAATTTACCACTATGATTCCTTTGAAAAAAAAGGAAGCAATCTTCAAAGCAAAGGATTTTTCTGAACTAATAAACTCACTCAAACCATTGTGGTCATGCCAAAGTATTTTAATTTTTGGGTAAAAAAACTTAACTAATAATGCTGTAAAATAAGAACTACTATGTGGTTGCAGATATTCGACATTGTTTTCCTTACAATATTTTTTTAATCTAAATACAGAGCCAAAATCTAATGTAGATTTTTTCTTTAGAAAAAGATAAGAAACGGAATTGTTCAATTGATTTTTTAGATTTCCTTCAGCTCTAGTAGCAACCAAACCTGAAAAATCAATAGTTGCAGAAAGTGCATTGGCATAATTCACTGCCATTTTTTCGGCACCACCAATTTCTAATGAATCTATAATCTGAACTATTCTCATGACTTTATAAGCAATTTAATTTCATCATCAAAAACATCCATAGTAAATTGTCTTGACCATTGAATTGCTTCATTTACTTTATCTTGATACAAACGATTATCTTGAAGAATATGTTCAATATTGTGAACATCTTGGTTTAATTTTAAATCGAGCAACAGACCTCTTTTACCATTTTCAAGCATATTTGGAACGCATGAAACTTTCGTAGCTATGGGTAAACAACCCCAAAACATTCCCTCGGCTACAACTTTTGGCCAACCTTCACTCAACGATGGTAAAATTACAAAATGATTTTCAATGTAAGCTTTTTTAATCGTTTCTTGGTTTTGATTTCCTTTAAGAAATATAATATTTTCCAGTTTGTTTTCCGAAATGTAATTCTCGAGCATGGTTCTTTCCTTTCCTTCACCAAATAACATTAATTGGACATAATTTCCATTCTTGTATAATTTTTCAATTAATTGAATTGCGTACAAAGGTTGTTTACCATTTGAAAGAGTTCCGACAAAAACGAATGAAATTTTACCTTCTAATTTTTTGGGGGTTACATCAATCTTGTCTTTTTCAAAATAACTTGCTGTAAAAAATGGTTTGATGTTTTTGCTGCTATTTTCCCATTCACCATATACCAAAACCTGCATATTTTTGGTTAAAAAAGTATTACTCAAAATAAATTTTTGCAAACGATAACTCAATGGTTGTTTGGTGTTTAAATCCCAGTTTCCTGCATACTTAGCTGTTTTAGATTTAGAAGGGAAAAGAATTTGAACAAAGCAGCCTAATAATCCAATATTTCCGGGACAACGCAAATGAATATGGTCAGCTTTCTTCATGGTTTGATAAATTTTCCATACGACACTTGGTAAAACCATCAAAAAATGTAAAGTGTTTTTTAAATTGGAAATATCAAAATTAGCAACGGGAATAAATGCAATTTTATCGTGCTTATAGAACTCTTGAATCGGATTTTTTGGAGAAGTATCTAAAGGCGCAACAATTAAAACTTCGGATACATTCTTTATCCATAAGTTCATTTCACGAACATAAGGTTCATAACCAAAATAGTTACCTAACTCTTTACCATGAATCACATGAGTTATTATGGCAAATTTCATCCCGATCTTATTTTTTTTGCATTAACATGGTTAAATGCATACATTTAAACATTTGGTTGTCTGATGTAGCCGATAAATCCCAATCTTTTTTATGCCAATTTTTTCCGATATTTTGTCTTTTTTTATCCGATATAAATGGCACGAAATTCATGATAAAATACCATTTTGCCTGACCTAAAAGTCCATGACGCTCAACGATATTAAATGCTTTTGCAAATTTAAAATAGGTTTTTTTCGTAAATGGCCATTCCCAATCTTTATCGGATTGAAACGGGCGATATAGCACTCGCATAATTTTTATTGGCAAGCTAGTTTCTAAAGGATCATAACTTATAATTACGCCACCTGAAGCCAATTTTTCATTGAGTTTGTCAATCAAAACATCCGTATTTTGAAAATGATGTAAAACGCCATAAGCATAAATCATATCAAAATCTTTTTCGGCAAATTCTTCTGAAAGAAAATCAGCTGCTATTGCTTCTGCATTAGTAAATGGTTTAATTCTAAGAGCTAACTTTTCGATAGCAACATCACTTAAATCTAAGGCAATATATTTTTTGCTGTGTTCCGCTAAATACATACTCCAATAGTTACCTGCGTAGCATCCTAAATCCAATACTTTCTTGTCAGATAAATCACCAAACCAAGTTTTATGTATCTCGTATGATTCATTTAAAACACCAATGTCTTTTCGTATTTTTTTTAATGTTTTTTCTCTGAAATAGTACCAAATTTTGGTTGGCAAATTCTTTTTATCGCTTTTATAATTGTAAAATTCAACTTGCTTTTTATTGATTTCTATAATCTCTTCTTGTGTATTCATCTTTATCTAAAGCGGTTTATTAATGAGAAATGAAAATAACCTATTATTTTTCCAGTAAATTTGGCAAATGATTCCATTCTTTTGTTTGTTGTAAAGATATTGCTAAAACTTATAAATGCCAACATTAATAAAAAGCCTATTTTATAATAATGTAGCTGTAAAATTATCACAATAACTTTTTATGCTAAACTTGTCAAGATAGGTGATTCTGGCTTCTTTTCTCATTTGTTCAAAAGAATATGATTTAGTTTCAATTTTCTCAAATAAAGAAAGAATAGAATCTACAGTTGGGTCAAATTTAAAACAATCTTTTCCATCAACTAGATAGTTTGTTAAACCAGTATTATTTGAGATTAACAAAGGTGTTTGATTCATTAATGATTCTAGGCCAACCGTTGGCAAATTGTCAAATTTAGAAGGAATAATTGTAAAGTCACTTTTGTTTAAATAATCATCAACTTTATCATATGAAATAGCTCCTAAATAATTTATGCCATCAACATTCTGAATCAATTTTATTATTTCTAATGCTTGTGTTCCTGTTCCTGCAATGTTTAAAATTATTTTTGAGTTTTGATTCTCATTTTTGTATTTTATGTAAGCTGTCACTAATTCTACAATGCCTTTTGTTGGATTCAACCCTCCTAAAAATGAAACTATAATTGAGTCTGATGAAATGTGCTTTTTAAGTTTAAATCTATCTGTTATAGAATTTAATAAAACGATTCCATTTTTAGCACCAAAAAATGATTCTAAAGCTTCTTTTCCTAATTTTGATGGACATACAATTACATCGCAAAAAATCCTATAAAATATCTTTTTTCTAAACAACAATAAGTTTATTTTCAATGGTATTTTTCCAATATCAGTTAGGGTTGCCTGAGTTAAAGTATGATAATATTCGATAGTTTTTACTTTCCCAAAGGACATCAATTTGGAAACGAGAATACATATATTGCTTCCAACAAAATGTCCAACTATTACATCCGGTGTATACTGCCGATATATTTTAGCAAACCAAATATAATCTGTAATAGAAGTTGGTCTTTTTTCTGATGGCCAGGAATACAAAAAAATTTCTCCTTTTTCTGTTTTTACTGTTTTTTTTTCGGGGAAATATGGCTTATGAGATATGAATACAACTTTATGCCCTAAATCTGCTAAATGATGAGCTAAATGATAACTCATAGCCGAATATGAGGTTTCATTATAGTTATGAGCAATCAGTATTGTTTTCATAAATCTATTAATTAATTATCTTGTTTTTTACCAACAAAATAAACTGTAGATCCGTTATATTTATTCAAAAAAGACTTTATAAAATCTTGATAAAAACCTATCTTTTTTAAGTTGATATAGGGGAATTTCTTGATTGTTGCCTTGCAATCTTTAAACTGATTAAACTTGAAGACATTAATAATATTTTCTTTTGTAAAGAAGTTTAAGTGAATTGGCGGCAAATCTTGAAAAATTGCATCTTTTTCTCTATTAGGGTAATTATAAATTTTATCATAATTGGGTACAGAAAGTATTATTTTTCCACCACTATTTAGTTTTTTATGTGCCAATTTAATAAATAAATCCAAGTCTTGAAGATGTTCTAAAACTTCCCAAAGCATAATTACATCAAAAGTTTCTTCAATATTATCCATCACAGTAAAATCTCCATTGATGGTATTTAGTTTTAACGATTGTGATTTATCAAATGCCTCTTTGTCAATTTCTATTCCCAAATAGTTGATTTTATCATTGTGTTTACGGATGTAGGAGCCAATAAGTCCAACACCACTTCCTACTTCAAGAACTGAATTGCATTTTTTATTTAAAACATGCTTTTTTAAAAGCTTTGCACGATGAAAACCAATTTTAATTTTTCTGTTTTCCAAAAGCATATTATACTGTACAACTGAATGCAGCTTGTAATGTGTATTGTTCTTGTTGTATAGATCATCATAAACTTTTATGAATTCATCTTGTGAAAAAATTGTTAGACAAAAAATCAATTTACAATTATCACATTGTCCTAAATTGTATTTTTCGTTTATCAATTTAATACTACTATTGCAAACTTTACAGGTTTTATATACTGACATAAATCGAATATTATTTTTATTTTTAACTATTTGGGTTTGCTAAACAACAAGCCAAACCAGCCACTTGTCCTTCCTAAAGCTTCCGTAAATGCCTGCCTCTTTTTATTAGTTGTCAATGCATTACTATATCTAATAATCGTTAAAAGTAGTGTAATAGCATGCCATTTTATTTTGTCATCTAACAATGGTTTTGGGTTTTTTGTTCTCCACACATACCAACCATTTCTAACAACCATTTTACCATATAGATATTGATTTGGCCTTCCTGATTCGGCATGATAATGATATAATTTTGCTGTTGTGTTTAAATACAGTTTCCCAATTTTTGCTACCCTAATAGAAAAATCGGCATCTTCATACAAACCATAACCTTGAAAATAGGTAGAAAATTGCAGCTCATCAAAAACTGTTTTTCTAAAAGAAGAAACGCCACCCATTAATTGCTCAACTTCATATATTTTACCGTTTGGAGGCAAAAAGCCCACACTTCTACCGTGTGAATATAAGCTCGAAAATCCTGGTGGGCAATTACTGTCAAGGCCAAATCGTTTTCGCATAATAAAACGACTTCCTTCTTTTCGTTTCCAGCCATCAAAATAAAATTCATTTATACTTGGCTTGTAATTTTCTCCAACATATTCACACGCTGTTTCTTCATCTATAATATAACCTCCTACACCCAAAGCATCGGGATGTGTTTGATATGTATTCAACAAATTTTGGAAATAATCTTTTGTTAGGACAATATCATCATCAAGAAAACAAATTACATCAGTAGATTCCTGAACTCTTGCAATTCCGTAATTTCTTTGTTTTGTAAGTCCACGATGCTCGTCTGGAACCTTAAAATATTGCAAGTTTTGGAATTTATTCTTTTCTAAAATTGCTTCAGTTTCAGTATTTGTAGAACCGTCAATTATCAAAATTTCATTCGGATAAAGTAATTGTTCCCTTACTGAATTCAATAATATCAGTAAAGGGTTTGGGCGCATATATGTACAAACTATAAGCGTAAAGTTCATAACTGTTGTTTGTTTAATTGATTAGCCCAATACACACTTCTATTCCATTTTTGCCTGAATGTTTTTATGTATTTAAAAGGATTTAATAAAAAATCACTACTCAGGTTTTTAATTAAAAGCGTCGTTTTATAGTTTCTGATTTGTTCTTTTGTATCATGCAGCATTCGAAACAACATTACTGTTGGCGAAGGTTTTGGTTGAATTTTATCATTTTGCCATCTTAAAACTGGCTTGGTTCTAAAACCTCCCATTGGTGCCTTTAAATGCAAAATAGATTTGGTTGAAATATATAAAACATCAAATCCATTGTTCCGCAATTGCATACCAAAATCGGCATCTTCACCAAAACCAAATTCAAATCCCATATTAAATTTCAAATTTGTTAGACAAGAGGATTTTACAAAAGCATGTCCGGCACCAAAAATAGGGAATTGCATCGGCAATTGAGCTTTAATAGTTTGTGATTTTAAATGACAGGCTACTAAAAACACTTCATTGCCTGTTGACTGAAAAGTTTGAATCGCAGTTTCGAGTAAATCGTTTTCAAAAACAATATCATCGTCAGCCATAAAAACAAATTCACTTTCAATCAATGATAATCCAATATTTCTGGCATTGCAAGCTCCGGTTTGATGAGTAAAATGATGTTTTATGGTAAAAGGCCATTCTTTGCTTTTGATAAAATCCAAATCAGACTGACTGTTTTCTAGCGGATTTTGTTCGATTATAATAACATTTTTTGGAAGATGCGTCTGTGATTCCAGATTATTCAGAACGTCCAACAAATAATCTCTTCTCCCGATGGTGGGAATCAAAATATCGAAAGATGCTTGGTCAACTATATTTTTGTTTGATTGTAATGGAATTTGATTTAATAATTCTGGGTTAAACTTTCTTCTTTTATAAAATAATGATAGTAGAAACGGCAGCACCGGAAACTTATGCTCATAAATTGATAAATTGAAAAATAAAAGAAAAATCCATCTCGTTTTATAATGCTGCTTGGTGAATTTAAAGAGTTCCCAAAGATTTGATTTAGCACTTAAACCGGAAAACTCCTTTTGCAAAAGTAATTTTGGTTCAGAATAGCAGAACAAACCTGACATCATTGCTCTTCTTGCAAATGAATTGAGGAAATAATCAAAATTATCTTTTGGGTTTAATTCGTTCTTGCAGGCATTTATAACCGAAGCGTGAACAGCTCCAACTATACTGCTCATCTGCCAGGTTGGATACTTGACTTTTTTGTTAATCTTTATGTAAAGTGAATCTTCTACATAACCTAATCGTCTGTCAAAATAATTATCGGAAGTAGGATTATAAGAAAAGAGTAGTTTTTTATGATGGAACAAATTTTCAATTTCAGTGATATTCAAATTATCTCTTTCGCTTTCATGACACCAAACAAGGATTTCATCTCTAAATTTATCCGAAAAATCAAATAAAACCTGAATAACATTCCGATTTATTTCATCAGGAAAAATGCCAGTTTCTGTCGAAACTATTTCAGTGACTTTTGATTTATTGTGAAAAAAAACAATCATAAAATCTTTTCCTTAAATTAATTTTTGATAAAAATCGGCACTTTGTTTGGCAACAACTTCTGTACTGAATTTTTGTTGCACTTTTTTTCTGGCTTCTACACCAAATTTACTTCTTAAAGCTGCATTTTCAAGTAATGTGTTAATCTTTTCAGCATACAATTTATGATCCTTTGGATGTGCTAATAATCCATTAATACCATCGTCAATAACTTCGGTTGCCCAACCAATATTAGAAGCCACAATTGCTTTTTGCATTGCCATAGCTTCAATCCATGAAACTGGTAATGCCTCTGCAAAAGTTGGAAACACACAAACTGCTGCTGAACTAATATGATCTTTAATTTTATCATAAGAAACGCTACCTAAATAATTCACGTTTTGAAATGCATCTTTATCAAATAATGATTGCATCATTGACCAAGTTGACTCATTTCCTGAAATAATATCTGATGCATCACGACCTATTAAAATCAATTTTGCTTGATTATTTATCTTAAAAACTTCATTAAATATCAACGGCAATTCTAAAAGTCCTTTTTTTCTAATCAAGGTTCCGAAATAAAGAACAGTATTCTCCTGAATCTCGATTTCATCATTAAAAGAAAATTTATCGATGTCAATACTATTTGGAATGACAGTAAAATCATTTTGTAATACAAATAATTCTTTGGTCAAATCTGCTGTATATTGACTTACAGAAAGTAGTGCATTTGCATTTTGTAAAGCGCGCTTTTCGTAAAACTTGTTCAAAAACTTAACCCGACGATTATCTAAATGACAAAAATAAGTATCGGAACCATTTAATCTGATAACAACAGGACATTTAGGTTTTATATTTGACGTTATTCCTGTCCAATCGGGAGCTTCAAGGATATCTAATTTGTTTTCTTTTACTAACTTATTAATTAGTTTTTGAATTTTATTTTGAGTTAAAATCCTGGAAAATCCTTTTATTTTTATGTTTTTAATACAGTAAAAAGAAATATTATTTTCTACAAAAAAAACATCTTCCTTTTGACCATAAATTAAAATACTTACTTCGTGTCCTAAACTGACCAATCCTCTAGAAAGATTCATAATACTAGTTCCAAGTCCGCCCGACGAACCCATTTTTGGGTGTGGAAATTCTGGTGTTAGAAAAGCAATTTTCATATTAGTTCGTGCTATTATGAATATAAAAATAGGCTAACAGTAAGCTTTTTGTCATTTTATTTTTCAATTATTTCTTCAATTTTATTCCAAATTCTCTCTGTTGCTTTTTCAGCTGGATGCTTGTTTATTTCCTGAAACCATTTTTTGGAATTCACTATAATTTCATGACTTTTATCACTTAGCATCATCTCTATTTTTTCTGCAATTTCGTTCGGATTATTAAGCCAAAATACCGAATCTTTGCTTGGCATAGATCTAAAATGAATAAAGTTATATATTTTTTTCACAGACCAATCAGGATATTCTGCATTAGGCACGTCATAATTAATAAATCCACAAGGTTTATCAAATGTGGCAAAATCAAAAACCATGGACGAACCTAAATTAATAACCAGTTCTGAATAAAAAATCGTATTCATTTGCAATTCTAAATCTTCTCTGGTTGGCAAAATCGTATTCCAACTTTCACCAAATTTTTTCCATAAAGGAGTAACTTGAACAATAATATCTTTATGAATTTCTAAAACTGCATCATACCTGTTTGAAAAATCAACTGGACAGCGACGGAAGATAATTCCAATATTATTTCCTTTTGCATTTAATCCTTTTACAGCATTTGCAACATCAAGCAAATATTGAGGATCATTCGGAGATGTTGTTACATCATCGCCTGAAAAGCAAATATATTTTTTATCAGAATTTAGATTGTACTTTTGATAAAATTCTTCTTTTGACAGCAATAGTGTTTTATCAAAATGTGGCTCAAATTGAGGGGTTCCGGTGATGAAAATTTGTTCTTCTTTTATATAAGGATAATAATACAGAAGCTCATTTTTCATGTGTTGGCTCCAAACAATATAGAAATCTGTTTCAAGAATTTTGATCCCTTTTGGTAGATTGTCCCAAGAAAAAATGAATGTTGCAGTGGGAATTCCCAAATCTTGCGAGGCCAAAATTGAGCTGATTGCAGTTGTTACCCTTTGATTTGTACAAAAAACAATTGCTGGTTTTTCCATTTTAAGAACCTCCAAACTATCAAAGTACAATTTTGTTTTTCGTTCGTTTATTGCTATTTTTTTTCTGATTCTTTTTAATCCGTTTTGGGAAGTATTGAAAAAGATTATAATGTAGACTATCATCGTTTTCAAAATTTCTTTTAAACTTTTTGTGGAAAAAGGAAACCTGTACGAATCATATACACTGTCGTTCGATCTTTTTATATTGAGGCTCAATTCAATATGAGTTTGAGCTCTCTTCAATAAATCGGTTAACGGATGTACTCTTGGGTTTACGATTTTAATTTCCTTAAAGCCTAATTCCGTGAGGTTAAATGGCGTTGCATTCCAAAAAGTAATATCAAATTCTTTTGCAATACCAATATTGTGAAAGTTTGTAAATGCAAAATTTCGCAATCCGATTCCGTCAGGAAGTAAAATAAAAACTTTTTTATTTTCCATTTTATTTTAATAATTGTGCGGCGTTAATCCATTGCCAAATATGAAAACTACTCTGATTGTTGCCTTTAAAAAACAAGTCTAATTCTGATGCTAATGCTGATTTATCAAACCATTTATTTTGATATAATGATGCTACTTCAGCTTTAACCCAATCTTTCAAATCTTCCGAAAGCCATTCTCTTTGTGGTGTTTGCAAAGGTCGCTTAGGCGCTAAAACTAAGTCTTTTTTTAAATATTTCTCAGCAATTTTTCGTAACATCCATTTTTGTACACCATCTTTTAATTTAAAATCTTTTGGTCTGCTGAAAACATATTCTACCAATTCATAATCTAAAAAAGGCTCTCGCAATTCTGTTCCATATAACATAGATATTCTATCGTTAAAGCGCAAGGCACGTGGAATTTTAGTGTAAAACAAATCGCGGTATTGAAGATTTAATAAATCATCATCAAATGGTTTTGGATAAAGTGTTTTGGTATAATTTTTAACAAAATCGGCATTAAGAACATTGGTTCTAAAAGGGGATTTAGTAACGCCTTGAATGATGTTATTTGAATTATTGGTGTAATAATCATAACCTGCCCATGCTTCATCCGAACCTTGTCCATCAAGCAATACCTTTACTCCTTTATTTCTTGCTGCTTGAAATATTTTAGAATAAGCAATTGTTGGAATTCCGCCATAAGGTTCATTTTGATGTTTGGCAATTTTCAACGAAAGTTCAGGAATTTCATTCGCCCAAAGTGGACAAACACTTAAATGATATGGTCTACTTTCCAACATAGATTTTACCCAAGGCAATTCATCGTAGCGTTCGTCATTAGTAATAAATGTAAAAGCTTCTACAGCTGTTTTGTCAATATCTTGCTGGTCTATCAAGGCTAATAAAGTACTGGAATCTAATCCGCCACTAAGATTAAAACCTACCGGAACGTCAGCTCTAAAACGCAAATTAATTGCCTTTAAAAGCAAATTAGTAATATATTCTTCTTCATTATCCTTAAACTGAGATTGCAGTTTTAAAATACGCTCCTCAAAAAAATACCATTTCTTTATTTGAAGTGAATTGTTTTTAAAAGTCAAAAAGTGTCCGCCGGGTAATTGATGAATATTTTGCCAAAAAGTTTCATTCGGCAGACCATAACTTCCTTCAGAAAAAAAGCTTAGCCACACTTTATCATTTGGAATTTTGGTAACTCCAGTAGCCTGAATTGAATTAATTTCGGAGGCAAAACAAAACATATCATTGTCGGTATAATAGTAAAAAGGCTTTACTCCAAATCGGTCTCGAGCGGCAAACAGCAGTTGTTCTTTTTTGTTCCAAATGGCAAAAGAAAACATTCCGTTGAATTTCTCTAAACAACTCTCACCCCATTCTATATATGCGTTTAATAAAACTTCTGTATCGGATTGGGTTCTGAAATGATACCTGTCTTTAAGTTCATTTCGTATTTCGATATAATTATAAATTTCGCCATTAAAAGTCAAAACAAAAGTACCGCAATCGCTCGTAAATGGCTGATTGGCATTGCTCGACAAATCAATAATGCTCAATCGGTTGTGACCTAATGCTATTGTATTTTCCTCGCAATAAAAATCCATAAAATCCGGTCCACGATGCTTTTGGGTTTCCAACATCTGTGAAATACTATCTTTATTAGCTTTCTGACCTATTATGCCAACGATACCGCACATCTTAGAGGTTGATTTGTGTGAGTAGTCGTTCCGCTTTATCCCAATCTTTCATGGTATCAATATTGACATGAAATTGGGGATTACTCTCTAAGTATGCAATAGATTTCCCATAAAGTGAACCACTTTTTATTACCGAAGTTTTAGTTATATAAATAGAACCGTCGCGGTGAAAGGCTTTTGGCAAATCTTGTCTTCTTGAGATAATTTGTTCTTCGCCTGTGGCAATTTTCAAAAATCCATTTTCGTTTTCTTCAAATGCCCAATGTGGGTTATATTCTTCTGGAATAGGCAAAACGCTGACTAAAGAATCAGTATTTGAAGCAATATATTTCTCAATTGCATTGTCGACAAACCCTTTTTGTCTAAAAGGATTCGTAGGCTGCAACAAACAAACTGCATCAAAAAAAATATTTTTAGATTCGAAAAAAGCTATGGCATGTTGAACCACTTCTAGTGATGTCGATTTATCTTGAGCAAATGCTGCTGGTCTTATAAATGGTGGCTTATAACCTGCTATTTCTGCAGCTATAGCTATTTCTTCATCATCTGTTGAAACGACAATTTGGGTCAAAAGTTTAGAATCCTTTGCAGAATGTAAGGTATAATCTATCAAAGGGATTTTACCCAGAAGTTTGATATTCTTTTTTGGAATACCTTTAGATCCACCACGAGCTGGTATTAGACCAAGAATTCTCATTAATACGTTATTGTTTTATGAAATTGTAAAGGAAGCTGTTTTAACAACTTAGCTATTTTTTCACCGGCATCACCACCACCATAAATATTGGAAGTCGTTCTCTTATTCTCTTTTAAAATGTTTTCGACAGCATTTACAATATCATTTTCATTATAGGAAACATCAACTACATTTTTACCTCTATCACGGCGATTTTGTCGTGAACCAATATTCACAACCGGAACACCTAGATAAGCACATTCTCTAATTCCAACACTTGAATTCCCTATTAAACACAAGGAATTGTGCAACAGACTTAAGAAATCATCACCTTCCATATTTTTGAAAAAATGAACGTTTTCCATTTTATAATTCTCCCTAAATGAACGAATTCCCGACGAAGTTCCATCGGCACCAGCATCAACATTTGGCCAAAACCAAAGCGTTGGTTTGTTTATTTTTTGAATAGCCCGTAAAGTAGCTTCAATATGTTTTCTTGAGTCTTGGTATTCATTTGTAACAGGATGCTGCATCACAAATATGTAACCATTATCTAAATTGGGTTGCGAACCAACACCACCATATTTTTCATACGGATTGAAAGTGATATTTGTTTTTTTGGCGACTTCTTGTGCGATATCAATTGATGGGCAACCTGTATTAAAAACCATTTCAGGATTTTCGCCTAACTGAATTACTCTTTGCTTTGCATTATCGGAAGCCACAAAATGATAATCAGCTAATTTTGTTATAGAGTGTCTGACTTTTTCGTCGATATTTCCGGTTACTTCTCCACCCTGAATGTGAGCCAACGGGATGTTCATATAAGAAGCAGAAATTGCAGTTGCCATTGTTTCAAATCTATCGGCAACAGTAACTACAATATCTGGTCGAAGATTATCGAAAACGGTAGACAATTCAAGAATTCCAATACCAGTAGTTTTGGCAGCTGCAGTTAGATTTTCACCTTCCAAAACATTAAAAACTTTGGCCGCTATTTCGAATCCATCTTTTTCTATATAATTGACCGCACTTCCGTATCTGTCTAACAAAGCAGAAGCTGCAACGATGAGTTGGAGTTCTAATTCTGGGTGTTTTTTTATAGCTGTCAAAACCGTCTTTACACGACTATATGAAGGCCTGGCTGTAATAACAACAGCTATTTTTCTTGTTGTACTCATATTAAATCATCTTCATTCAAAAAATCCCATTTCGATTTATTGCTTTTCAAATTTCTACCGATAACTGCTTTAAAATTTTGAGCAGCTATACCAAATCCTTTAGGCTTTTTACTTTCTAAATCATCAAAAGTAATAATATGTCCTGCAGGTAAATCTTTATTGATAGCTAATGATTTCTCAAAGATAGATTTTAGTTCATTAAAAGCATCATTACTGTTTTTATTGATTGGATTTTGGGTAGCCAATTGAATATCATTAACACTTTGAACTAATTGTTTTGTTTCTTCCAAAGTTAATGAAGCTATGGCGTCAGGACCAAAAAGATCGCGATGAAATACTACATGAAACTCTAAAATTTCAGCCCCAAGCGCAACAGCTGCTATACCTGTAGAAATCTTTGCAGAATGGTCTGAAAAACCGATTGGAACCTGATATCGTTCTTTTAATTCTTTGATTACATTCAAGCCGAATTGTTCGGGCAAAGTTGGATACGCTGTTGTGCATTGCAATATTGAAAACTTGGCGTTTTTACTTTTAAGGAAATTAACTGTTTCATCCAATTCGGCAAAGCTGCTCATTCCTGATGAAATAATAATGGGTTTACCAGTTCTTGTGATTTTCTCCAACAGCAACAAATTATTTACTTCGCCTGAACCAATTTTATAGGTGTGAACGTCAACTTTTTCTAACCAATCTACAGCAAGATTACTGAATGGGGAACAAATAAAATCTAGACCCACTTCGTCACAATGTGTTTTGATAGCTGCCCATTGCTCTAGAGTAAATTCCATTCGTTTCCAATAATCATAGCGTGTGGCATCTTCTTTGGAAAATTTCACACGAAAAGGTTCATGAACACTGCTTTCTGCTTCAGCTATGTGCATTTGAAATTTAATGGCCTGAACACCAGTTTTGGCAACTGCATCAATGTAGGAATGTAGCATTCCTAAACTTCCGTCGTGTGCCTGAGCAATTTCGGCAATTAAATAAGGTTTAGTGTTCATTAAATTATATTAAAATAGAATAGAATAACTTTTTTTGACTAATAATTATCAATCATTTCTTTTGGTAAATTAGTCCATTTTAGGAACAATATAGCTGACCATCTTCTGGCTATTAGTTGCTTGACTAATTTATTTTTAATAAAATAACTGATTTTATTTATTTTTTTCCTTTTACTAAAATTGAAGTTTGAATACGTTTCATGTTCATTTTTTTTAATAGTTACATCCATCCATTCTTCATAAATATTTCCCATATGATAGGCGTAATTATCATGAGTGGTGAGTCTCCAATAATCTTTTTGTAAAGCTTTATCGTCAATATATTCCTCACCAATACCAGCTGCTTTTTTTCCTCCAATAAATGTTTTTAGTTCTTCAAATATATCTTTTTTATAGGTAGCCACAAAGTGTCCGGCTCCAATAAAACATTTTACTTTTTCATATTCTAAACCCAATCCTAATTCGAGGTAATCTTTATTGAATTCTCCCCACATAATGCTTTCATGAAAATGTAGTAAAGCTTCTTTATTAATTACAGGAATAAATTTTAACCTTTTGCTAAAGAAATTATCAAAAATAACATTACCTCCTTTGTAGGTATACAATCTAATTTGAGGAACAATACCTACTACTCCCGCTTTTGGAATTTCATTAAATATTTTCATGGTTTCAGTTTGCCAATCAGCAAGAAACAAAACATCGGCATCTGCTAGGGTCACTAACTCTATATTGTTTCCTGACAATCCTTTAAAAACTGCATTTATTTTCCCAATATTATCTGTATGAATTAATTCATTAATTTTCTTTTGCTTAAAAAGCTCATCAAGATACGTTACTACATTATTACAACTACCATTATTGACAACTGTAATGAATGTTTTATTATGAATGGTATTGAACAGCGAATTCAGGCAAATTTTTAATATTTTAAGACCATCTCTAAAATAATCTTCCTCATTGGGAATGTAAACTGGGATTATTATCTGATGAATAAAGAATGATGCTTCTTCATTATTAACTTCTTTATTGGGATTACTACCTACTCTCATAAAATATTAATTTGAAAAATATATTGAATTTAAATAGTAAAAAAGTTATTGGCTTTTAATTTTTTATACAATTCTTCTTTTGAAACTATTACATTTTCACTTGAAAACTCGTTAAAGTCGACATTTGAATTGCTATAAATATTTTTATAATGCATTAGATATAAATTTAATTTTTCGTCTAGATAAGTTCTAGGGATTTCTTCCTTTGAAATCATTATTTCATGGATTTTTTCTGAGATTCTTGGCACTCCTATTGTGAATTTTAAACCAAATTCTTCTTGGTAAATTTCAAAAAGATCTAATACATTAAAACTAGGTATGTTTGGAATTATATTAAATCCGGTAAACTGAAATGAGTTATGGATAAGATTTACAGCATCTTCAACATCAATCATGAAACGGGTCATTTCTTTTGAGTAAAGTTTTAGCTCATATTTATTCTTTATCGAATCTAAGATTAATGGAATTATGCTTCCTGTTGAGTTCAACACATTGCCATAGATAGCAGTAGTAAGATTGACATTTGATTTTTCGGCATCCACAATAAATGATTCACCACCTATAAATTTCATTGCGCCATATAACGTTGTGGCTGCTCTACTTTTATCAGAAGATATAAAACAAGCCGCTTTAAAATTATTATCTTCGGCTACATTTCGAGAATTTATTGCTCCATTAACGATTGTTCTTAAGGCTACTTCTACATTCTGATCTACTGCTTCAATTTGTTTTAGTGAAGCTGCAAAAATTCCGTAATCATGATCTTTGGCCGCTTTGTTCATTAATCTGAAATCAGACACATCACCAATTATACAATTAATTTTAGGGAATTGTTTTTTTAAATAATAGTGCTTTGCCTCATCTCTGCTATAAATAGTTATTTCAGCTTTGTCATAAAAACTCTTGACAATTTCTTTTCCCAAATAACCGGCTCCTCCTGTAATAAATAATCTCACTCTTTATAATTTATAATTAAAGTAACTCAAATAAGTTTGATACAAATCTAATTCAAATTTTGAATTCAACTTGGGAAATTTATGATTTGCATTAATTTCATGAAAATGTTTTAAATGTCTGTAAACCTCTTCTACTGAAATTTCTGAATATGGAATTTCACTCTCTTTAAAACCAGCTATTATAGGAATTACATCATCAACACTAACGAGTTTAACTATATTCTGATTAAAGTCTATTGCTAATTCATTATGTAAATTATAACAAAAAGTAGCAACGAAAGAAGTTTTGTTCGGAACAGCATATTTTCCGAAGATATTGGGCAATTTAAATGATATAAATTGTTTATTAATTGATGTACAATGTTGTCTTAATGCTGACTTTGCTTCTCTTTTCGACTGACCGTATGGCGTATCCAAATCTTCATGAAAGGAAGACAATAAAGCAATATTACATTTAATATTATTTTGTGTTAAACAATGTAAAGTATCATCTGTAAGTTTACGATTTAATGCTAATAGGGTTTCTGGATTGGGATGTCTGTGTATACAAGCACCATGAATGAGCCAGTCCAATTCCTTAACAGAGGCAAGTTGATCTTGATAATTTCTTCCAAGTTCAATTACCTCATATTTTAGAATATTCCTAAAATATTGAGTAAGATGAATTCCTAAAAAGCCTTTTTCTCCTGTTATTGCTATTCGCATTACATTATTTGGTAAAATTATTTTCTGTATTTAAAAAACCAAAATTGATAAATCAATAAGTAAAAATCTACATTTAGCTTTATCTATTATGGATTATTAATTTTAATATTTTCATATATTGCTATTATCTTCTTCTTATTTAATTCATAATCCAATATTTCTTTGACAAGAATATTATTTATTTCAATTGCATTCTCAATTATTTTTGGATTGGATAAAGCAAACCTAATATGTGCTATTATTTCATCTGTGCTTTCAGGGTCTTTGATTAACAACCCATTTTTACCATCAATAATTATTTCTTCAGTAGAACCTCCGGGATTAGACTGAATCGGAAAACTCCCCATTACCATTGCCCCGTATAGAGTATTTGGTATTCCATCAGAAATACTATTACCTATATAAATCAATGATTTACCCATTATTTCTAATAATTCAATGTGCTTCAATCCATGACCGCTATATACTTGAAATGGGAGTTTATTCTCATTTACAAATTCTACAACTCCATTATGTGCTCCAAAAACAACTACATCATAATCTTGTATCTCTGACTGAATAATACTTAATGCTTTAACAATCGTTAATCCTCTACCAAAATGATGTTGGTATCCTTTTACAATAATCGTTTTTCGTTGTTTGATTGGGCATTTTAACTTATCATATTCCTCTAATCTAAATCCGGCACCGCCAGGAATTACACCCAAATGAATGCCTTTGAATCCTAACTCTTTTGCTATTGGAATATCTCTTTTGCAGTCTGTATGAAGGTAATCAACTCTTGCTAAAGCTTTTTTAATTTTTTTTTGATGTTTTGAGAATTGCCTGTAATAATATAAATCGTTTCCCCAACAAGAATAAACCCATTTTATATTTGGATATTTATTCATTGTTTTTATAATTGGATAAGAACAGTACTGCATTTCAAAACTGTGAATTACATCGGGCTGAATCTCATTAATTATTTTTTCCAATTGTTCATTTGCCGTTACTTTTAAAAAGGATTCAATCTTTTCATAAAAAGAGGGAAGTTTTTTACTCAAAAAATATTCTCCTTTCATATAGGGCAATTTTCTCTGTTCCCAATCTGTAAATTGATGAACAGGATTAATTGTTACTAAATTTCCTCTTCCTAAAACATCAAACCAATACAATTCAAAAGAAGTATCTTTTAAGTTTTCTAACCATCGAATAGCATGTATTGAATGCAAGGAAACAAATAGTATTTTCATTTTTGATTTAAATTTTTTGTACCCACATTCATCATGTTACTCTCCCAGATTTAGTTACTGTTCCTGAAATCCCAACTATCATTGTTGAGTTATTAAAATTTTGTGGGGCTATATCTCTCAAATATAAAAACTTAATTAATGGCTTAGCTATAATTCTGATTAGTTTCTTCTTATTACCCCACAAATACATATTTACCCACTGTCCTATCATTTGAGCTAAGGCTGCATTAAAACCTCCCATTGGTTTAATATTTATATTAGTAAAACCAACTCTTTTAAAAATCATTTCAAGAGAATAAGGAGTATATCTGTAATAATCGTGTGGGACTTCATGTAATGGCATCAGAAATGGAACAGTAAAAAAGAAAAGTCCATCCGGTTTTAAAACTCTTTTTACTTCAAGTAAATAAATATCTGGATTAAGAATATGTTCTAAAACTTCGGTAGACATGATAACATCAAAAGAATTGTTTTCAAAAGGCATTTTTACTCCGTCCCATAATACATCCGGCTTTACATCATAATAATTCAATCCTGTATCAATATCTAATCCGACATAATTAGTTATTTTTTGATTTGATAAAATTAAATCTTTGTATGGCATACAACCACAACCAGAATCTAATAGATTACCATGAAATGACGGGATAACATCAGTAATAGCTTTTAAAATATTGGCACGAATGACATAATTTTGAAGATTATCGTTTGTTAACTTTAAATCTGTAAATTGATTTTTCATAGCCATAATATTCTTCTACGAACAAAATAATACACTATCCAACATGATTTTAAAATTTTCTTGAGAAAAATAATCCCCAAACGGACTAACCTTTTCAGTAGTATTTAATCTGTTTATAATTAAATTTTCTAATTTTTGTTTTATTTCTGTTTTATTCTCACAATCAGCAATATATTTTTCGTCATTTATAATCTTACGCAACTCGCTTCTTTTTGGCGAAATTGAAAGAATTGGTTTGCCACATGATGCTAAAAATGGTGCTTTACCTACTAAAATATTGCAATAAATTGGTCCATTTTCCAAAATTATATTGATATCGGCAATATGCTGTTGTTCGTAACAAGAATTAGAGAAATTCAATGTTTCTAGAACAACTATGTTTGGAGTTTCAGCATATTTTGCTTCTATTTTTTTTAAATCTATTCCTTTCATTCGAAGAACAAACTCTGTATCTTCTTTGTAAACAGGATTACTCTTAACTAACTCCTGATAAGCGTCTAGAAGGATTTCAATATTTCTCCCGAATTGAATAGCGCCGTGATAGGAAATTGTTATTTTTTTATTTTTTTGTAAAACTTTACTAGTATCTGATAAATCAAAAACAGATTCCGAATATTGATGAGGCAACGTATAGAATTTTTTTCTAGTTCCGTATAAATATTCTAAATCGTTAGACATGTTGTTCGCAGAACTCATACAAGTCTTTGATTGCGAAACCACAGTTAACATCTCTTTCATTTTAAACATCTCTAAATTTGTTAATTTGCTTTGTGATCCAACATACCAAAATAAAGGATAAGGATCATGAAAATTAACAATAGCTCTTTTTAGGATTGGTAAATCTTTAGCTCCTAAAATAGTTTCGTGATACAATCCTGAACTTCTAATAAAAACATGATCATATTTATTATGGTCGATATTAGTAATATAGGAAGCATAGACGCTACTTTTAAACTTTACTACCAATGAAACATGAAAAATTCTCCAATAGAATCTATTAATAAATTTAGTAAAAAAAGGAATTTTAAGATTTAAAACATGTTCCTTTATTGAATCTACGGGTAATAAGTGAAGTTGGTCGTCACTTGGATGTTTTTTGAGATATACAACATCTATAATTGCATTTGGGTATGCCATTCTAAGTTTAGCTAAAAAAGATCGAGAAACAATTCCTTCACTTGTTCCTGAAATTCTTAAATCTTGAGCTATAACTAAAAACTTACTCATTTTTTATTTTTTTATGGATTGGGCTATTTTGCCTATAAAAACTATATATTTTTTGAAATACATTTTTGAAATATACAACTTTGTAAAAAGCAACCAAAAGTTTATACTTTTTTTATTGTTTAAAAAAGTTTTCTCAAGTCTAAATAATAAGATGTCAGTATCTTCGGAGTTAAAAAATGAAGCTTTTTTATTTAATAAATAGTAATAAAAATGAAATGCAGCTAAATTTTTTGGTATTACATCATCTTTTTTTGCCGTAATATTAATTTCACTAAATCTAAAAAAAACTAAAGCTTTATTGATGGTATAAATGTATTCGAAATAGGTGCATTCAAGAACAGCCAAATAATCACTATACCAAGCCAAAGGAAGATTTTTAAATCTAATCTCCTGAAGTACTTTTTTTCTAAAAACAAATTCGCTTAAAGAACTTCTGGTTCCTCCTTTGATTTTTCGAATTAAAAAATCGGTTGATTTTTCTAATTTGGGATGTTCGTAAACTTTTGATATTGTTTCAGAATGTTGATTAATTACGGCTGTTGCATAGCGAATAACATTATATTTTTGCTGATTTACTTCATCAATTGAAGCATAAAATTCGGCTATAACATTTTCAGCTAAAACATCATCATCACACAAAACCATAATCCATTCTTCGTCTTTAGTCATTTGCATACAACGTTCCCATTGTTTAACAAGAGAAGTACTTCCTATGTTTTCGTCAAATCGTTTGTAGGTAAAATTGAAATTGCTTTTATATTTTTCGAGCAGTAACGAAGGATCATCTGGACTTGCATCATCTCCGATATATACATTAAATCGCTTATCTGTTTGATTGTCTAACGAAAGTAATGTAGCTTCAAAGAAATCGATTTTAAAATATGGAATGACAATAGCTAGCAAAAGAAAATTATTTATTGATTTTAGTTTGTTCAAATAGTTTCTTGGCCAAAGGTAACAAACCTAATTTCCTTAAAAACTTTTTACAATATAATCCAAACTGGTATGAATTGGATTTCTTCAAGGCAATTTGTTTGCTTCTCCAATAAAGCATCCGACTATTGTAACGGGTAATAACAGCTTCATTAAGTATTTGAAAATCGGCATCATTTAAATAGTTCTTCATATAATTTAATGCCTGAATTGTATCTTCAAAAAGGCTTCCTGTATTAGTTCTTCCATTTAGGTTGATTCGATAGAAAGCCAACGATTTCGGGATATAATATGTTTTAGGTTTGTTTTGAAAAATTCTCAACCACATTACCCAATCTTCCTGTGCTGTTATGCCTTCTGGGAATTTTGTATTTTCAACTAAGGCAGCTTTAAAAAACCAACAGTGAATTGGAACTGTAAATCCTTCATTCCAATATCGGGCTAAATTATAAAAAGTAAACTCAAATTTATTTAATTGAGAAAAAGAAGGAAGTGTTTTTGCAATCGATTTTGAAAAAACCAAGTAATCGGAACATACTATATCGACTTGGTGCTTTTGAATAGCGTCAATTGAAACCGATAGTTTATCAGCTGCTAATAAATCATCTGAATCAAGAAATTGGATAAAATCGCCTTTTGCTTTGTTAATACCAAAATTTCTAGCAACACTAACACCTTCATTTTCTTTTTTGTAATAGCAAAATCTGTTATCCTTTTCTACCCATTTATTTATTATCTCTGCTGTATTGTCTGTACTACCATCATCTACTAATAAGCATTCCCAGTGTTTGTGTTCTTGATTAAAAACAGACAACAAGGTCTCTTCAATGAACTCGGCTTGGTTATAACAAGGAATTATTATAGAAACAAACATATCAATTAGTCTAGGGTATGTAAATTCTTAAAATCATTTTTTACATCTTGGATAGCCTTCAGCCATTCATGTCCGTATTTAAAATCGGGCTCAAGATAATTACCTTCTGCCCATTCGTTCCAAGATTTTATTACAACAAAATTAGGGTTTTCAGGATGGTTAACATATTCATTCACAATTTTATTTAAATGATCCTTCCAATATTTTGGTGTTGCATTTTTAAAAATCATTGATTTTCTCTTACTTCTTGCTGAATTATCCCAATTAGGAAAACCGCAAGCAATGTATTTTTTGTGTGGAAATTTTACTTCCAGACGTTTGACTGCTTTCTTATAATCTAAAATAAATGGAGTTCTGCTGACGGTAGAAAAATTAAATAATTTACATAGCTTTCTTTCTACCTTGCCAATAAAGCTTTCATTCGGAAAAACAAAAGACTGGTCGTATCGAATGCTATTAAAAATCTCGAGACCAACTTTACCATAAATGAATTTGTTATTCAGTACTAATTCATCGGAAGCTATAGTCGCAACTAAATAAATTCCATCAAATCCTGACTGAATAGCCATTTTGTTGAATGTTTCTATAAATAGTGTTAAATCTGGTATATCATGCAATTTATAAACATGAAACATTGGTTTATTTTTCACTTTTATATATCGCTCATCATTAAAAAAAGGCAATAAATAGTTGAAATATTCTATATATCCTGATTCGCCTTGGTATGTTTGTTCTATCAATACGTTAGGATTATCCATACCATGCCAAATTCCTTTCCATGTTTCGTTGGCCCAGCAAAAACAAAAAGGAATGTCAACTTTTTTGTTTTTCAACATATTTTCAGCAGGTTTTTCCAATAGTATTTTGCCATTCCCAAACCAGTATTGATAATAGATAAAACCATCAATTCCGTACTGTTTTGCAAGTTCGGCTTGCTCTTCTTGAACTTTTGGAACTCTCAGATCATAGAATCCAAAATCTGCTGGTAATATTGGCTGATAATGGTCTTTGAATAATGGTTTTGCTTTGGTAACATTTGTCCATTCTGTAAAACCTTTTTCCCACCATTCGTCATTTTCGGGAATGGGGTGAAACTGAGGTAAATAATAGGCTAAAAATTGTAGTTTATTATCCATTTACACTTTTGAAAGTACTTTTTTTGTTATCTCTAAATATCGTTTTCCCCATTTCTGACAGGGTTCTATATGATTTCCTTCTGCCCATTCATTCCAAGCATTTATAAACAAAAACTTTTCTTTATTTTGTTTCCATGGATAATTGGTTACTATGTATTGCAACCAATTTCCGTATGCTTCGGGAGAAGAATTTGTAAATATGAATGCATCAGTCTTTCTTCTCGAACTATTGTCCCACATTGGTATTAGTGAAGGTGACACAATTGGATTAAATTTATTACTCATTTGTAGTTTAGTAAACTTTTGATAGTCAAAAATTCTATCTTGAGCTTGTTTTCTTTTTAATCCTAAACGTTGAAAAATAGATTTCTGTTTGCTTTTAACTATTGGAAACTTGGGCTGAAATTCAACGGCAAAATCAAATCCCATAGTTGCGGGTTCGTCAGTAACTCCCCAACTTTGCATGTATCCAATATGCAATTCACCAATGCCTTTATCGGCAGCTACATTTCGCCAAGTTTCAATCGTTTTTTTAATATCTTTAAAAAGTTTGGGTCTGTAGATAAGAAAAACTGGCTTGCCTTCGTGTTTGATATATCTTATGTCATTAAAAAAAGTATCGCATAAATAACTCATATGCGCTTTATCATCTTCGAAATCATAATCCTGACGCAACAATACTTCTGTGTCTAAACCATCCCAAGCTCTTGTCCAGTTTTCATTTGCCCAGCAAAGCATAAATGGTAAGTCTTCTTTAGGATTATTTAATTTTTGATCTATCGGTTCATTCAATAGCTTTTTGCCGTTAAACCAATAATGATAATAACAGAAACCGTAAATTCCATATTCTTTTGCCATGGTTTCCTGTGCTAATCTTGCCTCTTCTAATCGCAAATCATAAAACCCTAAATCGGCTGGAAGATGCGGTTGGTAATGTCCTTCAAAGCGTGGTTTTGCTTTGGTAACATTTGTCCATTCTGTAAATCCTTTTCCCCACCAGGCATCATTCTCCGGTATAGGATGAAACTGTGGCAGATAGATTGCTATGGATTTTATAGTTGAATTTTTCATTAAATAGTAATAAATCAGTATAAGGATTAGGTTAACTACATTCTGTTTTTTAGTTTTTTTAATATTCCTTTTATGCCAAAATTCCTTTTATTTTCAACTTTTAAAGTTAACTTATACATCTGCTGAAGGCAAGTCTCGTATCTTTCATAAAGTATTCTTTTAATTTTTTCATCTTTACAATTAGAGAATATCAAAATTAAACAATCAATCCATTTTTTTAATTTTAGAACCTCATTGTTTCCTGATAAGATTCCGACATCATGACGATAAATTGCCATTTTTTCATCTATAAACTTCAACTTCCCGTGTTCAGCCAGCATCACATACATAAAATAATCACCGATAGGCGACATTTCAAACTCAAAAGGAAGTGCTTGTAGTACATTTCTAAAAACTACCGAAGGCGTATGTATATAGTTTCCTAATCTTGCCAAAGTCTCAATTGTTTCATAGTTTTCAGGAACTTTGGTTAAAAAATCATCTACTTTAGTTCCGTCTTTTTTTAAAATATTTATTTGATGAAAACACAGCACATAATCTGGATTGGCTTCTAAAAAATCGACTTGCTTTTGAAGTTTTAATTGATCAGTCCAATAGTCGTCACCATCACAAAACGAAATATATTCCCCTTTGCACATTTCTAAAGTCGAAACAAAATTTTCTTTTCCAGGAATTCCTTTTCCTCTTTCGGTGCGAAGATTCAGCGTAATGATTTCAGGATATTTTTTTTTGTATTCGATAAGAATTTCTCTAGTTCCGTCGGTGGAATTATCATCGCCGATAATTAGTTCAAACGGAAAATCGGTCTGTTGCATCAAAGCTCCCTCTATACATTGTGAGATGAAGTTTTTCTGGTTGTAAGTGATAATATGACAGCTAACTTTTTTTCTCATTCTAAAATCCATTCAGCAAGACCGATTCCTGTTTTACCAAAGCCGTTTCCGTTGTAGAATAAATATTTTTTGCTTCCTATTTCAATTACTGAAGGATAAGTCTGCATTTTAGAATCCCAACCTTCTTCTGATAATTGTATTCCGCTTAATTCGTCATTTCTAACCCAATTTACAGCATCTTTTGATTCGGCATATCCAATTTTGTAACTTTCTGCTCCATCTCTGTAATCAAAAGAACCTCTGAAAGTGAACCACATTTTATAGATTCCATCTTCCTTTATAACGCTTGGTCTTGCGGTACATTCGTATTGATTTGATGGCGGAATGCACGTTATATTTGGGCGAATCCAATCAATCCCATTAACCGAATGCGCGTATTTAATTTCGTATAATGGTTCTGGCTTTCCTTTTACAACAACAAAACCTGTACTTGAAGCATACCAAAGATGCCATTTGTCATTTTCTTTTATAACATAGGGCGAAGCTGTAAAAAATGGTTCTTGCTTGTTTCTTTCCACAATTGCTCCCTGGAAAGCTCTTTCAAATGTTTGTCCGTTATCATTGCTAATCGCTAAACCAATTGCATTTCTGTATGGCACAGAAACACTTGGATTCCAGCCTACATAATACAAATAAATACAGGAATCTGAAACACGCACTGCAGAACAAGGCATTATTCCGTCATCATCAAATGTTCCTAATTGTCCGAGTTCTAAGATAGGTTTGTCGTGAATGTATTTGACTTTTGTTGGATTAGCAGCATCAACATCAAAATATGTTGGAATGCTTTTTCCGCTTTTATTTCTTGGTGAGTAAAATATCCTTGTAGTATATTCATCAATACTAATAGCTGTTGGCACACAAGCATGTGAAACCATCCAATCGTTATGGTTCTCTATATTTAATAACACCCCTTTTTTGAGCCACATAATTTATCCGTTTGTCTTATGAGAAATACTGTCAATTTCTATACTTTTCCCTTCTCTCATAGTAGCTTTTGCTCCAATCCAGATACTAAAATCGGGTGTATCTTTTGTAATAATTGCTCCCATCCCAATTAACGATGCTTTTCCAACTATGGTTTCATCTCTAACGGTAGAATTTACACCAAAAAAAGAATTTTCACCAATTTGGCAACAGCCTGAAATCACAACATGTGAAGTGATAAAAACATGGCTTTCAATAGTTGTGTGATGCCCAATATGATTGCCACTCCAAAGAACGCAGTTATCTCCGATTTTCACAAATGGTTGTATGGTGTTGTCTTCAAAAATAAAGCAGTTTTCACCAATATTTAAGTCGGACCAAGTTGTAGCTTTAGATGAAACATAGCTGATACATTTGTATCCTTTTGTTTTTGCTTCTTCAAATTTTGCTTTTCTGAAGTAGCTCATTTGTTTGAAACTAATCGGAAGAAACATTTTATATTCAGAAGGTGGAAATTGTTTTTCAACATCTTCAAAAGCGACAACCGGCAATCCTCTGAACTCATTTTCATTTATGTAATCTTTATCAACTGTAAAAGCTACAACTTGATGAGGAGAATCGTTTTCAAAATAGAAGTGAGCTAAACTCGCTAACTGACTTATTCCAAATATTACTATTTTTTCCATATTAAATTAATTCATAGTTAGTTAGAAACTCCTTTATTGCATTTACATCATTAAACATTAAAACGTCGATTATAGATAAATTAGGCGTAAATTCAGAATTGAACTGGTTATAAATTATCTTATTCGATTTTAAAAAATTCAAAATTATATTTATTTCTAAAAAATCTGTTTTAGAATAAAGTTCTAAGCCACCTATCGGGTTGATGTAAGTTGCTGCGTTTTCTTTTTTACAAATATCAATAACTCTATTTTGCGAAGATAAATTTTGATTTTGATATATGACTGATGAATCTTCAAAAACAGTAGTAATTCCGATATAATTTGAAACTATTTTCAGACTATTTATGGCTAAGACAGATAAATTATTGGTTTCGATATCAAAAGTGTTTTTAATTATTGGAAACACTTCTTTAAAAAATGGGGCTTTATTATAATTTTGTTCTATCGTTTTTAGGAATTTTTTCTTCCAGATTGGATATAATTTTAGATTAATCATTGTTTCATTAATTTTAGTAAATGAACTTTGATTTTCGAGAGGAACAGAAAATAAACTAGGTTTTCCGTTTACTAAAATATTGTTTCTGTTTAACCATCCTTGTTTAATGAAATTTACATCATCATATACAACAAACTTATCAACGGCATTAATTAATTGATAATAACCAACATATGGAAACAGATAAGGCTGCATAATGGCTAGTTTCATATCGCTTAAATACCATTATTAATAATTCTGACTATTCTTTCAATATCTTTTGTTTCTAATCCAGCATAAAGCGGTAAAGATAAAACTCGTTCAGCAATTGAATCTGAAACAGGCATTTTTACATTCTCACAATAAGGCAAATTATTTAATGACGGATAAAAATATCTTCTGGCAACAATCTCATCTTCTAGTAATTTAGTTTCAATTGAAAGTAAAGTTGCTTCATCTTTAAACAAAACCGGATAATAACTATAATTCCAATCTGTATTTTCTCTGATTTTCATTTTATCGAGTTTTGAAAAATCTAAAAACTTTTCATAATGCTCGACTACTTTTTTTCTTTCATTTATTATAAAACTCATATATGGAAATACGCTCAATCCCATTGCTGCTTGCAATTCTGATATTTTCCCATTGATGCCTAAACCGTGAAAATCTAATTGGGTTTTGTGTCCGAAGTTGTGACTGTAATAAAACTGTTTACGCAACGATTCATCTTTACAGAATATTGCTCCGCCTTCGCCAGTATGGAATAATTTTGTTGCATGAAAACTGCACGAACTCATATCACCAAAATTGAAAATAGATTGATTTTTATATTGTACGCCAAAACAATGCGCAGCGTCATATATTACTTTTAGGTTGTGCTTATTTGCAATTGCTTCAATAGCTTCAACATGACATGGATTTCCAAAAACATGTGTAGCTAAAATTGCAGTCGTTTTATTTGTAATTGCAGCTTCAATTTTAGTTTCGTCTATTGTAAAATACTTTGGGTGAATATCAACAAAAACTGGTTTACAGTTTTCCCATACAATTGCTGCTGTTGTGGCAACATAAGAGAAGGGTGTTGTAATAATTTCTCCGCAATTTCCGAATAATTTTAAAGCTATTTGCAGTGGAATTGTTCCGTTGTTGGTAATGATGATGTTAGAAACTGAAAGATATTCTTTTAATTTTTCTTCTAATTCCAAAACCAATTCTCCTCTATTTGTAATCCATTGATTATCCCACGCCCGTTGTACTTGCTTGGCATATTCTTCGATTGGAGGTAAAAAAGTTTTGGTTACATTTATCATTTAATTTCAATTTCATAAGAGTCAATAATCCCATTTTTTTTGACGAAAGCTAACTCAACGAGCCATAAAACTTTTAAAGCAAAAGGTCGGTTTAAATCGGTTATTTCGAATAAACGATAGCCATTTTCATCCATAAAATTAATCATTTTTAAAAAGCTGTTGTCAAACTCTTTAATTACAACACCAGCTTCGACCATAAAAATTTCGGTTTTTCCAAATAGTTCGAAAGCACCTTTTAAAACTTCTATATCTAAACCTTCTGCATCAATTTTAACAATATCAGGTATTGGCAAATTATTAGATTTTACCAAATCATTTAGAGTAATAATTGGAACATCAACTTGTTTATAGCCCAATTTGTATGCTTCTTCTTCGGTATATCTAAAAGAACAGCTATCATCTCTATCAACAATTGTAAATTTGAACGAGCCATTTTCAGAACCAGCTCCAACCGCATGATAAGCTATTTTTGAATTGGCATCAAGCAAATCCTGAAAAGACGGTTTTAGCCATTCTTGAGGTTCTACCATAGTAAAATAAGCATCCGGAAAGTAAGTTAATGTTTCTCTTGTCCATGTTCCGTGATTTGCCCCAATATCAACTATGTGATTTGGTGAAAAACCCATTTTTTTTATATTGGTAAAAAGCGTTTGCAATAATAAATTTTTGCCTTCAGGAAGCGTAATGTATTTATCTTCTTTTCTTTGATAACCAAGCTTGTTGAAAATTGGTTTTGAAAATTTAAAAAATATATTTTTTGTTTTCTTTCTCATTGTCTATTCTATTGACCAATTAAAAATTGGCTTAATAAATCCAGGTTCTTTTCCCATCCACGAACCCATTATTCTTTGACCTTCTTGAATATTAAATACCATTATATCTTTTTCGACAAATAAAGTGGATTTGGAGTCTTCAATTACATAAAAATTGAGATAATAAGTTCCTATGTTTAGAAAACCTTTGGGCAATTTACATTTTATTTTATTCAAACCACGTTTTAAATTGATTCCTGAAGTAATGTGTGAAAATGTAAATAATGCTTCTCCTACTTCATTGTTTAGTACAAAAGTTACATGCAACTTCTTATTCTCATCTTTTAAAGTGAAATTCGTATTAATTTCTATTTCCTGATATTCGTCTAAAACTTCTTCTGCGCTTTTCTCAGCTGGATTTATTGAAATTTGATGTAAAGTAAATTCAGGTTTGTCATATTCTTTTCCAAATGTTTTTTTATTTTGGGTTTCTGAATCACCACTTAAATAATAAGCAACAGCGTTTTCAACCAAATCCATCTTTTTTATAATTCCATTTTCTAGAACCATAGCTTTGGAACAAAGGCTTTTAACCGCTGCCATATTATGACTAACAAATAAAACAGTTCTTCCTTCTCCTTTACTAACATCATTCATTTTCCCCAAACATTTCTTCTGAAAATCAGCATCACCAACGGCAAGAACCTCATCTACAATTAAGATTTCTGATTCTAAATGTGCAGCTACAGCAAAAGCCAATCGTACATACATTCCTGAAGAATAGCGTTTTACTGGAGTGTCTATGTAACGTTCAACTCCTGAAAAGGCAACAATTTCATCAAACTTTCGCGTAATTTCATGCTTACGCATTCCTAGAATTGCACCATTTAAATATATATTTTCCCTTCCTGTCATTTCTGGATGAAATCCGGTACCGACTTCTAACAAGGATGCAATTCTGCCTTTAGTATAAATTTTTCCTGTAGTAGGCTGAGTAACCTGACTTAATATTTTTAAAAGTGTACTTTTTCCAGCTCCATTTCGACCAATAATACCAACGGAATCACCTTGATTAATTTCGAAATTAATATCCTGTAACGACCAAACATAATCGCTTTCTCCTTTTGATGCGCGATCATTTGCGTCACCAATTTTTAAAAATGGATTTTCTTTACCCCGAACAGAATACCACCAACGCTTGAAATCGTCGCGAACGGTTCCGGTACCAACAAGTCCTAAACGGTATTGTTTGGAAATATCTTCAGCTTTTATAACTACTTTACTCATTTATTTTTGTAAGAATCAAACTTCATTTATACTGTGTCCATGAAAGTTTTCTGCACTTTATTAAAAACCAATACTCCAATAGCTAATATTCCAAATGCAAAAAGTGTTGGATAGATTAACATTCCAATGTGAAAATGACCTACTCCCAAATAGGCATAACGCATATAATCAAACAGACTAACTAGCGGATTTAAATTCATTATCCAAACAAAATCTGCAGGTACTGATGAGCTTGGATAAATAACTGGTGTAACATACATAAACAATTGCACACCAAAACTGATTAGCTGTGTCAGATCTTTGTATTTTGTAGTCATAGATGATAAAATTAATCCGAAACCCATTGATATTAGTGCCATCAAAACAATAATGTATGGAGTTAACAAAACCCAAAGGTTTATATGAACTTGACCTTGCAAAGCATAATAAATAACAAAACAAAGAAAAAGGAGAAACTGAACTCCAAATTTCATCAAATTTGAAATTACAATTGTTAAAGGCATTATTAGACGAGGAAAATATACTTTTCCGAATATGTTAGCATTAGCATTAAAAACAGAAGAGACACTTGTTAAACAAGTGGAAAAATAATTCCATAGTGTAATTCCAGCCATATAAAAAACTATTTTAGGAGCTCCATCAGTAGATATTTGAGCTATATTTCCAAAAATAATTGTAAAAGTAATAGTAGTTAAAATAGGCTGAATAAAAAACCATATCGGACCTAATATAGTTTGTTTATAAACCGTCACAAAATCGCGCTTTACAAAGAGAGCAAGTAAATCTCTATAATGCCATAATTCTTTTAAACGTAAATCAAAAAGTTTGGATTGAGATTGTATAACCGAATCCCAACCTTGAGTTTGATTATAACTATTTTTTATTGTCTTAATGATAATAGTGTTTTAAGATTATCCACTAGCAAATATATAAATTAGCTATGGGGCAAAAAAGAATTGAAACGTTTTCTTTATTAAACCATCAACTTTTTGATGTATTACCTCATAAATCACTAAATTTGCGCTTTAAATAAAGTATTGTGTTTCATTTTTTTAAACAAAAAGAACCTTTTTTAAGAGATTTAATTCCCGATAATTTCATTGATATTCATTCCCATTTATTGCCTGGAATTGATGATGGTGCCACATCTATTGAAGATACTGAATCATTAATTAAAGGGATGGAAAAAGTTGGTATAAAGAAATTTATCACTACACCACACGTAATTGGTGAAATATGGAAAAATTCGAGTCTTGAGATAAATAATAAACTATTGAGTACAATAGACGAGCTTAAAATTCCGGAGATTAATACCCGTTTCAAAGTTGCTGCTGAATATATGATTGATGAAGAATTTAGAAAATTATTCAAAAAAGAACGCTTGTTAACTTTAAAAGAAAATTTTGTATTAGTTGAAATGTCATATATCAGTCCATCTCTTCAACTATATGACATTTTGTTTGAACTACAAACTGCTGGTTATCAGCCTGTATTAGCACATCCTGAAAGATATAATTTTTATCACCATTCAATAGACAATTATAAAAAGTTGAAAAATGCAGGTTGTTTATTTCAACTAAATATGTTATCGGCAACTGGCTATTATGGTGAACATGTTTCTAAAATTTCAAATGCTTTAGTAAAAGAAGGTTTGATAGATTTTATTGGATCTGATTTACACCATACTCGTCATCTAAGTGGATTACAAAAAAGAATTGTTTTGAAAAATTACGAGTATCTGACTCCAATATTTCAAAACAATTCTATTTTTGATTTTTAATACTAAAACTTACTAAACAGCCTTTTTATAAAAGATTGCTTTTTGATTATTTCATTGTTATAGCCATAACCATAACCATATGCATAGCTATATTTGTAATTATAACCATAAGTGTAGCCGTAACCTGTGTAATTAGAACCGACATTATTTATTACATAAGCCATATTTTTTAATTTTCCTTTTTCACTCAAATTAACTGAAAACTCTAGTATTTTCTTAGGTGTAAAATCAGCTCTTACTACATACAAAGTAGTATCAACCAATTGAGAAATTATTAGCGTATCGGTAACTAAAAGTGTTGGAGCTGTATCTATAATAATAAAATCATATTCTTTTTTAGCTTCATCAATAAGTTTATCCAAACGACCATTGGATAATAGCTCAGCAGGATTTGGAGGAATAGAACCTGACAAGATAATATCTAAACTAGTATTTAACGGGCTATGCTTAATTACATCATGCCAATCGATAGCTAGATTATGCAAATAATCCTGAAGCCCAAGTTCACTTTTCTTAGTTGTTAAATAGTTATGTAACTGAGGGTTTCTCATATCAGCGCCAATTAACAATACCTTTTTATTCATTATTGAAAAGGATATAGATAAATTTAAGGCTGTAAAAGTTTTTCCTTCTCCTTTTATGGTAGAAGTAACCATAATAGTTTGAGCAAGGTTTTCTTTTTGTAAAGGAAAAATATATGTTAAGTTTGTTCGTAAAATTCTGAAAGATTCTCCAAGTAATGATCTGTCATTGGCACTTGTTATTCTATCATCTGAATCGATATGAGGCACTTCAGAAAGGATAACTTTATTTCTGGTTAACTTTAAAATATCATCTTTGGTATGTAGCTTATCATCAAGCTGGAAATTTACAAATAAAATTAAAAAAGGTATCAATAGCCCAATTAGTAATGCACCAGTATAAAACGAACCCTTTTTGGGTGAAATAGGATTTGAGTTTGTAATAGCATAATCGATAACTTTGATTGAAGAAGCGGTAATGGCTAAATTAACTGCTGCCTCCTCTCTTTTCTGTAAAAGCAATATATAAAGTGATTCCTTTATATTTCGTTGGCGCTCAATAGAATTTAATATTTTCTCGTTAACCGGTATTGCCCGAAACTTTTCTGTTGAGGTTGTTTTATTCAAGTTGTTTTGATATAATGAAACCTCTAACTCTTTTTGATAGGAATTAATCGACTCTAAAATATTTCGCTGCAATTCCTGTAATTTACTATTAAAAAATGTAACCTTAGGGTTGTTTTCGCCTGCACTTACTAATATTCGATCTCTTTCTAGAACTACAGTATTAAAATCGGTAAGCAAACCATTTACATTTGAATTTGCAACTCCAATATTTGTTGGTACCAAATTTAATTTTCTATTAGATTTTACAGTTTGTTCTAATATTTTCGATAATGCGATTTGAGTTTCTGTTTGAAAAACATCATTAATTGCAACGGTTTTTTTGGTACTAGCTGAAGTGGCATCAGACTCAATAAATGTCAATTCGTTGTTACTTTTATAACTTGCCTTTTTATTTTCTATAGAATCTAATTCGCGTTCTAAAGATTTAAATCGATTGTTAACAAATTCAATAGTTCGCTCTGAAACTAGCCTTCTATCGTTTAATCCATCAATATCGTATTGCTTAATAACTTCATTTATAATAGCTTCAGAACGGTCTTTATTACTTGCAGCTAAAGAAATTGTTAGAATATCTGAGCTTTCATTTGTGTTTGTTATGTTTATAAGATTTATTAACCCAATAACAGTTGAGTTGAGAGAGGAATGACTTATTAAATATTTCTTATCTATAAGAGCATTTAAATTAGCTCCAATTTGAAGGTGTAAATTGAATGGAATACCATTTACAGTTTGTACCGAATTAAAAGGGAAAACTTTATTAATTTCGTCACCGTTAAATGATGTTATTTTATAACCATTTTTAACAATTTCGATTTCAAAAGAAAAAGACTTAGCATCTATATCAAGACTAGTGCTTAACCATTCAACATTAAATGGTCTATTTTTCCATATCTCAATATTATTTAAATAACCAACGTAAAAATATTGTGTATTTAAGTTTAAATTTTTAACAACTTGTTCTAATAATCTTTTAGATTTTAGAGTTTCTATTTGATTCTCTAAATTTACTTTTGTTTTCGAAAATGATGTTACACCTGGTGTAGGTATTGCAAAAGCACTTTTTGAATCATCAATAATTTTAATATTAGCTTTTGATTCAAAAATAGGTATCGTATGGTTTAAATAATTTTTAACAACAAAAAAACAAACTAACATAGAAATCAAAAACCAATACCAATAACGCAAATACCTAAATATTTGCTCTATAATATTAACCTCATTTTGATTGCTTTCTAATTCAAATTGAATATTCTCCATTAATTATTTTTTTAACAATATGTAAATAGTTAAACCTAAAGATATGGCTCCTAAAGTAACTCCTATACTGTTTAAGTAGCCTGATGCTGTGACTCTTGGTCCATTCGGACTTACTATAATGACATCATTTTGCTTGACATAATAGTAAGGACTGGAAAACCAATCAGAAGAAGTTAAATCTACGTGAGCATAAGTTCGTACCCCATTGACTTCTCTTATTATCAACACATCTTTCCTAACTCCGTTTATAGTTAAATCACCTGCCAAACCAATAGCTTGATTTAGTGATAAATTCTGTTCATCATAACTGTATGTCCCAGGTAATTTTACCTCACCTAAAACAGTTATTTTACTATTTATTACTCTTACACTAACTTTTGGTTCTTTTATATAACCTCCATCACTAAGCATTTTAGCAATAATACTTTGTGCTTCTATAGTGCTTTTTCCAGCTAAATTTATATTACCTAAAATTGGAAAAACAATAGACCCATCTTGTGTAACTAAATACCCCTGAATTCTATAGGTTTCAATATTAATATTATTGCTAGTTGAACTAGTTTGTACATTAAAAGGTTCTACAGATTCAGGAATTAATGCGCTAACCTTAATAAATAGTATATCATTTATTTGAATTGCGTTTGACAAATAATTGATATATTCCTGAGATCCATCTTTCAAATCTTGGTAATAAAGAATATCTTTTTTACTAGCACATGAAAAAATAGCCAAAGAAAGAAATAATAAGAATATTTTTTTTATCATAATGTGAATTTTATTATGTAATAATTTAAACAAAATAGATGCTTACTTATTTTGAAGTTGCAAAGCTACAATTTGATTTTATATTTTTAAGTAGATAAATAGATAAAATAGTAATTTATTCAATGTCTAATATTTGAAATTCTGAATTCATACTTTTAAATTCAGGTACAATTTTCTTCATAATAATTACTATATCCTGATTGGATTTTTTTTGAGCTGTAACAATTAGTTCCGTAATAGCTATATTAATATCTTCAAAATCATCGATTGTATCTTGCGCTATCAATATTTTTACATTATGAGTAGGCAGTGTTTTTGAAGTGTCGTTAAGCAATTCTTCATACAATTTCTCTCCGGGTCTTAATCCGATTATTTTGATATTAATATCTTTATCCGGAATAAATCCTGCCAAACGAATCATCTTTTTGGCCAAATCAATTATCTTAACTGGTTCACCCATATCAAAAATATAAATTTCACCTCCATTACCCATTGCGCCAGCTTCTAGTACCAGTTGACATGCTTCTGGTATAGTCATAAAATACCTGATAATTTTGGGATGTGTAATTGTAATGGGGCCACCTTCTTGAATTTGTTTAGTAAACAAAGGAACGATTGAACCATTTGAACCCAAAACATTTCCAAATCGGGTAGTAATGAATTTTGTGATGCTTTTTTTATTAGAATTTAAGAGGTAAAAATTCAAAGATTGTACGTATTTTTCTGCAATACGCTTACTGGCTCCCATAACACTACTTGGATTTACAGCTTTATCGGTTGATATTAATACAAATTTCTCAACATGATATTTACTAGATAAATCAGCAAGATTTTTTGTTCCAATGATGTTCGTATAAATAGCTTGCGAAGGATTCTCTTCCATCAAAGGGACATGTTTGTATGCTGCGGCATGATAGACAAAATCTGGTTTGAACTTATTAAAAACCAATTCAAGTGCATCAAAATCTTTTATATCGGCTAAAACCGTTCTAATTTTGACTTCATTTGAGATTTCTGATATTTCTAAATGTAAACTATGAAGAGGAGATTCTGCCTGATCAAGTATAATTATTTTATAAGGTTTAAAATTAATAACTTGCCTAACAATCTCACTTCCTATAGAACCTGCTCCACCAGTTATCATTACAGTTTTACCTTTAATCTGTGCTGAAATTTTATTGTTATCCAAGACAATTGGCTTTCTTTCTAATAAATCTTCTATGGCAAAATGTTGCAATTGATTGGATATTTGCTTTTGGTCTTCCCAATCAGTAATCAACGGAACTGTAAACACTTTAAAATTATATTCCAAACATTCTTCTACTATCGCAATAGTTTCTTCTTTTGTTAAACTCTTTTCAGCAATAATAAGGGATTCAGCATTAACAGATCGTAATATCACATGAATGCTCTTATTTTGATTTATAATAGGCAAATCAAGGATGCTCTTAGAGGTTTTATCTTTTTTATATTTATCTATAAAAGCAACAACATTAAATCGAGATGGCTTCTCAGTTTTTAATGCGTTAGCAACAGAAATCGCATTGGCATCAGCTCCATAAATTACTGCTTTTGATAGCTGCTTTTTATCATCAACTTGTAAATACTTTTCAAAAAAGTTCTTGACTAAAATTCTAAATAGAAAAAGTAATAAAAAGGAAATAACATAAGTTATAAATAATCCTGTCGAAAGAAATAATTTAGTAGAAGTAACTATTAGAAAGGAGTAATTAATAACCATTAACATCAAATAAGACGTAGATGTAGCTATTAATAATTTAACCCCATCTATAAAAGTAGAATGTCTTATTATTCCGCTATAAGTTCTAAAAAAAACGAAGAAAACAGCATTAATAAATACAACTATTACATTTTGAGAAAAAATTGAAATAGCTGTATGGGGTTTAACATTCAAACTATTTAAAATAATGAAAGTAACAACACAAGCTAGAACAACTAAAAAAGCATCTATTGCAAAAATAATCCATCTCGGTAAATAACCGATATTATGGAATCTTTTGCTTGACATAGCTTCCTTTATAGTCTTTAAGATAGGGTTACTCATTTTTATATGATAATGTTAAATTTAAGCTAAAATATTGAATTTTCATTTTTAGACATAAATATTAGTTAAAAAACTGATAAAGTGCAGAAAACATTAGTTGAAAAATTCATAAAGTGTACTACTAATCCTCGCTTTATCACTTTCAGTCATATTTGATCCCGATGGTAAGCACAAGCCATTTTCAAAAAGTTGCTCTGAAACTTTTCCTCCATAAAAAGAGTAATCTTTAAAAATGGGCTGCAAATGCATTGGTTTCCACAAAGGTCTTGATTCGATATTATTGGCTTCTAATGCAAGTCTTAAATCTTCTCGTGTTTTTCCTATTTTATCAGAATCTATTACAATGCAACTTAACCAAAAGTTTGAATAAAAATCAGCATTAGGTTCTTTAAAAACAGATACTCCATCAATATCTTTAAAGAAATTCACATAAAAATCATGCATTTCCCTTCTCAAATTTACATGCTCTTCTAGAACTTCCATTTGGCCTCTTCCAATTCCGGCGCAAATATTACTTAATCTATAATTATAGCCAATTTCAGAATGTTGGTAATGAGGTGCATTATCTCTGGCTTGTGTTGCCAAAAAAACGGTTTTATCTTTTATATCTTTTGAATGTGTAACCAATGCTCCACCTCCGGAAGTTGTAATTATCTTATTTCCGTTGAATGATAAAACGCCAATATCACCGAAAGTACCACACTTTTTCCCTTTGTATGTACTTCCTAATGCTTCAGCACTGTCTTCAAGAATAGGGATTTCATATTTTTTAGCAACATATTTTATTTCATCCACTTTAAAAGGCATTCCGTAAAGATGAACAGAAATTATAGCTTTTGGTTTTTTCCCTTTTGAAATTCTATCTACAATGGCATGCTCTAAAGCAATCGGACACATATTCCAAGTTTCTATTTCACTATCAATAAAAATAGGAGTAGCTCCCAAATACGCTATTGGATTGGCTGAAGCAGAAAAAGTAAAACTTTGACATATTACTTCGTCACCAGCCTGAACTCCAAGTAAAACTAATCCTAAATGTATAGCCGCTGTTCCCGAACTAAGAGCCGCAACAAAAACATCATCATTTAAAAAATGTTCTATATCTTGTTCAAAACCACTGACGTTTGGGCCAAGTGGTGCTACCCAATTAGTATCAAAAGCTTCTTTAACATAGTTCTGTTCGGTTCCACCCATATGTGGTGAAGAAAGCCAAATCTTAGAATTACTCATTTATAGAATTATATTTTATTATTTTTCCTGGATTTCCTACTACTACAGCATAATCCGATATATCGTTTATTATTACTGCTCCTGCTCCAATAGTCACCCATTTCCCAATTGAAATGCCTTGTATGATGGTTGCACCAATTCCTACTTGAGTACCTTCGCCTATAGTAACATTTCCAGCTAAGGAAACCCCAGGACAAATATGAACAAAATCGGAAATCAATGCATCGTGTTCAATGATTGAATTAGTGTTAATAATACAATGCTTTCCAATGGTTACATCAGGATTTATTGCAACTCCAGCCATAACAACACTTCCTTCCCCTATTCTTGTAAAAGAAGAAATTACAGCTGATGGATGTATGGCAATTATAAAATCAGCATTAAGTGCATTGGAAAGTTTTTTTCTGACTTTATTATTCCCAATTGAAATTATGGTTTTACCTAATGATGACATATCGAAGTCGCTCGTTTTAGCAATTGGAATGCCCAAAATAGATTTTGCTTTTGGATTGTCATCAATTACTGATTTAATCATAATCCCAGAGGAATTGAGTATATCAATAATAACTTTGCCATGTCCGCTCGCTCCGTATAATGTGATACTATTTTCCATCAAATGGTTCTATTGTTGTTACATCTACAGCGTATATATCATCACTTTTTATAACTTTTAAAATTGTTTTAAAAAGTATTTTAAAATCCAAAATAAAAGAAATATGATCAACATACCAAACATCCAATTCAAATTTTTTATCCCATGAAATAGCATTCCTTCCATTTACTTGAACCCACCCAGTAATCCCGGGTTTCACTTCATGACGTCTATTTTGAAATGAAGAATATTTAGTTAAATAATCGGGAAGCAAAGGTCTTGGTCCTACTAAACTCATATCACCTTTTAAGACATTTAATAATTGTGGTATTTCATCCAATGATGTCTTTCTGATAAAACTTCCCAAAGCGGTTAATCGTTCAGAATCGGGCAATAATTTACCAGTTTCATCTTTTTTATCATTCATGGTTTTGAATTTTAAAATATTGAAGATTTTACCACCTTTACCAGGTCTTCTTTGAATAAAAAAAGGTGAACCATTGTTATTAATAAACAACAAAATAACTAAAATCAGAAAAAAAGGTAATAGCACTATAGTCCCAAAAAAGGAAAGTATAAAATCTATTAATCTTTTAAAAAATAATTTATACATCTAATTACATTTTATCTCCTAAATTGATACTTATATTTTTGAAAATTTCATAATCAAAACTTAGAGAATCATCTGTTTTTTGTATGGTAAAAAAGCTTTTTACAATATGAAAGTTATGGTCTTCTGCTAACTTTATTTTAGTCTCATCAGAAAGAAAAAACATCACTTTCTTATCTTTTTTGACACGAATCCAATCACAAAAACATTGTAAATCAATTAAGTTAAAATCTGAAATAAAAAGAAGTTTTACAATGGTAGTAGTTTCTTCAAATAAAAAATAAGTTTCATTTATTTTAACACATACCGTTGAATTCAATCGCTTTATATATTGTTTTTCAAACTCTTCTTTGGAGTACGCAAATGAACTATTTAAAGAAGGAAATTGATTGAGTTTGTCATACAAAACTTGAGTGTCAGCAGTTACTATTTCCACAATACTAAAATCTGTATTAGTAGTAAAAACAGTTTCATTCGAAAAAATATTATCGGCTTTTTTACAATAAAAACCTGCATCTTTCAAACGCCTGTAACTGGCATTAGACTCGGTTACAAAAGCAGTTAAAAAAGGAACGTTTTTAGAAAAACAAATTCGTTTTGATTCCTCTATAATTTGGCTAAAACAACCTCTCCCTCTAGCTTCAGGTAAAGTCCAGGAACCTGTCATGATTCCAAAATCTACTGATATCCCATTTTTAGATTTTACACAACGATAGGTAACTGCAGAACCGGCAATAACCTCACCTTCCTCATTGTTCAACAATATGATGTCTGCTTTATGTTGACCCACTCTTCTTTCAAAAACCCAATCATAAGTAATAGCATCACCCCAATTTGGAAAGCAATTATTTAAATATTCTAAATACTTTTCCTTATAATTTTCTGGATTTAAAACTACAACATTCATTTTAGTTATTGTTTTTTACAAAATTAGCTATTTCTCCCATAGATGTCCACCATAAATCATCTCCATATTTATGCTCTAAAGTTGTCAGTAACACATCTAAATAATTCATATATAAATCATCAACACCATCAATAGCATAATAACTGCCTATTTGCTTAATGATGTGTGCTTTTATTGAAATTAAGCCTTCGTTTGCAATAATTTCTTCAGCCCTATTTATTGTAGAATTGGCTTGAAAATTTGTGGGAATATGAACCAATTGATTCTCTTTTAACAAAGTTGGATAAAGTAATGGCAGATCTTTAAGACCACTCATATTGCATTTTGCCTCTTTTGAAATAGGTGTAAAAACATCACGGGACGAAGCAACAAAATCAAACTTATTTTTAACCAAAGTATTGAGTAAAGCTTCTGGAGCATTCCAACCTGGCGGGCATATTCCTTTAATGTTATTTATATTGGATGAAGCAAATATTCGGAGCATTTCAGTAATGATAATATCAAATTCTTCTTGTGACTGGTTTTGAAATTCGACTGGAATTTTTAAGCCTTTATGAACATGATATAAACCATGGTAGCCAATTTCTGTTTGTTTCATTTGGTTTAGAAATGACACAAATTCAGGATGATTTTCCAAACTCATAGTTCCTTTTTTCCATCTTTTAGCTAAAAAGAATTTATCTCTTAAATTAGGAATTTTAGCCAACAATCTTCTTGTTGGAAACGCATACATTTCTCTCCAATCTGCTGTAGTAAAAAGAGTTACTTTTAATTTTGGATGACGATTCAACAACCACATTACTTTTCCTAAAGCACCTTTGTCTAAGTCTCCTCCAGCTTCATATAAATCGGTACTTTTTGCAGGATGAATATCATCAATTGTAAAACAGATAGCTGCTTTTTTATTTTTTGGTTTCCAATTAATCATACTATTTATTTTATTCCAAATTTTGGTATTCGTTAAGTATAGCATCCCAAACTTTATCTCGTTGGTATCTAGAAATTATCATTGGTCTGGCATTACTTTTACATTTTTTCATCAAGTCATCGTTTGAATACAAAGACAACATAGCATCAAATATAGCTTTTATATTTTTTACTGGGATTATAACACCATTTTCACCTTCTTTAATAATTTCATTACATCCATTAATATCCGAAACAATACTTGGCAACCCCATAGAGCCCGCTTGTAAAACCACATTAGGGAAACCCTCTCTGTAACTTGGGAAAACCAATACATCAGCAATAGCAAAATAGGGACGTACATCAGTTTTAAAGCCAACAGAGATTATAGCATAATTATTTGAAATTATTGATAAAGTCTCAGGCAATAAAGGATCTAAATCCGTTTCATAATCTCCAACTAAGAGCAGTTTAATGTTGGCATATATTTTCTGTAATTGTTGGAAAGCAATTACCAATTCATTTATACCCTTATCTTTCACTAATCGGCCAACGAAAACAAAAACAAAATCATCCTTAGTTATATTTAATTGATTTTTCAAGTTTTGAACCTCAACAGTTGTTACTACTTCGGGAGAAAAATAAGATGTTTCAATACCATTAGAACTACCATTGGCAAGAACTTTTAACTTATTTGAGTTACAAAATTTATTTTCTAAAATAATTGATTCTAACCCAAATGAATTGGGATATAATTTAGTTGCACATGCATATGTGAATTTTTCAACAAGAGTTAAAACCTTTCTTTTTAATCCAGAAGTTTCAAGCAATGGCATACCTGCTATCGTATGTAATCTATGTGGAACTCCTGCCATATATGCTGCTAACATGCCAATAATTCCTGCTTTAGGCGTATGTGTATGTACAATGAATGGACGCTCATTCTTTAAAAAAAAATATAATTTAAATACAGCAACAATATCTTTTAAAGGAGTAATCTTTCGTGTCATTTCTAAATGAAAAGTGCTCACGTTTTCCCTTTTCCCAATTCTTTCCAAATACTCTTTTTCGGAAGAAACAGCAATTACATCATAATAAGAACTCATGAATTGTAACTGACCAGATAGTAATTTATCTAGGGAAAGCGGAACAGTGGTTATCCGGATAAGTTTTTGATTTTTCATTTAAGTTTTGGAATGGTTTAAAGTAATACCCTTCTTGACAATACTAAATAAAGCTATGAGTATAAAGGGTTGAAACATTATTTTTGTCCGCATAAAAATACCCAAATTAGCATACCGTTGTACGTAAACTAAACTCGAAATTAGTACAAAAACAAAAACTATTTTCATCCATTCGTAGATATTAATTTTGTTATAAAATTTTATGACAAAAAGTAGTGCCGTAAAATGAATTAAAAGCACCAGCACATTTTCAAAACTAGCTAACCAACTAAATATTGTATTAGCATCAAAAAATAATGGTTGGAAATTAAACACAAAAATACGATGGAAATAATTGTACTCCAACATTGGCACATAAGAACCTGAATTTTTAAATGATAATATCGAATATTGATTAAAGTATTGAATTCGAGCCCAATTTAAATACTTAATATGTGAAAGTTGTAAAGACAAATACAATAGAATTGAGATAAGGGAGAAAAAAATTAAAAAGAAAAAAACTCGTGTTTTAAGTACGTATTTCCTTTGAAATAAAAACACGAATGCAATAGCTAAGAGCAGCATTAATGCTACGTGTGGTCTAATGATGATGAGCAATAAGCTTCCAAAAATAAAACTCGGTGTATAAAATTTTTTGGAAAGTAACGCATAAAAAATACTAGCAATACCATAAAATACTAAAGGTTCTTTTCCTAAAGTGGCTGTCCAAAAGTGAAGATTGGGAAGCAGAAAAACGAGATATAACAAATTGATTCCTTTGAATTTAAAACTATCTCCTAAAGCGAGATTTGCCCATTGAATGAATTTTAAAATACCTAAAAAACCAATGGTGCTGTAAAGCAAAAAGCCGAACCAAAAAGGAAAACCTAATTTAATTAGCGGGTAATTGAGAAATAAAATGAAATTAGTATTTAAACCTATAAAATCTATCCAAGAATATTGATTTATATCAAATGTCTTTGCCCAATATCCGTTTGAGTCACCTTTATGAATAGCAATGAATTTATAAGCTAGTAAAGTAAATACTATATGGTAGAGAAAAAGAAATACTAAAAACTTTCTTTCTTTCATCTTAGCTCATTTTATTATTTTTTCCCTTTAGTAGTTGTTGCCTATACGAAAATGTCCAAAGAATAAAAATTAACATCCCGGGTAAAAACATATTACGCATACGAATCATAATACCCAAATTTCCTAAAGATTGTGAAAAAGCAAGTGTTCCTATAATTAAAAACCAAACCATTCCTTGAATGACAAAAGGAGCTTTTCTGTAGGCTTGCAATGGTTTATTCCTAATAATTTTTATACTTAAAAACACTAAAAATAAATTCTCTATTGAAACGAAAATACCCATGACATTATGTGCATCAAAAAAAAGAGGCCTATACAAAAAAGTAACCACTTTCAATGGAAATGGATAGGATGATATATCGATTGCTGATCCTACAGTTGATCTACTTAAAAGAAAAGATTTTGACTCAGCAAAATCATTAAAACTTTCTAAAGTAGAATCTTCAACCTTAGCAAATTTCATTACCGATGGTAAAATAAAAAAACTGACTCCGATCAATAATCCAAAGAAAACAATTCTTTGAAAAAAAGACACCTTTGAAGTTGTAAAATAGGCTGCTGCATAAGCTAAAAGCATAAACAATGTCATGTGGGGTCTAATAAAATAAGCCAAAGTCAATCCTAAAATTATCATTGGCAATCTTTTAATAGGTTTTAGAATACCATACATAAAAATTCCTATACAGAAAAAAAGCAACGTATCCTTACCTACTGCACAACTCCAAAAATGCAGACTAGGAGAAAAAAACAATAATGGAAATAAATTGTAATTACCAAACTTTGAATTAAAGGGTACATATTTTACGGCTATTATATAGAAGTAGGTCAAACCTATAAATCCTATTAAACTATAAAGAATAGTTCCTGTAAAATAAGATAATCCCAAAACATTTGAAGGGATATAATTCAATGCATAACTAAAGTAGGAACCTTGAGACTGAGTAAAATTAAAAATAAAATCTTCAGTGCTAAAACTTTTTGCTACCATCCAATGTCCATAGGCATCACCTCTTATGAAAAGACAATAATATAACCCAAAAAGTAAATGATAAACAAACAGTTTTTGTAAAGTGCTTATATCAAAACTGGACAAGGATGCCTTAAAACTGTTAATAAACAGGAAGCCTATAAATATAAATAAAGCAATAAAAAGTATATCCATATCCTATTTTTCTAAAACCGTTACATGAGAGACGTATGTCAGGTTTTGCATTGTAAATGCCTTGGCATTTTTGTATTTTTCTTTTAATTGCTCAAAGTTTTCCAAAGCATATTGAATGGCGCTTTTTAAACTCTCAATATCTGAAGGAATAAAATTAATTGAAAGAAATTCATTTACATTAATTTCTTTTACACTTCTAAAGCTTCCGTTTATTACCAATTTCCCTGAGATTAATGCATCCAAATATTTAACATGTACAATCAATTCTGAATATACATTTTGCTTATCAGGACAAACTATAATGTCAGACAAATCCTGATAGGTTCTCAATTGGTTATATGGTATTCTACCAATAAAAACTACCTTGTTTGTGATATTTTTTTCTTTAACAATACTCAAACATTCTGGCATTGTTGGTCCGTCACCCACAATAAAAAGCCTCACGTTATGCTGATTTACAATTTTTTCAAATGCCAAAATTAAATCGGGAACACCACCCGTTTTCTTAAATGCGCCGGCAAAAAAGATTATTTTTTCATTGGGCTGGCAATTGAATTTTTTTTGTAATTCTTTTTTTAAATCGGCATCAACCTTTTCTGTAAAAACATCTGAGCTTAATACATAAGGTAAAATACAATTCTTTTTTTGAGACACTTTAGGATATTGTTCTGTAAAGTAATCCTGCATCGCCTGACTGGCAAAAATAAATCCTTCTGCTAAATTGAAAACCTTATAATCAAGCCAATCCGATATTTTATATTTGACCCAAAACTTAACTTTTTCACCTAATGATTTTGCGTATTGTTCCTGAAACTTGAATTCCAAAGTAGCAACACCATGCAAATCATTAATATAGTTAGTAATAATATTAAATGATTTTAAACAATAGCCTATCGAATTATCTAAGTATTCAAAAAAATAAATTGTCTCTTTGTCAAACTCATCCTTAAATAATTGTTCAAGTTTATTGAAAAACTTAGCATAAATAATTCGAATCATAAAGTTGGGCAACAGACCTAATAAACCTTGGAAAATTCTTTTGTCTCTTCTCGAAAATGGAAAATTAATATCTATTTGCTTTATGTTTTTTTCAAAAAGATGAAATTTTTTAGTATTTGAAATAAAGATGACTTCGTGACTTTTCTTTGCAAGTTCATTCATAATGCCAAGCATACGAATGGTCCCGCCACCTTCATTAGCAAAGTCATTCATTGAAAAAAAGACAAATCTCCCCATTATTTGAACAATCCTTTAGCCTTCATTTCCTCTATAGATTTCGAATAATTATCTTCTGTCACTTCCTGTGATTTAACCCAATCTACAAATTGTTTAACCCCTGTTTCGAAATCATATTGAGCCTCAAATCCCAGTTTAGTTTTTATTTTACTTAAATCAGCAAAATTATGTCGAATATCACCCAATCTAAAATTACCCGAAACTGTAATAGTAATATCAGCCTGATAAAATTCTTTTAATGTATTGGCAACTTTCATAACCGTAGTAGCAACACCCGAACCCACATTAAAGACTTCGTCATTGGCTTCATCATTTTGAATACCCATAATAGTTGCATCAACAACATCATCAATGAAAACAAAATCTCTACTTTCAATACCATCTTCAAAAATATTGATGTTGTTGCCGTTTCTGATTTGAGTAGAAAAAATAGATAAAATTCCGGTATACGGATTTTTGAGCGATTGTCCTGGTCCGTAAACATTCTGATAACGGTAAGCTACTGCTGGAATTCCAATTGATTTACATACATTTAAAACCATTTGCTCCTGGTTTTGTTTTGTAATTCCATAAACTGAAGAAGGATGAATTTTCGAATTTTCATCGGTGGGCAATATGTTTACGGTTTGGTTGCACAAAGGGCATTTAGGTTCAAAATCAGATTGCAATAAATCTTTTTCCTTACGCTCTGTAGGATAGACTGCACCGTGAACTGAGCAATTGTATTTTCCTTCACCGTAAATTGATCTGGATGAAGCTATAATCACTTTTTGAACATCGTGTTTTTCATTAACCAAATAATCCAAAAACAAGGCTGTACCATTTATGTTGACATCAACATATTTTTGAACCTCATACATCGATTGACCCGTTCCGGTTTCTGCCGCTAAGTGAACTACTATATTTTGATTTTTTAGAGCTTTGTACCAATCTTCTTTGATTCGGACATCGCCTTGTATAAAGTTAACTTTATCTTTTATGGATTGGTACAAACTCGAGGTTTGAGGATTTCCATGAATTTGTTCAGAGAGGTTATCTAAAACGGTAACAGAATATCCTTGATTTATAAGTTTGAGTGCTAAATTAGAGCCTATAAACCCAGCTCCACCAGTAATTAAAACATTGCTTTTCATATGGGTATACTATCTTTAATAGCAGAAAATTTTTAATAATATAAAAAAAAAGATTTCATCTATTTACTATTGCAAATATTAGATAATTTATTGAAAGATTGAATATAACTCTCTGCACTTTTTTCGATGGAGAAAAAGTTAATTCCAAATTCCCGAATTTTTTGATGATTTATCTCCGAAAGATTTTCAACGAAAAGCAAAGCTTCGTCAATAGCATTTGGATTGTCATGATGAAACAAAAACGAATTAGGCACTTGGTTCATCAGTTCTTCAGAATCTCCAATTCCAGCGGAAGCAATAGTTGGAATTCCCATTAAAAGATATTCTCCTAATTTGATAGGTGCTACGCCTTGCATACTATATTTAGGTTCCCTGATGGCAAAAGCGACATCGGCAGTATTGAGATATTTTGGTACATCTTCAAAAGCTACTTTCTTAACTATAATATTTTCAGATAAATCAGTCGGAATTCGTTGTTGGGCAAATTCAATATTTCCAGTTAAAATTAAAAAAATGGCATCGGTATGTTTTTGTTGATAGTTTTGAAAAATTGTCATCATTTCGTCCCAACCATATTGTGGACCAAGAGAACCGCAATAAACAAATACTTTATTATTCGGGTTGATATTAAGTTCTTTTCTAAATTGACTTTTAATTGAATCGTTGGGTTTGAAAAAATCGGTGTTTCTTCCATTAAAAACTACTGAGAACTTTTCAGGGTTTTTATTATGTATTGTTTTTAAATGAATATCGATTGCTTTCTGTGATCGCGTTATGACTCTATCAGCCTGAAGCAGCATTTTAGTTTCTTCTTTTTTAAAAAAACGATATAACGAACTACTTCTAGATAAACCCGAAAAATCAACTCGTTCTTCCAAGGGTAATCCATCTGCATCAAAAAGTAGTTTAAAATTTCTGTTCTTTATTCGGTTTATCATTATAGAAGGCATAGTACTTCTTGGCATGACAACGTCAATATTATTTTCCTTAATGTACTCTTTTAGATATTTTACCCCCTTAAATAAGGTTAATAAATTACCAAGAGTGACGATTGGCTTTCTGATAATTGGTCTTGATGTATACTTTATGTTTAAAGCTTTAGCGATGTTTTTAGTAATATCTGTCCTTTCTTTTGTACCCCAAGTGAATTGAATCACGTGTATAGTGCAATTTGCTTTATTTTGAACTTCGCTAAGAATTGGCATAAATAATCCTTCCATATAACTGGTTTGCGGGCCGTCCCAAGTAATAAAAAGGATGTTTTGATTTTGATGAATCATTTAATTCTGTTTTACTTTCTGCATTATGAATTGCAATGCTTGTTGTTTTTTATTTAGGGAAACATTTTTCAAAATAATTAAAAATAGATCTTAACTATAAAAAAAGGAAATAGAATTAATAATGTAATATTTCTTTCTCCTCTTTTTTTTACTTATTTGGAAATCTTTGAAAACAATGATAAGTATAAGCTTTGGATTTTCTCTACATATTTATCTTCAGTATAATAGTTCATTGCTCTTTCAAAACCATTTTGTCCCATATCTTTTCTAAGAGTTTTATTCAGACAAAGTTCTTCCAATCTGGAAGCAATTTCTTCCACATTGTATTTTTCTACCAAAAAACCTGTTTTCTCATGTTCAACAATGTATTGCATCCCACCTACTCTGGTTGCTACAACAGGTAATTTGTGAAGCATTGCCTCTGCCAAAACAAGACCAAACGATTCATGAGAAGAAACTAATGAAAAAATATCGAAAATTTCATAATAGTTAGCTACTTCATTTTGATAGCCTGCAAAAATTACTTTATCAGTAATTCCTAATTCTGCCGCTAAGTTTTGATAATTTATTTTCTCCTTTCCTTCTCCAACAATAATTAACTTGGCATCTATTCCTTTTTTTATCAATAAATTTAATGCTTTAATCAAATCAGAAAATCTTTTATTACTATCTGAAAGTAATCTTCCTACAGTTCCAATAATAATTTGATTAGCTGTTATATTTAATTCTCTTTTTAATTCAACAACTTCATTTTCATCTACACTATTTGGTAATGCTACTCCGTTGTCTATTAATTGTACTTTACTTTTTGAAATATTGAGTTTTTCAATTAAATACTTTGTTGATGCTGGTGAAACGCCAATAACTTTATCTGCAGGTATTGTCAAAAGTTTCATTAATAAATTCCCTTTCCATCTTCTGGTTTGAGGGTCTGAAGTTTCTTCGAGTATTATTATGGGAACTCTTTTTAAAAGTCCATTAATGGAAGCCATTGTTACTCCTTCGAAAACAGCTCCATGAATTATATGTGGTTTGAAATCATCAATCACTTTCATCACTTTTTTATGCTGCTTGATATTCAAAAACGATAATAAGCTTCCAATTTCAATGATTTCAACATCGTATTTAGCAAACTCTTCAGGAAAAGGACCAACTGCATTAGTGCAAATAATCTTGAGCTCAAATTTTGATTTGTCTAACAATTTTGCCATAGACAATCGACGGCGTTCAACGCCACCAGATTTAATGGTATCCAGTATATTTAAAACTCGTATCATTCACTATTTGTTATAAAGTTTCATCAATAAATTAATATGATTTTGTAATGAATAATTTTTGATAATGGTTGCTTTGCCTCTTTCGGCTATTGCTGTTCTTTTTACATTTCCCATTTTAATAATATGAAGAATTTTGGCACATAAATCTTTATCATCATTTACATTTACAATCCAGCCATTTTCATTATCAATAATCATCTCCTCAGCAGACCCTACTCTTGTTGTTAAGGAAGGAATGCCGCAATACATAGCTTCTGCCAAAGAATTTGAAAATCCTTCTGTAAAAGAAGTTAACACATATAAATCTGCTGACAATAAAAAAGGATAAGGATCATCCTGAAAGCCATGAAATTTTACATGATTATCGATTTTTAATTCTATTGCTAATTTTTTCAGTTTATTGGCATCTTTACCTTCACCAACAATTGAAAAAAATATATTAATATCTAACTCTTTCAACATACAAACAACACGTAACATACTTTCAATATTCTTTATTTTTTCTAATCTAGAAACCGATATTATATGAAATTGATTGTCATCAGATTTATTTACATGATGCAAAACCGGGAAAATTACCGGATTGGGAATCTTCTTAACTTTGTATTTTGAAACTTTATTTTCTGTAATTAAATAATTGATAACCTGATTAGAATTACCCACAATAAAATCTGCAAAATAGTAAATCAAAGCAAAAATGATTTTTACTATTTTACTTTGATTTGGAATACCAACTTCTTCTCCTACTATTAAAGGAACTCTCGCAAGTTTTGCTGCCAAAATACCGTGAAAATTAGCTTCAGCACCTGAAGTATGCACAACTTCTGGTTTTTCTTTTCTAAAAAAAAGGATTAGTTTATAAAGAGTTATAAAGCTTGGTATTTTATATGAATAATTAAAACAAACAACACGTTTTCCATTATTTTTTATTGCTACTTCTGCATTACCTCCGTGATTTAAAGCACAGAATAACCATTCATTTTTATCATGATGAGTTGATATATTGATTAATCGTTTCTCAATACCACCAAAATCTAAAAAAGTCGTTAGTCTAACTATTTTCACTTAATTAATTTAATATTCTATAAATTGATTTTATGTTTTGTTTTACGTTAATTCGAGACATATACTTAAGATAAAATTTAAATCGATTTACAATTTTCTTTTCCTCTTTACAATATGCAAAAATTATTTGATAAGTTAAATGACTTATTGTATCCTTCAGGTATTCTCTATATTGATGTTGAGTAACATTATCAAATTCTTTATAGGCTTTTATTTTTGTATTATAATTCACTAATTTATTTTCAAAAAAGTTATTTTGTGAAGACCAATTAGTTTGTGTGGAACTATAAACTACCATATCATCATTAAGATAGCCGATTTCACCCTCAGTTATTGCTTTAAAAAAAATAGGCGTATCATTAACACCAAAAGAGAAAAAATAAGATGGTAATTCTTTCATGATTTCACTTTTAAACATAGCTGAAGATGTGGGAAATGTTCCTCCACCATGTTTAAAAAGTTTTCTTTTAGGAATAACTTGCTTGTCTTTAAATTTATTCAACCCAGTATATGGATAGAACTTGTTATCATACTCATCAAATCTGCTGGCATTATGAAAACAAAAAACAATGTTTTGGTTTTTTTCTAAAAAGTCTACTTGTTTTTGAAGTTTTAGAGAATCAGTCCAATAGTCATCTCCATCACACATGGCAATATATTTACCCTTAGCATTTTTTAATACAAAAGCAGTATTACTTAACATTCCAAGGTTTTTTTCTTGATTATAATATCTTATTTTATTAGTAGTATCATGCTGAGCAATAAAATTTTCTATAATTGTATTAGTATTATCTTTGGAACAATCATTTGATATTATAATTTCAAAATCAAAATTAGTAATTTGATTAATTACATTTTCTAAACATTTTTCAATATATTTTTCATGGTCATATGAAATAATTACTACAGAAACCATGGGTTCTAAAATTCCAATATCTTCTTTCATGTTTTAATTTAAAATTTATCCACTAAAGGCATAAGCCGAATAATATTTATGGAACAAATCTTCTAAATATTTTGATTTATTTAACTTGTTTTTTTCTAAAAAATATTCTTTGGCATAATCTAAACTGATGTTATATTCTTGTCCGCTGTTTTCAAATTTTAACTTGAGCACTAATTTTGTAAATTCTTCAATTAACCTTACTATATCTATAATTGAAAAATTATCCAAATAGGCAAGATTAATCGTTTTATTATAAATATTCTTATTGATAATATTTTCTGTAATACTTCGAACATCTTCTACATCTATCAAATTTCTTTTGGCATCTATTTGAATTAAAATTTCTTCTTTATTTACTGCCTTTTCAAATAAATAATTTAAAAGTAGGTTTGGATTTCCTTGGCTTCCTACTGCATTACTGACTCTTAAAATAAGATACTTAGCTGCTTTTTCTTTAATTAAGTTTTCAATAAAAAGTTTATGATTTACATACTTACTAGTTGTTTTTGATGAATCATAGACACTACAAGTTGAAAAATAGACAAATAAACGATTTTGATATTGGCTGATTGTATTTAGAACTAACGTTTCTTCTCTTAAAAAAGCTTCCTCGCTTGTTTCCAATGAATTTGAAACGCCTGAGGCAAAAATGATTACCTCTTTATTATCAAAATTATGAAAACTTTTTGCTATAAGTCCGTTACCGATTATCATATTTGGAATTTTAATATTTTTATTGGGAAAGTTATAAAAAAGAAGCCGGTTATAAAGGTTACTGGTCTATTTGATTTGTCAACAAACTATCTATAATTAAGCTAAATTTCTTCGCTCCAATTGGATTGAGATGATTGTCATTTTTAAAATCTTTCAAAATAAATCTTGGACTTGTTGAAAAGTCATAATAAGGTATACCATATTCTTTTGAAAAATGAGTTATTAAATTTTGAACTTGACGATTTGCCTGAACAGGGATTTTACTATTATATGTAGCGTAAAAAGGTGTATTTATGAAAACCACTTTTACTTTTTTATCTTTACATTTTTCAATAATTTTTATTAAAAAGTCAGTATTTAACTTAAAGTTATTTTGATTAGTAAATTTATGGTTCATTTTAAATGCCTTGACTATCTTAATTGAATCGTTATTTAATTTTGAAAATTTATCATTAAAATCATTTTCGACAAATCCATATTTATTCAAAACATCCTTGTGTATAGTTGGATTATAATTATTAACAAAAGCAGTAGAAAAATATTTAATGTCAGCAAGAGCAAATGAATAATTTTTAACCGAAAAACTTTCCGTTTTATAATTTATACCGTAAAGAATTGAATAAATGTGTCCATTCCAGTCATCTGGATTAAGCTTTCCATAAAAACGATGAGGAGAAACCTCAAACACAACTGTTTTTAGCTTATTAATTTGATCAATATATTTATCTAATAAAAAATAATCAATAGATATTGGCTGACCACCAAAAGCCAAATTAGAAGACGGTGCTTTAATAAATTCTGGATTAATACCGTTGGCAGTGTATGAACTTCCTAAAAAAAGAACTTCTTTAGAGTTTAAGTTATTATCAAGATGTTTTTTCTTAAACACAAATGCAGTCTGTGTTCTACAATAAAGCTCTACTGAAACTAAAAAAATCAGAACAGGAATGCTAAATAGAAAAGTGTATTTTATGAATTTTTTCATACTAAAATTGAAAATAAATGAACTGTTGCTCGGCTCCATTAAAATAAAAAATAGCTGCAATTATAAGGTAATAAAAACTCCAACGCATTGTCTTGGGCCAGGACGAACCAAAGTGGGCTATGGCATACTGATTTTGTCTTCCTATCCATTCAATAATAATAAACAACCCTAACATTGCAAACAATACTAATGGTGTTATTGATGGTATTGTAAATAATGATTTTGTACAAATTCCGGAAATAAAGCTCAAAGCATGAGTTACATTTTGAGCTCTAAAAAATATCCAAGCAAATACTGTAAGAGAAAAGGTTAGCGTCATAAGAGCCAATTCTTTTATGTTTGGAAGTAGTCTACCTTGTGCTACAGTATCTAAATTATTACGGTTAGTATTAAATATTATGGAAGGCATAATATATAAAGCATTTAAAAGTCCCCAAATTATAAATGTCCAATTGGCTCCATGCCAAAATCCACTTACCAAAAAGATTATAAAAGTATTTCGTACTTTCATCCAAGTTCCTCCTTTACTGCCTCCTAACGGTATGTATAAATAATCTCTGAACCAGGTAGATAATGAGATATGCCATCTTCTCCAGAATTCGGCAATATCACGTGAAAAATATGGAAAGGCAAAGTTCCGCAATAAATCGATTCCGAATAATCTTGCAGTTCCCAAGGCAATATCTGAATATCCTGAAAAATCTCCATAAATTTGAAACGTAAAGAATAATGCCCCTAACACTAAGTTACTTCCTGATTGATCCGCTGAATGATTAAAGATTTCATTAGCATATCTGGCGCATTGGTCGGCAATGACAATTTTTTTAAAAAGTCCCCATAAAATTTGCTTAAGTCCATTAACAGCATCAGCATAATTAAAAACTCTAGCTTTCTGAATTTGAGGTAATAAATGAGTAGCTCTTTCAATAGGTCCGGCCACTAACAAAGGGAAGAAACTGACAAAAACTGAATAATCAATAAAATTCTTTTCAGCTTTAATTCTGTCTTTATAAATATCTATTACATAAGACAATCCGTGAAAAGTATAAAAAGAAATTCCAACAGGAAGAATCACGTTTATAGTATAAGGATTTATTTTAAGTCCAAAATTGGCTATTAAATCCTGGAAGGAGTCAATAAAGAAGTTGTAATATTTGAATATGCCTAAAAAACCTAAATTAATAATTATACTCAATAAAAACCAGAATTTCTTTTGGGCTTTGGATTTAGCATCGCTCATTTTAATACCAGTGAAATAATCTAAAAGGGTAGAAAAAATAAGTAAAAACAAAAAGCGCCAATCCCAACAAGCATAAAAAAAATAACTAGAAACCAGTAATAATATATTTTGAAGTTTCAAATTTTTATTAGTAACAAACCAATAAAGAATGAATACTATAGGCAAAAATATGGCGAAGTTAATGGTGTTAAATAACATGTATTAATTAGTTTTTATTAATGCTATACTTATTTAGATTAAACATTTTCAAAATTATGATTTATTCCTTAAAACAGCTGCAAATTTAAACATAACTGATTTCAATAGTTCCTTCTCATAATAATATATAATTATAAAATATATCATTAAACCAGCTATTATTTTAATTATTAAACCCATCAACAATGAAAAATGAGTCAAATAATTTATACTAATAAGTCCTATTGCCATTCCTAACGTCCCGAAAATACTCCCTTTTAGCGCAACGAAAACCTCTGGCCATTTTATGTTTAACTGTTTTATTGCTGTGTTATATATTGGGTAAAATAAAAGCATACTGGCAATTAAATAACTCCACGACATACCAACAATTCCAAAATTGACTCCAATTGAAAAGACGATAATCAACACGAAATTGACCATCAATGATATTCTAAAAGCGATGTTAGCTTTTGCTAATGCGTTGTATATCATGCCGTTTAAATACAATATCGATTGAAAAGTTCCAATTACACTTAGGATAGAGAGCAGCGGTATCATCCCTACCCATTTATTGCCAAAAAATAAGAGTACAAATTCTTTTGAAACCAAAGATAAACCTATCATAGCCGGAAAAGTAATTAGTGAAATATATCTGATAATTAGCAAATAATATTTTTTCATAGACACTAAGTCATCTTGCTTTTTGGCAAAAGCAGGAAACATAACTCTGGTAATGACAGAGGAAACATTTCGCAATGGCAACAGCATTAAAGAATATGCTCGTGTATAAAGCCCTAGATCAGTACTCCCTAAAACTCTAGCAATGATAAAATTATCAAAATTTCTTGACCAATAATTTACTGTTGTGTCTCCTAAAACGTTTAATCCAAACCTTGATAATTCTTTTACTTTGGCTATGTTAAAAATAAAAGAAGGATACCAATTAGTAGAAAACCAATATAAAATTGTATTAATACTAGAAGTAACTATAGTCATCCAAACAATTGACCATACTCCGTAATTATTTAATGCTAAAATAAAAGCAACTGCATAACCTGTTATAATTGCAATCCAATTAAAAATAACCTTTTGTTTAAATTTAAGCTCTCTAACCAACAAATTAGATTGAACCGAGGTTAATGAAGAGATTATAAAAGACAAACAAATTACTCTTATTAAAACAGTTATTTGAGGTTCTTTAAAAAAAGCACTCAGCAATGGAGCAGTGAAAAAAAATATAATATACAAAAAAGTTCCTATTCCTAAATTAAGCCAAAACACTGATGAATAATGCTCATTATCAGCATCTTTTTTTTGTATTAAAGCGGTTCCAAAACCCATATCAATAAATAGTGCTGCAAAGTTTGTAAAAATAGTTACCATCCCAACTACACCAAAAACAGATGGCGGAAGAATTCTAGCTAAAAAAATTCCAAAAATAACAAAGAGAACTTGCGAAATTATTTGGTCGCTAAATGTCCAAACTAAACTTTTTTTGACTTTATTTTTTAAGCTCATTTAAACTATTGAATTAAAATTTTTGACCAATTCATTATGCAATTTTCATTAAAAAAATAATCCTGTATGGCTTTTTTATTGGTTGCTGATTGAAGCTGTTCCTTTTCGAAATCAGCCATTAATGCATCTAATATTATTGGTAGTTCATCAAAATCATCAACTTCGTGATACTGTAATCCCATTTTTTTAAATGTTTTATAAGGCAACCACGATCCTGTAATAACGCTATTATTTGCATATAACATTTCAGTTAATGTACCACTCAAGGCGTCTGAAATAGGCATGTGAATGAATATTGAAGTAGCTAATCTTGAAATTGCCAATTCTTCTTTTGAAAAAAAAGTGTCATTTACCGTAAATGTAAATCCAGATTCATTAAGCAATTTTTCCAGTCTTGGAACATAATCTTTTTTTTCATCACTTGAAATTGCATAATTTAAATTTACAATTAAGTGACATTTGTCTTTGCATGCTGAACCGGATAATGCCTGAATAATTTTTTCATGATTATTATTTTTGCTTCCGTTATGACCAACCAATATATTTTTTTTGGTTAGACTATAACCATATTTTTCTTGAAAAGATTTTATCAACGTTTTATTTTGAATGTTAGCATCCATTTCATCATAAATTTTTCTATCAACAGGAAATTGTGCAATCTTTATTTTATTGAGTAAATTTCTTCCAAACTTTGATAAAATAATTTCGCGCATTTCTAATGATTGGCAGGTTATAGTTGTTGCTCTATTGAGTGCTTTTTTTACAAAATAAAAATTCAAAATATCGCTAGTACGCAACAAATCTGAACCCCAAAAAGTACAAACAATATTCTTGTCTTTTGGAATCAAAAAAAGCTCTCGCAGATAGCTATATTGGATATAATGAAAATGAAAAATATCAATGTCCTTAAAACTTTTATTTTGCAGAAAAAAAGCTTTTGCCTGATTGTGTTTTAAAAAAAAATGTACCGCCTTCTTAAATTTTTTCTCAACAAAAAGAATGAAAAAAAAAGTCTGCCAAAGATGTAATGAAAAGCTACTTATTATAAAAGCTCTGAAAAGATTAAAAAAAGAGACTTTAATTACTACATCTTTATTGTCATACATCCAGGTAGCGTCAGGAACCGGTTTATTCAAATCACGGATAAAAGGTGCTTTTATACAAAACGAAGCGTCATATTTCTTTAAAGTTCCATACAAAAAAGAAAGAAAATTGTTTTGACCAACCCCAAGTACAAGAATTCTTTTAGCCATTAACTATTGATTAGATTTTGAAATTTTTTCTTGTGTTTTATTATATTCATCCCATTCGCCTGTATCATACCATGAACCTTCACTTACCGGAAAAACACCTACTTTTCTATTTTCAGCTTTTAACTTTTCAATTAAATGTGTAATATGAAAAAACGTTTCATTTGGAATTTCATCAATAAGATTTGGTTCTAGAATATACATTCCGGTATTGACTAAAATAGAAAAATCGGGTTTTTCTTTTAACCCAATTAACTCACCATTCTCACCTGTTTCAAGCGTTCCATAAGGAATTGCATAATTCTTTAATGCAGCTACAATCGTGAGTTCATTTTTATTTTGTCTATGAAAATCGAGAATTTCTGAATAATCTTGATTGATAAGAATATCGCAGTTACTCACAAAAAATGTTTTATCAATTTTACCTTTCAGCAAACTTAAACTTCCTGCTGTTCCTTGTGGTTTAGTTTCTTTAAAAAAAGAAATGTTTTGGTTAAGCTTTAAGCTATTAATATAGTAGGCAATCAAATCGGCTTTGTAGTTTACCGAAATATGAAAATCATTGCATCCATAAACCGAGAACCGATTTATTATTTCTTCAATCATGGTGTGATCTCCAATTGGTATTAATGGTTTAGGCAAAACATTGGTTAATGGTTTAAGTCGTGTCCCAAATCCACCTGCCATAATTACCACTGGCAATTCAATTTGTTGAAAATGATGTGGCTTGTTTTTTTCGAAAATGTCTTCCCAAAAATAAAGAGCTACAATTTCATTATCGTTGTTTACTACCGGACATAATTCCATTCGAAAATTAATCATCATATTCTTTATATCGTCGAACGAATCATCGCTTTTTGCAACTTTGATATTGTGTCTGATAATTTCTTTTACCGGTATTTGCAATGATTTGTTTTGAATGATAGCGCGTTGTATATCACCAGCGCTTACTAGTCCTTCAAACTTAAGGTCATCAAAAACCAACAACAATTTTTTATCAATTTCATCCATTTTTTTTAGAGCTTCAAGCAAAGTAGACGCTGCTGAAATGGTTCTATTTTGATAATTTATTGGATTCATAGTATAAAAATTTAGAGAATTCGAGCCGGATTTCCGACAAGTTTTACGCAATCTGGCACGTTAGTAATCACCACACTTCCTGCTCCAATCACAACATCCTTCCCTATAGTAATACCTTGTCTAACCACCGAATTAGCACCAATAAAAGTTCTTTCCCCAACAGTTACATTTCCTCCCAAAACTACTCCAGGTGCAATATGAACAGCATTTTTAATTACACATTCATGCTCGATAATACTGCCAGTATTCAAAATACAAAAATCTGCTATTTCAGCAAGTGGATTAATAGCTACATTTCGGGCTATAAAATTTCCTTTACCAATTTTAAATGTTTTCGAAATGGATGCTGATGGATGAATGACGTTTAATAAGTTTTTATCTTTTAACAAAATTAACTTCGCTATTTTTTCTCTTATTTTGTTATCTCCTATTCCGAGAATAAAATCATAAGAAGAATTCCAACCTTCAAATAGTTCATCACCTTCAAAACCAATATAATCTAAATCATAAGGGTTTGTAGTTCCTTCTTGAATTTCGGCATAATATTTCAAATTTATCATGGCAGAAATTGCTGCTTCGGCAACTACAAAACCATGACCAGAATAGCCAACTAATATTACTTTTTTATCGGACACTACTTGGTATATTTACAATTCTATCTTCTAAAAACATTGCATTCAATTGTTCATCTTTTTGACAATCTTTAAACATTGGCAATCTAAACATTAATTGCCAAATAGGCCTTGTCATTACATTGGAATCATTGGTTTGTTTTAAGAAAGATTCTCTGTCTTGCTTGTTTTCCAATTCAACACACATTAACCAATAATTAGCCTTGGTATTTGGTGCCTCGGTTCTAAACTTGATGCCTTTACTTTCAAAAAAAGCAGCATATTGTATTGCTAAACTTCTTTTAGAATTGATAAAACCATTCAATTGCTCTAACTGAGCACATGCCAAAGCCGCATTTAAATTTGGCATCCTAAAATTAAATCCAATTTCGTCATGAAAGTATTCGTATGGATGCGGAATTTTGGCTGTAGTTGTGATGTGTTTTGCTTTTTGAGCTAAAGTTACATTATTAGAAACAATAGCACCTCCACCACCAGAAGTAACAATTTTATTGCCATTAAAAGAAAAAACACCAATATCTCCAATACTACCCGTAGGCTTATTGTAGTACTCGCTACCTAAAGATTCAGCTGCATCTTCAACGACTGGAATTTTCCATTTATTGCAAATAGTGATAATTTCATTTAAATGAACTGGGAATCCAAAGGTATGCATGGGAACGCATGCTGAAATTTTTCGACCAGTTTTTTTATTATAACATCCATCATCTTTTAACTCTCCATATTGTTCCAAAAAGTTATCTAATGCTTTTGGTGATAACCCCATGGTATCAAGATCAACATCTATAAATACTGGATGTGCATTATTATATAGGATAGCATTGGCAGTTGCTACAAATGTAAGTGCTTGAGTTAGTACTTCATCATTGCTTTTTACACCGACCAATTTCAAGGCAACATGAATACCTGCGGTTCCATTAACTACTGCAACAGCTTTTTGGGTTTTTGTGATATCAGCCATCATCAATTCAAATTGGTCTACATAGGCTCCAACCGAAGAAACAAAAGTAGTATCAATTGTTTTGATTAGATATTCTTTTTCATTTCCCTTAAAAAGCGGAGCATGGAGAGGTATAAAATCATCATTTGGATAAACTGATTTTATAAAATTTACTATTTCAGAATAGTTTCCCATTACATTTTGGCGTCTAAATATTTACCAGTCTCTTTATGGTTGAATTCAGGAATCATGTAATTAAACAATGAAACTATATCTTCTTTTGTCCATGACCTTTGATGCTTTAATGTTGCTATAGTGTTTGAAAAAAAATCGATTTTTTGCCTATCAGTAGCTAATTCATTTTTAATAATTCCTAAATTTTTATACTTATCCATAACTAAAATTTCATGACTAGTAAAAAATTCTTCAAAATCTTTCTCTCCAGTTGTATCACTTACAGTAAATAAACAAGGCCACTTTTTATCTTGAGATTGGTTTTGTATTTTGTATCGTGCTTCTTCTTCTGTTTCACAAAGGTCAACTTCAAAGCCTAAATTTATTAAATATTTTTCGGCTATTTCTGCAAATGTAATGAGATGCAAATTTTCACTCAGCTTCGGAAAAAAGATATCTCCAGTTTCACCAAAAACACAAGACATTAAACAAAGTTCGCCAGCTTCTTGAGGAATAACAAAATATCTTTTAATATCATTAGGGGCAACAATGGGTTGTTTTTTTTGAATTCGCTGATTAAATCCATGAAGTAAGGATCCATCCGAAAAAGCTACATTGGCAAAACGTGCAGTTGAAATAGCAATGGCATCACTATATTTCATAAGAAACATTTCCATTATTCGTTTCGAAGCACCCATCATATTTACTGGATTAGCGGCTTTATCCGTTGACACGCAGAAATACTTTTTTACACCCTTTGCAATTGATTGTTGTATTGTTTTTTCTGTATTAAAAATATTGACATCAATCATCCTCATTAAAGTAAAAGGATCTTTTTCACTCCTGACATGTTTCAAAGCAGATAAATTTAATACATAATCAAAAATACCATCAGATTCAATAAACGCATCATATTCGATAGAATTAATATCTAATGCAAAAGTTTGAAAATCGCCATCAATATAACCGAATGAGCTTCTTATATCCCTGACTAATTCAACTAAATTATTTTCACTTATATCTACTACATGTAACTTCTTAGGGTTTCTTTTAAAGATTTCCTTACTTACAGCCTGTCCTATAGAACCAGCTCCACCTATAACAAGAAAGGATGATGTTGAAACAATTTCTTTTAGTTTTTCACCATTGTTTGCAATGTCTTCACTAAATAGAGCTTTCGACCTTCCTATTAATCCAAGAACATTCATTTATATAAATTATTTATATTTATCTAATACTGTTTATCAGAATACATTCAGATAAGCAAAAATACTCATTTAATATTAACAACAAATATTAAAAAGACTTGAACATCAAATAAAAAAAAGACCCTCGATTTCTCGAAGGTCTTTTTACTTTTATTTATTTGTCTTGTTCTGAAATAGCAAAACATAAATTTTATCCTTATTAAGTGTATAAAGAGTTTCCAAAAAACTGGAAACTCTTTATAAAAATTAACTTAATATTTTTCTATTACAATAGGAATAAATTGGATGCCTTCTGCTATAGATGATTTCATTACTAATATACTATTTTTTTAGTTACAACTTCCCCTAATTCTGAAGTAATTTGAACTAATAAAACCTGGTTAGTCATAGGTAAAGTAGTGAATTTAGTTTGAGTATCATTAATACCTTTTTGCGTAGTAATTAAACGACCTGTAACATCAAAAATCGAAACCGAACTCATTGACAAATTACCAGTATCAATATGCAATCCTTCTTCATTTTTATATACTATTACAGTGTTTTCATTATACTCAGGAACACCTAAAGCTTGATTATTAAATAACAACTCAAATCGATTTTCAAAAGTACCTGCTTCACTTGCAAAAGTGTAAGGACTGTCTTTTAAATCGTGAATCACAGAAAGCAATTTGTCTTTCAAATAAATATTTTGACTAGTAAATAAACCATCAAAATTAGACAAATTGATTGTATAAGTATCAGCGGCAGAAGTCTTATAACCAAGTGGGAAAACATCGTCTGTAGAAAAAGTCAAACCACGTCCTTGTATAGAAAGTTTTTTATTTTCAACAGTTGTATATAGTGTAACTGTATTACCAGTGTCAGCCATTTCACCATCAAAAAGTCGATCCAAACCATCTGTTCCACCTTGTATATATCCCACTAATAATTGCTTATATGCATTCTCATTATTGTAAATATCTAACCAAATTCTATGTTTTTCATATAAATCAGTAGGATCTGAATTAGAAGCAGTATTAGTTCTATAAAAATTATTATTATTAACACCACCCAAACGCATACTATTTCTAAAATAAGCAGTACCCGTTGCCAGTGTTTTTATAAAAAACCCTTGTCCAGATGCAATATTACCATTAGGTATAGAATTATTACCAACACCTGTAATTGGAGATCCAAAAGTGCCAACACCTCCTAATATATTCCAAGCAGCGTAACTATTGGGATATTGCCCACCAGTTATAAAAGCATTATGTGTCCAGAAATAAAGTGTTCCTCCAAGGAAATTACTATTACCAGTAGTAGGATAATCAGGATCTGTTACTAAAAGAGCAGCACTTAAAGCACTTGGATAAGGATTTCCTATTAAGTTCAATTGAGCAGGTGCGTTATTAATTACAGACAATGGAATTGTACCATTATTGGGCACACCATTAAAAATAGCGGAAAAATTTAAAGGAGTAGATATTGGTGGTGGTGGCATTGGGAAAAAACTAGGCACACGTATCAAATAACCTTTACCAATATTCATAGTTGAAGCACTATTAGTCTGTTGCCAATTGGAAATATTAGGATTATAATCAAAGAATCCAATACTAGAAGTGAATGGTGACAAGCCTATCAAAGTTTGTGAAGCAACTGGAGAAGACCAATAGGTATAATCAAATCTCCAACAAGGTGCTGAGTCTCTTTTATATGTAATACTTCCAAAATTACTCACATCATTAGATTGTACTAAACTTGATCCACTCTCAAATGTTACAGAACCTCCTGTAGCATTTAATTCGCCTGCTAAGGTCACAGTGTCTCCAGTATTGAAAAGAGCTGTTCCTGTTACAGTACAATTACAACCTGTTATACTTCCTCCAGGATAGTTACCCGTAATAAGGATATTATCACCAGCTACAGGAGCACTAGGAGACCATGGCCCTGCTCCTGCCCATGTTTTTAATGAAGACGCAGAAGCCGTTAAGGTAATATTTGATGTAGCTGTACAGCCTGTTGGATTAGTTCCCGCTACAGTTATTATAGCAGTCACAGCTGTTTTAACATAAACGGTAGTAATATTTTGACCAGCATATGAAACGGTACCAGCAACATCAGTATATAAAGTATTAATAACATTAGAAGACCAAACGTAACTAGAGGCCGTTCCTGTAACGGTAACAGCAACAACAGAATTACTACAAACCGTACTACTAGCTGTTATAATAGTTACAGTTGGTTGCGCGGCTATAGTGAAAGTAGTTGGCGTTCTACAAACAGAACTTAGCGAATTAGTAGCATAAAAAGTAGTAACTCCAACAATATTATTATTTACAAAAGGCCCACCTGGCGCAGTCACAGGATTGAAAGAATTTCCAGAGAATATTGGAGACCCACCAGATGCTGCAGTATACCAATCAGTTGTGCCAAACTGAACACCACCACCTGAAGGTGGTGTAACGGTAATGTTAATACCCGTAACAGCACCTGTACCCGAAAAGGTAGAATACACTAGAATATAAGAATTTCCTGAAACTAAATCAATCGTAATTCTAGGATCCAATCCACATACAGCACCATTTCCATCATCGTTGGATGCCATAAAGTTAGTAGCTGGCGAAACAGGATTAAAACTACCATCATAAATATGAAGAAAAGTATCACCCGAAGCACAACCATTAAAAACATAAGTACCCGTAACAGTAGGCGAAATTGTAATTGTAGTATAAGAAACTGTATTAGTACTTGCAGCATAAGGATTTGGAAAACTTCTTCCAAGTGAGCGAACAAAAGTAGGTGCGCCAGTTGCTGGTATATCAGTCATTGTGAAAGAAGTCACAGGTACTACTGTGGAGGACATCGAAGCAGAACTTCCTTGACAAACCGAAGCATTAATAGTACTTACAGGAGATGCTGTTACTAATGCTAATGAAGTAGCGGCACTTGTTCCACAAGGTCCAACAGCAGCTACTGTAATATTTCCATTGGTTGCAGTAGGTGAAACTGTTATGGAAGTAGTTGTTGATATACCTCCCCAGCCTGAGGGTACAGTCCAAACATATGAAGTGGCTCCTAAAACAGGAGTTATAGAATAGGTTGTTGATGTAAATGGAGAACAAAGTATTGGACCAGGCCCACTAATTGAATCGGGTTGTACTTGACCAACTGCTATCGTTTTTGTGACTGGCAAACCAATACCGCATGCTCCTGAAGGAGTAACTGTGATAACACCACCTGTTGTTCCATTACTTGTTACACTGATTGCAGTAGTTCCCTGTCCAGAATTTATAGTCCATCCCGAAGGCACAGTCCACGTATAGGTTGAAGCACCTGCAACGGCAGTTACAGAATAAGCAGTAGTAGTTACAGAAGAACAAGACACACTAGAAGTACCTATTATAGCGCCTAATGTTCCAATTGCTTGAGATGTAGCAGAAACTGTAAAAGTTCCACCAGCACCTGCAGTTGGTATATACTCAAAAACTCTAATATAGTAACTCACACCTGCGGTTAAGGTAACAGTAAGTGATTCTGTAGCTGATCCAGATTCTCCAGAAGCTAATAGACCTGATGGAGTACCAGGAGCTCCAGTACATCCCGAATAAATAAATAAATCAATATCACCACCATTACCACTTAAATTAATTTTATAGGGACCCGTACAAGTTGCTGGTACCGTAAATAAATACCAAAAGTTTCTAGTACCACATCTAAAAGTATCACTTGCAGATGAAGTAATAGGAGTTGCAACATCGCAAGTTGCATTACTTACAGCACCAACAGCAACGTTTAACGTTCGAGGTGTTCCAGTACAACTTCCGTTAGAAGGTGTAACGGTAATGGTTCCTGAAACTGCTGAACCAGTTGCCGTAACAGTTACTGAATTTGTTCCTGCTCCTGCAGTAATCGTCCACCCTGTAGGGAAAACCCAATTATAGGATGTAGCTGCATTGGTTACCGAATAAACTAAAGATGCAGTTGGTAAAGTACATATAGTCGTTAAACCTGAAATTGTGCTAGGTTGGGCTGGAATTGTACTAGAAGTTACTGCATAATTTGTAAATGGTGAAGAATCACAACCTGCTAAATTCCCACTAGCAGAAACATTACCCGGAATAATACCTGTTTGTACTGAAGCGGTTAATAAAGTAGGTTGACTAAGTAATAACCAACCCGATGGAAGAGTCCACGACAAACTAGTTGCGGTGGTTGTAGCGTTTGCCAAACCGTCAGTAGTCGTATTTCCTGCAAAACCAGTAGCTGTAGCAGTATAAGTAACCGTACTGCCAGGACAGGACGAAGTAGCACCGCTTATAATAGTTGGAGTAGCCGCAGGAAAACAAGGAACAACTGTAACATTTAAATTATCTAACGTCAATGAACCTCCAGCTATCGTATTTACACGTATACTAACATAATAAGTCCCCGAAGTATTGGGTTGAAAATAAGTTCTTGCATTAGTCAATGTACTACTACTTGTTGTAAAAGTTCCTAAAGAGGAAGATGGCAAATTAGACAATACATTAAAATTTGTTCTTCCGTAAAATGCTTGTAGTGTTGTTGCCTGATTTGTATTATTACCATAATCAAATGAAAATCTATAAATTACACCTGCAGTTAATGTAAGCGGCTTACTAATTATTATAGTATTTACGCCAGATACTCCCGCAAAATTATTAGCCCCTACTGTACCGATACCAATATTACCAAGACTATTAGAAGTCATACAGGATGGCAAAGTTAATCCACTTTGAAAATCTTCAGCATAAGGCAACGAGGCAACTGCACTACAAAGTGTTCGGGTAGCAGTGACACTAGTCCAAGTACCATAACTAGCTGAACAATTAGATCTTACCCAAATATAAAAAAGTGTATCACTTTGTAAGCCCGAAACAGTACCTCCTGTAGCCGCGCCACTAGCAATATTTGCTGCTTGTAATGTAGTAGTATTAGAAGGTGTTAACGCTCCAGTTGGTGGTGCTACATTAACATTTGACACATAATAATCATAGCCACCTATAGGCGCATTACACCCTGTTAATGCTGTCCAAGTTAATGGTATAGTACTCGAAGTTACTGCGGCTGCATTGGCTAAAGGTGTGACAACATCGCTACAACTACCAGGACTTATAGAACGCACTGTTAGTACAAATCCACTTCCTGGAGTTGAGTTTGCATTAGTTGTAAATCTAACCGTTCCTATCCCTGAACAACCAGCTGCTGTAGAGGTATAATTAACAGCTGGAGAAGGAACACTGTTTGTTGTATTATAATTAGTTAAAACATTATCGGTATTGCTAATAGACAATAAACCAGAAGCCGCCGCACCGACACCACCTATATTAAGCGCACTTGCTGAGGTAACTTGAACCAAGGGTAAAGTTGTTGTTACAGTTGGAAAAGACATTTGTATGATTTGACCAGGAAAAGGTGTAAAGTTAACGGTGTGGTCTTGATTCGGAGCATTATCATAATCATCCGATAGTCCACCATTGTCTGAAAGGGTATAAACACCATTTAGAGGCATAGCCACTGTGGTACAACTTGTAGCACCGGCAGACTTTTGTGTGGGCATCACAACCTGAGTGTTTTGCGCATCAACTGTAGAGGTCCATGCCAAATCATCTATATTAACAGAATTTGAACCAAATCCCACATTATTTAAAATTCTAATATAAATACCACCACTACCAGCATTGTTAACCGAAGTTAAATCATAAGAAACGAAGGTATAGGGTGTAGCGTTCGGTATGGCTGTTTGGGTAGCGGATGCATAAGCACCTCCTAAAGAAGCTAAATTAGTCCAAGTAGCAGTTCCAACATCTGCTCTTATGCCTGTATAATTTGTAGAATATTGCACTGTAAAACCAGCAGTACCACTACCTAATGGCGCTCCTCTATAATAAAACGATAGTATTTTTAAAGAAGGGATTTTGGGTGTAATTATATATCCTGTAGAACCAGAAAAAGTTAAAGCATATTTACCTGAGTATGGAGTGCCGGTGGTTGTGCTTAAAGATAATCCAGTCCAAGGGTTAGTAGGCAGCGTAGAACCTTGGTTCATGTTTGTAAGCCTACCAGCAGGAGGACCAACAAGAGTAGTTGATATAGGCATTGCATTTCTAAAACTTTCAAAAACCTGATACTGCTGGCACTGTGCTTGTGTTGTTTGTGTAAAACCAAAAAATAGTAATAGTGTAACTGCATACAAAAACAGTAATTGTTTTTTTAATAAGGAGTTGTATAAATTACTTGGGGGGATAAGTAATGATTTTTTCATATTCTACTTTAATATATTATGATAACATCAAAAAAAAGTTACCTTAGATTAAGACTATAAAATTAAGTATTTAAATTAAAAATAGTTACTATATTATAACAATTAACAAAGAGGCATTTGACAAACTGCTAAAGCAATCGACTAACACCCTAATTTCCATGTAAAATACCCATTTAATGGATATTAAATCAATAGCAAATTATAGCCTTATTATAGCATTTCTACAGTGAAAGCAAAGTTAATTTTTTTTTTTAAATTTTAAGACTCTAATTAACAAAATAGCAACACTTTACAATAAATGTTTGTAATTTGTAATTATAAATCAAACAAAACTTACTAAAATTAATTACAGCTATAAAGAACATTGCTGAAGTGTGAGAAATAACATATTGGATGGAATTATATAAATAGCTTAAATAGAGTTATTTCAGAAAAAGGTACGGCATCAATTAGTAATCACGTCACACAAACCAACACCAAAAAAAAGACCCTCGATTTCTCGAAGGTCTTTTTACTTTTATTTATAGATTACTTATCGTTTAATCACTCGAAGTGTTTTAACTTCTTCTCCTTGGGTTACAACAACGTTGTAAACACCACTTGGATAACGATCTCCGATTCTCTGTTCTACAACATCACTAGGGCTAACTTCTCT
>Ga0315902_10000319_pt1 | contig 82140 bp, 73 predicted proteins | sample LakEriMetagenome_9_FD_203523 | JGI IMG/M metagenome (GOLD analysis project Ga0315902, IMG submission 203523) | Freshwater fungal communities from buoy surface, Lake Erie, Ohio, United States - Buoy 12 MA117 | ecosystem: Environmental > Aquatic > Freshwater > Lake > Lake biofilm | place: USA... | reverse complement strand
CACGAAAGGCATTCTCTAGAGATCGAATGAAAGACTCAGTGGTTAAACGCGTTACGGCTTCGGTGTAGCCTTTTCGAGAATGACTCAGCACACATCGGAACAGATAGGTTTTTCGGTATTTACCTGTGTGATCCTTGCACTTAGCACCCATTCCGTAATCGACTTGCAATTCCTCTTATAGAAATCAACCGACTCATCCTTGTCCAACTGGCCCCTTTTGAAAGCGCCCTCACCTGGCCCCTTTTAGGCGCCCGCTGACAACCACGCTTCGATCATGCTGTTTGACTGCGCGATATCTACTTGCGCAATTATTCGTTTGATCGTGCCGTCTGAAACAAGCTCGTTTACCTTGGTGTTCACATTCTCAACTCCCGAGTCCATCACCGCCGATGGAACTGTGTTTTTGGGAAGTGCTTTTGCTGCTTCCTGCAAGATCGCTGCTGTGACTGTCGTATCGAATCTCTCGCTGAGTTGCCAAGATAGTTTGCGGCGCGAGAAGTTATCAAGAACCGCTTGTAAGTAAACGCGACTCCCATCGACCAGCCGAACAATCGTTGTGTCAACATGCCAATACTCATTCGGTTTTGCTGCTCGCAGTCCGACTCGCGGTTTAGGTGGATAGATGCGATTACGAGACCGAATCCAATTTCCACTTTGTATCGCACGATACCAAGTCGACGAGCAAGCATGGACGTTGCCCAAACGAGAGGCTAGGCTCGCAGGACAGCAAGGCCTGACCGTAAACGAGTCACAGATCATGCCGACGAGCGATCCAGCAACACATCGGGTAACGATGTGCATGCCCGTTGTGTTGAACATTTCTAACTACAAGGATCGCAAGCGACTAAGCCTTGGCCTTGCGTCGTGTGCGGTAAGCCATGCCAAGAGCACCCAGGCCGAGGATCGCCATTGAAGTTGGCTCAGGGACTTGGCCACCGCCGATTGAACCCACCATCACAACTCGAAAACCGATATTCCCATCCCCAGCAGAAAAAGGGGAAAGACTGTTTCGCCACGAGGCGTTCAATTCATTGACACCGTGAAACCAACTTCCTCCGCGGATCCCTCGGTTCGATCCTCCACTATTATTTAGCAAATCCTGTGAGGTTTCCTCCCAATCCCAGGCATTACCTGCAAGCCCCATTACTCCATATGGGCTTAAGCCGCCAGCTTGTTCTACGTTCGCTGGTCCAGGTTGATACCATACAGCAGTTCCAGGAGAAGTCCCACTTGCAACAGACGCAGGAATCGAATCACTTCCTGTCGCGTAATTAAAGTAGGCACTTGTCGCCGGATTGTAATAAGCAGCCTTATACCATTCGTTGTAGGTTGGCAAAGCAAAAGTCGCACGCCTACTTCTATAGGGGTTTAGAGGATCGTAATCTTGAGTGTCTGCAACACTCCACGGAGTGATATTATCATTCACCCCACTAGTCGTGAACTTGTAGGCGGCGTTCCCTCCTTTACTTGTGCTTAGCCAATTGATAAACCGAGCGGCGTTGTTCCAGGACATTGTTGCCGGCTTTTCCACACCGTTTCCTCCATATGCAGTTAAATCGGCGAGCGTGATCTCAAGCGATTGAGCCGTGCCGTAAATAGAGTTGTATTGATTGACCATTTGACGCTTGACCTCATACTTACCAATCCCATACACATAGCCAACACTACCTGCAGGATTTGGATTCCCTGTCGTATCTGCCGCATTGCCAGGATTACCGATCGTGACAAACTCCATATTGAACTGATTCGTACCAGAACCAAACGAAACCACTCCCGCTTGGACGTAGTTGCCCAAGGTGAGCATCGAATATGCCGCCAAAACCAATCGTGTAAACAAAGACTTCATCTCAATACAACTTTCTCGAAAAACAAATAAGGAAAATACATGCATCGACCCCCGCCGATGCAAAAAACGGTTCATTGAAAGACACTTGTCCGTGGTTACCTACGGAATCGCATTATGCGTTTTGACTCTTCAGGAATAACTAGCGATGATGGGTCGGAACCCCTCGCTACTGATTGACTTGCTACAGAGAGATCCGGTTTTCAGATACCAAACACCTGATCGATCGGGAAATCACGCTTGGTCGAGAAAAATCATCCTTTGAGTTTTTGAACATCACAGCGTTCGAGTAGGCTCACCACCAGAATGAGACAATCACTGTCTCGATTCAGCAGGCTTGCTTAACCACCAAGAGACATAGAAGTAAGCCTCTGGAGAAAAATAGGTTCTTCTCATTTATGCACCTCAGAAGGGACTCTTGAAACAACCCTCCTGGCGTGATGGATCCTTCACGAAAATAAAATATCGAATTGGGAAATCGTTACAACTGGCAGGACCGAAAAAACTGTCAAATTCGTCAGAACCCGCAGGTGGTAGGCCTCGACATGTTCTGTAATCGATCGCTTACATGCACGCTAAATCTCAGCAGTTTCCGCCTTCAGCTTCTCACCGAACACCCGCCGTTGCTCTTCCCATAAGACAGGGATGCCTTTTCGAAAATCACGCAGACTAAGCTCCGAATACTCTCCACCTCGGAGGACCGATTCGACGATGTCGGGGGCAAGTGAGGTCAGTTGTAGGATTCTGCCGACGTAGCTTCGGTCGACTCGATTGGCTACTGCCAAGGTCATCTTGATGGGGCAACTTTAAGCGTGGCCACGCAGACCGCTTATGACCGCTGATTAACGCTAATGGCGTCGCCTCGCAAGATAGCAAGGCCTTACCGAAGCGAGTCGCAGATCATGCGAACAAGCGATACACCAAAGAACGGGCAGCGATGTGTATGCCCGTTGTGCTGAAGTTTCAGTGTACTCAGATCGCGAAGGACTAAGCCATGGCTTTGCGTCGTGCGCGGTATGCCATGCCTAGGGCGCCAAGGCCGAAGATCGCCATCGAGGTTGGTTCGGGGACTTGGCCGCCAGATGGTTGAGAAAGTGTGGTTACCCTGAACCCAATGACATCTCCCTCGATTAGTGGAAAATCGTATAGTCGGCTCGACGATGCGAAGAAGGTCGTGTCGTAATACCAAGCGGCTCCTCGGAATCCCCGAGACGAGGTCCCACTACTGTTATTCAAATCAAAGGAACTTTCCTCCCATTCGAAAGCATTGCCTCCGAGGCCCATTACACCATACGGGCTTAAACCACCAGCAAGATTTATGTCTGAAGGCCCTTGTTGGAACGATTGGTTATAAACGGCGGTATTAACAGATGTTCCACTTGCAACAGCCGTTGGTGCGGTGTCGAAACCGTTGGGAAAGTCGAAATAAATACCGCTTGGACTGTAATAGGCCGCCTTGTACCACTCGTTATAACTGGGCATTGCAAAGGTGGTTCGTTTGCTACGGTACGGATTCGATACGTCGTAATCAAACGGATCTAGATTTGCATCCCACACGTCGATGTTCTCATTAACACCAATGGTGGTGAACTTATAAGCAGCGAACTTACCTTTACTGGTGTTGAGCCAATTAACAAAACGAGCTGCCTCGTTCCACGATACGCCGGTTGCGGGCTTGTTATTACCGCGAGCGTTTTTCGTGATTATCAAAGAGTTCATGGAACCAAAGCTCGAATTATACTTATCGATCATGTCCTCGCTGACTTCGTACTTTCCCAGTCCGTACACATAGTCCACTTTACCAGCAAGATTTGGAGCGCCTGTCGTATCCGCAGGATTACCCGGATTCCCAATCGTGACAAACTCCATGTTGAATTGATTTGAACCAGAGCCAAAGGAAACGACTGCTGCTTTAGAGAAATTGTTTAGAGTGAGTATCGAACACGCGGCTAGAACTAAACCTGTAAAAAAAGTCTTCATCGGAATACTACTTTCACAAAAAAGAATGAATGAAATGACACATGCACAGCTGTGTGCAGAACAATAAACGGAAAATGCACGTACAAAAAGATGGCCAGAGAGTCATCCAACTCAAGTGCTTCTTGGTTGGCTCGTACTCCTGAAATTATGGAATGCAAAGAGTTGTTACTACTAAGCCTTCGCCTTACGTCGTGCGCGGTAAGCCATGCCTAAGGCGCCAAGGCCGAAGATCGCCATGGTGCTTGGTTCGGGGACTGCAGCAGGAGGTGACAGAGTTACAATGCGGAAGCCGATACTGTCATATTCTGCCCCGGGACCAAAATTGAAGCCGTAGCGGGCCGACGATGATAAGCTTATGGCAGCGCTAGTCCAATCTCCCCCGCGTACTCCTCGGGCAGAAGTCCCACTGTCATTATAGTTGCTGGCAGAAACGTCAAAAGTGCTTTCTTCCCATTCAGTGACGTTTCCACCGAGTCCAATCACCCCGAATGGACTTGGCCCACCAGCTTGTCGCACGTCAGCAGGGCCTTGAGCGTACGTTTGATTGTAGACGGCAGTATTTGGGTTCTCTCCACTTGCGATATCGTTTGGGTTAGTATCGCTACCGTTAGTGTAATCGTAATAGGTCTTGTCCCTTGGATTGTAATACGCTGCCTTGTACCACTCGTTGTAGCTGGGCAACACGAAGGTTGCTCGTTTGCTTCGAAAAGGATTAGTTTCATCGTAATCCTCCGTTTCGCTCGCAGTCCAAGGGGTAATACCATAGTTTACAAATGAAGTTGCAAATTTATAGGCTGCATACTTGCCGGTGCTTGTGTTAAGCCAATTTACGAACCTCGCAGCTTCGTTCCAAGAGACACTTGTCGCAGGCTTGTTCGGTCCTCGACTATCTTTTGTAATTACAAGCGCATTCGCAACGCCGAAGTTTGCGTTGTACTTTGTGATCATATCCTCGCTGACTTCATACGTGCCGATCCCATACACATAACCAACACCGCCCGCCGGATTAGGTGCCCCAGTAGTATCTGCCGTATTGCCTGGGTTACCAATCGTGACAAATTCCATTTGGAACTGGTTATCGCCGGAGCCGAAGGTAACCATTCCTGCAAAGCTTTGAGAAGCACAAGTTAGGAGAATGCTCACCGCAACAATTAGCAGAAAGCCTGTTCGATTCAGATGGCTGACTCGATCAAAGAGAGACATCAAACCATGTCTCAGCGAAAAATGTATATCTCTCACTTATGCAACTCCAGAAGGGACTCTTGAAACAACCCTCCTGGCGTGATGGATCCTTCGCCAAAGAAAAATATCGAATTGGGGAATCGTTACAACTGGCAGGACCGAAAAAACTGTCAAATTCGTTAGAATCCGCAGGAGGTAGTCCTCGACATGTTCTGGAATCGATCGCTTACATGCACGCTAAATCTCAGCAGTTTCCGCCGTCAGCTTTCTCCCCAAACACCCGCCGCTGCTCCTCCCACAAGACGAGGATGCCTTTTCGAAAATCACGCAGGCTGAGCTCGGAGTACTCTCCACCTTCGAGAATCGATTCGACGATATCGGGGGCAAGCGAGGTCAGTTGTAGGATTCTGCCGACGTAGCTTCGGTCGACTTGATTGGCTGCTACCAAGATCATCTTCATGGGGCAACATTCGGGTGGCCACGCAGACGGCTAATGAACACTCATGAACGCTGATGGAGTAGCCTCGCAAGATAGCAGAGGCTGACCCAAGCGAGTCGCAGATCATGCCAACGAGCGATCCACCTAACAACGGGCAGCGATGTGCAGGCCCGTTGTGGTGAAGGTTTCTGAGTGCATGAATTGGGGTCGACTACGCCTTACTCTTACGTCGTGCCCGGTAAGCCATGCCTAATGCGCCTAGGCCGAAGATCGCCATGGAGGTTGGCTCAGGGACTGCAGAATCAGAAACGCTGAGTTGGACTACCCGAAAACCAATAAATGGACTTGCCAAATTTATATCGACGTACTCATATCTTTCTGAGGACGATAATTGTCCAGATGGGGACATCCAATGCCCACCTCTCCAACCACGTGGTGCTGTTGCAATCATGTTCGATAGACCAAAGGGACTTTCCTCCCATTCAGCCACATTTCCGCCCATGCCCACAACACCGAATTGATTCGCTCCACCCGCGCGATCCACTCTTGCAGGCCCTTGTCCCTCCGTATGATTGAATACTGCTTCGTTGGTTCCAGTACCAGCGGTCACAGCCGCAGGAGGTGTGTTTCGACCGTTCGTATAGTCACTGTAAGTATTGCTGTCGGGCTGATAATATGCAGCTTTGTACCATTCATGATAAGTCGGGAGCACAAATGTAGCACGCTTACTACGGTATGGGTTTTCTGGGTCGTAGTCCTCTATATCGGCTGAAGTCCAAAGCGCGATGTAGTCTCCTACGATGTTCGAGTTAAACCTATAGGGAGCAAACCTCCCTGTACTTGTATTTAACCAATTGACAAATCGAGCAGCGGCGTTCCACCCCACACCAACTGCGGGCTGGTTATCTCCATTGCCACCAAAACCACTTGCATCCCACATATTGATAATTTGAAGGTTTGCGCTACCAAAATTGAGGTTGTACTTGTTTACCATATCGCGACTCACCTCGTATTTTCCAATACCATAGCTGTACCCCACACTACCCGCTGGAATCGGTATCCCCGTCGTATCGGCCGCATTCCCCGGATTGCCAATCGTAACAAACTCCATGTTGAACTGAATCGTACCAGAACCAAAGGAAACAACTGCCGCTTGGACGTAGTTGCCCAAGGTGAGCATCGAACATGCCGCTAAAACCAAACGCGTAAACAAAGACTTCATGAGAGCACTTCTTTCGGGAAAAAGGAGACATCAAAACACAGGCTTCTCGGGGCTACTGCCAACACGAAAAACCTCCACTGACTCTCAAAACGCAAATCCCATACAAAGCGGAAAGAAATCGCTCGATTTCAAGAATGTTTTTTCAAAACCGCGATTTGTAGCAAGTACAAAACCGCCCCAAGTGATGACATCTAATGGACTTACAATTCCAACTGCTCGGATCAAACCATCGAAAAAAGCTCGCTGTCCTATGGAGCGTCGGCAACCGATGGGACGATCTTGTGAGTTAGAAAAACTGCGGCAAGGACCCGGGATTCTAACCGCTGATGAACACTCATGAACGCTGATGGAGTCGTCGAGACTCTTCATTTGTTCGTTGAGCCGTTTGAGCTCAGATTTCACAAGCGGCCGTCGGGATCCTTCAGGTCCAGAAGCGACCGAGCTGCCTGATACGTCTGGTGGCGGGCGTGGATAACAGGACGAAGTTTCGAGTAAGATGCAATTCGACTGGGTCGAAGGTCGATCTATACTGTTTCAGGAAATCAGATCGGCGATGGGCGGAACTTGTTGCGATGGTCCATCGATCTTGACCAAACAGGGGTCGTAACCTTTAGGAGTTGAGAATGCGCGATAGGACCATCCTTTTACCGGGACAAACCGGGACGTGGTTGAATATCGATTTCGATCAGGTTCGCGCATTGCTCAAAAAGGATGGTATTCGATGCGAATCGATGGAAGTGGATTTGATGGACTTAGCGGCATCCCCTCGGCAGAAAACCAATCGTCCGATCGATTCGGAGCCTCAGTGCCCCGACTACCTTCGTTACTTCATGAGTTTGGTGACTACCGAGCATTGGCAGGATATCCCGGCTGCAGAACGGATCAATTTCATCGATCGACATGGAGATAGCTTCCAAAAACAGATCGATCGCATCGCAACTCAGATCCAAGGCCGGATCGACGCTGCGGTTATTGTCCAAGGGTTTGAGCCGACTAACGCGTTGATCCGAGCGGCGGCCATTCGCCAGCGGATCGGCACTTTGGCACTCGAGAACACCATGCTTTCGGATCGGTTGGTCTGGGATAGCATCTCGGGGATTACCCCCAATCGTAATTTGGCGAAAAACTACTATTGGCGATATTCCGAATTCGTCGAACCGAGCAAGGTGGAGGCCTACATCGAGAGCTTGATCACGAACACAGCGGCACTCAAATCGTTGCAGCATACGACTCCTGCCGAAGATGCGTCTAGCGAAAATTCGACGATCGAAAGCTCAGGTAATGCTATTCTCAAAACCATCAGCGGAAGGCCTTATTGCCTTTTTCTAGGACAAGTTTACACCGATAGCTCGCTGGTGTTTGGACTTGGGAATTGGAGAAATCCATTGGAACCGCTCTTGAAAACCTACCGGTGGTCCCAGCGCAATGGGTTGGATTTGGTCGTCAAGTTGCATCCCAAAGAGGATCAGGGGCTGGCCCCGGGAACCCTTCAGGCCTACGACCAGATGACTTGGCGAAAGATACAGGGTTCGGATTTGTTTCAAGAGTTTCTTCAGGACAGCCATGTGAGAATCGATTACCAAAACGAGTGCAATACTTATGCTTTGATTCAACAAGCGCATTGCGTTGCAACCATCAATTCACAGTCGGGGCTCGAGGCGGCGATACGCGGCAAGCCGGTGCTGGTCTTGGGCGATGCGTTCTACTCCGGATTGGGTTTTACCAACGACTGGAGTTTTCCGGTTCTCCTTGAGTCGCTCGGACCCGACGACATGGTCAGCGACGTGGCCAAGGCTCGTCGCTTCGCATACATCTTTCTTGAGCTTTACTGTCAGGGGAAAACCCCAGAAGCAGTCGTCTCGTTGATTCAAACCGTTATGAGCTCGATCACACCTGCCAGGTCTGTATACCGGTGATCATTTCCAACCATGGATTGTCGAGCGTGGGATGCCGAGATCTGCCGTGAGGCGCTGCAAAACATTCTCGAAAAAGGCGTGCGAGAACTCGGCGAGTCGCTGGGCGGCTACTCGATCTACTTTCTACTACCCACTCTCTTGGCTGTTTGGGTTTCTTGCCTGACGCACATGCAGACCGCTAATAAACACTCATGAACGCTGATGAAGTAGCCTCGCAGGACGGCAAGGCCTGACCCAAGCGACTGGCAGATCATGCGAACGAGCGATCCGACAAACAACGGGCAGCGGCGATATGCATGCCCGTTGTGTTGAAGTTTGTTGGTCTACAAGAACCGCAAACGACTAAGCCTTGGTAATACGCCGTGCGCGATAAGCCATGCCCAGGGCGCCAAGGCCGAAGATCGCCATGGAGGTCGGCTCGGGGACTTGGCCACCAGATGGGGTGACCATCACAACCAAAGATGCAATAGCGATAACGAAAACCGAAAATACCAGCCCTTGCAGGAACCAACTCGTCAGACTCAGCGGTGAGTGCTGTGGAATGAACCGTTCAAAAACGGTAAGAAGAATAGAGGGCAAAAAGATCGGAAGATATCGGCCGCATCCCAATGCTTCACACCATTTAGCCATTTAAGCTACTGGTATGCACAAGCTTGCTTGGCATGTTAGAATCATCATCCGTGGGTATTTCTGATCTGATAAGCAACGCCACTTAAACAAAGCGACCGATTCGATGGCCAAATCTAAATCCAACGAGGACCCAGCAGACGAATTGAGCTTTGAGGCAGCTATGGCTGCGCTCGAGCAAGCGGTTCGCAAGCTCGAAAGTGGCACGCTCCCTTTGGAGCAAATGCTCGCCGAATATGCAAAGGCGGTCGAGTATGTGCAGCAATGCCACCGGCAACTCGAGGTAGCTCGCCGGCGTATCGCCCAGCTTCAGAGTGTCGGACCTGATGGTAAGGCTAGCACTAGGGACTGGGACGACACTGCACCAGTGGTTAGCGAAAACAAAGAAGCCCCCACGCGTCGCAAGGGGACTTAGTCCAAGGTTGCGTTTGAAGCCATCGAGTTGCAACGAAGATCCGAGCCCCTGATACCAATCAATCAATCGAAAGCAAAGAGACATCCCGATTCAAAAAGGTTCACTGGCCAATTGAGTCATTCGATTAACGGTTGAGAACATTTCGGAAATCCCACCGAAAAACCTTACCATTTTGAATACTCTTTTCGAGTTGAACACATAGTGCAAGGCTATCCTCTTTGGATTTCTGCTTGGCCTCTTGCACCTGCTCGATCGCTTGGACTTTTTGATCTGCGGCGTGGTATGCCATGGACATGACGAAGTGGGAAAACCAGGTCGGTTCGGGGTCTAAGTCCATGGCGATTGAAGCTTGTTTGACCGCTTCTTTGACTTCGTATCTAGAGTACCCGTTGGATCCAACGCGGTTGCAGTGCAATAGCGCTAAGCCTCGATGAGTTTCGAGCTCCAAAGTGCGAATCCGAGTTAGGGCTTGCCACTCTTTTTGGGCAAGGTCGCGATCGCCGATGGAGGCTGCAAGTCTTGCACGCAGAAAGCGGTAGACTGGCATGAGCTTTTCCGGAAGCCATTTGACCATTTGATCAGCTTGATAATAAGCGATTCTTGCGTCATTATCTCGCAGTGATAATCTCAAAAGAGAGGACTTGGCAAGCAGAGCGATCGCGTCCAAAGAAGTGTGCATACTGATGACCGTTTCGATGCGTGCCAAGCCTTCGTTGAATCGGCCCAGGCGTTCGATCAAAAGGACATAGGTGATCGTTGCTGGAGAGTCCTCTGGATCGGCCGTTGCAAGGATCTTGAGTCTGTCTTCGATTTGTTGCCTGTCTAAAGTCCTTTCCAAATCGCTATGAGCCCAGTATCGCTCCATGAAATCGGGCCAAGCGGTCTGCCATTTTTTAAACTCGGTGTCGAGCCTTGCCGCTTTCTGCACAAGCTCGATGTATCGGCGCTGAGACACCTGAGCTGCGGCACGGTAGAGATTCATGGACATGAGGACTTGAATACCATCCGCACGTTCCATGGCTCGGTTTAATGCACGCACTTCGTGAATCGTGTACTGCATCATTCTTTGGTTTTCAATTTGCTTCCGGTAGATCTCCTGCCGTTTTTGGATCGCCTCTTTGTAGCCGATGCGAATCTGATCAAGGGCTGCAAGTTCAGGGGCAACTTGGCAACGGGCCTGAGCCAGTTGATCACCTGGGCCGGCTGCGACGAGGGTCACCAGGATTGCCCAAAGAATAAATAGTCTCGATTTGCGAAGCGGGAAATGATGAGGAAGATTACCGTGGGGCATTGCTGACTCCGGCTTAGACGGATCCTAAGTTGAATTCATCGTTCTCTATAAAGATCTAATCGCAAAAGGGCGGTGCGTTATCGCATCAAACAGAAAATTTCTTCGGTTCACCTATCACCCATGAGAACTTCTGAATACTCAAAAATGAGAAATCTTTCGATCCGCCCCCCTATCGCATTACGATTAGATGAATAGGGAACTGATTCAAGCTCGGAGGGAAATCATCATGCGTATGGGACGAAGTAGGAACTTGAGGCAACTTGGAAGTTTCGTTTTTGGACTGGGTCTCATAATCGGCAGCGGTCTCGTGAATCGCCCGGTAAAGGCTCAGTCTGTGTCGAGCGAAGGGTATCTAAGATCGGTGCTGCACCGTGTGCTAGCTTCTGAGGCTCATGGCCGAGCGGTTGATCGTGCCGAAGCGTTGCAAGATACGGTGACTAAGGATCCGACCCTACTGGCTTATGCACTTTCCAAATCCGGAAAAAAACCTTTGGATTTGAACCATGCTGTCCACTGGCATGCTGGAGAAGTGGGGTTGGCTCAAGGTTGGGTGCCACTGAATCAGTTGAGCATGGAATCCGTAGATTACGATGTCAAGTCTTACTACAAACTCCGTCCCGAAGGGGATTTCGATGCACAAGCACACCGAGTCATGGGCCGCTGGTGCAGTACCCAAGGGCTCTTGAAACAAGCTCGTGCGCATTGGTATGGCGTTTTGGAGTTTTTCCCTGAGGATCCCGAAGCTCGCAAGGAACTAGGACATGAATTTTTGGCCGGACGCTGGTTTTCGCAAGAGGAGATCTTTCAAGCGCGAAGCGATGCACAAGCCAAAATGGAAGCCTGCAATAAATGGATGACTCGCCTACAAGGAATAGTCGCGAGTATTGAGGCCGGAGATACGGATCGCAAGAGACGTGGGATCGACCAATTGAACAAGATCGATGATCCTGAATTCATCCATTGCTTGGATATCGCTATAGGACAGGTTTCAGCGCCAACAGCGCTGCATCTGATCAACGCGATAGGTAAATTCCGTACGCGTCAAGCCTGCATCTGTTTAGCCTCAATCGCTTTAAGCGATCCGACCAGTAAAGTCGGAATCGCTGCGATCAAGCAACTGTCGAATTATCCTCCCGAGTGCTATGTACCGGACTTGCTGGATCGTATGTCGACGCAAATCGAACTCAAGAGCCGAGTAGTCACCCGAAGCAACGGAGAATTGATTTTGCAACTGGTCCAGATGCGTGAGTTAAAAAATCGTTACGAGCAACGCCAACTCGATTCTCTACTTGCGATCGGAACGGTTTCACGAGATCGACAGATCGACAATGCGATCACCTCGCCGGGGAGCGAAAACTTATTTTTCCAATTGGTTTCAAGAAGAGTTCTCGATGATGTTTATGCAGCGCGGATCGTCGCCTCGGAAGCTCAACGGCTTACCAAAGTCGTTGGCGAAAACACTCAGGAGTCGAACCAAAATATCTTGGCATTCCAACGACGGATTGCAACGGTATTGCGGGGGGCCACGGGTGCCGAACTCGACGACGATGCCCAGAGTTGGTGGGATTGGTATGATCAGTACGAGGAGAGTTATTCCGAGGGATTCAAACCTGTCGACGGCAAGTACGCTGAGGATCGTACGCAGATTGTCTATAGAAACGCCCCAAGGTTTACAAATCCGTTTTCTCCTTTCCCAAGCGACAGGCGACCGCGACGCGACGATCCTGACCGAGACCGTCGGCGTCATGAGTGCTTAGTCAAAGGCACACCTGTGCAAACTGATTTTGGACTCAGACCGATCGAAACGATCAAGGTTGGTGATTTGGTAGCTTGCCAAGATATTGTAAGTGGCCAGTTACGATTCAATGCGGTGCTGAGAGCAACCCGAAGACCCGAGGCGGATGTTCGAGAGATCGTTTTGTCCAATGGTGAATCGATCCAATCAACGCTCGGTCACCGCTGGTGGGTGATCGGCCAAGGTTGGGTCAAGACCAAGGATCTCACGCAAGGCACTTGCTTGCGGACCTCGACAGGATTTACTTCGATTCAAAAGATGAAGGACGGACTAAGCGAGGTGACGTACAATTTGGTGGTCGACTCAGATCACACTTATTTCGTTGGTAAGTCCCGGTTACTTTCTTTTGATGCCAGCGAAGCGATCCCGACGTTTCAAAAGGTTCCCGGAATCCAGGAGTAATCTTGGCAGAAATCCAGTGTGCATCTTCGAGAGCTGCTCTCCAAGTGCTAGGCACTCGAACCTTATAGGTAGCAATCGACAGCCTCTCAAGTCTTTCTTGCTAATACGAAGGGATGCGGATCTTTGTTGCTCTTGGTGATAAAAATGGATATTTCAACATCTTCAAACCCGAGTTTAGGTAACTCCTGGTAAAACATATCAACCGGATACCATAAACCTCTCATGATCGGCTTGGCCATTCCAAACTCCATGAGCATTCGTCTGAGGCCGGCTCGGAAATCACTAAGCTTCTTGCGGACAGCGTAAATTTGACGGAACCCTCGGGAGCTTGAAGGCCACTTGTAGATGGGCAGATGGATCATCATCGTTCCGTTGCTTTTTAGAACTCTTGAAATCTCCTTGAAATAGGTTTTCGCTATATCCAGAGAATCCAGGTGCTGAAACACATGGGTTGAAAAAACACAACTTACCGATTGGTTGTCCAATGGGATATTCAAACCTTTTGAAACATGAAAGCAGACAGCGGGATCAGTGATATGCGTCTTGGCGTACTCGATCATCTTTTCAGACACATCAACCGCATGGACCTGTTTGAAATACGTGGCAAGTTGTTTAGTTATGCGACCAGCCCCACATCCAATTTCCAGACAACTCTCGTTACTGCTTAATCCGTAACACTCCAAGTGTTTGCGAAAATCCTGCCAATCCGATGCGCCGAGCTGATAAAAATCCTCGCTTGTCCAAGGGCTGGACCCTTCTTTGTTTTTATTGCTCCAAGAAGCAACTCCATAGAGTGGGTCACTTTCCCCCCATTTTTTCCATTCCTTGTTCGAAGCTAATTCATCCATTTTGAGCTCCCGCCTCCATGAGATCCAAGTCAATCGGAGAGAGTATACAGGTGGATCCACCTCGCGTCATCAGCGTTTTTCATCAGCCATGAGTACAGTAGGTCACAATATTGTCGATCGTCACTTGGATCTCTTCGGCTGGAATGTCTAATTTGACCTCGGAGACGGTCCAAGGGGATGTCAGTCCAAGAACATGTTGGTAGAGCTCTTTGTCTTGCATCGCTGGGGGTTCCTTTCCCCATCTATCGTACCATCACCCACGATAATGCCGGATGGATCATAAATTTTGCCTGTATAATGAGAGTCCCCCAGATGGCCTAAATCCTTCATGAAGAGTCTGTTTCCTAGGATCGGGAAATTCATGTCCCTTGTCATCGAGCCAGTCGGAGCAATTATTGATGACCGCTTCAACGCACCAAACCCCAGAGCTTGCAAAAAAACCACTCGCACTACCCTGTGCCTATAAACTCATCTCATCATGGATTTGCCAGTTGGGGTGCCTTGGAATTCTATTTCTGCCATTCGTGAGCTTATCCTGCTCAGAAGTCGACTACAGTTACTTCAATCAGAAAGGGTGGCGAACTTACAACGGATTTCAACTGGCTTGCGAACCCGTTACAAGCCGTTTTTCTCCGCAAACAGAGGGGGTTAGCAAAACCATGCAGAGCGAAAAAGGCTCGGCTACCAAGCCCGCTTCCGAAACGTACCTGTTCGTTCCGACACTGATGCTCGCTCCGATGATGTTCGTCCTGCCATTGGTTGGCCTAGTGGCTTTATCCCTAGCTTGCACCATCTTTCACTCAAATCGAGCAGTGCTGCGTCTAACCGCACGAACGATCATCGTATTGACGCTTGTCGTGATAGCCCTGAAGCTAACTTTTCAGCTTCCCTTCAATCTGCTGTCCACCCTGACACGTCTGCCCTTGGGTAGTATAGGATCACCTCCGCCGTTTCGCCTCGAATGGTTGCCTGCCTATTGGTTCAGTTTTCCTCTGGATGTTCTGCTTCTGTGGTCGATCCGTGGATGGTTCACGGAACAAAAGGAAACTCAACACCCAGCCAAACTGATATTTAAACGACTAGCTGTTGCATGCATCCTACTGGCAGGGTTTTGGGGAGCATGGCTCTATGTCGCTAATCAGCGAGAAAACCAATACGCAAACAACCTCAAGGTGGCTTACCTCAGCAACAGGGACGGCTCGCTCGATGATTCGAAGCAGGTTCTTGCTTCTTCACCCACCGAGTTCCGTGAATGGGAGTGGCACTACCTTCAACGGCTAAATTATGTAAGTCCTTATTCGAGGTGGTGGTTTGGAGAAATAGGTAGGCACTACGCCCCGAGACTTGTCATGAGCACGACCGGATCGAAAATGGTCTTGGTTTCCAACCCCTTACCTGCTGAGCCAAAACCACCAACCCGCGACTCGGTACCTGGGCAACCGCCCAAAATCACCTCTTCGCGGATCATGGTCTTGGACACCCAAAGCGGTAAAGAAACTTTCTCTATCGAGGTTCCAGGAGACGCGATGGTCGCTTGCGACACATATTCCTCCGAGGAAAAACTGTATGTGTACCAGGGCGATGTTATCAAAAGATATTCTCTCGATTCGGGACAGTCAGACTGGTCGGTACCCATCGAGAATCCGGTCGAACTGGACGCATGGGACCACGAAGCAGGGCTGGAGTTGATAGACCAAGGAAAAACAATCGTAGCAACTCTCGAAAAAGGAAATCGACTCGATTTCTGGGACATCGAATCCAAACAAAAACTCCCGTCAGGATCCAGACCAAATCCAAGTCGAGGAGGCAAAGGTCAAAGGAGCAACGCTCAAACATCGGCTCTCTCTGGAGACGAATCCGTCACTGCGTTTGTGGATGGTAGGGCACAGACCGAAGTGCGTATTCAAAGGAAAGGCAACCAAGACTTCCGATTCAAACTGGCTCCAGGGAGTAGCATGGTCCATCTGACGGCACTGTCCTATGATGGGAAAAGGCTCGCGGTCGGGAGGGTATATCCGGTAAAGTTTGCGGAAACTTCGATATGCATCGAAATCTATGACACGCAGTCCGGAGATCTTCTTGGGATTCTCAAATGCGATTATGGTTACCCCACAAGTTATCATTTCACCCGGGATGGAGAACGTTTGCTTGGGCTTCGCCTGAAAACGCCAGGCCAGAGGCATTTGGACCATAATCGGGTGCAAACATGCATCGATGTCTGGGACTTGAAAGAAATGCGCGGCGGGCAGGTTTTGCGAGGACATACCGATAGCATCGCTTCGATCGATGTCTCCTCGGACGGCAAATCTATCGCTTCGGTTTCGACAGATGGGACTCTCCGGTTGTTCGATATCCAACGGGGTACATGCACTTGGACATCAGAGAACCTGGAGAAAAACACGCCAGTGGATACGTGGGAGAGATCGCGGATAGAAAACGATCTGTGCGTTGCTTTCTCGCCGGACGACCAATGGATTTATTCCACCGCCGCTCGCAAAATAATCAACCAATGGAAAGCGCAAACAGGCGAGCGTTCAAGAACATTTCATGCGAATTTCGAAACGAATCGCGACCGATATTCGAACGATTTGGGAGCGTGGCATTGCGAAGGATCGATGATTCGAACCTCCCCGACAGGTTCGACGCTCTTGGCGGCCATGGACGGACGCTTTAGCGAGTTTGGTTTGTCAAAAGAAGAGGCTATGCTCAAAACTAGCGCGATCGACAGAACAGGATTCCTATCCATCTTAGGGAGCGATCAACTCGGTCAAACGTTCTTGTTGGTAAACCCACTTAAAAGAAACAAAAATCGAAATTACTCGAACACGGATTTGATTCAATTGCTCGATGCGCATACGGGCAAAATCTTTTGGGAGAAGGTCATCCCGGGGACTACACAATACGGTGCGAATAACGCCTTTAAGCCTGAGGTCCTACCACTTTCTAGCCAGTTGAAAAAGTTAAATCCAAACCAGATAAAAATCAGTCCCAACGGACAATGGATTGCGGGCCCACTCAAGGAAAACACACTCTTCATTCTCAATCGCGAATCTGGTCAAATCATTCGAGAGATTCCAATCCCAAAAGAGGATCGATTCCCAATCTGTTGGACCACCGATAGCAAACGCTTGATTCATGGCGGCAGTGACGGCAGGTTGCATATTTGGAACCCCATCTCGGGTATTAAGTTGCTGTCGATCTTGGCACATCCACAAGGTGTTACATGTCTGGCCGTAACACCCGATGGGTCCAAAATTATATCCGGGGGCAAAGATGGACTCATACGGGTCTGGGACGCTTCCTCCACGACTTTTGACCGCTTTGCAAAAAACCCCTAGGCTTTCGTCGTCAACAAGTCATCGCCCAGTCGATTTTTGCCGGCCAACCACCCCTCATTGCCTCCGGATCGAACTGTTTTATTCCAGATCAGACCATCTACTGCCTTGTTACCCCAGGGTTTTGTAAGAACCTTGCGATCCCCTTTGCAATAGGACCTGAAAACGAGTAGAACCTTTGCCTTCGTACGTTAAACATACCCCCAACTCTCCATGGGACTTTCGGATGGCAAAGCTTTTCGGCCAACTCGTAGCACTCGGGTGCCTTGGCTCCTTTCTCGTGTTCGCAGGATACATTTATTCGCAGGAAAAGGTTTCGCAAGAAACGCAAGCCTCCGAAATGAAACTGACCGAAGCATGGGTCGTCTCAAGTGGCCAAGGCACGCCGCGAGGCCGATCATCTCTTCCCACGGACCCGATCGAACTGGCGATCATCCAAGATCGCTTGCAAATGCCCGATCCCAAGGCAGATTCCTCCCCAAGCGCTGAGGGACTGCCCCCCTGGAAAAAATTCGCTGCAGATGAACAAGGGGGCTTCGCAGGCCGGGAACTCTTCGGTGGCACCCTGGCAGTCCGTGTCGACGTCCCCACGCAAGGGATCTGGTTGCTCGATGCCCAAGGGCATGGTTCGGTACGAATCGATGGTGCTCAGCGTGTCGGCGATGTGTATTCGAATGGCTCGGTTGAAATCCCAGTGGAACTCCAAGCAGGTGAAAACTGGCTCCTGCTTTCCAGTGGCCGAGGCCGTATCGCAGCCAAACTAAAGAAACCCGACAAGTCGGTTTATTTGTCCCTTCGCGATACGACGTTTCCCACCGTTTTGCGAGATCAGCCCGGCCCGTGGACTGGCTCTCTCCTGGTGGTCAATGCGAGCAACGAAACGCTCGATGGCCTTCGAATTAAAGCGACTGCCGATGGATGCCAAGCGGGCTTGCTCGATGTGCCATCGATTCCTCCTCTTTCTTTGAGAAAGGTTCCCGTCCAGCTAACAACCAACGCCGATTCGAATGAAGCGTTGCAAGTTGGCGAACTTAATGTAACGATCCAGATTGAACGCACACCCGCTTTGCCCGCATCGCAGTCGGATTTGCTCGATCGAATTGAAGTCAAATGGCCTGTTGGAAGCTCGGATCAGATGCATCGCCGAACCTTCATCAGCCAGATCGATGGGAGCGTTCAATACTTTGGCGTTGTACCCCCAAAGCAAGGAACCCTCAGTGCCGACCGGGCTCCGGCGATGATTCTGACTCTTCATGGTGCGGGAGTCGAGGGCCAGGGACAAGCGGCTGTGTATACACCGAAAGACAACACTTACGTGATCGCTCCTACGAATCGTAGGAACTTCGGTTTCGACTGGGAGGATTGGGGGCGGTGGGATGGACTTGAAGTCTTTGAGCTCGCACAGTCGCTTTTTAAGACCGATCCCAAGCGGGCCTATCTCACGGGTCACTCGATGGGTGGTCACGGGACTTGGCATATCGGAACCCTCTTTCCGGATCGATTCGCAGCCATCGGCCCGAGCGCCGGTTGGGTGTCCTTTGCAAGTTATGCAGGACGCGGGGGAAACACTCAGCAAGATCCCGTTTCGAAACTCCTGCGTCGACCGCTTGGAGCAAGCGACACGCTCGCGCGGGTGAGCAATCTCAAGGGACAAGGAGTCTATATTCTGCATGGGGATGCCGACGACAATGTCCCGGTGGATCAAGCCCGCACGATGCGCCAGGAGCTTGCCAATTTCCACCCCGACTGGGTCTATAAAGAGCAACCCGGGGCCGGGCACTGGTGGGGTAACCAGTGCTGCGATTGGCCAGCGATGATCGATTTTTTCAACAGCCATGAGCTTCCTGATTCCACGCAGGTCTTCACCATTCGCTTTACAACTCCTGGGCCGCATGTATCGGCCGACTGCTATTGGTTTACGCTTGGGTGCCAAGAAAAAATCGCCGACCTATCGGCTGTTGAATTGGATCGAGACCGACAGAGCAACCAACTCACTGCCAAAACCACCAACATTGCCTCTTGGGGGATTCGATTAGCGAAGTTCTTTTCGGCAGACACCAAACTCCCGGTCAGTTTGAAGCTAGGGATCGATGGTCAAGAGATCGTCGTCGAGGATATCCAATCGCTCGATCAGACAATTTGGTTCGACAAGATGGATAACGCTTGGCAGCATCGATCCGTTCCAAGGACCAAAACAAGGGATGCCTCGAGTTATGGCGTATTCAAGGAGGCTTTTCGCAATCGGTTCATGTTGGTCTATGGCACTGCGGGCCAGGAGTCCGAGAATCGTTGGATGCTCGGTAAAGCTCGATACGATGCGGAGACCTTTTGGTATCGCGGGAACGGATCGGTCGATTGCTGGAGCGACAAACAATTTTTGGCGATCGCCCAAAAGGATCCTGCAAGTTTGGCAGATCGAAATGTGATCTTGTACGGCAATGCCACAATTAATCAAGCTTGGGATAGTCTGCTTAAAGATAGCCCGGTCCAAATTCAGCGCGGGGCGTGGAGCAAACAAGGGCCGGAATGGATAGAGGAATCGGCCACCGTTCTTTTGGTAAGACCCAAACCGCAAGGGAGTGGCTTGGTGGCAGCAATTGGCGGAACGGATCTGCAATCGATGCGTGCGAGCAACAAGCTACCGATCTTCTCATCGGGCACCGGATATCCGGACGTACTGGTGCTCTCGCCAGAGTATTTGAAGACCGGGATCGACGCGGTTCGCTGGGCTGGTTTCTTTGGATCCGACTGGAGCGTCGAGCAAGGTGAATGGCTCCCCTGAGAATCGCAAAGCAAAAAATTTCGCCCCGCTTGGAATGGTCCAAACGGGGCGATTTGTTGTTGCAAGTGGGAACGAACTTAGCCTTTGATCTCGATGGTTCGCGAAGTTGCCTTAGGGATCTTTGGAACGCGAATGCTTAGCACCCCGTCCTTGAACCTAGCTTCGATATGCTCGCTGGCAACTTGCTTGGGCAAACGGATTGCTCGAGCGAAGTTTCCAGCCGCGCGTTCCGCTCGGTGCTGAACTGTACCCTCGACGAGGCTTACGGCAGCCTTGACTCCAGAAACATGGAGTTTGTCTTCGAGCAGTTCGAGTTTGAGGTTCTCCAGGGTGACTCCTGGCAGATCCAAAAGCAATTCGTAACCATGTTGATCCTCGAAGACATCGAGGGCTGGCGTGAAAGCTACGTTGGCCGAAGCCTCGGAGTTTTCCGTCGATGAGCAACCGTTGCTGGAGCAACCTTTGCTCGATTGGCCTTTGTTTAAGACTTGGTCGAAGATGTTTTCCATCTCGACGGCGATGTCCTGCAAGGCCGACGGAAATTGTCGAATTTGGAAAGGAAATTGAGCCATGGTGAAAACCCCTCTCACGAAAAAAGTTGCGATCGCGGGGTGCTCGACAGACACCTGTCAATGTGACAGCACCTTTTTTTGATCCTTACCAACAAACAGCAACGAGCGTGCCAAACGCACAAGTCGATTGAAAATTGACTCGAATGCTCAGGGGTTCCCTGATTGACACGCCCGAGACGATCCAAACAATGAACAAACGAATTTGCTTTTCAACCTTCCCATAGTCTCGGGTGCAATTTGCTTCGAAAAATCGCTGGCTTGTTTTCCCTAAGTTTGCTGGGGCTCTTGGTCGGCTGTCTTTCGAATCCGACCGAGCCTTCTTCAGAGTCGGCATCGGTTGCTAGCCTTGCATCCGGCGAGTCGGCAAACTCCCAGCTTGGAGCAAGAGGTTGGAAGCCACCTGCGCCGCTGGACTCCAAGCGAGCGATGGGTTATCTGGAAAAGCTCTGCAAACTTGGCTCTCGGACCACCGGCACGGTGGGCATGGAAAAGCAACAACGAATTCTCGAAGAGCACTTCCAAGCGTTAGGAGCACAAGTTCAATATCAGGCTTTTTCACACAAGCATCCTTTGACGGGCCAAGCCGTCGAGGTCAAGAATCTGATCGTCAGTTTCAAGCCAGAGGTCAAACCTCGCGTGATGCTTTGTTCTCACTACGACACAAGGCCCTACCCGGATCAGGATCCCAAGAATCCCAAAGGGTTATTCATCGGAGCGAATGACGGAGGTTCGAGCACGGCGCTGCTTATGGAGCTTGGGCATGCCGTCGCCAAAATGGACTTGAAGGTTGGAGTCGACTTTGTCTTCTTCGATGCAGAGGAATTGGTCTACAACACCAACAACGGCACAACCATCGGCGACTACTTCGTCGGTTCGACCTACTTTGCGCAGCAGTTGGTGGCCAATGGGCCTCAGTCGACTTATCGGGCAGGAATCCTAATGGACATGATCGGTGACAAGGATCTGCAATTGTCGTGGGATGAGGTGAGTTTCAAGTATGCACCGGAGCTAGCCAAGGAGGTCTGGGGGGTGGCTAAAGAACTTGGGCTCAAGGAATTTAGTCCCCGCGTCTTGCATTCGATCCGAGACGATCATTTGCCGTTGAATGAGATCGCATTGTTGCCGACAATCGATATCATCGACTTTGATTATCCGACGGTCGCTTCTCGATCGCGCAGCTACTGGCATACGATGAACGATACGCCGGACAAGTGTTCGGGTGATTCGATAACCAAAGTCGCTGCGGTCGTGATGACTTGGTTGCAGCGCCAAAAACCGTAATCTTGGTGAAACCTTGGCCGTAGAACTCAAGCAGGTCTCATTCGGCTATCGAGGTCAAAGGGTACTTGACGCGTTCGATTGGAAAGTTGGGCAGGGCGAGTTCCACTCGGTGCTCGGTGCGAGCGGATCGGGCAAGACAACACTTTTGCGATTAATCGCAGGACTAGAGCAGCCTGACTCGGGCAGTGTTTGGCTCTCCTCAAAGGATGCAACGCATCAACCCGCTCATCGCAGGGGGGTGGCGTTTGTCGGCCAAAGTGCAGCGACCTACGAGCACCTGAGTGTGCTTGAAAATCTCAAGTTCGCTGAACAACTCTCTGGAGATGTCCACTCGGGACTCAGGCAAGAGCTTGTCGGTCAATTCGGCTTAGGTGCAACGCTCGATCAAAAGCCTAGCGAACTTTCCGGCGGGCAATTGCAACGCCTGGCGATCGTTCGAGCGCTCTTGACCCAGCGTCCATTGCTCTTGATGGACGAGCCATTAGCCCATTTGCAAGAGTCGCTACGTGGGCCGATCCGAAAACTCCTTCGAGACTGGCAACAAGCTCGGAAACTTACCTGCATCTACGTAACCCATGATTCGCTCGAGGCCTGTGAGATCTCTGATCGCCTGAGTGTGATCGGGCAAGGAAAGTGCCTGCAGACGGCACCCCCGAGCGAATTGTATCGCCGACCGCACTGTATCGAGGTGGCAGAGCTCATGGGTAGACCTGCGATCCAATGGATCCAAGTCCCCGAGTCGGCAAAGCAACTCGGGCTCAGACCTACCGATTGGCAAGTGACCTGCGTCGACTCCGCAGAGTCCTCTGGTAAAGAGTTTATCGAGATGGAGTTCGATCGAATAAGAGCCCTAGGTCGGTTGGTTGCGATACGTCAAGTTGAGTCTTCGATCTGGATCGAGGTTCAAGTCCAAGAGCATTGCATCCGTGCATTTACTCCGTCGAATGCGCAATCGTTGCAGATCGGTGCTCGTGTCGAGCTAATCCACACCCAACCGATTTGGCTTGATGTTTCGCGTTAGCTTTGGTTCGTGGTGAGGATATGGCCGACCAAGAGCCATATACCAACGAACAGGACCCCCATGAGGGTATTTGCGAATTCCAGGGAGATCAATTCATTGTCTTTCGGAGGAAGTGCGTCACGTAGAAATTCGCATATCGGTCGATGGCAATTGAAAATCGATGGAATAATTGCAAGCTGTCAGAATCCTCAAGACTGACAAAGATGGCACCTTCACTCAGGTCGAGCGGAACACCCTGGCCAAATAGATCGTTGGAAGAATCAGCATGGCCAAGAGCAGGCCGTGCCATGGGCCTTTGTAGATCAGCGCCAGCGTTGCATCGATGAATAGGATGTTGATGATCGCGGTACGAATTGCAAGTCCAAGATCTGGGCCTTGGAGCGATCGTATTGAAACCAATGCTCTTCGGAAAACGGGCAACGATAGTAACAGCATGAGGCTGGGAAAAAACCACCTCGACCAACCCCCGCGCCGCTCGATGAGACTAGACAAACTTGGGCTAGGGAATCGCCAAATGATCCAAGCAAACAGGAGCATCCCGGCAAGGCTCGTTAGCCATCCAGCCCAAAGTCGGGTTCTGGATTGCTCCGAGAGGAATTCTTTCCTTGCTGCGATGGTAAAGCCCATGACATACAGTCCGTAGGCAAGCGGGTAGAGCCAAAGCTCCGTTGGCAATTTGGAAAACGCATCGCCTGCGGCAACGGACATTCCCAAGCACAAGTTCAAAGCGCGGCACAGCCCCATCAAGGCTGGAGCAAGTGCCGTGGATTTGAGCAAGCCGTCGTAGCCGACGATCGATCCAATGAGCAATGCACCGACGATGGGAGTCCAGGTTATCGAGTGGTGGATCAGGTAAGCTGCAAGGCAGGCAAGGAGCCAGCCGATTACCAGCATGGCCCAGCCAACGATTCGAGCTTGGCCTAAGCTAATCGCCCCGCGGACGATGGGTCCTGGGCGCTGATTCTTCAGATCTTCGGGATAATCAAAAACATCGTTAAGCACCATGCCTCCCCAGTAAAGCAGGATTGAGCCGAGTGCTACGAGCAGGGCTGAAATGGGATAGGCGTCGAACGAAGCGGCGAGCGAACCGATGCATAGACCTGCAAGAGGATCTGCTGCCGCAGTGAATGTATTGGGAACCCTAACTAGTTGAGCCCAGTCTTTAAGTTGTGATTGCGCCATCGTGGTTCTTCTAGTTCGATAGCATGGTCCATTGGGTTTTTACCAAGGTTCCAGACTGGCTGATGGTGATGTAATTGGCAAAGGCGATAGGATCGCTTTGCGCGAAAGCTTTGTTGTCGGTAGGCATGTTCGGAAAGTGCATCGTAGCGCTGCCGGTACTGCCGTACAGTACGCCATCTTTGATGCAGCACAAAGGGCGATGGATGTGACCGAAAAAAACACCTCGAATATGTTTCGAATACTTGGCAAACAATGCGTGCAATTGCGAACCGTTTCGGATCAGCATCGTTCGGTTGATCCAATCGCAATCCAATTCGATAGGAGGATAATGCAGAAATATCGTCCAGCGATGGTTTGCATCGGCTAGCAGCATGTCGAGCTCGGCAAGTTGGTCATCGCAGATTTCGCCTTGGGGATCCAGTTGCGTCGATCCGCGCGCGTCCAAGACAAGGATTGATTCACCTTGGTCGGAATCGGCTTTGATGGGAAACCAATACGCAAGACGATCCGATTGGGGCTTGAGGCGATAGAGTTTCCGATCCTTTGGCCATGCATTAAAAAAACATTCGCTCAGTGCGATTCGGTGATCGTGATTGCCGATGGCCGTAGCGATCGGAATGCCAAGTTTCGAAATTTGCTCCCAAGCCACTCGGGTCGAGTCCCCCGAATCGGTTGCTAAATGCCCTTGGTGAACCCAGTCACCGGTATGGACGATCCAATCGATTGGCTCACGGATCGATCCGATCCATTTGCAAACTTGGTCAAACCTAGCCGACGAGTCGATCCCAGATGCGATGGGCAAGGTGGCCCAGTGGGTGTCGCCAAGTTGGAGTATGTGAATCGCGTCCGCCATGGTTATCGTTGAGCGGCAATGACATCGACCATCGCCTTGGCGAACCACGGAAGATCGTCTGGTTTACGGCTCGATACAAAGTGCCGGTCAACGACGACCGGAGCATCGACCCAAATAGCTCCTGCGTTTTCCAGGTCGTCTTTGATTCCTAGCGACCCGGTGGTTTTCACACCCCGATAGACGTCTGCGGATATTGCCAGCCAACCTCCATGGCAGATCGCTGCGACGCATTTCTTCGAATGAGCAAAGTCCCGTATAAGCTTTTTTACTGACTCTAGGCGTCTCAATCGATCTGGCATAAACCCTCCTGGAAGCAATACCGCATCGAATTGGCTCTCATGCATATCGCTGATGGCCACATCGGAAGTGCAGGGGTAACCGTTTTTCCCGGCATAAACCCGGTTGGCCTCTTCGCCCGCGACGACCACTTGGGCCCCCTCCTCGATCAGTCGAAGCTTTGGATACCATAGTTCCAAGTCTTCATAAATGTCACCGACGAAGGTCAAAACACGTTTACCGGAAAGTTTTTTATCGGTCATGATTGCAAGGGTTTCCCAAAAAAGACTTTTGTAAGTATCTTAGCGGGGAATCTGCCCAACTCCCAGTCCTGTCAAACAACGGTAGCCATAGGTCGCTCGATGAAGCTTGGAGATTATTTCAGTCCAACGCGTCTGCAAACAGGTTCGAGGGGCTTGTCCTTTGAACTCTTTCCACCAAAGAAGGCCGAGTTGCTTCCGGGACTTCTCAAGACCGTAGAAGAACTTCAACGGTTTAAGCCCGACTTTTTTACTTGCACCTATGGAGCCGGGGGTGCGACTCGAAGCGGTACGCTGGGCCTGCTTGATACGCTCAAAAAAAATTACAACCTGAAGATCGCCTCGCACTTGACCTGCGTTGGTTCGACGATGGATCAACTTCGATCCTACTTGAATGATGCCAAGGCGATCGGGGTCGATTACATCGTTGCTCTCCGAGGGGATCCTCCGAAGGGGCAAACGGAGTTTCAGCAAACCGAAGGTGGCTTGCGTTACGCCAATGAACTCGTTGCAATGCTCCGTCGCGAGTATCCCGATTTCGGTATCTTGGTAGCAGGTTATCCTGAGGTTCACCAAGAGGCTCCGTCGGCCGAAGTCGACCTTGAGAATCTCAAGCGCAAGGTAGACACCGGTGCGGATGTGATTGTGACTCAGTTGTTCTACGACAACGAAGACTTTTATCGCTTTCGGGATCGATGCCAGGCAGCAGGGATACGGATCCCGATCGTTCCTGGGATTCTACCTGTGATTAGTTTGGCAAGTATTCAGCGAATCGCTTCGTTATGCAAAGCAGCACTGCCGAAGGACTTTGTCGAAGAGCTCTCCAAGAGTGATCAAGAGGATTGGCAATTCAAGGTCGGGACTGAGTTTGCAACCAAACAAGTTGCTGATTTACTCAATTCAGACATCCCAGGCATTCACTTTTATGTTTTGAACTCATCGAGAGCGACCTCGAAGGTTTTGGACTCGGTGAGCTGGTGATCAAGTTGTACGGCTGATCTGGCTTATCAGGCTCTCTTGGCTCTAGGGTGGGCTTTATCGTAAGCAGCTTTGATGTTCGCGGTGCTGACATGCGTGTAGATCTGCGTTGTGACAAGGCTCTTGTGACCAAGTAGTTCTTGGACGCTACGAATATCTGCACCACCATTGAGCAGATGGGTTGCGAAGCTGTGTCGGAGTGTGTGAGGACTAGTTCGTGTGTCGAGTCCGCATTCCTTGATGTATTTTTCGAGCATGCGAGCCACGCTCCGCGTCGTGAGTCGTCCGCCGAATTTGTTTCGGAACGTCGCAGGCTCTTTGGTACCGTTGGGGGCAGGTCGACGCAACTGGAAGTAGTCCAACAGGGCCTTGCTGGCATGCGAGCCGAGTTGACCGATGCGCTCTTTTCGTCCTTTACCTCGGATGCGGATCGTTCCATCGGTAAAGTCGATGTCACGGTCGTTCATGCCAACGAGTTCGCTCACGCGTAGCCCGGCGCTGTAGGTGACTTCGAGGATCGCGGTGTCTCGACGGCCCATCTCGGTCTGCTTGCTCGGTGCATCGAGTAGCGAGAGGATTTCTTCGTTGGTTAAGAAGTGAGGGAGCTTTCTTGTTCCTCGAGGATTTCGTAAGGGCTTGGCCGGATTGCTTTCGACCATCTGCTGGCGTTGAGCGAATTTGAAGAAACTTCGGAGCGATGCGAGTTTTCTGCTAATGCTCGACTTGGCATAGCCTGCTTCGTGAAGAGCCGTGACATATCCTCGCAGTTCATTGGGGGTGATATCCCGAGGGCGGAGTTTCTTTTGGCCTTGGTCGGTGATAAAGTCGGCCATATCGATCAAATCCTCACGATAGGACTTAATCGTCAAATCCGACGCGTTACGCTCGACGTCCAAGTACCGCAAAAATTGAAAGACTTCTTGATGCATTTTGGCTCCACCGAGAGCTTATCGGGTTTCCTGATGCAGACCCTTTGGAAAATGATACGAATTGGATACTTGCTCGTGGTGCAAGCGTAAACTAAGGTATTAGGGCCTTTGGGATCTTTTTTCCAGAGCGTTTGATGACTGATCGGTGCTTCTTCGGACAATCTTTTTTTGCAATTTGCCATGCTATTCAAGATACTACCTTTGCTTTGGATGGCTTTTATCGCATTGGTGATTTTGCTACCTACGATCACCGCACTTATGGGGCGACCCAAGGGGGCGGCTAAACCCAAGGCGCCCAAGAAGGCCAAGTCGAAGAAAAAGAAAAAGGGAGAGCCCGAAGAGGAACCCGCCAGCGAGGAGTCTTCCCAAGAGCCTGCGTTGGATTTTGGTGACGAACTTGCACAAATGGAAAGTTCCAAGAGTTAATATTGAGACCTTCAAGGTTGAGCCTTTAGGATGTGGTGGGCTTGGCAAGTCGACGGCTGGATGATTGTCGCATCGATCCTTTGCGGGATCGCTTGTGCTCTTGTCGGCAACTTTTTGGTTCTTCGGAAATTGAGTCTCATCGGAGACGCGCTCAGTCACGCGGTCTTACCCGGCATCGCCGCATCGTTCCTGTGGTTTGGTAGCCGTAGCCCATGGGTGGCGCTGCTCGGAGCAGGACTCATCGGAATCCTATCGGTCTGGATGATCGAGATGGTTCGAGGTCTCGGACGCATCGAGGAAAGCGCGGCCATCGGAGTCGTCTTCACGGCACTATTTGCTTTGGGGATCGTGATGATCGCTCGCGTTGAACATGTCGACCTGGATCCCTCTTGCGTTCTGTATGGCAATTTAGAAACGATCGTCTTAGAGACGATCACCACACCGCTGGGTGAAATTCCTTCGGTGGTTTTGGAGCTCGGGTGCATCTGCTTATTCAATGCACTATGCACTTTTGTTTTTTGGAAGTGGTGGACGCTATCGACGTTTGACAAGACGTTGGCACAGGCTCAAGGTGTCCCGGTAAGATTTTTGAGCTATCTGCTAGCATCGATGGTCGCCATGACATGTGTGGTCTGTTTTCGCGCTGTGGGCAACATCCTTGTGGTCGCCATGCTTATTGTCCCTTCTGCCATCGCTTGGATGTTGAGCAATCGGCTCGGGGCCATGGTTGCTTGCAGTTTGATTGTTGCCATAGCAAGCAGCCTTTTCGGGCATCTTCTGGCAATTAGCTTACCTCACGTTTGGGGTTTCAAATCGGCCAACTCGGCTGCCATGGTTGCCGTCATGTCAGGATGCTTGCTGGTGCTTGCAATTTTTGTCGGTCCAAAAAGAGGTTTGCTATGGCGTTGGTTGCATCAACGCGAATTGCTTAGAAGAATCCTTGCTGAAGATATTTTGGCCCTGTTCTACAGGCATGTCGAAGCCCATGGATCGGAGAATCTCTCTGCATCGGATCACGCATTGAGTGTCGATCGCATAGCCTCGAAGCTGCAAGCTTCGGCTCAAACCATCCTCTCAGCCATGTCGGATCTGGTGGCCAAACAATGGGTCAGCGGACAAGGCAACTCGTGGAATCTAACCCCGTCGGGTTATCAACAGGCTCAGATATTGATTCGAACGCATCGGCTTTGGGAGCACTACCTTCGCGAGGAGACCGGTATATCCGACCCCCGGCTTCATGCAACAGCCGAATCGCTCGAACACTACACCTCTTCTGAGTTGCGTGAGAGTTTAGGGCTAGTCACCGGTGGCCCGACGGTCGATCCGCACGGGAAACAAATTCCACCTGAAACGCCATGAGAGAAATCGAGCATGTTTGTTCGCATTTATAGCCAGACAGGGCAATCGATCTGTCAAAGCTTCGAGGGATTCATCGAATCGGTCAATCTTTGGGATGGTATGTTTGCCGAGCCGGATGGGTCATGGGTCTGGGTTTTTTTCGCAAATTCAAAACGCTACCAGCTCGATGGTATGCTCTACGATCGCTCTGGAGTGATCGAATACATCGAGATCAAAGGACAAGCGACCAAAGTTGCATGGGAAAGCATTTGCAATCTTTTGCTATCGGATTTTCAGCGTTCGAGCCCTGATGCCCTCGCGCAGCACTTGCGGGTACACGACATCGAGCAACAATGTTGGAGAAGTCCTTTGGATCCAGCGTTGTTTGTTGACTAGAAAAGCTACTTGAACCATGACCATCCGCACCCGATTTGCCCCAAGCCCCACTGGTTATCTTCATATCGGGGGGGTGCGGACGGCCCTGTTCAACTATCTGCTAGCGAAGCAATCCGGTGGCCAGTTCTTGCTTCGAATCGACGATACCGATCAGCAACGCAACGTCGAAGCCGCATTGCGTCCGATCCTCGACGGTTTTCGATGGTTGGGTCTGGATTGGGACGAAGGTCCCGAGTGCGGTGGACCTTATGCACCCTATTTCCAATCACAACGCTCCTCGCAATACCAACAAGCCGTTGAAAAACTTTTAGCAACCGGTCATGCGTACAAGGATTACGCGAAGACCGAAGAGTTGGCGGAATTGAAAGCGCAGGCGGAGAAAGAGGGTAAAACCTTTATCTACGATCGTCGATTCATGGCAAGCACGCCCGAGCAACAGCGAGGCTATGAGGCCGAGGGTCGAACGGCGGTCGTACGACTGAAGATGCCTCGCAGCGGCCAGTGCCAATTTAACGATTTGATTCGTGGGGATTGCTCCTTTGAATGGGCAGACGAGCAAGACCATGTCGTGCAGCGTGCCGATGGGACTTGCCTATACCATTTGGCAAGCGTCGTCGACGACTTCGACTTTCGCATTACCCATGTGGTGCGAGCCGTCGAGCATTTGCCAAACACACCCCGGCAAATCTTTATCGCGCAGAGTCTTGGTTACCCTCTTCCAATCTATGCCCATTTACCCTACGTCGCCGAACCGGGAGGCACCGCGAAACTCAGCAAGAGAAAGCTCGATAAGTACCTAAAGCAAAAGGACTTTGCGACTCTCGCCCAACTCGGAGAGACCGTCGCCAAGGGCGCCCGTTTGCAAGTCACCCCCGAGACATTCAATCCCGTGGTTGTCGACTTTTACCGCGAAACAGGCTTCCTGCCCGGGGCTGTGCTCAACTATCTATTGCTCTTGGGTTGGTCGCTTGACGATAGCACCGAGGACTTTACCCTAGAGGAGGCGGTCAAGCATTTTTCGCTCGAACGCGTCAACAAATCACCCGCTTCCTTCGACCCACAAAAGCTCATCGCCTTTGAGGCTCGTTGGATGAGCAAGCTCGATACCAAGAAAAAGGTAGCGATGGTTCTACCCTACTTGCAAAAAGCAGGCTTGATCTCCGATCCACCACCTTGTTCGATCTCAGAGCATTGCACCAAGGTCGTCAGCGCCGCAGCAGATCGGATCAAAGTCGCCGGAGATATCCTTCAATTTGATGAGTTTTTTATTCCCGATGAGCAACTCGGTTTCGATCCAGCCGGTATGGAGAAACGAGTCAAAGGGGAGCCTCAAGCGATCGGGCTCCTCGAAGAGGTCCGCAACATTGTTCAAGCGAACGATCCATGGTCACCGGAAAATCTTGAGAGCCAGATCAAGGCGATGGTTGAATCCAAGGGCGTCAAGCTAGGGGTTTGCATCAACGCGGTTCGCTTGGCTCTCACCGGTAAAACATCCGGTGTAGGTGTTTTCGATGCGTTTGGAATCCTAGGAAAGGACTCTTCGCTAGCCAGGATCAATCGCTGCATACAACTTGCAACCCAGCCATGAAACTACCGCAGTTAAAGTTTTGCGGATTCACACGGCAAGAGGATGTCGCCCAGGCTCTTGAGCTACAGATCGATGCGATCGGATTGAATTTCTATCCAAAGGGCAAACGGTACATCGAGCCCCAATCGGCGAGGAAGCTTTCACTCATCGCCCAAGGAGCCTGCCTGCGAGTCGGCATCTTCGTCGACTCAACTCCAGAGCAGATCGACCGAGTGCTCTCGTTTTGTCCTTTGGATGCGATCCAACTCCATGGCTCTGAGACGGTCGACTGGCTTGGTCAGTACCAGCAAAGCAGCTATTGGCCTAGCTTGCCTATTCTTAAGGCGCTTGCCTATCGCGGAGCGATCGACGATCCGATCTGGGAAGCTTGGGTCGCAGAATATTGCACTCCAGGCTCACCGCTGCTCGGTTTGCTCGTTGATGCTTACGATCCACAAGAGAAGGGTGGAACAGGCAAACGAGCCAATTGGGGGTTGCTCAGCCCACGCCCCAAATGCATGCTTGGATCCACGGCCCAGAGTGTGGCTTTATTGTTAGCTGGTGGATTGGATTCCCAAAATGTCAACGAGGCACTCGAGTTGGTAAAACCAGACGGAATTGACTTGGCCAGCGGCATCGAATCCTCCCCGGGAATCAAGGATGCAAGTAAGATGAGATCCGTTGTCGAGGTAGTTCGGAACCATTACGCTTTGAGGTGAACGATGGCGAAATCCGCGATTGAGTATCCGATCGAGATCGAGGGTAAGTATCGTGTCGATGATCCGATCGAGTTGCTTGCCAAACTCGATCGGCTTCAAGCACAGGAACTCCAGTGCGAGTCCCACGAAGACCACTACCTGCGGCACCCAGCGCGCGATTTCAAAATCACCGACGAGGCATTGCGTATGCGGCGGGTAAACGACCGGTGGTTTATCACTTATAAAGGACCTCGTCGAGAGGGCCCATTCAAGACTCGTTCGGAACTCGAGTTGCCACTTGCCCAAGGAACCGACGAGAGCTGGATGCGCATTTGGGAGAGTCTGAGTTTCGAGTCTGTTGCTGTGGTGCGCAAGACTCGTCGCGTTTTTAGGCTTGCACATTTCCATCCATCAATGACAGTCACACTCGACGAAGTTTCTGATATTGGAACATTCGCAGAAGTCGAATGCATGGTGCATTCGGATCAAGAGCTGGCAGCAGCCGAGCAAGCGATCGAGTCTGCTGCAGGAAACCTTGGACTAAGCTACATCGAAAAGAGAAGCTATCTGTCGATGGTTCTAGAACAACAGAGATAACCCCTTCATGCCCGACTCCTACGACCAGACGAAGATCGACCACTCCCAAATCGTGCTCAGACGGATGATCGATGCCAATGCCAATCGCGTTGCCGAGGGCTTAAGGACACTCGAAGATGTCGCACGATTTACGGGTCTTTCCAACTTACAGAGCCAATACAAATCGGTCCGACATGCCTTGCAAGAGTCGATCGATGCGATAGGGATCGCTGGGCTGGTTTCGGCAAGAGATGCGCACGGCGATGTCGGGCGAGAGACCAAGACGCCCAGCGAGAAGGATCGCAGTCATGGAATCGCATCGATTGTGGCTGCCGCAGGTTCTCGTGTCGAACAAGGCTTGCGAGTGATCGAAGAGTCGTGCAAGGTTTTCACGCCTAGTGTATGGCCGCCGATCGAGAAGCTTCGGTATCGTGTTTACGATCTGAATGCAGCCTTGCAGCTGGCTTGCCAACGCGACCTAGCATTTCTAAGACAAGCGAAACTCTATGTGCTAGTCGATTGCAGGTTGCCGGTCGAATCGTTTCGAGAGCGAGTCCGGGATATTTCCGATGCGGGGGTTCAGTTGATCCAGATTCGGGACAAGCAGGCCGACCCAATTGGTATTTTGAATTACACGCAAATAGCCCTCGATACACTCGACGCTTCAAAGACCCGTCTGTTGATCAACGACCGCGTGGACATCGCTGCGACAACTCAAGTTGCTGGGGTTCACGTTGGCCAAGAGGATCTTTCGGTACATGCCTCGCGACGGCTTTTGCAACCTTGGCAATACATAGGCTTCTCAACCCACAATCTCGATCAAGTTCGGTCAGCCGTCGAGCTTGGGGTCGACTACATCGGTTGCGGGCCAACTTTCCCGTCGAGCACCAAATCCTTTGAAAGTTTTTCGGGACTCGAGTTTCTCAAGGGGGCAGCCAAGTGGCTACAAGAAAATGCCCCAGAGTTGCCAGCATATGCGATAGGCGGGATCGACGCTCAGAGGCTTGGGGATGTTTTGCATGCAGGATTTTCCAGGGTGGCCGTTGGAGCCTGCGTGTGGAACGCCCAAAACCCAGCAAATGCCGCAGACAGGCTTCGAGAATTGCTTGAAAAAGGTCCCTCGGCCACGATTTGATACTCAGGATTTTGATCGATTTGGGGATCCAAACCGAGGTGGGCTCAGCCTGCCAAACCGAGTACACTAATTGGACTTTGTCGCCCTTTGAGTGCGGATTGTTTTTACTGTGTTCGATTTTCATCCTGTAACCCTAGATGGATCTAGTTAGCTATGCCGATCGGAAGAACCTTCAACAACGTCGTCGAAACTGTTGGCAACACTCCTATGATTCGTATCAACCGTCTGCTTGGTCCAGATGCAGCGACGGTGTTTGCCAAGTGCGAGTTCTTTAATCCGCTCAAGAGCGTCAAGGATCGAATCGGACTTGCGATGATCGAAGATGCCGAGGCCAATGGTCGGATTCATCAAGACACCCACATCATTGAACCTACCAGTGGAAACACTGGCATCGCCCTTGCGTTTGTCTGTGCAGCCAAAGGGTATCGACTGACTTTGACAATGCCCGAATCGATGTCGATCGAAAGGCGAGCGTTGCTCAAGGCCTTAGGTGCGAGCCTGGTTCTGACCCCTGCGGCCGAAGGGATGCGTGGGGCGATTGCTAAGGCAAACGAGTTGGTCGCAGGAGACAAAAGCGGTTGGATGCCTCAGCAGTTTGAGAATCCTGCCAACCCAGCGATCCACGAACGAACCACTGGCCCAGAGATATGGGCCGACACGGCTGGCAACATCGATGCGATCGTCGCAGGTGTTGGGACCGGTGGTACGATCACCGGTGTGGCACGCTATATCAAGAAGCTCAATCCGAACTTCAAAGCCATTGCCGTTGAACCCAAGCAGTCGCCGGTCATCAGTGGTGGCCAGCCGGGGAAACATCGCATTCAAGGGATCGGTGCTGGCTTTGTGCCCAAGAATCTCGATACTTCGTTGATCGATGAAGTGATCCAGGTCGATGACGAACTGGCCTTTGAGTGGGGCCGCAAGCTTCATCGTCAGGAAGGGATCATGGCCGGGATCAGCAGCGGGGCGAATATGTGCGCTGCGGCTCAATTGGCCTCGCGTCCCGAGTGGAAAGGAAAGCGCATCGTAACGATCATGTGCAGTTTGGGTGAACGATACCTTTCGACTCCCCTGTTTGCTGACGCGAGCTAATATGGAATGTTGTTTCGATTCGCTACGTACCTCAATGAGTGATAAAGACCTATCGCATGAATAGTCAAGCGTCGATGCAGAGACGAGAGTTTCTTGCAGGAGCCATTGCTGGCGGAATATCGCTCGCCAGTGGGCCGAAGTGGATCGGCAAGGCTCAAGGATCGGGACTGAGCGTCTCAGACCGCAACCCCAAATGGGAATCGGCGACGCGACGAGGGCTCGATTTTTTGGCTCGCACGCAATCGTCTCGAGGGCAATGGAACACTCCGCCCTATCCGGTCGCCGTGACTGCCTTGGCAGGTCTAGCATTGTTGTGCAGTGGATCGACGGTCACTCAGGGGCCCTATTCCAAGCAGATTGCCAGAACGACCGATTATCTCCTGTCTCAGTCCCGCAAAAACGGGCTCATCGGTGATCCTCAAAACGACCAGCGTTACACCTATGGCCATGGATTTTCGATGCTCTTTCTCTCGCAAGTCCTTGGCGAAGAGGGATTGCAAGACCGGCGAGATGATCTGGTCGAGGTTCTCGATCGGGCTGTTGCTTTTTGCGGCAAAGCTCAAACACCCGCAGGGGGTTGGGGCTATGTCAGCGCCAAGGATGGCCAAGACTATGACGAGGGGTCGACGACGATCACCCAAGTCCAAGGATTACGAGGTTGCCGCAACGCAGGCATCAGTGTCCCGGGCGAGATCATCGAGTCGGCGAAAAAGTATATCTATTCTTGTCAGAATCCAGACGGTGGGATCAGTTACTCAAGCCAGCAGATGGGAAGCTCGAGGCCTGCGATCACTGCGGCATCCCTTGCGGCTCTCTACAATGCAGGAGACTATGGAAACGCCAAAGTCCCAGAGATGCTCACCTACAGCCGAAAAGAACTCTACGACGTCAAGAAGGTCGATGATGCTTTCGGACACTGGCACTACACCTATCTGTACTACAGCCAAGTCGTCTATCGCCAAGGCGACGAAGAGTGGTTGCCGTTCCGCGATCGGCTGTATTCGAATATCGAGAACGATCAAGGACCCGAAGGTGCTTGGGAGGGCCAGATCCACAACGTCTACATCTCCGCATGCAACCTGATCATGTTGCAATTGGACCTAGGATACCTACCGATATTCCAGCGATGAAAGGATTTGCTCTGCGACGCTCTGTGGTTGCAGCGCCTCGTTCATCTCGATGCGTCGCAAGCCAGGCATTGATCGAAACCAAATTTCCTGGCGACGGACAAACTGCCGTGTGTGCGCGGTGATTTGATCCTTCATCTCTTTCCATGATAGTTTGCCGGAGAGGTACTCGAGAGGCTCTTTGTATCCGACGGCTTGGGATGCCGTTCGACCAAGATTGCCGAATCGATTCTTGAGTTCCTTGACTTCCTCGACGAGACCGTGATCGAGCATCTGCTCGACACGGGTCTCGACACGATGGTGGATTGCAGGTCTGTCCCAACCCAAGACGAACGCTTGGCTATTGGCCGGAACCACAAAACGTTCGAACTGTGTTTGCCAGTGGCTCAGTGGTTTGCCAGAAAGCTTCGAGACTTCGAGGGCTCGGATCATACGACGGGTATCTCCCGGTAGAATCCGGTGCGCAGAGAGTGGATCGACTTGCTTGAGTCGCACGTAAAGGGCTTGTGTACCTACGGATTGAACTTCTTGTTCCACGGCGTTTCGGAAATCCCAGTCTGCCGGAGGGCCTTGGAAGAACCCACAGATCAGGGATTTCAGATACAAGGGGGTGCCACCCACGAGAAGCGGGTATTTGCCTCGGCTTTGGATTTCAGCAACCTTGGCATGCGCGTCCTTGAGGAACTGAGAAACACTGTAGTCTTCGGTTGGATCGACGATGTCGATCAAGTGATGGGTGACTTGCTCTCGGATCTGCCTACTGGGTTTTGCTGTTCCAATATCCATTCCTCGGTAGATAGCCATCGAGTCGACTGAGATGACTTCGACACCCGGTGAGTTTTTCGCAAGGGCATCGGCAAGTTCGAGTGCGATTTGGGTTTTTCCCGAAGCAGTCGGCCCGGTCAAATACAGGACATGATCCAGTGGGGGGATAATCCAGTCGGCGGGCAGTATTGATGGAGTTTGCATCTGCGGTTAGCTGGTTCCCGACGACGCAGGAAGATCGGATCGATAGGACAGATTTCGATGTAGTTTAGTGGTCGGGCAACCACTTGGAATCGACAAAAGCCTTGAAAATGCCTAGGATGCTCGCTTTATCGCCCGGTTGTATCATTTGACTTTCACTGCATTATGTCCACTGATGTTTTAGATCGGTTGATGTCCCAATTGCACCAGCGGGCAATCGAATTGCCTGAGGATTCCTACACGACCAAGCTCATTCGTGGCGGGTTGTCGAAGATGGGGGGCAAAGTGGCCGAAGAGGTTTTTGAACTGATTGAAGCGGCTCGCGAACAAGGGCAGGGGGGACGAGAGCACACGGTCCGCGAGGCATGCGATGTGCTCTATCATCTTTGGGTCGTGTTGGCCACGCGTCAAATTTCGGTCGATGAGTTGCGAGCAGAACTCGAGCGTCGCGAAGGTGTTTCGGGGATTGTCGAGAAACAGAATCGTCACAAGGAGCAAGGGCAATGAGTTTAAGCGACAACATGCTGAGGATTGGAGTACCGAGCAAGGGTCGTCTCAGCGAGCTTGCCACCGAGCTTTTGCTCCAAGCCGGATTGAATTTTCGCCGACAGGAAAGAGCGCTTTTTGCGCGCGTCAGTGGTCTATCGGCTGATATTACCTTTCTCAGAACCGATGATATCCCAACACTGTGCGCCGAAGGTGCCATCGATTTGGGGATCACTGGAAGCGATTTGGTCGAAGAGGCCCAGGCAAGTGTCGATGTACGAATGAAGTTAGGGGTCGGCAGGTGCAAATTGGCGATCTGTGTCCCCTTGCATGGCAATATCCAGTCTGCAAGCGATTTGGCGGGTAAGCGTGTAGCGACGAGCTTTCCTAGGACGACCAAGAGGTATTTAGACAAGCATTCGGCCCCGGTGCACTTGGTTGGGCTCAACGGTTCGGTCGAGATCATGATCTCTCTTGGGGTTGCCGACGCGATCGTCGATTTGGTCGAGACGGGCAGTACGCTTGCAGCCAACCAACTAAGAATCTTAGACATCATCGGCGAGTACGAGACGGTGCTCATTCAAAGTCCTAAGTGCCGTGATCAAGCGACTGCTGATCGGATTGTCCGACGGCTCGAGGGGGTTGTTATCGCGAGGGATTACTCTTTGCTCGAGTACAACATACCAAGATCCAAATTAGCTGTTGCCGAGTCGATCACTCCAGGATTCACGTCCCCGACGGTCAACAGTCTAGAGGATCCCAATTGGTGCGCTGTTCGTGCGATGGTCAAACGCAAAGAGGTCATCACGATCATGGAGCGGCTCGAGCAGATCGGAGCGATTGCGATCTTAGAGTTCTCGATCAACAACTGCCGTCTAGACCAGAGTCCAGGCGGCTAAAAAAACCTTTTGAAACACAGAGAAAGTAGAGAGCACAGAGCCTTGAGGATCTCTCCGTTACTCTCTGTGCCCTTTGTGTCTCTATGTTTTCAATCTTTGAATCCTATTAAACCCAATGGATGCATCCTCGACGCCGGATAGATCACTCGGATCGCAGTGGGCTCGGTGCAAGTCCTGGGACTTTGTAAAAAGTTGGGATCGCTTCGCTGGCGTCGAAGGACAAGACTCGCGACTGACCGACAAAATAGGTGTGGTCTTGGTCAACAAGCAGGTTGTAGGTTACAAACCGATGGAGCTCGAAGCCCGACGCGCTCTTGCAATGCTCGGGTTTGTTCGCGCAGAAAAATCACCTAGCGAAGGAAAACGAGCTTTGAAAGAAGCCCAGTTGGCTATGGATCTTGAACCCCGCCCCGATTGGTTCTCGCACTTTGTCCTGGCTGCCGCACTGTATGCAGCAGATCAAGGTGCAAAGGCTAGAGAGCTGTTGTCCGAAGCTGAAAAGTCTGCGACCGCAGAGAACCTGGAACTCTGCGGCCGCTTGAGAAAACATATCGAAGACGGGGAAGCTTTCGAGTGGGACTTTATCTTGGCCAACTCACTATCGCCAGTTGCAATCCCAGCACCCAAAGCAGTCCCTTAGAACAAAGTTATTTCTTAGCCGGTAGGATCACTCGGCCCGGCACTCCTAGATCCAATCGGTACACAGCACCAGGCTTGGCATCGGGATTGATCGCCCCGGTAACAAACAACTGATCGTGCTTGGGCCCACCGAATGCAACATTGCTAGTCAGTTGATTTCCAACGCGATAAGACCTTAGTAATTTCCCGGTTGGATCGAGCACTTGCACTTGCCCCATCCCATAGTGGGCGACATAAAGATTTCCCTTGGCATCGGAGCACATGCCATCGGGCTGATTGTCCTCCCACTTGCCACTTGCATTCTTTGGCAAATCGGCAAAGACTCTCATCGGCCCGACTTTGCCAGGGGCTAGAACCGGATACTCAAGCACGCGATTGAACTGGCTCTCTCCAACAAGCAATCGCTTGCCATCCTGGGTCAGCACAATCCCGTTTGGAAAAGCCAAGCCCGATGCAACCAAATGCGTCTTACCGGCCGCATCCACATAGTGAATCGTGCCGATGAGTTTATCCTTACCCGAGTCCCCCGGATCGGTGAAATAGAAACCGCCCTGTGGATCCAGAGTCAGATCATTCGGCCCACGCAATGGCTTGCCATCGCACTCCTTGGATGCATGCTCCAAAGGTTTACCATCTCGATCCAGGTGCAAAACGGCATGTTGGCTCGCATCGCAAACCAAATGGGTACCATCGGCAAGTACCTTATGGCCGTTGGGGGCTCCCGTCACTGCAAAATCCATGTGCCTTCCATCGAGTTGAAATTGCGTTAAGGTCTTATCCCAAGAGATATAACCCTTACCGTCATGATCAAACACGACACCTTCGCAGTAACTAGGGACCTCGAAAAGTTTCACCGCAGTGATCTTATCAGCGCTAGGTAAGTCTTGTGCGTAAAGCCCTTGAGGGGCCGTTGTCCAGGAGACGATCAAGGCAAGTAAGCCAAGAATCAAAGAGTGGATCGATCGCATCATTGTAGAACCTTAACGAAGAGGAAATGAAAACCAAACTCAAAAACGAACCGTCATCCTATACGACAAAAGGAGCAATGCAAGAATGTCGCACCTCGGATCAATTTCGAATTTATGGTCGCGAAAAGTTCGCCTGGAGGGGCACAACGAGCGTAAAATGCACATGCAACATGTCACGTCGATTCGATCCTCTTGCGACTCCCAAGGTACAAACATGGCTTGGTCAATCAACAAAGCGGTCTTGGTTCCCTACGACTTTTCAACCCATTCGAGAGTGGCTGTTGATAAGGCGTTATCGATTGCCGATTCCCCTTCGCAGGTTCATATTCTTCACGTCCTGCCAACGTTTATCCCATTGGCTCCAGAGGGTTTCCCAGTAGAGGCGATCGATGACCAAGTCCGTTTGGAGTACACTCAAAAAGCTCTCGATGAGGAATTCGCTGACCCCCGCTACTCCCAATGCTCCAAGGAAGTTTTGATTGGTGATCCCGGGTCGACCTGTGTCGATAGGGCAAAAACCATTGGAGCTGATTTGATCGTGATCCCTTCGCATGGCCGCAGTGGAATATCTAGGCTAGTGCTTGGTAGTGTGGCCGAGCGAGTCGTTCGATTCTCCCACGTGCCAGTGCTGGTGCTCAAGATCACCGACTGACCTTCAGTTCGAATTGTCTAAACGTCTCTTGCTATAGTGATATCCATAGCATGCGTAAACCAGCAATCCGATAAGGCACCAGATGCCAAATCGGATCCAGTTGGCGGCCCCGAGTCCGGCGATTAGATAGAGATTGACCACCACACCCAAAACTGGAATGGCCGACCATCGGTAGCGAACCGTCGCAGCAGAGAGCCCGAGAAACACAAGTAGAAAAATCGCGTAGGGAATTCGATCGTAGTGGAACTGTCCCTCGGGCATCCAATTCCCATCGAGTTGATGGCTCTCTGGTAGGTTCCTAAGCAGTCCGCAGTAGGCGACGAAACAGATCGGCAAAATAATCTCGCCTGGAAATCGAGGGACTCGAAATCCATTGGATTGTCCACGAAATGAATCCGATACCAAGATACCTGCGCACACGAGCATGAAAGCAAACAATGTGCCGATCGAAGCTAAGTCAGTGACGAACTGGGAATTGAATAGTACCGTTGGCAAGGCGACCATCAAACCGGTGATGATCGACGAAAAGGCCGGTGTTTTAAAGCGTGGATGAATCCTGGCAAATGCTTTCGGCAGCAACCCATCGCGAGCCATGCTCATGAAGATGCGAGGCTGACCAAGTTGAAAGACCAAGAAGACACTTGTCGTGGCAATCACGGCGCTTACGGAGATGATTCCCACCAAGGAGGGAAGCCCAACTTTTTCGAAAACATACGCCAAGGGGTCGTCGACATTGAGCTCCTTGTAGCTGACCATCCCCGTGAGTGTGAACGAAAGAATGATGTAGATAATCGTGCATAATAGGAGCGTTAGAAGCGTCGCACGCGGAATATCTCTCTGAGCGTTCTTGCACTCCTCGGCAGTCGTTGAGATCGCATCGAATCCAATGTAAGCGAAAAAGACTCCTGCGATCCCTTTAAAAACTCCATCAAGGCCATTGGGTGCAAATGGACTCCAATTGCTCGGTTTGATGTAAAAGAAACCGACGAGAACCACCATCACCACCACGGCCATCTTCAGTAACACCATCAAATTGCTGACCCGCTTGGATTCCTGGATACCGATGATGACCAAGCCTGTTACCAGGACGTTAATCAGGATCGCTGGAAGATCCACGATCAGTTTCAATCCACCGATACTCGGTGCGGTATCCCAAGCCTGAAGGTGTCTTTGAAGTTCATCGCTTATCGGTTCTCCTGCGGCCTGGATCGCAGCAAGCTGCGCCGGAGCGCCCGAGCAACTGTAATAGTCTTGCACGAGCCACTGCGGTATCTGGAAATTCAATCCGATGCTCGCCAACCATCCTTGCATCCCTTCGAGAATGTTTACGAAGTAGCTCGACCAAGCGAACGCCAAGACGCTATTGCCAATGGCGTATTCCATGAGCAAATTCCAGCCGATCATCCACGCCGTCAGCTCCCCGAAGGCAACAAAGGCGTAGGTGTAGGCGCTGCCACTGACCGGAACACTCGATGCGAACTGCGCATAGCACAAAGCTGAGAACAGACACGCCACAGCGGTGATGACAAACAGCAGCGAGATTGCCGGCCCGCCATCAAAGGAGGCTTTACCAATCGTGGTAAAAGCCCCGGCCCCAATGACTGCTGCGATGCCAAAACAAGTAAGATCAAAAAGAGTAAGACTGCGAACGAGCGACTGGGAACTTTCGGATTCAATCTCTCGATCGATTTGCGAGAGTGTTTTACGCTTGAGCAGGCGTGCTTTGATCGATTCCCAAGACATAATGAAGACTTTCGCACAGGATCGAGTTGCCCAAGGTAGGCGATCGGACAATCCCGATGGTTGGCGGCTCGATTAATTTGCCGAATATCGTAACGGTTCTGTTGCTAGGTAGGACTACGCGAGAGGACATTTTGCGGGTAAATTTATCCCTTTCTTTGGGTCATCAAAAGAGCAACTTGGCCCCCGTATTTATTGAAACCACCGAGAATTATGAAAACAGACGAACTGCGCGACAAGTATCTAGCTTTCTTCCAGTCCAAAGGACACCATCGTCAAGCCAGTGACGTGCTCGTGCCAACTTGGGACCCCTCAGTACTTTTCACGCCCGCGGGTATGAACCAGTTCAAAGACCATTTCTTGGGGAAGGTCAAACTCGAATTTACCCGCGCGACCACATGCCAAAAGTGTTTGCGAACCGGTGATATCGATAACGTCGGGCGAACGGCCTACCACCACACCTTCTTCGAAATGCTCGGGAACTTCAGCTTTGGCGATTATTTCAAATCCGAAGCCATCGAGTGGGCCTGGGAACTTCTCACCGACAAGAAATGGTTTGGGATCGACCCAGATCGATTGACCATCACTGTCTACAAAGACGACGACGAAGCGGCCAAGATTTGGAACGAGAAGATCGGACTCCCAATGAGTCGCATTTCGAGGATGGACGAAGCCGATAACTTTTGGCCCGCGAGTGCTCCGAGCCAAGGTCCCGATGGTGTGTGTGGACCATGCTCGGAAATCTACTACACCCTCGACGGTGGCAAGAACGTTGAAATTTGGAATTTGGTTTTCACTCAATTCAATCGAGTGGGCAACCCACCGGATAATCTAAGACCACTTCCTAGCAAGAATATCGATACAGGCATGGGGCTCGAACGTGCCGCGAGTGTGTTGCAAGGAGTTCCAACCAATTTTCATATCGACATCTTGTATCCGATCGTGCAAGCGGCCGCCGAAGTTTGCGGAACCAAGTACGCTTACGAAACCGATGACGGTCGACGCCTTCGAAGAATCACAGATCACGTTCGGGCTTGCACCTTTGCAATCCATGAAAACGTTTATCCAGGCCCGAAAAAGGCTCGGTATGTGATCAAGCGATTACTTCGACGCGCCGTTCTGGATGGACACCAAATGGGGATGCGTGAACCATTCCTCCATCAATTGGTCCCCGTGGTCGCTCAGATGATGAAGAATTCGTATCCTGAGCTTTCCGAAACCATCGATCGCGTTTCGGGAGTCATGAAGAGAGAGGAATCCGACTTCTTCTCAACGATCGGCTCAGGCCTAGATCGTATCGACCGACTCTTTAGCGACATGAGTGGCAAAGGGAGCACGATGGTCGATGGAGCCGAGGCGGCTACCTTGTATCAAACCCACGGTGTGCCACCTGAATTGTTTCAACAAATCGCCGCTGAACGAGGTTACTCGTTCGACTGGGATGGTTATCGCGAAGCGATGCTCAAACACGGAGACATCAGCGGTGGTGGTACGATCGAACTGTTCGAAACAGGACCGATCGAGACCCTCAAGGAAGCTCTGCATGAGTCGGAGTTTCTAGGTTATGTATCCACACAAGCCCCTGCACAAGTCAAAGGGGTCATCGTTGGCAAACCCAAGGACGATCGGCTCGTGAGCACCGTCACGGCCGAAACCCAGGGTGATATGCTCCGAGTCGTGCTCGATCAATCGCCATTCTATGGTGAAAGCGGTGGACAAGTTGGCGATAAGGGTAAACTTCAAACAACCAGCGGCAGTTTTGAAGTGACCGATACCCAGAAAAGTGGCGACCTGATTGTCCACTATGGTCGGATGCTCTCTGGGGCGATCAAGGAGGGGGAGACCGTACAGGCTCTGGTCGACGAAAACAGACGCAATGCGATCCGCCGAGCCCACTCGGCAACCCATATCCTCCATCATGCCCTGCAGACCAAACTCGGCAAACATGCTCAGCAGCAAGGTAGCAAGGTGGATGCGGATTGGTTGCGATTCGATTTTAGCCACCAAGACTCCATTTCAGATGAAGACTTGAAGGAAATCGAAAGGATCGCCAACGCCCGAATCTCGCAGGCTGCGACGATCAAGTGGGAGACGGTCCCACTGGCCCAAGCTCGGGAACTCGGAGCGATGATGCTATTTGGTGAGAAGTACCCGGATCCAGTGCGGATGGTTTCGATGGGTGATTTTTCTCGCGAACTTTGCGGTGGAACGCACGCGAGCAACACTGCGGAAATCGGAACGATTGAACTGCTAGCCGACGAGAGTGTCTCCTCGGGCGTCCGACGCATCACGGCTTTGACCGGTTCGAACGCTCTGGATCACAGGCACAAGATTGAAGCCCAGGCAGTTGCCGCGGCTGAAAAACTCGGCTGCAGCGTCGATCAACTCGGAAATCGCGCCGTCGAGCTCATCACGGCGATTCGCAAGTTGAAAAAGATCGCTACATCGGCAGGAGGAGGCGAAGCACCTCCAGCGAAAATCGGCGACCAAGCCAAATCCGCTTTGGGTAAGCCACCTTATCTGGAAACCCGCAGTGCGCTCAAGCAGGCGGCTCGGGCACTGAATGTTTCTTTGGATGAAGTCAGCGGTCGGATCGAAACGTTGCTCACCGAAGAAAAACAACTCCATGAGCAACTTACCCAGCTCTCTAGCGCAAGCGGCTTTGACGTCGATCACCTAGTGGCCAACGCTCAAAGCGTTGGACAAACATCACTGATCGTCGCCAAAGCCCCTAATGCCAACCCAGCCATGATGCGTCAGTGGATCGATCAAGTCCGCAAGAAATCTTCTAAGCCCGTCGCGGTGATGTTTGCGACCAACGATCACGACAAGGTCACTCTGGTCGCTGGGCTTAGCCAATCACTTGTCGATCAAGGACTCAGCGCCGGCAAGTGGATCTCGCCGGTTGCACAAGCCGTTGGCGGCAGTGGCGGAGGTCGACCCGACTTTGCCCAAGCCGGTGGTAAGTTACCCGATAAGATCGACGAAGCGTTGCAAGTCGCCCAGGCGACTTGGCAGTCGATGGCTGGCAAATGACCATCCACCTTTTGGCTCTTGAAACCTCTGGCCGTAGCGGCAGCGTTGCGTTGTCTAGTTGCTCGCTCCAACTCAATGAGCTTCAAGATTCAATCAGAGATGAAGCAAAAAGCGACGATTTGCTCGATCGAATGACAACCCACTCGATCGAGCTTGATCCACGCTGGGGATCTGCCAAGACGCTGGCTCCAGCTATTGAGAAACTGTTAGCGTCTCATGCAATGACGGTTGCTGATTTGCAAGCCATCGCGGTGGTGCAAGGTCCAGGGTCGTTTACTGGACTACGCGTGGGAATTGCGACGGGCAAAGTCATGGCTTATGCACTCGGGATCCCAGTGATAGCAGTCGACACCCTGGATGTGATCGCAAAAGACTTTTTTAATTCGCGAAGAGAATACTCCAATCCGATCGATCTTTTCGTTGTCGTGGATGCTTTTCGAGGGCAATCGTTCTGGGGAATGTATCAACTTCGCGAGCGACGATTGTTTCCATTGGTGCCAACAAGGATCGATGACAACGAACGCTTAGCAGAAGAGATTCAGAGGCGATCGCAAGATTCTGAAACCTTTGTTGTTGGACCATCCTTACAAAAGCTTAAGGATTGTTGCACGCAACCGCGTGGCGTCTGGTTGGAATGTCAACCGCAAGCTGCCGTTGTTGCCGAGTTAGGATGGCAAGCATGGCTTCGGGGTGAAGTCTCTGATGTCTTTGGTTTGTTGCCAACGTATTATCGAAGCAGTGCGGCAGAGGAAAAGCAAAATACGGCAAGCAAGTGAGAACTGCGCCTACGCACGATATGATTGTGTTAGGCCGATCGACACCGTAAAATGGGCATCCACGCGCATGGCATGATTTGGGGTTCTCCGGTTCATTTTGTGGGTCATTGCTTCGCGAATGCTTAAATTGATTTGAAACGGATAGGCCCTCAAGACTCTGTGTTCTCAGTGCCTCCGTGTTTCAAAAAGATTTCTTCAGTAGTTTTTGAGGTTATGGGCTCGATCCGAAATCTTCGCTTCGAAGACCAGTGGCATACGGCCGGCGTCCTAGATTGATACCCACAGTAATTCCAGAAGAACCGTTTTCGAGCACGAGTAGCTTTGTTATCTAGTAGAGGTGTTTTTGATGAGAGTTCTTCTTTTCATTTTATTGTTGTGTTCGTATTGTGTGGCAGAGCCTCAAGCTCCTCAGCAACCCCCGCGCGGGTTTGGTGGCCCTATCGAGCTTGGGCCTGACGACAAACAAGTTTTCGATGATCCACCCAAGACAATCACCGACAGGCGAGAAGGAATCGAGCATGGCAAACTGGAGATGATCGAGTACGAGTCCAAGACCGTCGGCACAACTCGCAAATTAAACGTCTATACTCCGCCGGGCTACTCCAAGGACAAGCAGTACCCGGTGTTGTATCTGTTGCACGGGATCGGTGGGGATGAAACAGAATGGCAAAGGTTTGCGACCCCAGACATGCTTTTTGACAATTTGATCGCCGATGGCAAAGCTGTACCAATGATTGTCGTGATGCCCAATGGCCGCGCGCAAAAGAACGACCGTGCCGAAGGAAACGTGATGGCCGCAGCACCGGCTTTTGCCGTTTTCGAAAAGGATTTGCTCGATGATGTTATCCCAACGATCGAGTCGCGTTATTCGGTCAAACCCGAGCGAGAACATCGGGCTTTGGCAGGTCTGTCGATGGGTGGTGGCCAATCGCTTAACTTTGGCCTGACCCGTTTGGATACGTTTGCCTGGGTTGGAGGGTTCTCCTCTGCGCCTAACACCAAGGCACCCGAGGAACTGATTCCCGACGTGCAGAAAGCCAAAGACCAACTCAAATTGCTTTGGCTCTCCTGTGGTAACAAAGACGGATTGATTCGATTCAGTCAGCGGCTTCAGAGGTTCCTCAAAGAAAAAGACATACCTCATATTTGGAACGTCGATTCGCACGGCCATGATCCAACGCACTGGCGAAACAACCTGTACCACTTTGCACAAAGAGTATTCCAACAAAACTCTTTCACCTCAGACGGCTCATGAATGGCAATCCTGGCGCAGAAGCTTAAAAGAGTTTGCTCCAATGCTATTTCGATCCAAAGCGGATTGATCGATTCGCGATTACAATCCCAGTGACTTACTTCACGGGTTCACCTCGATAGGCTTGATCCGAGTGCAACACAGCAGTTCTTCCATCACGCAATCCTTAACTCCTTTTTGGAAAACGATCATGAAACTTCGCATGGGTTTGGCGTCTATTTTGGCAACATCCGTGGGTCTGTGCGCAGATGCACTAGGCCAAGACTTCTTCTTTCGCGACGGGGATCGGGTGGTCATGATCGGTGACAGCATCACCGAGCAACACCTTTACTCGAACTATGTCGAGATGTGGACGGTCACGCGATTTCCGCATTGGAAAATCACCTTTCGAAATGTTGGGATTGGCGGAGACAGATCTGTCGGTGGGAACGCTCGATTTGCACGCGATGTGCTGCTCCACAAGCCCACTGCGATGACCGTCGACTTTGGGATGAACGACGGCAGTTATCGCGAATTCTCGGAGCAGACATTCAAGCCCTACGTCGACGGTTTACAAGGTATGGCCGATCAAGCCAAAGCAGCGAATATTCGCACAGCTTGGGTCACCCCACAGCCACTCGATAATGATGAACAAGGCAAAACGGCACTTACGGGCTACAACCAAACGCTCGAGAAATTCTCTGAAGGGGTCAAAACGATTTCGGAGAAAAACAATGGTACCTTTGTCGATCAGTTTCACCCGTACCTCAAGGTGCTCGACTCAGCGAGGGCCAAGGATGACAAATACAATCGGATCACTGCCGGGGATGCCGTTCACCCTGGACCACCTGGCCAAGCCCTCATGGCATCCTCTATCCTAAAAGGCCTGAATTTTCCGTCTTTGGTCGCTTCGGTTTCCATCGACGCAAGTCAGAAAAAGGTTGTTGCCTCTGAGAACTGTAGCGTCGAAGGTCTCGAGGGGACTACCTCTGGCATCAAATTTCAAAAGCTCGATAAGGCACTGCCATTTTTCCCAGAGGATGCCGCGAGTATTCTGCCATGGGCACCGATCCTCGATGATTTGAACGATTACAAGATTCAAGTCAAAGGCTTGGCTCCTGGGAATTATGAGGTTCGCATCGATTCGGTCAGCATCGCTGAACTGAGTGCTCAATCGCTTGAAAGTGGAGTCGATCTTTCGACCGAAGTACTCAAAGCCGGACCGATTGCCCAGCAGGCAAAGCAGGTCAAGGAGGCCGTCGAGGCCAAGAACCGTTACCACCACGATCAGATCTTTCGCGGTATTGTTTTGACCGGTGTTCCCGAGTGGGTCTATGCCGTAGTTCCACGCGAGCAACTTGAGGAAAAGAAAAAAGCGCTCATCGAACAGCGATTGCAAAAGGTATCCGAGTTGGACGAACAAGTCGCAAAGGCGCTGATCCTTCGACCACATACTTTCGAGATCACGAAAGCCAACTAGTTTTCCAAGGGGCAATGTCCATGTCACTCTTTTCGCCAACGGCGATACTCATCGTAGCCTAGGGCAACGCCCTAGGGATCTTTGCCGGAAACGTCGCGCCCGTAAATCAATCCGGCGGACGGCACATGGAATGTGCCTGCTACCCTAAAGGTCTTTAAAAATCCTAGGTCTATACCAGCAATGCACTTACGCCGCGACGAACCGCGGCTGGATCTAGAAAAAACAAAAAACATCCACGAAATCTTCCGATTTTTTTTCCGCTTCATGCGCGGTTTGCGTTTGGAGGGGCAGGTGATGTTTTTTGATCTGTCCTTTTTTCGGAGAAGAGTGATCTCATGAAGTCATTGTTTTTTGGTTGCGCGACGATTGTTGGATCAATTTTTATGATGGTCAACAGTTCCTCGGCGGGTACGATCACGTTTGGATCTGGCGCCAATCAGTTCAACATGGAGTTTGTCACGATCGGCAATCCCGGTAATACCGCAGATAACACGGGGATTCCAAATCCAGCCGGTAGCGTTGGGTACAGCTACGGCATCGCAAAATACGAGGTGAGTCGCGATATGATAACGAAATACAACGTTAATTTCGGCAACGCGAATTTTCTTACGATTAGTATGGAAAACATGGTGGATTATGGTGGGAGTGGACCGGATCAACCTGCAACATGGGTTTCCTGGAGTGAAGCAGCTCGTTTTGTGAATTGGTTAAATACAAGTAAAAACTTACCAGCTGCCTATAAATTCCCCCAAAACAGTGGTGCTAATAACGATATTCTGTTGTGGGATCCTTTGTTGGATCCGTTGGACTACAATGAAAAGAACCCATACCGCAGTAAACGCGCCACATTCGTATTACCAAGTTATAACGAATGGTATAAAGCTGCGTATTACGATCCAAACAAAAACGGCGGGGTTGGTGGTTATTGGAAATACGCAACAAAAAGCGATACACTACCGGTTCCTGTCGCAAGCGGGGACGGAACCGGAATTAATGGAAACAATGAGGCAGTTTTCAGCCAACTACCATCTGATCTAGCAAAAGTGAATAAGTCTGGTGGTTTAAGTGCTTTCGGCGTCATGGGACTTGAGGGAAATGTTTGGGAATGGGAAGAGAGTTCGGGTGATCTTATGAACACGAATCCTGCGGCATTTCGAGGAGTCCGTGGTGGACGTTGGGATCAGGGCCCAGAGAACTTGTCTTCGTCTGTTCGGTTGGTCGTACCGAATAATGAATACCTTTCAGTCGGATTCCGTGTCGCTATGGTCACTCCAACTGGCGGAGAAGTGCCCGAGCCGACCTCGATGGCGATCTTCGGCCTGGGTGCTTTAGGCTTGGCTTACAGCTCGCGAGGCAAGAGGAAGCGCGGTTAGTGGTTAGTAGCTCATTGCATTTTTCAAGTCTTGTAGCATGGGTTATCTTGTGGTAATCCATGCTGCAAGTCCTTTGGTTTTATGATTTCTTGGCTGCTTTATCAGCGTTCATCAGTGTCCATCAGCGGTCGGATTTAAATACTGGAACGCGAGGCACCCCTACAATCGCACATACTCCAGTTTCTTTGCACTATCCACGGGCCAGAGTCCCGTGCTACATATTCAGCAGTCGGATATAAGCCCCCTTTTATTACAGCTTATTCTTCCCAAGTTTGGACGTTGCTCATGAGGCGTTTCAGTTCCTCACGCCGTTTCTCAAACATCGCGAATACAAACAGCATCGCAGCACCGAGCACGATACCGCACACGTACCAAATCCAAGTTTGGTTCAGATCTACCGCAGCGTACCACAGGATACTGAAAAGGGCCACGGCCAAGAACATCGATCCGAGCCACAGCATCGATCGGATCCTGGCTGCGATCCCAAAAAGAATTCCCGCTACCGACAGAACCGCCAGCACGATCGGCAACCAAGGGGCATTGGCTATCCCTTGCAAGAATATCTCGCTTGTAGATGCCACGTAGATCGAACCTATTGAAGCGTATCGAATCGAAGCGAGCTGTTGTGGTGCCATGCGGTTTTTAAAGAACTGACCGGCAGCAAATACGCAAAGAGCAGGGGGGATCACCCACAATTGAGGATGACGAACAAAAGAGAAATCGTTCTTGTGGAGCAATTGCCAAAAAGCGATGTTCGCACAAAGGATGCTGGCCGTGATGTAGATGGGGCTTGTTCGTAGATATCCAAACATTCCATAACCGACGGCGGATACCAACATGGTCACTCCTTGATCGACCTGCGATGGGGCAATCCATGGTGCGAGGATCGGTAAAAGTGGTAACAAACTCCCACTGTTACGAAGTGGATTGGCCAACACCTTCAATCCACGTCTCTCGGACCATTCGGCAATACCTATTCCGACAAACCCGATCGCAACGACAAGCATCGGCCAAACGCTTTGAATCCATCCGCCGAAAAGAAATGGCATCGAGGCCCTAAGGTGTATGACCAGCAACACCATAATCGCTTGTAGGGCGTAGACGTAAGCCTCGCGGCCTCGATCCGAAAGCCCTAGTGGGTCTTTTCCTGGGAGCAAGGCGGCGGCAAGGCAAAGGATCATGGAAATCACAAAACTCAGGATCAGGCAAACCGCCGGATAGAACCCTAAGGAACCAGCGCTGGCGATTCGGATAAGTGACCATTCCATCATTACCGCGATCGTTGCGACAACGATCGCTAGAGCAACGATCCAAGGAACTAGAACGAAACTAGCTTGTTTCCAATCTTCGGCGCCTGTAAACCACTTGATCAGCCCAAATCCATAAAGTGCAGCCGTCAGCACCAGTGGGAGCGATGCAACGGCAAACCGCGATAGGATTGGCGTATGGATATCCTGGACATGCCAGAATACACTTACGGAGTAGAGGACACCAACGATCAAAGCCAAGAGTTTCATCGGAGTCATCAAACCTCTGATGCTGGCGTATCGCGCCATGAAACCGATTGCAACGGCGACTGCCATGATCGCGTTTGCCGAAACGAAGCGAAGGTTTTGTGAGCTTTGAACAAACTGCGAGCAAACACCTAAAAACGCCACGCCAAGCGCTAGCGTCAAATTGAACGGCACTACGAGCATCCAGCGGGGTTTATCCACCGCGTTTGGAATCCTAAAAATACTCGTGAGTTCCTGTTGAATCCGCTCACCGGAACTCCAAAGAAAGCTAGATGCCAAACAATAAGCCGCAAAAACGATCGTCGTAAACCAGAACAGATGCTCGCTTTGGGCACCCACAAGTTGAATCAACCAGATGCAACCAGATAAACCACTGAGATAGATAACCGCGTGCTCATCCTTGGACTTGCGGTTCCAAAAACCTGTCACACCACCCAACGCACATGCACCAATAGCCAGAGCAAACCAACTCTGACTGAAGTTACTTCCTGCACCTATCGTATGGCTTAGGGCTCCGAGCAACCAGGTTGCACTTAGGGCCGACAGAAGCAACGTACCTAAAATCAGAGGGATCCGAGATCTGCTGCCAAATCCGCTGAAGGTAGCCAGGGCCGTCGAGGCAGCGGCGATGGCTATTTGCAGCATCAGTCCGCCGTAAATCGGGGCTGGGGCTGGACCAATCCGATTTGTAAACATGAATCCGACTGTATAGGCAAGCCCAGCAAGGTGCGCCAAAAGTAAACTCAGTGACCAAGTCATGCGGTCGGAGTGTAGCCAAACAGTCATAGCCGCTAGTGCCCATGCCCCCACGAGGGTTGCAAACGGAACCACACGATCGCCAAAAGTTCGGTTCGCAAAAGTGAATGAACCGAAATATGCCCGAACACTTATGCACACGGCGATTCCTAGCACCCACCACAGTGCGAAACGAGGACTGCTCAAGCGATTGCCTTGAGAATCAGACCTAAGCGATTGAGTTACAACAGCGAGTCCTGTAATAAACATGATTGTGCCGCTAGAACCCAGCGATTCCGATAGCGTACCGAAGCTGGGCGAAACGATCCCCATAACGGCCACACCAGCGCCTAAAATCCAAGGACCGATGTCGATTTTGGGATCAGACTTGAATGCTTGGATGCAGTGCAATAGTATCGCCGCTAAAATGCCCGCTGAACCCAAGGCCAATGATTTAGAAGAAGTTACAGGCAACAAGACAAGTACGGCGATCATCCCAAGTCCAGCAATCGCAAACCCCATGCTGATTTTGTGAAGGGCTCCTTGAAGATCTTGGCGAACTTGAGAGATCGAACCTTGGTTCCAATGCAGCAGGCTTTCTGACCGATGATCCTTGGACACAAAATAGTTCCATACAAAGCTGTAGAACGAAGCTGCAGCCGAAAGAACTGCACATAGACCAATCCAGGACTCGACTTGAACACCTTTTGATTTCAGAACCAAAAGGTAACCAGCGGCAATGCTGGTCATCAAGAAAATTGCGGCGGTGAAAGCAAGTCGTGGATTGGGCCTCGAAGCTGCGACAGAAATCAATCCGATTGCAACCATCAAAATCGGGATCGCATAGGAACCGGCCAAGCCCATCTTTGAGAAGAGTGTATCTGGATTAGGACCAGTCAGTGGATGAGCAATCAGCGTTACTACGATTTGCAACAGAACCCATGCGACCAATGGCGAAAGAAGAAGAACTGAAGCTGCGATATTCCAGGCAGTTCCAACTTGGTACTGATGATCGGAGGGATTGGAAGATCGAGCGACGAACATGAATATCGCAGCCAAAGCCATCAGTCCCGCGACCAACCACACCATGACGGAAATCGTGTTCCCAAGACCTGGTAGTCCTGTGGATTTCATCAAGACCGAAACGCACACGATCGATCCCATCCCAATCCAAGGTAGCATCGCTTGTAGAGATACAGCCGAGAAAAGTCGATCGAAAAGCGAGAAGCTTGCCGATGCTGTTGGTTCCGTTGCGCGATCCACTCGCCGAATCCACAATGAGAGAAGCAAGCATGCAAGCGTGAAAACAAATGCTGTCAACCAACGCAACAAAGATGCGACCGATACGCTTGGCTCAACGAACGTCGATATCGGGTACCAAATGGATACCAACAGGGTCGCAATGATGCCGATCCAGAGTTGCCAACTATCGTCCTTTGCATTTCTTATGGACCAACAAAGACTGAGCAAGGATCCAATCCCAAGAGACCAAACAGCGAGGATCGGAGGTCCCCCCCAGACACGATACCTGTCGCTTCCAGTTCCCCAAGAAGCCGCTGCGTGAGGAATCTCAGACAATTCAAGAGCACTAAGTGCTGGGACAGGGCGTTCCAACGAAAGACCACCTTGGGTGTACGAAGCCAATTGTGTTCTGGATAATGCATCGCGGGGAATTATCTCCTGACTCACACCGGGAATCGCTCCATAGATCATGATCCCGATGGTCAACACAGCGCCCGAGGCGATCAGCATCTTGGCGATGCTCAGATCATGCATTTGCAAAAGCGGGCCAGCGATCTTTGCTAATCGGAGACGCATCGAATTCCGCAGGACTTCCGACAGTGCAACCAGAGAGAGTCCAACGAGAAAGAGACTTAAGGCCAAGTACTGTAAAAACATCGGATGGGCGAAGCTGAGCCAGATTCTTCCAGCGTGGTTAGTCCACCAATCTGCGGTCTTGCATACAGTCACTAATCCGACGATCGAACTCGATGCCGCGACCAATTGAGAAACCCGCCAGTAGTTTTTATCGACTTGTAACCAAGCATAGACGAACCAAAGAAGACTCGCGATCAGCAACGGATCGAAGCTTCTTGATAAGAAAAGAGCATCAAGAGTCAGGACTACTAGAGAAATAAATGTAGCCATGACAACGGGACTTTCCTGACTTCGGGGGAATCCTAATGCATGTTGTACGAGCATCACAACGATCATGCTAAATGAAACAGCGATTAAACTCCCAAAGACGCGGATGCTCAAGTCAACACCGGTCCATCCGATCACGATCCATTGAAAGCTTGCCGCAACCAGGAAGATGACCCCTACGGCTTCCAACGAGGGCTTGCGCCGAAGTGTTGCGTGGATAAACGCAGAGATGGCATAGAGTCCATAGATGATTCCAAGGCTCGTCGCGTAGGCATCGCGGCCAAAGCCAAAGGCAGTCAGAACGACCGTTCCTAGTGCTCCGCTAATGAAAGCTGACCTCAAGACACCCGTCGAAATGGCAGGCTTAGATAGAACCGTCAAAAGCATCGAGACAGCGACGCAAACAAGACTGTATCCAACCCAAACAAAACCGGTCATCGGGGTAGCCAGCGTACTGATTAGCGACTGGGTCGATTTGTTCATCCATTCGATTTGTCCATTTAGACCGTACCACGCCAGGACCACCAATAAACTCAAGGTGAAGCTGGCTGGGTAAACCAAGCCCTCGTGACGCATCAAAAAGCCTGCGATGGCTATCATGACAAGCACGCCAAGTCCCGTAGCGATCATCAATAAGGGTGCTGGCCAGGAAAACAGGACTGCGATTCCGCCGATGCCTATCGAAGATAATCCTAGCAAAAGCATCGGAACTTGAAGGCTGGACGTTTTATCTATTCGCCGACCAATATCCAGAGCGATCAACAGCGATGGAATCGCCATTAGGGTCAACACAGGACTGAGCATCCTAGAGATTTCCATCGGTTGGCCAGCGCAGCGTAACAGCAGTCCGCTCGATAAAAGCAAGCCGAAGGAACTCAGCGTTAGGAACTCCAAAGCAGGTGCATAACGCCCGTTGGCTTCGCTAATCAATGGCCTTCGGATCAATAACACTCCGATCGCATACAGCGAGGTCAAGCCCAAGGCCCAAGCGTACACAACAGGCAAACCTGTTGGATCAGAAACACTGCGACGAATCAGGAGGTTTGCCAGGCCGAATACTACGAGTGTACATGTAGTGATCCAGACTGTCCCCGGGGTAAGGATCTTTGCTGCCATGTAAACCAAATAACCGAGAATAGCCATCGAAAGAATTTCACCTGCAACGGTTGGCCAATCCCAAGGCATCCCCATAGTAAAGAGGGCAAAGGCCAAGAAGTTCAGTGGCAACTGCATCATACCGATCATCAAGATCCCCTTGCTAGTCGTCGGCAGTTTCCAGCGATGCCAGGCATACAACCCCAACGCCAAGGTCGAGACATTGATCCCAGTAAAGATCGAGAACTTGAGCCACGGACGGCTAGCGATGTTTTCCCAGAAACTGATGACCAATGCTGTCGAGCAGCAAACGATTAAAAGACCACCGATGATCTCACCCCATCGGATGTTGCTCTCCTCCATAAAAGCGCTGAGCAATTGAGTCCAGGTTCGACTTGGTTTGGTCGATTCTGTTTTTGCTTTCGGTTTCTCGTCGTTGTATTCCTTATCCAATGCATGACGCTCGGGGGGGGCCGAAACTGTCGCTTGGGGTAGGATCACTCGTTGGGATTTCTCAATCGACTCCGTTGGCTTCGAAGGCACCTTGGGTGACATCGTTTCCTTTGGCATTTTCGCTGGGAGATCATTCAGCACATGTGGAATCGTTTTCAGTGGCGAATCCTCAGGCACGGAAGGTTTACTTTCAGGCGTTATCGATGGCACTTGCCGCGCAACGGCTCCCCCAGGTCGCCGTTCCAACTCGATGCGTTCCTCGAGTTGCGTGAGTACCTTGAGTCCGCGATCTAGGGTTGTCTGATCGATCAGCCCCCTTTTCAACGCCTCTTCAAGCGTTTGGCGAGATATCCTAAGGCTCCTTGCTATACCGATGGGAACCGAAGTCCACCCACAACTGCGGCAAGCCTTATCGCTTTCACGCAATTTGTTTCCACACTCCGAGCAATTCCTCGAGGAGATTTGGGTGAATGGGTAACTCAGCACAAGCCAAAACACGTGGCCTATGGCTGCCCAGAGGATAAAACCGATGATTAGGAGGATGATCCATCCCATGAGAATGCTCTCGCAAACACGAAGTTTCAAAAAACAAAGGGGAAGCTCCCTAAGACCACGGATGCCTCTTTTTTTCTAGCATGACGCGATAAAACTCAAAAAACATCAAATTCAGCGTTTGGATTCCCTAAAACAGACTAAAAAGGGCAGGATCCGAGTTACCGGGAATGGGTTTGTCGTGGATTCCACCAAAGCGAAACCAACCCGCAGCGGGCTTGGTCGATCGGCAGCATTTCGATCATTAGAAAAACCGTTACACTCTTACGACCGCTTCGGACGCAGTGTCACCCCACTGCAGTTTTTGTGACCTCATTGCATCAAGGGAGAAACAGTAGCTCCCCAAAATTTGGCTTATGGACCCCCAAGAAGATCTGCAGCGTTTTCGCCCCTTTCTTAAAGCGTTGGCAAACGAAATGCTCTATTCGGATCTGCGAAAAAAACTGGATCCATCGGATTTGGTTCAGCAGACGATGCTTCAAGCGATCGAAGCGCAGTCGCAGTATCGTGGCGACTCGGATGCTGCAAAAGCCGGGTGGCTTAAAGCAATCCTTGGAAACTTGGTCAAAGGACTCTTGCGCCGATACCATAGTCGTGGGCGTGACATTGCCAGAGAAAAAGAACTCTTGGCACACTCGCGATCCAATGTAGCGATGGCAATCGCAGAAAGTCTTCAGAGTCCATCTCAGCACGCGCAAATGGGCGAAGAAAAGGAAAAGATGATGAGAGTTCTTGAATCGCTGACTCTCGATCAACGGCGTGCAATTCTGTTACGATACTGGGAAGACAAGAACTTGGAGGAAATCGCCAAGCAAATGAATAAAACTCCAGAGGCGGTCGCGGGTTTGATTTATAGGGGCATGAAAGTGCTACGCGCTGAAATCCAAGGATGAAACCAACAACACAGCTGGGTTAGATCATGGAACTCGAGCAGGTCCTACACGATGTACTTCGTCTCGATGACGACCCTAAAGCAACCGATGCTTTGCAGACTCTCATGGCGGAACATCCTCAATGGAAGGATCAGATCACCGAGTGTTGGGAGATGCATCGAGAGTTGACGATCACCCGAAAAACGCTCAAGGCCAAGCTTCCTGCTAACTGGGGACCTTATGAAATTCTAGACGAGATCGATCGCGGCGGGATGGGAGTCGTCTATCGAGCGCGTCACAAAGACCTTGATCGAATCGTTGCATTAAAAATCATCCGCTCTGGAGATTTAGCCGACGAAGCGGAAATCGCGAGATTTCGCAGAGAAGCGCAGGTTGCGGCCAACTTACTCCATCCAAACATCATACCGATCTATGAAGTAGGCCAAGAGAAACAGCTTGTCTATTTCACGATGGCATTTATCGATGGAATGCCTTTGTCGAAGTTCGCGAGCAATCCAAATTTCTCAATTCCTGCGAAAGTCAATTTGATACACGAATTGGCTCACTCGCTGCACTATGCGCATGGACAAGGTATCGCACATCGAGATATCAAACCGAGCAATATCATTGTTGATGTCCAGGGCAAGCCAGTACTGATTGATTTTGGACTCGCAAAGCTCACCCATAACACTTCGGATTTGACGATCAGTGGGGCAATCCTAGGCACGCCTACGTACATGGCCCCCGAACAATTGCAAATCCATCGATCGATCGACTTTCGACTTTCCGATGTCTACTCGCTTGGTGCTGTCCTTTATTTCCTGCTCACAGGCCGAGCTCCCTTTGTCGGACAAACAAGCTTTGACGTCATGATCCAACTGAAAGATCGCGAACCAGTTCGTCCTTTGAGAATCAACAAACAAGTCGATCGTGAACTAGATACTATCTGCATGAGAGCTCTGGCGAAGTTGCCTGAGCAACGTTATTCGAGCGCCTCGGAATTTGCAGAAGATCTCAGTCGCTGGATGGAGGGGAGTGCAATCCAGACTCCAACGACATCGCTTTGGGTAAAGGCCGTTCGATGGTGGCGACAGGAACCAGGTTTGTTCTCGCACCTAACTGCGATTTCGATCGTCACTATGATCGTAAGTCTATCGCATTGGCTCGGGTATTCCCAATCCAATCTCACCCAACAACTATTCCTTTTGATCAGTTGGTTCGCTCTGTGTATTCCTTTACAGCATGCAGTTTTTCGAGTGAAAAACACTGCAGTGCCAGCCGTATTATGGGGTTTGATCGATGTCGCCTTTGTAAGTTTGCTGATCGCAAACGCACAAGCTCCAAGGGGCCTTTTGCTGGTCGCTTATCCGCTGATGATCACCGTGAGCGCATTGTTCTATCGAACTCGATTTGTTTTGCTCATGACGATTGCGTGCATCGTGGCCTTTGTGATGCTTACCGAAACACTAAGCGATCCGTCGATGGACAGAACCGATTTTCGATTGATCTTCGTCAGCCTATTGCTCGTGCAGTGCTTAACCCTAACGAGCTTGATCTATAAAGTCAGAAACCTTTTTTACTATCGCAATTAAGAGAGGGCGTGATCGCACTCGACGGGCCAGAGTCCCGTGCTACATATCGTGCCAAGTACTCAGCTCAAGAGTCCATACCGGGAAAGTGTGCCTCGAAGTTGCTCGAACTCTTTTGGTTCGAGTTCGGTCATCGGTAAACGGAGTTCACCGGTATCGCGACCGAGCAACTTCATCGCGCCCTTGACCGGAATCGGGTTGGTCGCAAGCGAAAGCATGTCTCGGCAAAGCGGGAAAAGTTTGTGATGCAAAGTAGCAGCCTTCGAAAAATCCCCGGCCAACGCCGCCTTGACCATTGCCAGAAGATCCTGTGGGACGATGTTACCGGCCACCGAAATGACACCTTCGGCCCCAATGCTCATCATCGGCAACGTCAGCGAATCATCACCGCTGAGAACCGTTAAATTCGTCGAGTTGAGAATTTGGGAGCACTGGTCTAGCGAACCCGTGGCTTCCTTGACCATTGTGATGTTCGGTATTTCAGCGAGTTTGGCGATCGTTTCGGGCTCGATATTCTTAGCCGACCTACCCGGGATGTTGTAAACGCAATGTGGAATGCCTACTTCGAGAGCAATGGCCTTGAAGTGTTCATAGAATCCACGCTGGGTGGGTTTGTTGTAGTAGGGTGCGACTTGCAACGATGCATCGGCACCTTCCTTGGCTGCCCATCGGGTCAAACGAAGGGCCTCGGCGGTGCAGTTGCTGCCTGTGCCAGCCATGACTTTACAACGCCCTCGGGCCGCCTGCACCACTTCGCTGATGACGCGTTCGTGCTCGTCATGCGAAAGAGTAGGTGACTCGCCTGTGGTTCCAACGGGCACCAGGAAAGTCACTCCGGACTTAATTTGAAAATCGATTTGATCTTGGAGTCGCTTGACGTCGAGCTTACCCTCCTTGAACGGCGTGACGATCGCAACTCCAACGCCTGCAAAACCGCTTCCCTTGCGCGAACCCATGGCTGATGCCTCTAAAAATTAACTGCTGATCCTGAGTTTGCCGCGAGCTTGTGTGATCGCCCGCTCTCTGACTGCACGCGTCTCAGGTGTGTTTGCAACCATCTCGGTCGCCTTCCTGAGATCCTCTTCTGCTCCTTGCCGATCGATCTGCTCGGGCTTGATCAACCGATTGGTCAGTACATACACACCATCGCGAGTGACCTGAACGAAACCGCCATCGACGAACCAACGCTCCTGGCTAGCCCCTTTATTCAACGTCATCAGGCCATAACCGAGCCTGCCAACCATCGGAGCGCGGCCCGGGAGAACTCCCAATTCACCGTCGTACATCGGAAGCTTGACCGAATCGCACTGAACGTCCAATTCGGTTCTTTCCGGGGTGACCACGATGCAGTGAACAGCGGTATCGGTACTCATCGTTATTTCTTCCCTTGAGCGGCCATCTTGTTGGCTTGTGCTTCAACTTGCTCAATCGGCCCTACGTACATAAAGGCCGACTCGGGCAAGTGATCCCATTTGCCATCACAGATTTCTTCAAAGCTGCGGATGGTATCGGCCAAGGAAGTGATTTCACCAGGCTTACCCGTGAAGACTTCGGCGACCAAGAACGGCTGGGACAAGAACCGCTCGATACGCCGTGCTCGACGTACGACTGTCTTGTCTTCTTCGCTCAACTCATCCACACCCAAGATGGCGATGATGTCTTGCAGTTCACGATATCGTTGGAGTGTTCTCTGAACACGTCGAGCGATGTTGTAATGGCGATCACCGACGATCGCAGGGTCAAGAATCCGAGAGTTCGAAGCAAGCGGATCGATCGCAGGATAGATTCCCTTTTCGGAAATCGATCGCTCGAGGTAGATAAACGCGTCGAGCTGACCGAAGGCGGTCGCTGGTGCAGGATCCGTCGGATCATCCGCAGGAACATAAACGGCTTGCACCGAGGTGATCGCACCTCGCTTGGTCGACGTAATCCGTTCTTGCAAGGCACCCATCTCGGTCGCCAAGGTCGGTTGATAACCCACCGCAGAAGGCATACGTCCCAGAAGCGCCGAAACTTCGGAACCCGCTTGGGAGAACCGGAATATATTGTCCACGAACAGCAACGTATCCTTACCGGTAGTATCTCGGAAATACTCTGCCATGGTCAGTGCCGAAAGGGCTACCCGCAGACGCGACCCTGGTGGCTCGTTCATCTGACCGAACACCATGCAGGTTTGCTCGATAACCTTTCTACCCGTCGTACCGATCTCTGCTTCCTGCATTTCGAGCCACAAGTCGGTTCCTTCACGGGTCCGCTCTCCAACGCCAGCAAACACCGAATAACCGCCGTGAGAGCTAGCAACCCGAGCGATGAGCTCTTGAAGAATAACTGTCTTACCCAAGCCCGCACCGCCGAACAAACCGGCTTTACCACCCCGTACGAACGGCGTGAGCAAATCGATAACCTTGATACCGGTCTCGAAGACTTCGGTGTTGGTCGATAGTTCAGAGACCGAAGGAGCTTTCCGGTGGATTGGCCACTTGGTGTCGGCCTTAACATCACCCCGCTGATCAATCGGTTCGCCAAGAACGTTAAACACACGACCGAGGGTGCCTTCACCTACAGGAACCGAAACCGGACTACCGGTGTCGACGCAGTCGAGGCCCCGCATGAGACCATCGGTGCTACCGAGGGCCACGCAGCGAACTTTGCCACCCCCAAGGTGTTGCTGGACTTCTCCAGTCAGGTTGATTTCAACCCCTTTCTTGCTACTGGAAACTTTCACCGCGTTGTAAATCGGTGGCAAGTTATCCTCTGGGAACTGGGCATCGAAGGTCGAACCGATGACCTGACTAATTTTACCAACCCTAGTGGCACTGGAGACGCTCATGATCTTCTCTGGTTAATTGCCTAAGTTTAAATGTCTAATTGGATGATGATTGTTCTGCGAAAAATCGTCTGGATGTTTAGCCTAACGCTTCGACCCCACCGATGATTTCCATGATCTCTTGGGTAATCTTGCTTTGCCGAGCGCGGTTATAGGTTCTCGACAAGGACTTGATAATGTCACCGGCGTTCTCCGTTGCGCTCTTCATCGCAACCATTCGAGCGATTTGCTCGCTGACAGCCGCATCGAGGAAGCACTTAAAGAGTCGAGCTCTGAAACTCGCCGGCACCACTTCCTGCAAAATGGCAGAAGCATTCGGTAGGAATTCGTAGTCGTCGCGAATCGTCCCCGGCTCGGAACCACCCACAGGCGTTTCCTTGCTTCCGACTTCGAAACCGGCAAAAGGAAGGAGTGTTTCAACAACCGGCAATTGCTTGGAACTGCTGACGAACTTGGTGAACGCCACGTCGACTCGATCCACTTGACCCGACACATATCGGTAGATCAGTTCGTCGGCAATTTTTGAAACTTCATCGAAGCTCGGCTGATCGTCGAACTGAGTGTAAGTCTTCTCGATCGGCACACCTGCGAATCGAAACGCCGAGATCCCGCGTTTGCCACTGACCGACGTCTGCCCCGCATTGGCTTGGTCAAGAATCTCGTTGCGACGCTGCGTGGCAACGCGAACCACCGAACCGTTGTAGCCCCCGCAAAGACCACGATTGGCCGTCAGTACCAAAATATCAACAGCCTTGATCGACTCGTGAGCCTCAAGCAGTGGATGGCTTACGCTGGTTCCACTGTTTGCTAAGTCTTGAACGATCTGCGTGATTCGCTTGGTGTAATCCGTCGCGGCCGAAGCACGATCCATGGCCTTCTTGAACCTTGCGGTTGCAATGAGCTCCATGGTCCGAGTGATCTTTCGGATATTGCGTACGCTTTTTCGGCGTTTATCGAGTTGGCGAATATTTGCCATAGTCTATGGTTCCCTAGGGCTAACCCTACGTCGTGTTCCTTACGCTCGGAAGGTCGCCTTGAAAGACGCAATGGTCGACTTGATCAAATCTTCGATCTCCGGGGTCAGATCGCCAACGTCCTTGATCTTTTGCAAGACATCGCCTTTGCGATCTCTCAAGAATTCAAGCAGTCCGGTTTCGAACTCACGCACCTTAGCCACGGGGATATCATCCAAGTGACCGCGTGTACCGGCATAGATACTGACAATCTGCTCGGCGACGTCCATCGGTTGGAACTGAGGTTGCTTGAGCAACTCAACCATCCGATAACCACGATCGAGCTTACCTTGGGTCGCCGGATCCAGCTCGGTACCGAGCTGTGCGAAGGCTTCCAGCTCACGGAAAGCGGCCAAGTCCAGACGCAGACCACCGGCGACTTTCTTCATCGCTTTGATCTGTGCGTTTCCACCCACGCGAGAGACCGAAATACCGACGTTCATCGCAGGTCGGATGCCGGCGAAGAACAAGTCTGGCTGGAGATAAATCTGACCATCGGTAATCGAAATCACGTTCGTTGGAATGTACGCAGACACTTCGCCTTCGAGCGTTTCGATGATAGGAAGACTCGTGAGCGATCCACTACCGAGCTCCTTCGAAAGCTTCGCGGAGCGTTCGAGCAAACGGCTGTGGCAGTAGAAAACGTCTCCAGGGAAAGCCTCACGTCCCGGCGGACGACGCATCAGCAAGCTCAATTGCCGATAAGCAACAGCTTGTTTGCTCAAGTCATCGTAGACGATCAGAGCATGCTGGCCGTTGAACATGAAGTGTTCAGCCATTGCAGTTCCAGCATAGGGTGCGACGTATTGCAGGGGAGCAGGGGAGCTAGCACCCGAGACAATAACGGTCGTGTAGTCCATCGCGCCGGCTTTATCCAAAGCGTCGATCAGCAAGGCGACCGAGGACTCTTTTTGCCCGATGGCGACATAGAAGCACTTAACGCCTTTTCCTTTTTGATTGATGATCGCGTCGATGGCGATAGCTGTTTTACCAGTCTTACGGTCACCGATGATCAGTTCCCGTTGGCCGCGTCCGATCGGGGTCATCGCGTCGATGGCTTTGATCCCGGTTTGCATCGGCTCATTGACAGGATGCCGCTCGGCAACCCCCGTGGCGATGATTTCCACAGGACGGCGAACATTCGTGTTGATTGGACCTTTGCCATCGATGGGATTTCCAAGTGGATCGAGAACTCGACCGATGACGGCATCCCCTGCAGGAACGCTCAGAAGTGTGCCGAGGGCTCGAACCTCGTCCCCTTCTTGGATACTGAGATAATCCCCGAGGATGATCACACCGACGGATTTTTCTTCGAGGTTAAAAGCCAGACCGATCACACCGTTGGGGAACTCGACCATCTCGCCGGACATAACTCCTGAGAGTCCGTACACGCGAGCGATCCCGTCACCGACCTCGAGCACCGTACCGACTTCTCGCACGTCGACCTGGCTACCGAATTGCTCGATTTCCTTCTGAATGACGCTGGCAATCTCATCCGAATTAAACTTCATTTCTTCAACCTCAAAAAGCCGGATCTCTCGAACTTAAGGACCAGACCCGGAATGTACTCTTGAATCAAAACGATTTATCAGACTTTGTATTAAACGAAACAGAACCAACTAACTCGTTGCACCTGCAGAACTTGCAATTGAACGAACTGCGTTCTCCGCCCGCTGACTGACTAGCTTATGCAACGATTTCAGTTGGCCATCGACGCTTCCGTCGAATACCGTATCACCAATTCGGACAACCAGCCCGCCGAGGATATTCGGATCGACTTTGACGGCGATACGTACCTCTTTCTTAAAAATAGCACTAAGCTTTTCGGTCAACGTTCGCTGAGCATCAGCCGACAATTGATCTGAAACAGTGACTACCGCTCGAACCCTTCCGGCCGTTTCATCGGCAAGTCTAGAGGCCGCTTTCTGTATCGCACGCAACGATCCCAGACGCTGCCTTCGCCCCAAAACCTTCAAGAAAGTCAGCAAGGTGTTATCCATCTTGCCCTTGAAAATTCGGTCGAGCATTTCGTTCTTGCTTTCGACCGATAGCTTCGGGTTAGCGATCGCGACATCAAGAGCCGGATGCTTGTCCAGAACTCCACTGACAAACGATTCAAACTCATCAACCACCTGATCGATTTTGTCTTTTGTGACAGCCCCCAGCAAGGCGGTGGCGTAGATCTCACCGATCTGTTGCTCATCGCTATCGAAGACTGTAGGTATTTTTGAAACCTGCTCAGACATATTTCGAAACTGCTAGTTAGTTGGAACTTGAAGGAAGCCTGCTGAGCGCATCGCGAACGAGTTGCTCATGATCGGAACTCTTTAGCTCTCTGCCGATGACCTTGCGGGCCAGACCAAAAGCAATATCAGTGCTCTTTTGCGAAAGTTCGCTCATGGCCGCTTGCTTGGCCGACTCAATCTCGGATCGAGCTCGGTCGAGCATTCTCTGAGCGTTGGACTCCGCATCGGATTTGATCCTCTCGGCGACGGATTCTGCATCCCGCTTGGCCTGCACCACCATCGATTGGGCTTGTACGGCCGCATCGGCAAGCTTTGCCTCGTACTCCTTAAGTTTCGCCGCTGCTTGCTCGGAAGCGACTCTTGCCTCCTCGACTTGGCCCGCGATCAACTTCTCACGAAGATCGAGACCCTTCATCAATGGCTTCCAGGCCAGTGCATAGAGCACCGCCAAAAGCCCAAGGAAAACCAGCAATGAGAAGATCCCAAAGTCGGTTCGAAGCTCGAGTGGATTCGACATCTGAGCCGATGCGTTTGCATGCGTCGGATCATGGTGCTCTCCCTCGCTAGCTTGCAAACTGCCAACTCCTAGAGCCATGCAAAAGCAAAGCGAAAAGAGCCAAACAAATAGATTTGAACGCATCCTAGGGAACATCATCGTACCTCAAAAGAACAGCCTTAGACGAAACTCGATCATCGCACCCAGACCGCTGCCTGGGGGGCGATACACTAGTTCGCGAATGGGTTCTGGAGCAGACCGACGATGATCGCAAAGAGCGTCGCACCTTCGATGAAGACCGCTGCGATGATCATGTTGACCTGAATGGTTCCAGCGGCCTCTGGTTGACGCGCGATGGATTCAACAGCACCCTTGGCCAATAGACCGATACCGATGGCTGCTCCGAGAACAGCAAGACCACCACCGATAGCACCAGGAATCGCTCCACCTTCGGCTGCACCTGCAGTGGCCGAGAACATAACGAGCAGTGCCAGCGTGTACATAACGGTTCGACTTACAAAATACACTTTCAAACTCCCCAATCTAATGACTGAACAAAAAGGTTTACTGGACTAACAAAACAGACTAGTGATGGTGAATGGAAGACGAGATAAACAGTCCCGCCAGGAACGTGAACATCGCCGCTTGCAAGAAAGCAATGAATAGCTCAAGCAAACTCATCGCAATCATGCTAAAGGCGGTGACCAATCCCAACGGAGCCCAAACAGCAAGGCTTGAACCCATGTAAAGCGCCGAGGTACCCACCGCCAACCCCATCAGACCAAGCAACACAGCGTGACCGGCCACAACATTAGCCAACAAACGCAATGCCAAGATACCATGCTTCATAAAGAGCGAAATGAACTCGATGACCCAAAGAATCGGGACAATGCAGACGGCTAAGACCGGAGGCAAACCCATCTGGGGAACGAGATTTTTCAAATAACCCATCGGCCCCATGGCTCGCACACCGAAGATCAAACCGACAGCGAAAACTACCAAGGCCAACGCGGCAGTGCATGCTAACGAAGCGGTCGGAGAACCTAGAAACGGAACCATGCCCGCCAAATTCAACCCAAAGATAAACACAAACATGGTTGCCAACAAAGGCATGAATTTACGAGAATCTTCGGCCCCCATCGCCGGCTCAAAAACCTGCTTGCGAACATACTCGATCAAACCTTCAAGCAGATTCCAAGCACGCCCCTTGGGCACCGCGCCCCCTTGAATCCTCTTGCCCAACCAGGCAAAAATACCAATAAGGAGCAAGGCTACAGCCAACTCGATGATCATGTACTTCGACAAACAGAAACCCGACTCGGGTTCGTAGGCATTGCGAAGCTTTCCGCCAAAGGGCTGAGGAATGAGGACCTTTCCAGATAGCGCATCATTGTACTCCTGGATCTTGGCAGTGCTCCATTTCGAACCACCACCTTGGATGTACTGACTTACATACTGAGACGAATTGTGTTCTGCTTTGATCGCGTCCCATTGGCTCTTGAACTTTGGGTCTTGACGCAACTCAGCGAACCACCCAAGGGGCTCATCGGCCTGTTGCGAAGCTAGATAAGCCTTGAGAGGACTGCTCGACGAGGGAGCATTTTTCTTTGCCCATTTGGCGGCCCTAGCCGCTATCGCGTCGGCTTCCATCTCGAGAAAAACATCGATCGGACGACCGAAGTTGTTGGATTGATGCTGCCAGGCATCCCATTGGGACTTGAGCCCGTCAGACACATCAACACCGATTTCGCGGAGAGAGCGGATGACCGATGAAGCCTCTTGGCTCTGGAAATCCGAATCGTTTCTAACGATCCAATCCGGGAAATCTGCCGCCGACTTTCGGTTGCTCTTCCAGAGTACCTTCGGCACTTCAAAGTAGTAAGCGTCTTTGATGTGAAGGAGAAGATTCGACATGGGAAATTAGACTTCTTGTCCCGCTTGGAGGTGGAAAATCGACAGGCAGGATTCTAATACAACAAAGGGGAAATAATAGCCCACCAAGTACAAGCAAAGTGAATTGCCCTGGGGCCATTTTGTCGCAGACACCACCAGGGCAAAGCCAGCGATCGTGAAGATCCGCCACGATACATTCATCAAAGTCGCAAAGACCGGAAAACGTTCCGCCATGCCACCGGTGGTCCATAGCAAAGTTGCAAGAGTAACGATGGCGCAGTACCAGATGGCAATCTGCTGGTACATGGCCAATCGCGATTCGCCCAAGGGATACCAATAGCCAACCAAGGATAAAAACCCTGCCAAAGCCAGCGTACTTGCGATTAGCCGAAGAGCATGGGCAGGATGCCTGGACTTGGCCCCCCCAGTTTTATGGACTTTGGTCACTTGGCTCACTACCTCTAAAACCTGTGTCCTCGTCGAACTTTTTAAAGTTGCCGGAGGGAGTAGGTATTTTCCGAAGAAAGGTCAAAAGCGTTTTCATTCCCAAGGCCATCCCCAGGCAAACCCCGATCGGTGTCCACAACATCCAGCCCAAAAAGCTATCGATCCAATAGCCAACCAAGGTTGCTACAGCGATTTGCACCAGCGAGGTACCAACAGCCATGGTGAGCGGTCCGAGAATATTCGGTGGCCCCGAGCCTGGGATTGGGTCATTGGTTGTTGTCATAGCTTAAACGGTTGGATGATATCGATTGCGCCAAATATGCGGGTTACTCAGTTGTTAGAGGATCCCAAAGACACGCTGTAGGGGATCATCGAGGTACTTTTTCGCACTAAAGGGTAGCAAAAACCATGGGAAATTCTGGAAAATTTCGTTCTTCGTAAACATACTGTCACCATCGACGATCCAGCAGCCTCAGATATTTGGAGTTTGTACAGTGCCCTCCGCCAAAAAGACTTCCACAAAATCCTCTACGAAGCCCAAGGGGAAAACCCTTGCAAACACGTCGAAAAAAGCCAAGAAACCGACTGAACCCGCTAAAAAAATTCCGGCGAAAAAAAGCGTCGCCAAGGCTGTAGCTACCAAAATCGCTTCGAAAAAAGCTGCTGTCAAGAGAACACCAAGCTCAAAAGCCGCTCCGAAAAAGCCTGCTGTTGCCAAAGCCCCAACCAAGAAGATCGTGCCGAAAGCTTCCACTGCCAAGAGTCCTCCTTTGGCAAAGAAGTCCGAAGTCGCAAAGAAAAAGCCAGAACCCAAGAAACCGACAACTCTCGATGCAGGCAGCAAAGCCAACAAGGTCCCTTCGGTCAAACCAATCGAACCGAGCCCAACTCCCACAAGATCGCCAATCAGGATCCAACCCGACGACATTATCATCCCTAAAAAGATCCCACTGCCGATCCCACCCAAAACCAATACCGATCCAAAAATCGTCGAAAAGATCCGCTCTGCTCACGCCGAAAAAGAACTTCGAAAAGACCTCGCACAGGATGCCCCCAAAAGGAAACTGACCCCTCACACACCTATCCCACCTGCGGTCAAGGGCCAAGATCGAATCATCCTGATGGTTCGGGACCCGTATTGGCTACATGCCCATTGGGATATCTCCCGCGCTACGGTCGATCGGGCCAAAGCCGCACTCGTCGATCAGTGGCACTCGGTCAAACCCGTGCTGAGACTCCTGAAGTTCGATGAGGTAGGGACGACCGATTCAGCTGAAACCGTCTACCGACAAATCGAAATCCACGGCGGAGTTCGCAACTGGTACATCGACGTGGATAACCCTCCATCGAGGTTCCAACTGATTATGGGCTACCTGACTAACAATGGACGCTTCTACGAACTTGTAAGAAGCAATACTGTCACCACTCCCGTGCCAGGTAGCAACGATTCGTTCGACGACCATTGGGCCGATATCGCCAAAGACGCCGAAAAGATCTTCGCACAAAGTGGCGGATACGGTGACGAAACCAACAAAGGAGCCCTCGCAGAAGTCTTCGAAGATCGCCTCAAGCGAACCATGGAACTCGATGTTCTATCCCAATTCGGCAGCGGTGCCGAAGGTGCTTTGAGGAAGCCTCGCCAATTCCATTTCGATGTCGAAGCAGAACTGCTCGTCTTCGGTACCACACATCCCGATGCACATGTTTCAATCGGAAACGAACCGGTGAAGATTCAAGCCGACGGAACCTTTGCAGCAAGACTACCTTTCCCTGATCGAAGGCAGGTTCTACCTGCAACAGCCCGAAGCCGAGACGGCGTCGACGAACGAACCGTGGTGATCGCCGTCGAGCGAAACACCAAAGTCATGGAACCCCTTTCGATCGATGCGGAAGATCTCTAAGGCTCACGCTAAGACGCTAAGACGCAAAGGACAGAGAGAAAGGGAACTGTCCTCAAGCCTTTGTGCCCTCTGTGCCTCTGTGTTTCAAAAAGACTTCTTCAGGAATTTTTGGGCGTATGGGATCGCCCCCTAATCTTCGCTTCGAAGACCAGTAGCACACGGTCGGCATCTTAGATTCTTATCCACCATAACGCCCGAAGAGCCGTAAAGCTCTAGGGCTCACGCAAAGACGCTAAGACGCAAAGAGGACGCAAAGAAACGAATGGGAAAAAGTTCCGGGATCCGTGAGGAAGAGCAAGCTCTATTAGGAACTTGGAAATTCGATCGCCAAGTCGCTTAGGGCATCTTTGAGGGGATCAACGGGCTTGGCACTAAAGCCAAGATGCAAGTGCCTAGTCCAACCCTCCGCATATCTACCGGAAAGAGCTCCAGCACCACCGGCAGCGAATGCATCGGTTACCTCGCTTCCAAGATCCAGCATCGTCTGGATGTAGGAGTTCATCCCTTGGCTCTCTTTAAGCCACTGCTGTTGAGAACGGTGCTCGGCAAGCATCGCTCGCTTGGTCTCCATCACGGAATCGACAAAAACGCCCAGTTGCGGTCGAACCGACTGACCAAGGGGTGTGCGGTTCCCATGCGGCTGGGCATGATAGATGGCTATGTCGCTGTAGAAGGCCTGGGTATAGAGAGGATCGCTCGGATCTGGATAATTGGGGACCCCTTTGGCAAACGCTGCCGTCACGGCCAACCGGCACGTCTGCATGTGATCTTCCATGTAATCCACCGGTGCATGCGTCAGCAGAATCGTCGGCTTGGATCTGCGAATAATCCCAAGCAAATGCTTGATCGCATCCTGCGTATATTCGATTTCTAAATCATCGAAGATCGGATCGTAGTGCGTTGCCCGCAAGTGCGATGCCGCTCGTTTGGCCTCCTCCAGGCGAATCCTCGCGGTCTGTTCTCGCGAAGTGGTCGTCGAACCGCAACAACCGTTGGCCAAGTTCATCAAATGAATATCCCAGCCCCGTTGGCCCAGCAGTGCCAAGGTACCAGCAGCCACGAACTCGATATCATCCGGATGGGCAAACAGCGCTAATACACTCGGCATCTTTAGCCCCGCATCCTCGTTGATTAAGCCTCGCTAACGACCTTTAGCTCGATGGCGATCTGCTCATCGGCAAGCTCCGTCAGATCGTACTCCGACGAACCTCGAACCTCGATCGATTCGCTCGAAACAACAACCACTGAGAGCTCCTTGGCAAGCGTCTCGGAAGCAATCAATTGGATGTTTCCTTCGATAGCCTGAGCCAATTCGGGATTTTTCGTAAAGATCTTGATGGCGATCCGATCGGTGTAGTTGCACTGCCGTCGCTTGCGCAAATCCTGGATCAGGCGAATCGCATCCTTGGCAATCCCGTCGCGGATTAGCTCCGGCGTAAGCTCGGTGTTGAGGGCAACCACACAGGACTTGCCTTGTGCCGCAGCCCAGCCTTCTTTGGCACTGAGTCGAACCTGGATGTCTTGACCATCGAGTTCGAGCTCTTTGCCATCGATCACAAGGACGATCTTGCCACTGCGGCTCATCTGATCCATGAGCTCTGCACCACTGGCAGCCCCAAGAGCCGCCTTGAGCTTGGGCAACAAAGGCCCGACCCTTGGTCCTAAGTTGCGAAAATTAGGCTGCACCGAATAAGTGACAAATGGACTCGAACCGCTGGTGTAGTGGATCTCTTTGACATTGAGCTCCTCGCGGACAATGTCGTCATGGCTGACAAGCCAATCGATGTGCGAGTCGCTTGCCAAAGTCACTTCCACTCGCGAGAGCGGTTGCCGAACCTTCAGCTTCGAATCCATCCGAGCCGATCGCCCCAGCGACGCGATCTGTCGCAACAGTCCCATGCGCTCATTGAGAAGCACGTCGCTGGGTGCAAAATCTCCGGTCGGATAATCGCACAAATGCACGCTTTGACGAGCCCCCTGGAGCCCACTGGTCAAATGCCCCCAAAGAGCTTCTGCCAAAAACGGTGTGAAAGGCGCAATGAGCTTCGAGGTCACCACCAAGCATTCATACAAGGTCCAATAGGCATCGAGCTTGTCTTGATCCTGTTTATCTGATGACCAATACCGAGCCCGACTGCGCCGAACGTACCAATTGCTAAGCGCATCGACAAACGCATGAAGCGATTCACAAGCCCCATAACTATCATAGCGATCCATCTTGCTAACAACATCGCGGCAGGTGGTTCCAAGCTCGCTCAAGATCCAGCGATCCAATTCGCTTCGCTCGCTCACGACGCGATAAGTCTTGGCCCTCGCTAGTTCGCTTGCATCCAACTGATCGAGGTTACCGTCGATTTCCGAAGGCCCCGCGAAACCATCGATCTCTGCGTAAATCGTAAAGAAGCTAAAGACATTCCATAGCCTCAGAATGAACTCCGGGATGCTGTCGCGTATCGCTCGCTCGGAGTAGAGGATCGAATTCCAAGGGGCCTGATTTGCAAACAGATACCAACGCAGCGCATCGGCTCCATAGCGATCGAAAATTTCTTGAGGACTTCGGTAATTCCTCAGTTGCTTGCTCATCTTCCCGGTCTTTTGGACAAAGTCCGCACCCAGAGCTCCACGAGCATCTTCTTCGGTCAAAAATCGCTGCTTGCCATCCTTGCTCTCGTACCACTCCGCTAACATCAAGCCCAGGACGATGCAGTTCTTAAACGGATGGGGATACTCGGTCGCTTTCTGCTGTTGAGCAGATTTTTCCAACGAGGTTTGGCCCGGTTGCTTGCCAAAAAGCATGGTGCTAATGGCCAGTTGGGAATAGAACCAACCTCGGGTCTGATCGATCGCTTCACTGATGAAGTCTGCCGGAAACTGGGACTCGAATTGCTCCTTACCCGTATGCGGATAGCCCCACTGTGCAAAGGGCATCGCACCGCTGTCATACCAACAGTCGATGACCTCGGTGACTCGTTGCATTCTGGCCCCTGATGCGTAAGGGGAATCGTAAGTCACCGCATCGATATAGGGCTTGTGAACTTTCAGGTCTTCGGCCAATTGAGGATTCGAGGCCTTGGCATTTGTCCATACCTCGGTCCCCTGAACTCCTGGCTTAGCCAGCAACTCATCATACGAACCGATCGACTCCATTTTGCCCGTCGCTTGGCAAACCCAAACAGGCAAAGGCGTTCCCCAGTAACGTTCGCGGGACAAGGCCCAATCGACGTTCGATTCCAGGAAATTACCGAATCGACCAGGGCCGATGTGCTCTGGCAACCAACCGATCTTGGAATTGTTTTCGAGCATCGCATCGCGAAACGCGGTCGTTCGAATAAACCAGCTTTCTCGCGGATACTGAATCAACGGGTCTTCGCTGGCTCGCCAGCAAAACGGATAGTCGTGAACATATTGCTCTTGATGCCACAGCAAACCACGCTCCCTGAGCGATCGACTGATAGGCCTATCGGCATCTTTGACCCACACACCCTGGTAATCTGGAGCATCAGAAGTGAATTTCCCATCGGGTCCCACAGCGCAAATCAAACCCGGGCCTTGGCCTTGGACATACAAACCCTTTTCAGCCATGAGCACTTCATAGTCGACCTCGCCAAAGGCAGGTGCAAGGTGCACAATTCCAGTACCGGAATCGATCGTCACAAAGTCCGCATGCACCACTCGCCACTCGGTGTGTTGCTGCGATCCAGAAAGCAACTTACCAACTCGCTGGCCAAGCTTTGCATGATAGTAATCGAAGGGAGGAACATAACGTCTACCGACCAATTCGCTACCTGCAACAGTCTTTACGACCGTCAATTCCCGCTTGATTTTTTCCCCAAGGGTTTTGACCAAATCGGCCGCGACGATGAGGGTGTCTTTCGATTCAGGATCGGTGCAATAAGCGTACTGGATCCCTTCATGAACAGCGGCGAATTGGTTCGATGGGAGAGTCCAAGGAGTGGTGGTCCATACAACTAGCGATGTATCGGGCTCATCGACAAGCGGGAAACGAACATAGACGCTCGGGTCGGCTACCTCGCGGTAACCTTGTCCAACCTCACCGCTACTGAGAGCCGTGCCACCTTGAGCCCACCACCATACAATCTTGTGACCTCGATACAACAGCCCTCGATCGAAAAGATTCTTGAGCGACCACCAAACACTTTCGACAAAGCTTTGATGATAGGTAACGTAGGCTTGTGAAAGATCGATCCAAAAGCCGAGTCGCTCGGTGACGCGTTCCCATTCTTGCATGTAACGCCAGACGCTTTGCTGACACTTGGCGATAAAAGGCTCGACTCCAAAGCTCTCGATCTCTTCTTTGGAATGGATGCCGAGTTCCTTGCAGACTTCGACCTCAACTGGCAGTCCGTGAGTATCCCAACCCGCTTTGCGATTGCACAGGTAGCCTCGCATGGTTCGGTATCTGGGGAACAGATCCTTGATTGCGCGAGTCAAGCAGTGACCAGGATGGGGCAGGCCGTTGGCCGTTGGTGGGCCTTCGAAGAAAACAAACGGCTTCGACCCTTGCCTCAGAGACAACGACTTTTTGTAGATGTCGTTGTCTTTCCAAAACTTGAGAATCGATTCTTCTTGCTTCGGAAACTTTACGTCGGTCTTTACAGCACGAAACATCGATCACTCGTCGTCAGGAAACTCGATTGGATTGCCATCTTCGTCCAACGCTTCGTCGATGTCTTCTGCGTCGGGGTGACCTTCGAGCATCCCATCATCGGCAGGCTCGATTTGATATTCGTCTTCGAGCTCTTCCTCGAAATCGTCATCAAAGTCGTCGTCGAAGTCCTCTTCGTCGAAATCGTCGAAAGGATCAGGCTCGTCGTCTTCACGCTCCGGGGCAGCCTCCTCGGGCAGATCATCCTCGTCGGCCTCGTCCTCGTCGTCCCCCCAAGAGCTTCGAATCGGGGGACGCATGGGTAATGGGGAGGCCGCTGAGGTTTGCAAGGCGGCTTCGAACCAGTCATCTACAACGGCTACGTTCGACGCGAGTAAGTCCGTTTCTCGTTGATCAAGCGTCTGGTTCATCAAGACTAAATCCGAGGTTTTGGGGAGCAAAAAATAACATTTCAACCATAGATTACGGGCTGGCAAATAGTAAGGTGGCGACAAGTCGCCCAACTGTCAACCGCCGATAGCCCCTTGGGGCAATTCTGGAATCCAAGAAAATAATTCCAAGAGGACAAGATTTGCCGAAGCTGTGCGAAATGCCCCTTAGGTCTGCGTTTTTCGACGCGGCGATTTGTAGGGTTTTACGCATGTTTGGGTTTTCCAAACAGCTTTTTCCAATCTGGGTTTCCATATAGGGTTTCACCAAAAGGGGTCATTGAAATGCTCAAGAAAATTTTGTTCGGTTCAGTGCTGACAATCGCCGCAGGGGGCCTGCTTCTGGGCACCTCGGCTTACAGCTATCTCAAAACCGGTGTTCACACCCTCAGGGATTCGGTCAAGGATCAAATCCCGATCGAAGTCGAGATCAAGCGAGCCCGAGAATTGATCTCGGACCTCAAGCCGGAGATCGCAAGCAATCTGAAGATGATCGCCCGCGAAGAAGTCGAAGTGGCCAAATTGCAACGGGAAGCCTCAGCCAAACGAGCCTCGGTAACCAAGTCCAAGGATTCGATCCTCAAGCTCAAGGATGATCTCCAAAGCGGCGTTCGCTACGTGACCTACCAAGGCAAGAAGTACAGCGCCGAACAAGTCCGCCAGGACTTGGCCGATCGCTTCAAACACCATCAAACGCTCGAAGCCACCTCGGAGAAACTCGTGCAAATCCTTGATGCTCGCGAACGAAACCTCGTTGCCGCTCGACGCAAACTCGATGAAATGCTCGCAGCCAAACGAGAACTCGAGGTACAGGTCGAAAACTTGCAAGCTCGATTGACGATGGTCGAAGTGGCCCAAACCGGTAGCAAATTCGCTGTCGACGACGGAGCCATCGGACAAGTCCGTCAAGCTCTCGATGAGATCGCCACTCGAATCGATGTGGCCGAGAAACTCGCTAACGGCCTGGATGAAATCGGCTCGGTTCCAGTCGAACCGACCGTCGAACCCCAAGAGCTGATCGAAAAGATCTCCGAGTACTTCCAAGAGGATCGCTCCGGATCGCAAACCGCCTCGGAATTAGAGCACTTGGCAAAGAGCCCGCTGTAAGCCTTGGCAACTAGCACGCTTTGGCATTCGGCAAGAACCCTAGACGGATCGACCATTTGGCTTCATCATGAACCGAATATTCTTGTTCCAAAAACCACTTCCAACGCAACCGATGTCCAAACCCAAGATACTCTGGATCGACGGTGTCGGGAGCTTTGCAATGTGCGACTCGGACGAAGTCTCGATTGGACAAGCCTTTCCGGGAAATGATGTCGATCTGGCGATCCGAGGGGATATCAGCCGAAAGGCCTGCATCATCCGACGAAAGGGCGAGGATCATCTGATCCAGCCTTTTCAAACCACAAGCATCGATGGCCAAGTCCTCCAGCGGCCTGCGATCCTAAGATCTGGATCGATCCTGCGGATAGGAGACCGAGTCGAACTTAGGTACATCCGCCCGACGCTCCTCAGTGGCACGGCCAGGATCGAACTGCTATCGAGCCATCGCTGGCAACCGGTCCTAAGTGCGGCAATCCTCTTAGGGGATAGCTGCATCATAGGCCCAAATCCCGATTCGCATGTGGTGTGTTTGCCACCCCGGGGACTCGACTGGAAAGGTCGATTCCTATGGTTTCGGCAAGCCGAGGGTTGGATGTGCAAAGGGGTCGACTGCCCGGGCCTAGCCGTCGGAGATATCCCTATAAGCGCCCCGTTTAAGCTGGAAACTGGCCTAAGAGTCCAATCCGACGTCGCCAGTTGGACACTGACGGACTGTTAAAAATCCGTTTTCTAGATTCGTTTTGTTAAGTACAGGTTGCTCATGTGCCACCAGAGCACTCGACACCCTGTCGCAATCGACCAAAATGATGTTCACTAAAAAACTTTTCCGCCCATCGAGCCCTTCGTCAATCAAAATCACAGTGGAACGCAAAGGTGCTTCGATGAAATTTCAATACGCCAACGGTGAAAGACCTCTCGAAGGTTACGTCATCCGTCGAGGCATCGGAATCGGAGGTTTTGGAGAGGTCTACTTTGCCGAGAGCGACTCGGGCAAAGAAGTCGCCTTGAAACGAATCCAAAAGAATCTCGATGTAGAGATTCGTGGTGTTCGCCACTGCCTGAACCTTCGTCACCCCAATCTCGTTTCCATCTACGACATTCGCTATGACGATGACCAACAAGGTTGGATCGTCATGGAGTTCATCGAAGGCCAGTCGCTCCGCGATCACCTGGATCACAGCACCGATCCTGCCGCTGGACCTATTCACTCGTTTGAACATGGCAACCCCGAAAGAGTCCTTCCTGTATTTGCACAAATCGTCGCAGGGATGACCTATTTGCACGATCAAGGGATCGTTCACAGGGATTTAAAACCTGCGAATATTTTCCTCGAAAAGGGGTTGGCCAAAATCGGAGACTACGGCCTATCGAAGTACATCAGCGCTTCGCGCCGAGCAGGACAAACCGAAAGCGTCGGCACGTTTCACTACATGGCCCCAGAAATCGGCAAAGGGGAGTACGGTAAGGAGATCGATATCTACTCGCTCGGGATCATCCTCTACGAAATGCTCACAGGCACCGTCCCCTTCGATGGCGAGAGCACCCAAGAGATCTTGCTCAAACACCTCACAGCCGATCCAGATCTTTCGATGCTCCCATCGAATCTGGCTCATGTCATCGGCAAGTCACTAGCCAAAAATCCGAACGCTCGGTACCGCGATGGCCGAGACTTGCTCCATGACCTTGGATACGAACTGACCGCAGCAGGATTCGTCGCTCCACTGGTTCAAGGTCGACCTGATTTAGAACGTCCTGAAACTACTAGAGCACAACCTGCCAAAAGTGCTGCCAAACCGACTGTCAGTAAAGCTTTGACTGCCGAACAGCGACTCAACGCTTTCTTTACCATCGGTGTCGATGGGCATCGCATGATGCTCGAACGAGAACCGATCTATCAACAACTCCGAGTCGGTCTGGGTAACTTGATGAAATCCATTGGCATGGGTTCCAAGAGCAACTCTGGAAACTGGATCCTGGCACTCATCGCCATCGTCGCGATGTTGTCGATCTCTGGGGCTTCGGTCGTCCTAGGCTATGCACTTTCTGCCTACGCCATCTACTACTGCCTTTGGTTTTTTGGACATGTCACCCCCGAGGATCTCCCAGGACCGTCCAAAGTCGCATCGGTCAATCCACCCTCCATGCAGGAAACTGCCGAGTACCCCACGGCTACGATTCGTCCGGAACCAAGGGCTGAAACCAAGAAATCTCACATACCGGTCTCGGCCAAAGAAGCCAAACGGCTTTGGAAGGCCGAGCAACAGCAAGTTCTCTGGCACAGAGACTTTTGGAACGCTAGCCACGCGTGGCTCCAGTCGATGACCTTCTCAGGCTTGATGGCTGCCGTTGCCTCGATCGCCGGAGGATTCATCGCCGTATCGAACGGATATTTATCGAGTTCGATAGGCAATTGGAACTCCCATGCCCTGGCCGCGATCGCTTGGCTCGGCTCAATGTCGATCCTCTCGAGTTGGGTCGTCGTGACCTTCGCGCGCCGATGGGAGTCCAGGCAAGAGGATTCAATCGCCTTTCGGTTCGCAATGATGGTCGCAGGATTGATCCTTGGGGCAGCGAGCTTTCAGCTAAGCGAATTTCTGCTGATTCCTTGGAGTTCGATCCTAAATCCCGAAGCGGACTTGGGCTCCAAACTTCTAAGTAGACAGCCGAGCCGTCTCTTGAAAGGCTTCTACGACCAAGATCAAATGCCCAATCTCGCGGGTCACATGGCCTATTTTGCCGGTCTGATGTGGATCGTGCGCTGGTGGCGCCAGTCCGATTCGCTCCGCAAAAAGAAATTCTCTCTTTGGGCCGTCGTTTGGAGTATGCTGATGGCCGGATTGGTGCAAGCGATCTTCTTTTTCCCTAGCCCCTGGTGCTTGTGGATGGCCGGTATCGTTTCGCTATCGGTCCAAATTGCATCTCCATGGATCGATCCGACCCAACCTCAATTAGGGCATCCTCAACTAGCTCAAGTTCGACATCGAGGCAATAATGCAAGGACTTAAACCAAAGAGGTCGTCGATGCTAAATGGAACTTGGATCAGTCGCACAGGAACCAACACCGTCCTGCGACTCAGTGTTGGCCTGATCTGCGGCTTGGCGATCGCACAAGAAATCGAGAATCGCGAATCCTCCTCGAAGGAACCTGCCGCAGAGGCCCCGAAAGACTCCTACGATGCGGCACGTCAATCGCTCGGCTGGATGACCCGTTCTCTCCAACAGATGGCCGATAAGATTGATTCGATATCTTCGAAGCTCGATCCAAATGCTTCCGAAGAAGAGATCAATCGCGAAGTCAAAAGAGCCATGCGTGAGGCGTTCTCGGATTTTCTTCCCGGGACACCTATCCCAAACCCTAATCTTTCAACAAGCAAACCAAGCCCTAAAAGACCGACCAGACCGGTCGCTGAGATCGATGCTAACTCGAAGCAGTTTGATTCACCGATCTGGGATAATTCAACCCCGGCTTGGGTCAAGGATCGGGTCGTGGATCAAGAGGTCGTTCGCATCGCGATTGAAAGTTCTGTCGAATCGTCGGCCCAAGAATGCCGCGTTTCGATGGATCAGCAAATGACGGACTTGGTCCGCAAGGTTCTCGATGACTATATTCTCTCGCATGCCAAAGCAACCGAAATTGATCAACTGACACCCGAGTACATCAGCACCAAACTTGTTCGGCCCAATACCGAATACGAGTTGGTTCTCGATCGTCCCAGTGGAACTTACTACCAACTGTTTCGTCTGGTCCACATCGGTCCGGATCAAATCAAAGAGATCCAGCGATGGGAACGAGACTCGGTCACGGCCAAGCGTGTTCAATGGCTCAGCGGCTCAGCAGCCTCGGCGCTGATGCTCTTAGCAACCGCATCAGGTATCACAGGACTTTTAGCCAAGCGATCCCAGCGGCGTGAAGGATAAATTCACTCGATGAGCCAACCAGAGATCGATCAACTCCTCATCGAGAGCATCCGCAGGGGTGACACCCAAGCTTGGCAAGACTTCATCGATCGCTTTGAAGGGCGATTGCTGGCTTACGTCGGCACCCGGCTTGCGGATCGTGCGCACGCCGAAGACATCGTCCAAGAAACGTTCATTGGGTTCTTAAATAGCTTGCCGAACTTTGACTGTTCGCGGCCACTCGAAAGCTATTTGTTTTCTATCGCTGCATACAAGCTGACGGACCATCTGCGACGCCAAGGCCGTCGATATGCTACCCAACTGGTTACCTCTGAAAACTCCAGTGATGCGATCCAGCGACTTCCATCAGGGGGTCGCCAAGCCAGCAGCATCGCAAGATCTGCCGAGCAAAAAGATCGCGAAGAGATTGTGCTCAGGCAAGCACTTGAAGATCAGATTTCCAAGTGGCGGCAAAAAGGGGATTATCAAAAACTCAAGTGTCTTGAAATGCTCATCGTATTAGGGATGAGCAATAAGGAGACGGCTCAAGCGCTCGAGCTTAGCGAGCAGCAGGTTGCCAACTACAAATCCGATTTCATCCAACGGACCAAAACGTTAATAGCCAAGCAAGCCGATCGAGAACGCATCCCGGAACTCGATGATCAAGAGACTTAGCCGCACGCTCTGTCATTTGAAAGTTGATAGCCCATCAGTTCGCATTTTAAACAAAAAGGGCTCCAGCCCTTACGTAGTGGATCTTGCTAAAGATCCCAGCGCCCCAAACCACCTCCACCCGTTGTGTAGATCGCAATAAACGCATTTTAAGGCCTCCTCATGCCCTAGGATCTTTAGCAAGATCCACTACCGCGCAAGATCCACTACCGCGCAAGATCCACTACCGCCGGATCGCAATCTTAAACAAAAAGGGCTCCAGCCCCAACGTAGTGGATCTTGCTAAAGATCCCAGCGCCCCAAGCCACCGCCACCCGTTGGGTAGATCGTAATAAACGCATTTTAAAGTCTCCTCATGCGCCAGGATCTTTAGCAAGATCCACTACCACGCTAGATCCGATACCGAAGGTGCGCAATCTTAAACAAAAAAGGGCTCCAGCCCTTACGTAGTGGATCTTGCTAAAGATCCCAGCGCCCCAAGCCACCTCCACTCGTTAAGCAGATCGTAACAAACGCAATTTAAAGCATCCTCATGCGCTAGGATCTTTAGCAAGATCCACTACCCCATCTTTCACCAGGATCTTTAGCAAGATCCACTACCGATCTTTAGATGCTTTAACTCTTTAAGGGCTAGCTTCTTTGTGGCCCGATGTTCGCAGGAGCACCATCCTGGCGTTTCACTGTACAAATCAGTCCATTGGCTCTCAAGAAGGAAATAGTTCGATCCAACTGATCCCAGAAACCCGGTGAAAACACCACCAACTCCGGGTATCCTGGTATAACGCAATTAGTATATGGATACGATGCAAATGCGTCTTCAGCAAGTAAATTAGCTCGCTCCGGATTGCGGGCTATATATTCGAATATATTTCGGAACCCCTCTTCTTTTCGTTCGTCGCCGCAGAGCACGTGGTCATACCCTTGATCTTGTAACTCAAAGCCATTCTTCCTGAGCGAATCATTCGTTGTCTTTCTGAAATGCTTCATCGCCAACAACTGATCCGACGAATCCGACAACCCCATCCATAGCATATGAAAATGATCCGGCATTAGGCAATAGATTGGACATGCAATCTCATATCGGAAACAAGAGTGCGTTAACAACTCTCGAAAACGAAGATGAAATAACTCCGACAACCAACCTGTTGCTCGATTCCTGATCGTCAAACTCCAGTGAACGATCGCGTCCCCTTGGTATTGTATCGAATCCAATCGTCTAAGGTGATCCCTTTTAGTCACTTCACCCTCCCTAACTACTGATTTGGCAAATGTACTGCTAATCGCAAATGCAATCGAATCCTTCATTCACACAACAGCTTGATTGCGATAACGTTACGTCAGTCAATCCTGAGAGTAAAGGCTCGCGTAAAATATTTTTTGAAATAAAGTTGAAACGGATCTTTAGCAAGATCCACTACCACGCAAGATCCACTACCGCATGATCGCAATTTTAAACAAAGGGGGCTCCAGACTCTACGATTGGGTAGGCGGGGGGCTAGCTAAGCCCCCAACCCCCCACCGAACCGTACAGGCGGTTTTCCCGCATACGGCTCTCCAGTTAGTAGCCTCTCGTGGATTTAACGAATCGAGCATGGGCTTCA